>SXGT01160093.1_pt1 | contig 12687 bp, 7 predicted proteins | sample 3176221 | NCBI WGS metagenome assembly SXGT01 (sample SAMN11356862, study PRJNA531348) | freshwater metagenome | isolation source: freshwater sample F1-120 | place: China: Fuxian Lake, Yuxi | collected 2017-12-25
CAGGTCGACGTGCCGGCCATGGTGGGGCCAGTGAGCACGACGAGTCGGCGATGCGGTGGTTCGAGGTCGGTGTCGTTGGCGACGAAGGTGCCCGCCGCGTGCGTCGCTTCGATCACCGGGTGCCGGCCGTCGACGATGCGCAGCGTGGTCGAGTCGTCGACCGTGGGGCGGCAGTAGTTGCGTTCGCGGGCGACCGTGGCGAGGCTGCGGCAGGCGTCGAGTTCGGCGACGGCGGCGGCAGTGCGGTGCAAGCGCGCGACCGCGTTGGCGACCTGCTCGCGCAAGGCCACGAACAGCTCGTATTCGAGCGCCTTGCCGTTCTCTTCGGCCTTCAGCACCTTGGTCTCGAACGTGCGCAGGTCGTCGGTGACGTAGCGCTCCGCGTTCTTGGTGGTCTGCTTGCGGTGGAACTCCGGCGGCAGCGCGACCTCGCGGTGCGTGTGCGTGACTTCGATGTAGTAGCCGAAGATGCGGTTGAAGCCGACCTTGAGGCTGGTGATGCCGGTGCGTTCGACCAGCTGTTGTTGGTAGCGCGCCAGCCACTCGGTGCTGTCGCGCGCCAGCGTGCGCAGCTCGTCGAGTTCCTGGTGGTAGCCGGTGCGCAGGATGCCACCTTCCTTGATGGTCATCGGCGGTTCGTCGACGACGGCGGCGGCGATCGCCTGCACGAGATCCGGCAACGGATCGAGCCGGTCGGCGAGCGTGCGCAACGCTTCGGCGCGGCATTCGCGCAGGCGGGCGACCAGCGGCGGCAGCTGTTCGAGGCTCTGGCGCAGCCCGACGAGATCGCGGCCGTTGGCGCGGCCGAACGCAGCGCGCGACGACAGCCGTTCGAGGTCGAGCACCTGGCTCAGTTGCGTGGAGACGAGCGTGCGCAGTTCGTCGTCGTCGTGCAGTTCGCCGACGGCGGCCTGGCGCCGCAGGATCGCCGCCACTTCGGCGAGCGGCGCGAGCAGCCAGCTGCGCAGGCAACGCGCTCCCATCGGCGTGCTGGAGCGATCGAGGATCGACAGCAGCGACGTGCCTTCGGTGTCGCGCATCGTCTGCACGAGTTCGAGGCTCTGGCGCGTGGTGCGGTCGAGGCGCAGGAAAGCGCCGTCGTGCCAGACTTCGATGCCGCGCAGGTGCGGCAACGCGCACAGTTGGGTCTCCTGCAGGTAGGTGACGAGCGCGCCGGCGGCGCCGACCGCCAGCGCCATGTCCTGCACGCCAAACCCGGCGAGGGTCGCAGTCTTCCAGAACGCCTGCAGCGTGCGCGCGCCGCTGTCGGCACCGAAGTCGTAGGCGGCGCGGAACGTCGTCGGCACGTTGTGCGCCGGTTGCCAGGGTCGCAGGTGGCTGCGCAGGTCCTCGGGCAGCAGCAGTTCGGCCGGTTCGATGCGCGCCAGTTCGTCGGCGAGCCGAGCGATGCCGCATTCGTGCACGCGGAAAGCTCCGGTCGACAGATCGACCCACGCGAGGCCGCAGCGGTCGCGATGCACCAGCACCGCGGCGAGGTGGTTGTTGCGGCGACCGTCGAGCAGGTTGTCCTCGGTCAACGTGCCGGGCGTGACCACGCGCACGACGGCGCGGTCGACGACACCCTTCGCGTCCTTGGGATCCTGCAGCTGTTCGCAGATGGCGACCTTGTGGCCCATCTGCACGAGGCGCCGCAGGTAGGTGTCGAGCGCGCGCACGGGCACGCCGGCCATCGGGATCGCGTTCTCGCCCTTGCTGCGGCTGGTGAGCGTCAACCCGAGCGCCTTCGCCGCGACTTTCGCGTCATCGAAGAACAGCTCGTAGAAGTCGCCCATGCGGAAGAACAGCAACGCATCGGGATGGCGTTGCTTCTGCGCCGCGTACTGCGCCATCGCGGGCGTGGGGGCGACTTCGGTCATCGGCCTGTGGCTCCGCTGCTGCGATCCCGTGGTGCGGATGCGAGCAGGCGCTGTGCTTCCTCGGCGAGCACCGTCGCAGCGGTTTCGACTTCACCGCGCGTGGTGAGGCCGCTGAACGACACCCGCACGACTTCGCGCGCGGTGCGTTGGTCGAAGCCGATGGCGGCCAGCACCGGATTGCTGGCAGGCTTGCGCTCGGCCTTGCCGCCATCCTCGTGGCTGGCGCTGTGGCACGCCGAACCGGTCGAGAAGGCGACGCCCCGCGCATCGCAGCGCAGCGCCAGGGTCTGGCCGACGATGCCCGGCAGCCGCATCGACAGGATGTGCGGCAGGCGGCGTTCGGGATGGCCGAGCCGTTCGGCGCCGGGCACCGCGGTGCGCAGCGCGTCGGCGACGCTTTCGGCCAGTGCGGCGGTGTGGCGTTGCGTCGCGGCCTGGTGCGACAGCACGTGTTCGGCGGCGACGGCGAGGCCGACGGCGGCGGCGACGTTCTCGGTGCCGCCGCGCAAGCCGCCTTCCTGGCCGCCGGCCAGCTGCAGCGGTGCGATCTCGGCGGTGCTCGACAACGCGAGGAAGCCAGCGCCGCGCGGGCCGTGGAACTTGTGGCCCGACACGGCTACGGAATCGACGTCGAAGTCGTCGAGGTCGAACGGCAGCTTGCCGTAGGTCTGCACGAGATCGACGTGCACGTGCGCTTCCGGCGCCGTGCGCCGCACGAGTTCGACCAGTTCGCGCAACTGGCACAGCGTGCCCAGTTCGTTGTGGCCGTACATCAGCGCCACGGCCCGCACATCGGCGCCCAGCGCGTCGAACAACGTCTCCGAGGCGAGGTCGCCGTCGCGAGTGACCGGCAGCGCGCTGACGTGGTGGCGGCATCGCGCCAGCAGGCTCGTGCACTGCAGCAAGGCGGGATGGTCGCTTTGCGCCATCAGCACGCGACCGGGCGAACATGCCATCGCGCTGCCGACGATGCCGAGGTAGTCCGCTTCGCTGCCGCCGGAAGTGAACACCACGCGCGAAGCGCCGAGGGTGCCGCGCAGGAACTCACGGGCGTCCTCCAGCAGTTTCCTGGCCGGCGGGCCGAAGGCGTGGGCGCTGCTCGGATTGCCGAAGTGTTCTTGCGCCGTCCTGGCCATGGCCTCGACCACCGCCGGCAGCGGCGGAGTGGTGGCGGCGTTGTCGAGGTAGATCCGGCGGGGACTGGCCATCGTCGGATCATGGCAAAGGCGGCCACGGCAGACCAGCAGCGCGCGGCTACGCGTCGAGACCGAGTCGCTTCAACTTCTCGTAGAGCGTCGAGTTGGCGATGCCGAGGATCGTCGCCGCCTTCGACCGGTTGCCGCCGGTGCGTTCCATGACGTCCTGGATGTGCGTGCGCTCCATTTGCTCCAGGGTCGGGATATCGGGCTTGTCGGCGGCGCCGGCTTCGGCGGCCAGGGCGATGGGCAGGTGCCGCGGAGCGATCGGTTGGTCGTTGGCCTGTGCGGCGGCCGACTCCAGGATCAATCGCAATTCGCGCACGTTGCCAGGCCAGGCGTAGGTGACGAGCACGCGTTTCGCGCGTTCGGTGAGCAGGCGTGGCGATCCGTCGGGGCGGGTGCCAAGTTCGGACAGGAACAGTTCGGCGAGCGCGAGGATGTCGCGCGGATTGCTGCGCAATGGCGGCACGGCGATCGTCTGGTGCGGCAGCCAATCGAACGCAGTCGAGCCGTCGTGCGTCATTGCCGCCGACGCCGAAGAGACCACGAGTGCAGGCGTCGGTGTGCCCGCCAGTCGTCGCTCGCGCAGGGTCGTTGCCAGTCGTTCCTGCAAGGTCGGCGCCAACCAGTCGAAGCGCTCGAGGAAGAGCGTGCCGTTGCGAGCCCGCTGCAGCACGTTGTCGCCGCCGGGGCGATCGTCGAACAGATCGCGTTCGTGGCGCCAGTTCGGGACCCGCACGGCATTCCAGGCCACGAATGGCTCCGGACGGCGCGGACTCTCCGAGTGCACGTAGCGCGCGAGATCTTCCAGTTCGGTGCCGTCTTCGCCGACCAGCAGCACCGGCTCGTCACCGCCGGCGAGCGTTCGCAGCGACTGGCGAACGTCGTGCAGTCGCGTGCTGGCGAGCAGCGCGTTGTGCGCGGCCGAGCCGTGGAAACGCAGCCGTCGCACTTCGTCGCGCAGGCGCTGGCGTTCGGTGGTCTCCTGCAGTCGATGCCACACCACGTTGCTGAGGGAATGGGCGAGACGCAGCAGGTCCTGGCCCTGCGGGGCGCCGGCGTTGGGCTCCTCGAGCAGCAGCATGCCTTCCGGGCCGGTGCCGAGCGGGACCAGCAGGCGATCGACAGTCTCGCCGTTTTCCTGCGTCACCACGAGGTGCGGGCGATTGATGCGGCGCGACTCGGCGAGCACCGACTCCGGCAGTTGTGGCGGTTGCTCGCGGCCGGAGAGATCGAGCGCGGCAAGGGTCTCGATGGCGTTGTGGGCGTTGAAGCGACCGATCCAGCCGCGCTTGCGGCCGGTCAGGTTGATCGCCAGGTTGAGCAGCGGTTCGGCAGTGCACGTGAGGTCGCCGAGATCGGCGAACGACCACTCGATGCGATCCAGCACGCGCGTCGCGGCGCCTGCCATCGAATCGGCTGCCGGCCGATCGGCGATTTCTTCGTCGGCAACTTCGCGCGACAGCACCACGGTGGTGTTCCCGTTGACGGCGACGTCCGCTGGCCGCATGCGCAGTTCGAGGCTTAGGCGGGTCAGGCCGATGGCGAGTGTCTGGCCGACGGCGACGACGCCGCTCTGTTCGGGCTTGCCGTCGAGCAGGACCGGGTTGCTGCCGCCAAGGTCCTGGAAGTGGAACTTGTCGCCGACGCGTTCCAGCAGGAGGTGCCGGCGGCTGACCGTGGGATCGCGCAGCGGGACCTCGCAGTCGGCGGCGCGGCCAATCACCCATCGAATGCCTTCGAGCGGAATGGTCCGAACGGAGCCATCCCCCATTACGAGCAGCCTGAACTGAGGTTGTGAAGGACGGGTGGCCATTGGAACCGGGTTTCCCTGGGGTTCGCGACCTCGAGTTTCCGGAAATCGGAGTGTAGTTGCAATGGGGTTGTGAAGGATGCGGAAACCGGAGTCGCTGCCATTGCGCCAACCTCCGGCACGAAATACCTTCCGCGGCGACCTGGGGCAGTTGGATCGTCAAGTCCGTCGCCGCGACAACCTCCGAAGTTCCTGACGTCCCGAGACGCGTCCGTGAGGAATTGGGCCGTGCCATGGTCGCAACGTGCGCAGCTCCTTCAGCCGTCCGGGGCGCCTGCCGATAGCGGTCGCATGTGGCTTTGGCTGACTTTGGGCTGGGCGACGTTGGCGCTGGTCACCGCCGTCGTCCACCATCGGTGGCGGCATGTGGCCCGGCAACCGGCGCCCGAAGTCGCGGCGTTCGTGCTGCGGCTCGAAAACGAACTGGCGGCGACGCATCCCGGGGTCACGTTCCTTGGCATGGTGCCGCAGCGGTTTGCCTGCGTGCTGCGGGTCGAGGGCCAGGAGACGATGGTCTCCTTGCACGACGCCTACCGGCTGGCCGACGCCGAGCCAGACCGCTTCACGCGCATGGTGGCGGGGTTGCTCGAGGACATTCGCGAGGTCGGCCTCGACCGTGTCGGCGACCACGACTTCGCCGCGGCCGCGCCGCAGGTGATGCCGCAGGTTCGCTCGCGCGCGTGGCTCGACGAGAAGGGCACATTCGGCGACTCGGGACTCGTGCACACCGCGATGGCCGAAGGCCTGGTCACGGTCTACGTGATCGACGATGCCTCGACGATGGTGTTCGTCTGCCGCGAGCACCTGCGCCGGTGGCGCAAGACGGCGGCCGACCTGCACAACCTCGCGCTCACCAACCTCGCACGCCGCGGCGGCACCGTGCCGCAGGCTCCGCTCAAAGAACCCGTCGTCATCCAGACCGGCGATGGCTACGACGCCGCGCGGTCGCTGTTGCTCGAGCCGAAGGACGGCTTGCTGGTGGCGATTCCGGATCGCGACACGTTGTGGGTCGGTCCGGAGGCGGGCCAGAACCTCGAGCAGTTGATGGCCGTGACCGAAGCGATCGCCGAACAGGCCACGCACCCGGTGTCGGGTCAGGTCTACCGCGTCACGGACGGCCAGCTCGAAGCGCTGCCAGGTCGTCGCTGATCGCGATCGACTGCGCGCCCTTCGTCGAGAACTGCAGCCGCCGTTCGGCGCGCAGGGGATCGCCGAGTTCGTAGTTGCCGTTGCCGAGCCACAGCACGAACGGGGCGCCGTCGCGGATCGAAATGCCTGCCGCCGCGCGCCCCGGCGCGGTCCAGTGCGGATCGTCGGCACGCGACAGGCGGAACGGGCCGGCGTGCAGGACGTTCTTGGCTGGCACGAACGTCAGCAAGGTCGCGCTCGCATCGATCGTGATCGAGCCGCCGGTCCGCCCAACCGTCGCGACGGCGCGCGCCAGATAGCCGTGCGCCGCGGCCGCGCGATCGGTGGCGACCCAGCACGTGTAGTCGCCGATGTGGTCGACGCGGGTGTCCACTTCGAAGGTGGCTGCCTCCGGATTCGTCGAGGCGAAGGGCAACCATTGACGAACGCCATGTCCCTGCACCGGCTCGATGGCGATGCCGCCTTCTCCCGTGCGCAGCTGGGACGGCAGGTCCTGCACCTGGATCTTCAGTTCGAAGGGGCCAGCCGATCGCTGCGTCGAAGCGGTGGCCGCATGCGCGAACTCGGCGCTGCCTGGCAGTCGGCTCGGGACCGGCACGGCATCAGGGACGGCAGGCGCCGCGGTCTTCGTGGCCACCGGTGCGGGGCCGCGCTTGACCGCGAGCAGGGCGCAGTAGCCGCCGATGCCAAGACCAATGGCAAGCAGCAGCGCGATCAGGGTGTAGGTGACGAAGCGAATGGCGAACCCTAGGGTTTCGCGGCAGTCTAGCGTCTCACTGGCGGGTTGGCGCGCGGCGCGGCGGGGATCCCGGGCGTCGCTTCGGCAGGTTTGCCCACCGCAAGAGTCACCGATTGGTCGCCTTGCACCACCAGCGGCAAGCTGGTGCGCTCGCGCCCGCGCGGGGACAGCACGAGCAGGTAGGTGCCCGGCTTCACGTTGTCGAATTGGAACTTGCCTGCCTGCAGGCGTCCTTCGACACCCGGGTTCTCGCGCTGGTAGGCCTGCAGGTTCTCCGGCATCGCGTTGATTCCCGCCAGCAAGCTCACGCGCCCGCTGAGTTCGGCGACGTTGCCGCCGTCGTCGCGCGTGACGACGCCGTGCAGCGAATGCGTCTGCACCATGATCTGGCGTTCGGTCGTCGCATCGGCGACCACCATGACGACTTCTTCGTGCAGCGTGCCGCCGCGGCGGTTGCTCTGCACGCGAAGGCGGTAGTTGCCGACGGGAACGTTGGCGATCTGGAAGCGGCCGGCGGCGGACACGGCACTCTGGAACGTGCGACCGAAGCCACCAAAGCCTCCCGGGCCTTGGCCTTGGCCGCGGCCGCGACCGCCGCCGGGCGTGACGTTGGGGTTCGCGTTGGCGGTGTCGTCCTGCCGCGTCAGCTCGACCTGGAAACCGCTCGCCGGAGTGCCGTTGTGCAGCACCGAGCCGGCGACGATGCCCTGCTGCGGTCGCACCAGGCTGAGGTCGAGTTGCGTCGTCTCGCCGCCGCGCACTGCGGCGTCGGCTTGCAGCGAACCATCGCTCATTTGCGGCGCCAGTTCGCGCATCAGGTCCTGCGGTGAACCGATCCAACTGCGCACGAGATAATCGCCCGGCGCAAGTCCATCGAGGCGATAGCTGCCATCGGCATTCACGTTCGCCTGGGCGAACGCGCCGTTGCCGCCGCCACCGCCACCGCCGCCGCGACCGCCACGCCCAAACAGCGCGCCCCAGCCGCCCTGGCCGTTGTTCGACCATGGCACGGCGCCGACGCGGGCTTCGGCGATCTCGTCGGGGCGCAGGCCGCGCACGACGCCGGCCAGCGTGCCCAACGAGCCGAGGCGGAGTTCGAAGCCCGAACGATCGGCGAGCAGTTCGAAGGGCTCGGTTTGCGCGTTGGCGTGGTTCTTCGCTTCGGCCTGCAACCGGTAGGTGCCGGCGACGGCGTGTTTGATCACGAACACTCCGTCGTCGTCGGTGGTGGTTTCGAGCGTCGTCTGCGTGCCCGATGCCATGCGCTGGAATTCGCGCGCCATGTTGTTGAGGTCGGGTCCTGCGTTGGCGCCGTTGGCGCCATTGGCGCCGGCCGGAGTCGCGGTCGGGTTGCCCCGGCCACGCCGACCGATCGCTTCGAAGGCCGATGGCGTGCGCAATTCGACGCGCGCGCCGCGCACCGGATCGCCGGCCGTGTTGAGCACGACGCCGGCGACGTAGACGCCGCTGTCCAGCACGATGGCAAGCGGCGACACCGTGGCGCCGAGGCGCAGTTCCACTTCCGCCGAGCGATAGCGGGCGTGTTCGGGCGACTGCACGTGCACCTCGTAGACGCCTTCTTGCAAGCCGGTCAGTACGAAGGTGCCGCCTGGGTGCGGTTCCGGTTTGCCGAGGTCGCGACCACCGCCGCCACCGCCGCCGGGTCGCCCGCCGTCGTTGCCGTCGCGGCCCTGCCCGTCTTGTCCGCCCGTCCCGCGCCCGCCGCGCCCGCCGCCGTTGCCGCGATCGAATTGCGAACGCAACGACGACATCTGGTCCATCAACTGCGCACGCGTCGACTCGTCGAGGCTGCCCGAGCGCAGCTGCGTGATGATCGCGTTCACGTCGAGGTTGCCTTGGCCGGGCACCGGCAGGCCGCGCAAGCGCACCGCGCGCACCGCGTAGCTGGTGATCGGCGTCTGTTCCTGGTCGACGACCTTGCCTTCCAGGCGCAAGCCATCCTGCATGGTGACGAACAGTTGCTGGCCCAGCGTGGAATCGATGCCTTCCTGGCGATGGTCGAGGTAGCCCTCGGCGTCGACGTCGAGCCGCATGGTCGCGCCGGGCAGGTGTTCGAGGAAGAACTTGCCCTCCGCGTCGGTGGTGGTGCGGTGTTCGCGCCCACCGAACAAGGCACCAGCCCCGCCGCCACCGCCGGGACCGCCGCGGCCACCGCGCCCGCCACCGCCACTACCGGCGGCGGGGTTGCCCGCGTTGCCGCCGGGGCCATTGCCACCGTTGCCGCGGTTGGTGCTCTGCACGACGACCGTGGCCTTGGCGATCGGTTCACTGCGCGCATTGCGCACGATGCCCGTCATTTCGTAGCCCGGACCGAGCCGGATGTCGTCGACATCGACCGCCTGGTCCTCTTCGACCACGAACGTCGTCGAGCGCCCTTCCGTGTGCCGCTTCGCCGTCGCGGACAGCGACCAGTCGCCGGCCGCGAGGTGGGGGCGCACGTAGAAGCCGTTCTGGTCGGTCTTGAACACCGGCAGCATGCGTTCGCGGTCGCGCAGTTGCCGCAGCGGGTTGCCGTTCTCGGGTTGCAGTCGCAGTTCGGCTGCGGCGATGCCGTTGCCGTCGAGATCGGTCACGCGGCCGCGCACTTCGCCGCCGTTCTGCAGCACGAGATCGCCGAGATCGACTTCGGCCGCGACGGCGCCGATGTCCTTCTCGAACAGCCCGATGGCGAAGCGTTCGTGGCTGGCTTGCAGCGACACGCGCAGGTTGCGGAAGGTCTGGCCCTGGAACGCGAACCGGCCTTCGGCATCGGTGCGCACCGGATCGGGCACGCGGCGGTTGCGCGCCGCGGCACCGCGCCCGCCCGGACCGCCACCGCGGCCGAAGTCGAGCCACACCTGGGCTCCGGGCACGCCGGCGGTGAACTTGTTGACGATGCGACCGCGCAACACGATCTCCACGCGTTCGTCGGCCGCCGCCGGGTCGGAGCCCAGCGCCACGGCACTGCGCACGGCGCCGTCCTCGGCAGTCTCGGCCGCGGCTTCGGCTGCGGCCGGGTCCGCCGGGACGTCGGTTTCGTCGTTGGTGTTCCAGCGACCGATCTGCGTGTCTTCCGCGAGCCACTGCGGCAGCAGCACGGTGCCTACCGCGAGGAGAATGATGGCTCCGAGGAGCAGCGTGATCGTGTTTTTCTGCATGCCAAGTCCGACTCGGAGAACAGTCTCCGAAGGCGGCTATTACGGACTCTCCCTGGGTTTCCCGACAGGACTTGGCTGTAACGACTTCGCATTGCCGGCCCACGCGAGTGGGCGCGGCAGGTCACGGACCGAGCAGTGCGGTCGTAGCCGCGGTGCTACCGAGCACGCCGCTGGTCGACACGAAGACGACCTGGGCCGAGAGCAGCACGGCCGGCGCGATACCGGGATTGGCCAACGACAGTGTGCTGGCTCCGTTCGCGTCGAACAACACGGTCAACAGCACGGGATTGCTCGCCAGCGTCGCCTCGAGGAACAGGGGTTGTTCGAAGCCGGGTACCGAGATCGTCAGCACGCCTGGAATACTGCCGAATTGCAGTGCGACGACGCCGAGACCGAGGGCCGGTCCACCGCTGGTGACGAAGTCGAACGGACCGGCAGGCACCGGCGAGCCGCCCGTTGCCGACAACGTCGCCCGCGCCGGCGTCAGTTCCCGCAGCAGCTGCGTGGTCACGTAGTTCGTCTCGTGCACGAGCACGCGGCCGTTCGCCGGTTGGAACGGCTCGAACACCCCGGCGGCGCTCGCGCCGACCACGGCCTGCAACGACGTCGGCGACACCGCGGCAGTGGCGTAGTCGACCAGGGGCGCGCCGACCCAGGGCTGCGGGCCATCGGCATCGTTGATCTCGCCGATGCGGTTGTTGAACCAGTCGACGAACAGGAGGTCGCCGTCGTTGTCGAACACGAAGTCGGAGACTGCGTCGAGGCCGCTGACCACGACCTGCGTGTGGGCCTGGCCGAGCACGGTGTTGGTCAGCACCGCCTGGTCGAACACGGCGCGAGAGAAGCGCAGGACGGTGGCGGTGCCCGGCAGCGGTGGCCAGCCGGCGAAACCGGTGGCGTAGAACACGTCGCCGTTCGGCGCGATCGTCACCGGCCCCGATGCGCCGGGAATCGACGCGACGAGTTGCGTCGTGCCGGTCGGCAGGTCGAGCACCCAGAGCTCGTTGTTGGTGGCGCCGAAGCCGCCGGTGCGCGCCGACAGCAACACGGTCGTCGGCGTCAGCATCGTCGCGTCGTAGTTGTACGGCACCATCGCCAGCGGCTGCGTGGCGACCGGACCCTGCGTCGGCAGCAACCAGATGGCGTCGTTGGCGCCGCCTGACACGATGCCCGTCAGTCCGAACAACACGTGATTCGGACCGGTCTCGAGCAAGAACGAACCGAACACGACGCCGCTCGTCGTGAGCAGCGTCTGCGGCGGTTGGCCAGGGGCCGTGCGCGTGACGGCGACGCCGTCGAACGTGACGAGCCCGCTGCTGGTGTGCAGGGACTGGCTCGTGCCTGGCGGCAACGTCTGCGCCGAGGCCGCGATGCCTTCGACGGCAACCTGCGCCGAAGCGGTCGGGGCCAGCGCCAGGGCGATGGCCAGGGACAACGAGAAGGAGACGGCGAGACGACGCGAACGCGTCGCTTGCCGGAACGGTACCGGTGCGTGCATCAGTGCTCCACGCGGCGTCATGCGCGCCGCACAAGGAGTCGATCGAACGACCCTTGCGGGCCGGCCTCGGGCGGGTGTTCTGGCTTCCGGATCAGACCTACTGGTCCGCCTTCCCATCGATCCGACACGGATCGAAAGTGGCTGCTGGACGTTCGTACCGGTGACAGCTGCGGGACAGCGCCGGATTCACACCGGCTTCCCCGCTCGGGGCATGGCCGATCGTAGGCGGCGCCAAGGGCGCTGCAAGCTCTGGTTTCGGCCGAGCTTTGCGGGGCAATAGGCCGGAGTCGCAGACGGGGGCTTGCCAATGGCGCCGCCGCCGCCGAAATACAGCGTCCGTCCGTTCGTGCGGGCGACCTGCCGGTCGAGCGCACTCTCCCCGTTCTTCGAGTTCCATGCGATTGCCGTCGTTGGCCCAGGTTCGCACATTGGCTTCGGCCTCTGGCCTCGATCTGTGCGGCCTCGTCGATCGCGTTCGTTTCGATGCCGGCGAACCGTCGGAGCGGCGGCTGCAGCGCGAAGCGCCAACCTGCGGTACGGCGGTGGTCCTGGCGTCGGCGGGTCGCAGCTTTGGCAAGCAGTTCGGGCGCTGGCACGCCGAGTCCGGGCGCAGCCGAGCGACCGCGGCAATGTTCGCGTTGGCGACCGCCACCGAGATCGCCGCGCTGCTGCAGCAAGCAGGCGTCGGTTGCACGGTGCTCGGTTTCGGGGGACGGGTGCGCGTGAACGACGCGCGACTCGGCGAAGCGGCCGGGTTTGGAATTGTCTCGCCGGTGTCGGGGCTGTTGCTGCATCCCGAGTTCGGACCGTGGGTGCGCGTGCGCGCGGCGATCCTGTGCGATGGCCTGCCGTTCGGTGCGGTGCCCGATGCGTCGATCGCCGAACAGTTCCATCCGTGCTGCGGCTGTCCGCAGCCGTGCGTCACCGCCTGTCCGGCGACGGTGCACGATGGCATGGGCCAGCACGACCACGCGCGCTGCGGCAGCCATCGCCTGCGCGGGGGGTGCGATACCGGGTGCGGCAGTCGCTCGGCGTGCCCACTGGGAGCCGAGCATCGCGACGACGAGGCTCTGCCGGTCCACCGTCACACCTACGAACTCACTTCGCTGCAGCGATGGCTGGGGTTTGGGGTCTGGCGCGTGGTGCCGCCTGGATGGCGCGGTGGGCCGTTGCGGCGCTGAGTTCGCGGCTACGGGTTTCCCCGCAACAGTTGCGCAGGAACGGGCGTCGATCGGGGCGTGAAAGAAGCCACGA
>SXGT01680455.1_pt1 | contig 12687 bp, 9 predicted proteins | sample 3176221 | NCBI WGS metagenome assembly SXGT01 (sample SAMN11356862, study PRJNA531348) | freshwater metagenome | isolation source: freshwater sample F1-120 | place: China: Fuxian Lake, Yuxi | collected 2017-12-25
ACATCACATCGCCCGTCTGACCGAGCCTGAGTTGATCGTGGATGTCGCCGATGTGATACTGGTTTATCCCATTGTCGGGGGTGCGGGCTGCGCCCACTTGTCCTACAACTCGGTGCGTCTGGAGGCCATGTTGGCCAATCCTCATCCCAAGTTGCCTGAAGTGGTTCGTTTAGCATGGCTCTTGGCGCAATTGCATCAAGATTTACCCGTGTATAGCGAGTCCCTCGCGGCCGACCGCTTGCCGTTGATTGGCGCATTGGCCATGTTACCGCCGGTCCTTACTGCCGCCGGGGAAGTGGAGCTGACCCGTTATCAGCCCGACGTGGTGGCGGAGGCCTTGTCGGCTTGGCTCGTGGGCCCGGCGTTGGAATCATTGCCGGTCTCCGGAAGCGATGCAGCCACGGGGGCTGTGGCGGACGTATTGCAGGACTGGTGGGACACCTATCAAGGTTCGCGTCCGAGCTGGCAAGTCGCCTTGGCCAGTCTCGATCGGATGTTATCAGCTGTGGCATAGGCCTCCAGCCTGTGGTGAGATCAGCCAAAGGAGCGTCATCGGCAGGCAAGATGCCCGCCGCCACTCTCTCAGAGTACCCCACAAGGAAGATGGGGATCCCCCTCCTAGTGCGAGCGGAGTTCCGTATCGCGGCGCGATGGAGCCATCATATGGGGGATAGCCGCCTGATCCTTGGCCGATGGCAGGCCCCAATTCCGCTGGTAGCCAAAGAACTCGGTGGCAGGCTGGGCCACGAATCCCTGGTTGATGAGGTCAAAGTGTTGCAATGTGACCATGGCCGGGTGGGGCACACCGCAGGCGCGGCTCAGACGCAGCAATTCCTTGCGCACGGTGACGACGTAGTTGGCCAGGCGCGCCGATTTGAGTTCCGGATCCAGCCCGCGCATCAGCCAGCGGCTCTGCGTCGCCACGCCGGTTGGGCAGGCGCCGGTATGGCAGCGTTGTGCTTGAATACAGCCGATGGATAACATCGCCTCGCGGCCGACATGCATCACATCGCAGCCGAGCGCGAATGCCAACAGGGCCGCTTCGGGAAATCCCAGCTTGCCGGAGCCACCGAAGACGATGTCATCCGCGACGCCAGCTGCTACGAATTCGCGAAATACTTGACTGAATCCCAGTCGAAACGGCAGCGCCACGTGGTCGGCGAATACGAGCGGCGCGGCCCCCGTACCTCCTTCTCCACCGTCGATCGTGACGAAGTCCACACCCCGTGATTCGTTCGCCATGCGATGGGCCAGTTCTCTCCAGAAATCCATCTGTCCGACTGCCGATTTAATCCCGATCGGCAGCCCGCTCGTTTGGGCCAGCTGTTCCACAAAATCCAGCATGCTATCCACGTCTTGGAAGGCGGAGTGGCATGATGGACTGATGCAATCCTGGCCCAAGGGGACGCCACGTGCGCGAGCGATTTCCGGGCTGATCTTTGCGGCGGGTAGCATGCCGCCGACCCCTGGCTTGGCACCTTGGCTCAACTTGACCTCAATGGCTCGAATGGACGGATGCGCCTGCACGACATCCAGGAACCGCTCCATACTGAACCGTCCCTGCTCGTCACGGCAGCCGAAGTATCCCGTCCCAATCTGCCAAACCAGATCGCCGCCATGTAAATGATGCTCGCTGACTCCTCCCTCCCCCGTGTTCTGCAGGCAGCCTGCGATTTGGGCGCCCCGATTGAGCGCCTCGACTGCCGGGCCGCTCAACGAACCAAAACTCATGCCAGATACGTTGACAATCGAACCAGGGCGAAAGGCGTTCCGTCGTCCGCGGGCGCCTCCTAGCACTTTGGCGCAAGGGACTCGGAATTGAGGATCGAAGTCGGGGTCGACCGGAAGGGGATCCCGCAAGGGAAAACTGGCATGTCGCACGATTAGATAGTTGGATGCATCCTCGATATTTTGGTCGGTGCCGAATGCGAAGTAGTTGTTCTGCCTCTTGGAAGACGCATAGACCCAGCGGCGTTGTGCACGTGAGAAGGGGCGTTCCTCGTTGTTCCCCGTGACAATGTATTGTCGCAATTCTGGGCCAAAGGACTCCAACAGGTAGCGTAGATGGCCAATGACCGGGAAATTGCGCAGGATGGCATGGGACCGTTGCGTCACGTCGTAGATCGTGATCGCGATCAGTAGCACCAGCATCGCGGCGGCAACGAATGCAATAATGGACCACATGGCATGCCTGCTCCCATGAGTATGCTTACGTTAGACCCCACCGGCCCTCCCGGCGCGGGGCCGCGACGGAAATTCAGGGCACTCGCCAAGGGTAGCCTGAGGCCAGGCCGCTTGAAGCCTAACTTGTGACTCGAGGCCGGAATCTCCGGATTGGCGGGGGCCGATCCGGCCGATTATACCGCCCATGCGGTCCCCTGGGCGGCTTGTTCGACCGTGCGTGCGTCCCCCAGTCGCCGCACGAGACTGCTGTTGCTCGTTTTTTGCGACTTGCGTACCATCAGCTGCCAGCGGTGGGTGGCGCACGCCCGGACGAGGTCCCTGGCGAGTGTGTTGCGGGCGTACGCGCGCTGCCGTGTTATCCCCAAGCCTTCGGGACTGAGGCCCGCTATGAGCATTTCCGTGATCGTGCCGGTGTACAACGAGCAGCCCAATGTGGCACTGCTCTATCTCCAACTGATGAAGGTCTTCCGCACGATCGGACATAAGTATGAGTTCTTGTTTGTCGACGACGGCTCATGCGACGGAACCTATGATGAGCTGCGCGCACTGGCCGACATGGATCACCATGTCCGCGTGGTGCGGCTCCGCCGCAACTACGGCCAAACGGCCGCATTGCAAGCGGGATTCGATCACGCCCGAGGAGATGTCTGGGTCACCCTTGATGGGGACTTACAGAACGATCCCGCGGATATTCCCCGCATGTTGGAAAAACTGGAGGAGGGTTTTGACCTGGTGCATGGCTGGCGAAAAGTCCGGCAAGACGGCTGGCTGCTGCGGTTACTCCCCTCGCGTGTTGCCAATTGGTTGATCTCACACGTCACAAAGTTTCCCGTGCACGATCTCGGCTGCACCTTAAAGGTCATGCGTCGCGAGATTGCCCAAGAATTGCAGTTGGTCGGCGAGATGCACCGATTCATCCCGATCTTGGCTCATCAACGCGGCGCACGTTGCGCGGAGATCGTCACCCAACATCATGCCCGCTTGTTTGGAAAGTCCAAGTATGGGTTGGGGCGTACGCCCCGAGTGTTGCTGGATCTCATCACCGTTAAGTTTTTGTCGGACTACATCGCCAGCCCCATGAAATGCTTCGGACAAATAGGACTGGCATTCGGCGCGATGGGCTTGCTGTCCTTGGTCGCCGCCTGTGTGATGAAGCTGTGGGGGCGAGTGGACTTAACGGGCAACCCGCTCTTGTTGCTTTCCGTCGTCGCTAGCATGGTCGGTATCCACTTTGTGAGTCTGGGATTGTTGGGTGAGGTCAATGCGCGGATCTATTTTAATGACCGCCGTAAATCGTATACGGTGGCCCGCCGGATCAGATGCCGTCGCGTTCAACGAAGCAGGCAAGACGGCCAATTCCGGCAGAATGCAGTGTCTCGCGCTGCATGACGGTCTTTTCCGCAGGTTAGAGGCCTATGTCACGGTGTGAGTGGCGGCAGGCATCTTGCCTGCCGATGAAGGTCGTTTGATAGGGCTCACCACAGGCTGGAAGCCTATGCCACGGGCCTGCTGTTGGTGTACTGTTGAGAGCTTCACGCGGCAACCCTAATAGCAATTCGCGATGCGGAGGCAGTTTTCGTGGCTCAACTCTCGACATGGCAATGTGCGCTGGCCCTAGACTCCCAGCGACAACCGACCTCTGGCAGCACGGCGATACTGGCCGACGCCATCCGCCGCGGCGCGGACCTGCGCGTCTACACCGAATTTCGACACGATGAACATGTCGACACGTCCTCTTCGATGACGGATCTCGTTCAAGAAGTTGCTGACTTTCGTGTGACGTATTTGTTGGACGATCAATGGACGGCGGGCATCATCAACCTGCGGCAGCCGATCGAATGTCCGGTCGGATTCGGGCCTCGCCCATCGATGTCGTTTTTTCTCTATAACCAGAACGGTCAACAGGCCATTGCCCGCCCCTATCTGGATGGTCGATCCCCCTCAGCGCCCCGCGATTAGCAGTCGCTGTACGATCACACCGACATCCCCAAGTATCACCGGCAACACGTGGATGACGTGCAGACGAATGCGCCGATCGAGAACTTCATCTACGACTTCGAGAAGTTTCGCTTCTTGGTGCATGACGAATGGCGCGAAGTGCTCGCCCACTCCGCGGAAGGGAAGGTTCTCCGGGGATCACTCGCCGACCTGACCGCCGCCTTCGCCGAGGGGTGCGAGGTCAAGGTGGCCATTCGCAATCTGTGCGCCGATCTGTCACGCCCAGAGGATCCGCAAGTGGAGCATGAGGTGTTTGTGCATGTCGGATCGTGCTATCACTATCCGGACCAAGGCCTGTTTCTGGCGTCCTCCCATCCCCTGGTGCGGGTGCGGCCGGCGGTGCCCCTCGTCTACTCCAGCCATGGCTGGGATTTTGGGTGGTTGATGCCACGAAGCGATGGCTTTGTCGCCCGCTGGCTGGTGAATCCTTACACGCTCCAATTCGAAAAAAGTCAGGCTCATCACGCGCTACGGTGGTTTGTGCGTTGAGTGGCGGCGAATTGTCGTTTGACACACCCCGTACCGTCGTGTAGAACTGGCTGGGGGCGCTGGGCGCGGGCGACCGAGACGTGTTGCCCAAGCGATGGAAAGGCTGCATACCAGCGAAATGACCACGCACATCGATCTTTTCTTGGACCTAAGTCGTCGTGTCCCCCGACAGGGCGCCGTTCCGCCTTACGCGTGCCTGTTTTTTCTCGCGGTGGTAGGTCTCGCGAATCCGCATGCGGCTTGGGGACGAGAGCCAACTGGGCACGAACAGTATTTCTTGGAGTTATTGAATCGCGCCCGAGCCAATCCGTTGGCCGAGGTAACGCGCCTATCCGGCCAAACCTGGGGGGACAATCCGGCAATTGTGCCCGGAACGCTGTACCCCCAACCCCAACCGGCCAGCCTCAACGAGGGATTGGCAGCAGGAACCATTTCCAGCACGCCTAAGCAGCCGCTGGCCTTTCATCCGCTCCTCATTGATGCGGCTGCGAGCTACACCCAGGTCCTACTTGCCAACGATGCGTTCACGCATACCTTCGGCGGCACGACGACCCAATCGCGCGTAACCGCGGCGGGCTACGTGCTCGATACGCCCTGGAGCTTGGGAGAGAACCTATCGGTGAACGCCAGCAGTGTCCCCTTCACGAATCTCACACCCGTCGTCGAGAGTCAACATTCGGGGCTGTTCATCGATGGCAACGTACCGGGCCGCGGCCACCGCATCAATATGATGAACGATACGTTTCGCGAGATCGGTATCGGGATTGGAACGGCCAGCGACTATGGACTATTTCCTTGTTGTTCGCATGCCGTGCTGACGACGTTTGATTTCGCGGCCAGCGACACATCACCGACCTTGCCTGGTGCCTCGAACGGCCCTTTTGTGACAGGAGTGGCCTATTTTGACAATGACAACAACAACTTTTATTCGCCCAGTGGTGGTGAAGGCATCGGCGGAGTGGCCGTTCGCGCGTTCTTGACGGGAACGGCGACACTGGCCGGGAGTACTACCACCTATGGCTCAGGGGGCTATACGTTGCCCGGGTTGAATCCAGGCACGTACGATCTTCAATTTCTTGGTACCGGTATCAATCAACGGTTCAACGGAATCGTGTTGGGTGGCGACAAGAACGTCAAGGTCGACTTGATTGATCCATCCCCGGCCTTTTCGCCGGGAGACTTCGATGAGGACGATGACGTGGATGGCACCGATCTTGTGCGCTGGTCCACCAGCTTTGGCGTCAACGGGCTGGCCGACGCGGACGACGACACAGACTCGGATGGGAGCGATTTCTTGGCCTGGCAGCGCGACTTTGGCCAGGGGGCGGGGGGGCTGAGCGCGCCCCTGTCGGTTCCGGAGACCGTAGGGGGCATGGGCTGGTTCCTTTTCCACGTGGCAATATTTGCCCGCATCCCGTATAAACGGCTCCGCGCGCGTCGCTTCGTGACACGGGAGATTGCCCCATGCAACCGCCATTTCGACTCTGGCAGGCCACCATCGTCCTGCGCTACTTGGCCGTTGCGGTGGCCTCGCTTTGTGCTGGCATGTGGCTCAGCAATCGCGGGCTGTTATCGATCGAATGGCTAACCGGCACACCCCCGGTCTCCACGGTCGGGTCGAGCCACGCTGGCCATGGGAGTGCCGCGGACAGCCATGCGGGGCATGATCACGCAGCCGAGTCCTCGCTCATGTTGTCCGCGGAGGCGCAGGCCAACCTTGGCCTAACGTCTGAGATGCTACGGCCCATCCATTCGACCCCCTTTGTTCGCGCGGTTGCCGTCCCGGCGATTGTGGTCGAGCGGCCCGGACGAACGCAGTTACCGGTGAGTGCGCCGTTGACGGGAGTCGTTACCCACGTCCATGCGGTTACGGGCGAGGCCGTCACCCCTGGGACACTGCTGTTTCAGATCCGATTGACCGACGAGAATCTCGTCGGGGATCAAACCGAGTTCCTGCGCACGGTTGGTAACTTGGCCGTTGAGGAAAAGGAAGTGGAGCGACTGAGATCGGCAAGTGAGAGCGGGGCGCTTCCCGGCAAGGTGCTTTTGGAGCGACAATATGCTCGCGATAAACTTCTGGCTTCGCTCGCGACGCAACGTGAGGCGTTGCGACTTCATGGGCTATCGGCCAATCAAATCGATCACATTCAACAGGATCGCCGTTTGTTGAGGGAACTGCGAATCGTGGTACCTGGCACGGACAAGCATGAGCACGAAGAAGACGATGGTTGGCAGCTCAGTCAACAACCGAACATTCGGCAGGCGGCCTTTCATCGGATCGCTACCCAATCCTCCGGGAACGACGGCACCCCTCCACCCACGCTGGTACTGCAAAAATTGCGGGTTCAAAAGGGAGATGCGGTTTCGACAGGCGATGGTCTCTGTGTCCTCGCGGATTACTCGGAATTGTACATTGAAGGGCATGCCTTTGAGACCGATGCGGCGGCGATTGTCGAGGCCAAGTCGCGCGGCTGGAAGGCGGTAGCGTTGGTGGACCACGGTGGCACGCAGATCGAAACCGGCGAGCTTGACATCGCCTATTTGGCGAATGAGATTGACACGCAGGCAAGAACTCTGCCATTTTTCGTTTCGCTGACCAACGAGATCACCGACGATTCGCGCAATGATCGTGGACAACGATTCGTGGCGTGGCGATACCGGCCCGGGCAACGGCTCCAATTGCGTGTGCCGGTGGAACAGTGGCCCGATCAGTTGGTATTGCCCGTGGATGCGGTCGTCAAGGACGGGCCTGATAGCTTTGTATTTCGCAAAATTGGCTTTCGTTTCAGTCGAGTGGCGGTGCATGAGCGATTTCGTGACCGCACGTCGGTCGTGATTGCCAACGACGGCGCCATCGCCATTGGCGATGTCGTAGCGTTCCGCGGTGCGCACCAGATGCAGCTCGCTTTGAAGAACAAATCGGCGGGCGGCGTTGATCCGCATGCCGGGCATCACCACTAACTGAGCGCGTCCATGCTGAATGCCGTTATTCGCTTCTCGTTGCAGAATCGGCTACTCGTGCTTGGGCTGGCGGTCGCGGTGCTGGCGCTAGGCGCTGGCGCGGCGATGCAGATGCCGATCGATGTCTTCCCGGACCTGGACCGGCCTCGCGTCGTCGTGATGACGGAGGCGCCCGGTTTGGCTCCCGAAGAAGTGGAGACGCGCATTACCTTTCCCTTGGAGACGGCCCTGAATGGAGCCAATGGGGTCCAGGCGGTGCGCAGTACGTCGGGGGCTGGGCTGTCAGTTGTGAACGTCGAGTTCGATTTTGGCACCCAGGTCTACGTGGACCGTCAGATCGTAGCCGAGCGACTAGCGTTGGTCGCTGATCGCATGCCGCCAGGCGTTCGTCCTCAACTCGCGCCGATCTCGTCGATCATGGGACAGGTCCTGGTGCTGGGCATGTGGAGTGAGGGGCGTGTCACGGATCCCGTTGAGGTGCGTACGCGGGCCGACTGGATCTTGCGGCAGCGCCTCCTCACGATCCCCGGGGTTGCTCAGGTATTCACCATGGGGGGCGGTCGCCGCCAGTTTCACGTATTGGTCGATCCCGAAGCGCAACGTCGTTTCGGCGTGACGTTGGCGGAGGTTCGCGATGCACTTGCCCGGTGCAACGAGAATGCCACGGGGGGCTATCTTGATCAACAAGGTCCCTCCGAACTGATCGTTCGCGCCCTGGGGCGCGTGCAGTCGATTGAAGACCTGCAGCGTGTCCCCGTATCGTTGGGCGACGGGCGCCCCGTGACGTTGGCCCAGGTTGCCCGCATCGTGGAATCGCCTCAAACCAAACGGGGGGACGCAGCCGCCTATGTGCGCGATGCCGACGGCGGCTTCTCGGGCGGCCCAGCCATCGTGCTGACGATCAGCAAACAGCCCGGAGCCGATACGCGCGGCATTACAGCCGCCGTGCTGGATGCCATCCAACAGTTAAAGCCGGCGCTTGGCGAAGACATCCACGTGGTCCCGCTCTATGCCCAACGCAGTTTTATCGACCGCGCATTACGCAACGTTCTGGAGGCCCTGCGCGATGGCTGTGTGTTGGTGGTGATTGTGCTCTTCTTGTTTCTGCTCAATCTGCGCACCACGCTCATATCGCTCACCGCCATTCCGCTGTCGTTGGCCATCACGGCTCTGACGTTCCGCTGGCTCGGTCTGTCCATCAACACCATGACCCTCGGCGGCTTGGCGGTAGCCATCGGCGAGCTGGTAGACGACGCTATAGTCGACGTCGAGAACATTTACCGACGATTAAAAGAAAACCGTCAGTCCGCCAATCCCCTGACACCACTCCGTGTGGTCTACCAAGCCAGCATTGAGGTGCGCAGCTCGATTGTATTCAGCACCATTATTGTCTGCTTGGTCTTCGTTCCCCTGTTCGCGCTCAGTGGCATGGAGGGGCGGCTGTTCGCCCCCCTGGGGACCGCCTACGTGATCTCGATTGCCGGATCCCTCTTAGTCTCGCTCACGGTCACCCCCGTCTTGGCATATCTCTTGTTGTCCAAATCGCAATTCACTGCCCATCAGCAGGACAGCCCCGTACTGAGGGGGCTCAAGACGGTGGCGGCCAGCGTCATTCGCTTCAGCCTCGGCCGTCCTTGGATCAGTCTGGGGGGGGTGCTGGCCTGCGTTGCGGTATCCGCCGTTTGGTTGCTGCAGTTGGACCGTGATTTCCTCCCACCGTTCAACGAAGGGGCTGTGCAACTCAACGTGCTGTTGCCGCCAGGGACGTCACTGGCCACGACCAATGCCATCAATGAACGCATCGAGAAACGGCTCTCGGAAATCCCCGATATCCTCAGTCTGGTGCGCCGCACAGGCCGCGCTGAGCTGGATGAACACGCCGAACCCGTGAACGCCAGCGAAACCATCGTCGAACTCGACCAGAGTTCGTCCCGCAGCCGAGAACACCAACTGGATGCCATCCGGCATGCCGTGGAAGAGTTTCCCGGTGTCGTGGCCTCCGTGGAACAACCGATATCGCACCTCATTTCCCACATGCTGTCCGGCGTGAAGGCACAGATCGGCATCAAGTTGTTTGGTGACGATTTGGATTTGCTCCGTCAACACGCAGAGCGTGCGCGCGATGCGATCCAATCGGTGCCGGGTGTTCGTGACCTGTTTGTTGAACAGCAGGCGAGCGTACCCCAACTGCGCATCGAACTCGATCGAGACCAGCTCTTGGCGAATGGTCTCTCCGTTCAAGAAGTCAATGCATTTATCAATACCGCCATGAATGGACAAGTTGTTTCGGAGCTTCTGATTGGTCAACGCACGTTTGATCTCGTCGTACGTCTGCATGAGGACGCCCGCGAGGATCTGGAAGTGCTGAAGCGGCTGTCGATTGAGACGCCAGGCGGGGGACACATTCCACTTAATGCCGTGGCCCGGATCTACGAATCGACCGGGCCCAACACGGTGAACCGCGAACAAGTGAAGCGACGCATCGTGGTTCAGTGCAACGTGGCCGAGCGTGGGCTGGTCGACGTCGTGCAGGATATCAAGCACCGGCTCGCGGACGTGCAGTCCGGCCTGCCCCCCGGCTACTATTTTGAAATCGGCGGGCAATTCGAGAGCCAGCAAAGGGCCACACGCTTGATCGGCTGGCTCTTCCTCGGTTCGCTCACGGGTATTTTTGTGGTGCTTTTCACCATGTTCGGGTCGGTGAATCTGTCCTTGCAGGTGATGGCCGCCGTACCCATGGCATTTATCGGATCAGTCGCCGCGCTGGTGATTACGGGACAAAGTTTGACGATTGCCAGCATGGTCGGCTTCATTTCATTGGCGGGGATCGCATCCCGCAATGGCATCTTATTGGTACAACACTACCTACATCTGGTGAAACATGAGGGTGAAGATTGGACGCAAGCGATGATCCTCCGCGCGGGGTTGGAGCGACTCGCTCCCGTGTTGATGACGGCACTCACGGCCGGCATTGCACTCGTGCCGCTGGTCATGGCGGCGGGACAGCCCGGGAAGGAAATCCTCTACCCCGTGGCGACGGTCATCCTCGGTGGGGTCATCAGCAGCACGCTGCTGGATTTTTTGGTACACCCAGCCCTGTTTTGGCTATTCGGCCGCCGGGCTGGGGAACGGGTGGTCCACCACGCCTCCGAAGTGGCATAGGCTACCGCGCCTTCCAGTCGATGCCCGAGAGGCTCCCCAATGCCAACAGCAGGGCATGCGTACCATCGCGGCCGTGTCCTTGGGCCTTCAGGGCGATGTACAGCTGGTGCGCCAACGCCAAGCCGGGCAGGGTCAAGTTCATGCGTTTCGCTTCTTCGAGGGCAATCCCCATATCCTTGACGAAGTGCTCGACAAAGAATCCAGGTTCAAACCGATTCTGAATCATGCGCGGACCAAGATTGCTGAGGGACCAACTTCCAGCGGCTCCCGATGCTACCGATTGCATCACCAATTCTAAGTTCAGCCCGGCGCGATAGGCATAGAGCAACGCCTCGCACACACCGACCATATTCGAAGCAATCAGGGTTTGGTTCACCATCTTTGTATGTTGGCCGGCACCGGGGGCCCCCTGGTGCACGATGGTCTTGCCGAGCATTTCAAAGCAGGGCATCAGCGTTTGAACGGCCTGCGAGTCGCCGCCAATCATGATCGACAGACGCGCTTCCTTCGCGCCGACATCCCCACCAGAAACGGGCGCGTCCACGCTAAAGACCCCCTTCACCGACGCTCGCTCGGCAATTTCTACTGCCAACGACGGCTCACTAGTTGTCATGTCCACGATCATGTTGCCCGTCTGGCAACCCGCCAAGACTCCGTCGGTTCCTAATACCACTTTGCGAACGTCATGCGGAAAACCCACCATGAGAAACACAACGTCGCTCAACTCGGCGACTTGGCGGGGAGTCCCGGCCCAAACCGCGCCTTGATCGCAGAGTTCCTTGGCTTTGGCCTGTGTGCGTGAGTAGACGGTTGTGGCAAATCCATGTCGCAACAAATGGCCACACATGCTGGACCCCATGACACCAGTTCCAATCCAGCCGATTCGCGTCTTACCGGGCTTAATCTCCATCAGTACGTCCAGTCCTTATCTTTGAACCTTGAATCGGGATGTTGCAAAATTTCACTGAGCAAAATGGCCGAACGCATCCCCTCGGGGCTTGATAATAGTTGATGCACGTCCAACCCTGCCAAGGCCATACGCAAGGCATCGGCAGTGACCGGCACGCCGCCTACGGTCGCATCGGTAGGTCGGTCCTGTTGCGGAACCGCCGGCCCTCGCTGTCGCAGGGAACCCAATTGATGATCAAACGCGTCGTGCAGATGTTGCTCCATCCGCTCGTCCGTTTGTTCCAGATCGGCCCCCAACTGGGCTACCTGACGATCGAATTGGGAAGCGGGGATCCGCGATTCCACCTGGGCTGCGACATCAGGCTCGTATTCGCCCGCTCGCGGAATCGGCTGGCCGGCTGGCAGTGGCGGACTGGGCTTGGGACGTTGCACGAGGGTCGGGATGGGGGCGGCTTTGGCGACCGGTGCCTTTGCTGGTGCTGGTGGCGCGACGGGTCCCGGCTCGCGACGGCCAGCCGCGCGACGGAGAAACTCTTCGATTTCGTCGGCCAAAGGATCCTGGGTTTTCTGGACGACCACGGGGCGAGAGCGATCGATTTCTTCCCCCACGGCCGGCGGTCGAACGGTGGGCGGACGCTGCTGTTTTTGCGCCCTCTCCGCCGCCTCCCGAATCTGATTGAACAGCCAACTGACCGCGCTAATACCCAAGAACACCAAGAGGATGATCACGTCGCTAATATCAGCCAGTAGTGGCGCGGTTGCGATCATGACGTGAGGGCCCTGGGGTAGGACGTGGGGAGCCGATCAATTGGTCTTCGGCCGGGCGTTGCCGGTACCACTGCCGGCGAGGGACGACCGCATTTCGGTATCTGCTTGAACATTTCGCAAGCGGAAGTAGTCGACGATTCCGAGTCGACCACTCTTGAAGGCCTCGGCGATCGCCTTGGGGACCTCGGCCTCGGCCTCGACCAGTTTCGCGCGGCT
>SXGT01772971.1_pt1 | contig 12687 bp, 7 predicted proteins | sample 3176221 | NCBI WGS metagenome assembly SXGT01 (sample SAMN11356862, study PRJNA531348) | freshwater metagenome | isolation source: freshwater sample F1-120 | place: China: Fuxian Lake, Yuxi | collected 2017-12-25
GTCCTGCCGGGCCGGGCGAAATTGGCGTTCGCTCCGCTGCAGGTTCGCAAGCGAACCTGCGCTCCGCTCAGCCAATTCCGCCCGACCCGTCACCCGCCGCGTCACCGAGCCGGCCAACGGCCGCGGCGTTTGGCACAACGGTGCACGCCGAACCGCGAGGGTCTGGCTGCACCGGCCCGGGTCGGTGAGCGTGGCGATGTCGAACTTCGAGCGGTATTTTGGTGGGCGTGGCGACGGCCGTGAACCGGCGCGGCGTGGAGGCGAGAGAGAAAGAGAGAGAGGGGCTGCACCGGCCCGGGTCGGTGAGCGTGGCGATGTCGAACTTCGAGCGGGTTTGGTGGGCGTGGCGACGGCCGTGAACCGGCGCGGCGTGGAGGCGAGAGTGAGGGGGGGCTGTACCGGCCCGGCTCGGTGAGCGTGGCGATGTCGAACTTCGAGCGGGTTTGGTGGGCCGGCGGCGCGGCGGGACGGCCCTCTTTCGAGCCGCTTGGCGTTGGTTCGGTATAAGGAGTCGCGGCCCCGGAGTCGGCGTGTTCCTCATCCTGTCGCTCTTGAGCGTGTTCTGCGCGTCTGTCCCGATGCTGACGTTCTTGTTGGTCATCTGGTACATGGACCGGCACGATCGTGAGCCGCTGTGGTTGTTCCTGCTCACCTTCCTCTGGGGCGCGTGCGGCGCGGTGAGCTTCGCGCTCATCGGCAACGAGTCGCTCACCGCGCTCTTGGGCCTCGTGATGGGTCCGGACACCGCGCAGACCTTCGCGGCCGCCATCGTGGCGCCCATCGTCGAGGAGCCGATGAAGGCGCTCGTGCTCTTCGCGGTCATGTTCTCGCGCCACTTCGACAACGCGACCGACGGGTTCGTGTACGGCGCTGCCGCCGGCCTCGGCTTCGGCATGACCGAGAACCTGTTCTACTTCCTCAACGTGGCCGCCTCCGGCGACGCGTTCGGGTGGGTGATCACCGTGGTCCTGCGCACCTTCTTCTCGGCGGTCATGCATGCGACGGCCACGAGCTGCGTGGGCGCGATGCTCGGGTTCGCCCGGTTCCGCGGCTGGGGGTGGAAGATCGCGGCCCTCCCCATCGGGTTCGGCGTGGCCATGGGCATCCACGCGCTGTGGAACGGCGTGCTCACCGTCGGCGACATCGTCGGCAACTCGATGTACCTGTTCACCAACCTCGCGCTCTTCGTGGTCGAGTTCATCCTCGTCTTCGCGGTCTTCCAGTTCGCGTTGTGGGAGGAACGTGCCACCATCCGGCGTGAGCTCGCCGACGAGGTGCAGCAGGGCCTCGTCCCCTTGGCCCACGCCGGCGCCGCGGGGAGCTGGTTCAAGCGCAACCGCAAGGACTGGACGCCGCGCGGCATCCCCCACGCGCAGTACGTGCGCGCACTCACGACGTTGGCGCTCCGCAAACACCAGGCCCGCAATGCCAGCGCCGGCGGCTACGCGTTCTACAGCGAGGAGGTCGTGCGGCTGCGGCAGGAAGTGAAGGCACTCCTGGCATTGGCCAAGTAGGCGCCGCGGGGCGCGCAGGGCTCGGCCGCTCCACGCGGCCGGTCGCGGCGCACCGCCCGAATTACTCGGCCGACCCGACCTCGAGGCGGAACCCGGAGCCGCGCACGGTCCGCACCTCGACCCCCGTACCGACCAGCTTCTGGCGCAGGCGCTTCACCGCCGTGTCCACCGCCCGCGGGTCGCGCGGGAGCGCCCCCCACGCGGACCGGGCGAGGTCGTCGCGCGCCGCCATCGCCCCCTGGAGCGTCAGCAGGTGGGTCAGCAGCCGTGTCTCCAGTGCGCTGAGCACCAGCGGCCGCCCGTGCGCCCGCAGTTGGCCGGTGCGCGGATCGAGGACCAGCCCGCCCGGCCGGTCGCCACGTGACGATGCGGTGCCGCCCCGGCCACGGAGGATCGCCCGCACCCGCAGCACCAGCTCGGCCTCGGACCACGGCCGCGACACGGCGTCGTCGACGCCGAGCTCGAACGCGACCACCCGCGAGACGTCGTCCCCCGGCGCGGTGAGCACCAGGACCGGCACCAGGAGCTCGCCCGAAGGCCCGAGCAGGCTGCGGCACGGGTCGAAGCCGGCGTGGGGCAGATCGACGACGAGCAAGTCGGGGCGCACGTCGCGGACGAACCCGACCGCGAGCGCCGGGTCGGCGAACCACCGCACCGTGTGACCGTTGCGCCCCAAGGCGGCGCCGAGCGCACGAAGGGCGAGGTCTTCATCCGAACCGAGAACGACCAGGTTTGCCGACACCCCGTCAATTTCCCCGCGCCACCCAACGGCCCGGTCACGGCCGCGAAAAAGGCTGTTGACAACTTGGGGGCAAACCCGACCCGCCGACCGCCCCACGTTCGACACCTTCGACACCGAGTCGGCGCGAGGTCCTGACGTACACGCCACCGGCGCGCCACGACGAGGCTCTAAGTTCCGCGGCCTCAACAGGAGCAGTCCAATGCGTGTGAGCCTCTTCCTCGCCCTCCCTCTCGCCCTCTTCGCCTGTGACAGCGGCAAGGAGACCGGCGACACCGCCGACTCCGGCGACACCTCCGACACCGGCGACACCTCCGACACCGGCACCGAAGCCTTCTGCACCGACCCGACCCCCTGCGTCGACTACAACGGCGCCTGCGAGCTGAGCGGCACCTACACCGAGGACCTGTGCCTCACCGCCGACAAGGCGTGGTTGCTCCGCGGCGCCGTCACCATCGGTGACGATGCGGCGACGACCACCCTGCGCATCGAGCCGGGCACCACCGTCTACGGCGAGTCCGCCCAGACCTCGTTCCTGGCCATCGCCCGCCACTCCAAGATCTACGCGGAAGGCACGGCCGAGAAGCCCATCGTCTTCACCTCCGACCAGCTCGACGGCAGCCGCGGCCGTGGCGACTGGGGCGGGCTCGCCCTCAACGGCCTCGCGCGCATCAACGGCTGCGAAGACGGGATGGACCCGTGCGTGGCCGAAGCGGAAGGCGGCGTCGGCCAGTACGGCGGCGACGACGACGCCGACAGCTCGGGCTCGATCAAGTACGTCCGCATCGAGTTCGGCGGCATCGAGATCAGCGAAGACAACGAGATCAACGGCTTCGGCCTCGCCGGCGTCGGCTCGGGCACGACCGTCGACTACGTCCAGATCCACGCCCAGAACGACGACTGCATCGAGTTCTGGGGCGGCACCGTGAGCGTCAAGCACATCGTGTGCAGCCTGCCCGGCGACGACGGCATCGACTGGGACTTCGGGTGGACCGGCAACTTCCAGTACGGTGTGGTCCTCCAGGACGGCCTCGCCGGCAACAACGGCATCGAGGCCGACAATAACGAGGCCGCGCACGCCGCCACACCGTTGAGCAACCCGACGCTCTCGAACATCACCCTGTGGGGCGACAGCAGCATCGCCGACAGCAACTACGGCGTGATGCTCCGCCGCGGCACCGCCGGCCACCTCGCCAACGTCGCCGTGGGCGGGTTCTCCAAGGCCTGCCTCGCCATCCGCGACCAGCAGACCTACGACAACTTCGCCGACACCGCCGCCATCGACCACACCGTGATCGGCTGCGGTGCCGCCTACGAGACCGGCGACGAGGACAAGGAGACCATGCAGGAAGAGGACATCTTCGAGGCCGAAGCGAGCAACCAGCAGGTCGCCGACTTGATGCTCACGAGCGCCTCGACGACCAGCCCGAACCTGCTCCCCAAGACCGGCTCGCCGCTCCTGGGCGCCGGCGCCACCCCGTCCGGCTCGTTCTTCGAGAGCGCCGACTTCGTCGGTGCGTTCGGGACCGAGGACTGGATGGCCGGCTGGACCGCGTTCCCCGCCAACTAGTCCGCCCCGGGGGAGGGTGACGCCTTCGCGGCGGCGCCCTCCCCCCGTCCGTTCGCCCGCCGGGTCGCCTCACGACGTCCGGAGCCCGGGCCCCTTCGTGAACCCACCGCGCCACCCGGCGCCAGGAGACTCGTGCACCTTCTCCTCTCCCTCTCGATCGCGATGGCGGAGGAGGCGCCCGCCGCCCCCATCCCCGCCGGCCAGGGCCGCATCACCGGCGTGGTCCTCGACAGTGACCAGAAGCCCGTCGCGGGCGCGGAGGTCCGCGTCATCGGCGGCGTCGACATCTCGGTGACCGGCCCCGACGGGCGATACACCCTCGACCTGCCCCCGGGCGACTACGTGCTCGACCCCACCGCGGTCGGCCTCGACCCCTACGAGTACCCGGACGCCCGCGTGGTCGAGGGCAAGCCGACCGAGGTGACCGTGCGAATGGTCGGGCTCGGCAAGGGCAACGTCGCGGTGGTCGAGGTGTACCCGCCCGAGACCGTCGGCGCGATCACCGCCGCGCTCGAAGAACGCAAAGAGAGCGCCTCGGTCGCGGAGGTCATGGGCCAGGAGCAGATGGTCAAGTCGGGCGACAGCACCGCCGCGGCGGCGCTCACCCGCGCGACCGGCCTGACGATCGTGGACGGGCGCTTCGCCTACGTCCGGGGCATGGGCGACCGCTACTCGGCCACGCTCCTGAACGGTTCGGGGTTGCCGAGTCCCGAGCCCGAGAAGCGGGTGGTGCCGCTGGACCTGTTCCCCACCGCGATCATCGACACGATGACGGTGCAGAAGAGCTTCTCGCCCGACATGCCGGCCGAGTTCGGCGGTGGCATGGTGGACGTGCGGACCCGCCGCATGCCGGTCGCGCCGCTGTTCTCGCTCCAACTCAACGGCACCTGGCGCGGCGGAGTCACCCTCGAGGAAGGCAACGTCGGACCCGCCGGTCCGACCGACTTCCTCGGCTTCGGCCAGGACTTCCGGCAGCTCCCCGACGAGGTTGCCTCCGCGTCCTCGGAGGGGGTGCTCAAGCCCGCCGGCCGCTTCTCCGAGGGCGGCTACACCAAGGAGGACCTCGTCGCGTTCGGCGAGGCACTCCCCGAACACTGGCAATGGGACACCAAGGAGATTCCTCCCAACTTCGGCCTGAGCACCTCCGCGGGGCGTCGGTGGTCGCTCGGCAGCCTCGACCTCGGCGGCCTCGTCGGCCTGGTCTACGACAACTCGTGGGACCTCGACGAGGGCTGGCGCAACGTCTACTCCGTCGACGGCGAGGAGCTCGTCCTCAAGAAGACCACGACCTACACCGAGACCTCGAACAACGTACGCCTCGGCGGCGGCGTGACGCTGGGCGCGGAGTGGACCGGCGGCCAGTACGTACAGAGCACGACCCTGGTGTCCCACTCCGGGAGCGCCAAGGCTGCGACCTGGCTCAGCGACGACGCCGCGGGCGACGACGACACCCAGAACTACCGGACCGGCTGGGTGGAGCGCCAACTGTTCTACGAGCAGGTCGGCGCCCACCTGATCCTCGGTCCGGTGGTCACCGACGCACGCTACGCCTACTCCGTTGCGGAGGGGCAGGAGCCCGACCAGCGCGAGTGGACGTACAACGTCATCGACGGCGCCGAGTTCCTCGCCACGGGCGGGAGCTGGAACGAGGTGCGCTACATCTCGCTGGTCGACTCGGCGCACGACGGCCGCCTGGACCTGAGCCTGCCGTTCCTCGCGTTCGGCGGCGAACAGAAGGTCGCCATCGGTGGCCAGGTGGTGCAGCGTGACCGCGCCGCCAGCACCCGGCGGTACGAGTACGACTTCGTCGGCCTCGACGGCTTCGACCTGGAGAGCCCGATCGCCGAGGTCGTGACGGCCGAGAACATCGGCCCCGCCGACGACGCCGACGCCGGCTACCTGGAGTTCATCGAGAACACTGGTTCGACCGACGACTACTCGGCCAACCAGCAGATCTTCGCCGGCTACGCGATGGCCGAGCTTCAACCTCTCCGTCGTCTCCGAACGCTACTTGGTGCACGCGTGGAATCGTCTACGCAGGCGGTCGAGACGGCGGAGCTCTTCTCCACCGACACCGAGGCCACGGTGAAGGCCGAGCTCAGCACGATCGACGTCTTGCCGGCCGCCACCTTCACCGTCGGCCTCGGTCCCGAGGACGAGCCCGACATGGTGCAGCTCCGCGCCGGCTACGGCCGCACGGTGAGTCGCCCCGAGCTGCGCGAGCTGTCGGTGGCAGCGTTCTACGACTATCGCAGCCAGCGTCTGTTGTTTGGCAACCCCGACCTCCAGCGTGCGACGATCGAGAACGTGGACGTGCGCCTGGAGTGGTACCCTGCCGATGGCGAATCCCTGAGCGTCGGCGGCTTCTTCAAGTACCTCGACCACCCCATCGAGTCGGTGGTCGCGGTCTCCGCGGTCAGCGGCAGCGCCGGCACGTTCGCCAACGCAACGAGCGCGGTCGTGGCCGGTGGTGAGTTGGATGTGCGCAAGGGCATGACGTTCCTGCCCGGCGCCGCGCAGTACCTCTACGTGGCTGCCAACGGCGCGCTCATCCACAGCGAGGTCGACCTCAGCGACACCGAGGGCGATCAGACCTCCGACACCCGCCCGTTGCAGGGTCAATCACCGTGGGTGGTCAACGCGCAGCTCGGCTGGGACCACGAGCCGACGGGCACGAGTGTCAGCTTCCTCTACAACGTGTTCGGTCCGCGCATCACCGACGTCGGCTCGTCCGGCATTCCAGACACCTGGGAAGAGCCCGTCCACCGCCTGGACCTCTTGGCGAGCCAGGAGCTCGGGCGGGCGTTCAAGGTGCGGGTGAAGGCGACCAACCTCCTCGATTGGCCGAGCCGGAGCACCACCGGCGACCAGGTGGCGGAAGAGAGCTACGACGGCTGGAGCGTGGGCGCCGCCCTGAGCTGGGCCCCTCCCCCGTAGGCGCGTGTGGGCGGAGCGGGCGCTGCTCGGGGGGTGCGACGCTGCCTCGCTCACTGGCGGCCGGGGCAAGGGCCCCCGGCCCGCCCCGCCGCTGCCTCGCTCACTGGCGGCCGGGGCAAGGGCCCCCGGCCCGCTCGAAGTGCGACGCTGCCTCGGTCACTGGCGGCCGGGGCAAGGGCCCCCCGCCCGCCTCGCCCTCGCCCTCTCGCTTCGCCACCCAATCCGCTCGGAGTTCGACGTTGCGACGCTCACCGACGCGAGTCGGTGCAGCCAGCCCCTCGCGGTTCGGCGTCCCCCCGCTGTGCCAGGCGCCGCCCTCGTCGGCCGGTTCGGTGACGCGGCGGGTGACGGGTCGGGTGGAATTGGCCGAGCGGAGCGCCGGGTCGCCGCTTGCGGCGACCTGGCGGGGGAGCGAGCGCCAATTTCACCCGGCCCGGCAGGACCCGGGGCTGACCTCGTCCCGCCCGACCACCGGCGTCCCCCCGCCTGCACCCCGCCGACCCGCGCCCCGGGGCGCCGCGTCATGCCCGACGCCCCCCCGCCACCCAAGGCGCCATCCCCAACGCCGGGACCGCGAGGAGCGCGGTGAGGAAGAACCACGTCGGGTAGCCCATCGACTCGGTGGCGACCCCCGAGATGAGCGACGCAATCGTCCGCGACAACGCCGCGGCCGCGGTCAAGAGCGCGTAGCGGACCGTCGGCTGCGATGTGCCGCACGCGGCCATCAGCACCGCGAACAGCGGTGCCGTGCCGAGCCCCTGGGTGATCGACTCCACCACGCCGGCCCCGATCACGGCGCCGCGCGTGGGCGCCAGGGCCACCGCCGCGTAGACGACGTTGCTGAGCGCCTGCGCGCCCCCGAGCCACAAGATGCCGGCGCGGTTCCCGAGGCGGCTCACCACCTCGCCGCCGACGAGCGCCCCGACCGCGGTGAGCCCCGAACCGAGGAGCACGCTGTAGAGGCCCACGTCCTCCACCGACAAGCCCGCATCGAGCCAGAAGGGCTTCACCATCGGGGCCATGGCCGCGTCGCCGAGCTTGAAGCTGAGCGCGAAGAGGAGGGCGCCCAGCGCCCCGAGCTGCCCCTCCCGGCGCTCGACCAGCCAGCGTCCGAGCCCCCGCGCGTACTCGGCGACCGAGAGCCCCACTGCCAGCGGCGCCGCCGGCATGCGCAACGACACGAGCCCCACCGCCACCGCAAATGCGCCAATCGCGGCCCACGCCAGGTCCCACGACGTCCGCGCCGCGAGCCACACCGCCCCGCCGCCGGTGAGCGCCATCGCCACCCGGTAGCCGGCCGCCCGCAGCCCGCTCGCACGCCCGTGATCCGCCGGGGCGACCAGGCTCACCACCCACCCGTCGATGGCCACGTCCTGCGTCGCGCTCAGCACCGCCACCACGAAGAACGCTGGGAACAACCACTCCCCCCACCCGCCGCCCACCGCGCACACCCCGCCGATCCCCAACGAGAGCGCCGCGGTCCAGCGCCGCGCGTGCCCCACCCGCTCCACGACCGGCGACCACGCCGCCTTGAAGGTGTATGGCGTCCACAACGCGCCGAGTGCGCCGACCAGCGCCAACGACGCGCCGTTGGCCTTGAGGTACACCGGGAGGAACTCGCTGAGGACCCCCATCGGGAGCCCCGACGCCACCGCCAGGACGGTCGCCGCGGTGAGCGTCTCGCGCGTGGTGAGCGCGGGCGGGTGGGCGTGCGGTTCGTTCACGCAGGCCCCGGCACGACCTTGACCAACGTGGTGAGGGCGTGCGGCAGTGGAAGCGGTCCCGCTTCGAAGCGGACGGTGCCGACCGGGGTGTCCAGGCGCGAAGGCAGGCTCCCGGATTCGCAGAGGTGGAGCGCGGCGATCCGCACCACGCGCGGGTCGCCGTCGGTCCACAACTCGGGCAGGCCGGCCGTGTCGCTCAGCCCCACCGTGCACCAGCGTCGCCGGGCCCCGTCGGTGAGCCGCAGCGCGTGCCCTCGCAGGGGCGCGGGGGCGTGGGTCGAGAAGAGCGGACGTAGCTCGTCCGCCGGGCCGATCGCGAGGTCGAGGCAGGCCCGCCGGGTCAGCGCGACGACCTCGGGCGCCGCCGCGGCGTCGGGCCACGGCCCACACCACCCGAGGGCTCCGAGGCCCATCACCGCGCGCGCCTGCTTCACGCGGTCGGCGACGTCGCCGCGGTCGCCGAGCGCGTAGCCGACGGTCCCCTCCGGTGAACGGCCGGCCAGGAGGGCCTCGACGTCGCTCGCCGAGGTGTGGAGCCACGCATCCACCGCCTCCCCTCGCCACGCCTGCACCCGGTCGGTCGCGAAGAGGAGCTCCTCGTCGGCCGCACCCGAAGACGACACTCGCACGCCGAACCGCGCACCTGCCACCCACGCCCCGCCATAGGGCGACCGCCGCAAGCGGTCGAGCAGCCGCAGCGCGAGGGCCTCGGTCAGCACGGCGCCACCGGGCCCGCGTAGACCACGCCCCCGCCGCGTGGACCCGCGCCCGGGCCCAACCGCACCTCCCAGTCGCACGCGCCCACCAGCAGCGGGTCGTGCTCCACCACCAGCACGCTGGCACCGAGCGTCACCAGGCGACGCAGCGCCTCGACGAGCACCGCGACGTCGGCCGGATGCAGGCCCACCGACGGCTCGTCGAGCAGGTACAACGCGCCCGCCACCTCGCCCGGCTTGCCCAGCTCGCGGGCGAGCTTGAGCCGCTGGGCTTCGCCGCCGCTGAGCGTGTCGACGCCCTGCCCCAACGGCAGGTACCCGAGGCCGAGCGCGTCGAGCGTCTCCAGCACGCCGGCGATCGCCGGCACACTGCCGAACAGGCTGCGCGCCTGGTGGACGTTCCCCGCCAGGACGTCGGCCACCGAGTGCCCCTTCCACGTCACCGCCAGCGTGGCCTCTTCGAACCGCCGTCCTTCGCACACCTCGCACGGCACCAGGACATCGGGGAGGACGTGCATCGCCACCCGCCGCGCGCCCTCCCCCTGGCACGCTTCGCACCGCCCGCCCGCCACGGCGGTGGAAAACCGCTCGGGGCCGAAGCCGCGCGCCTTGGCCTCGGGCGTGCGCGCGAACAGTTGACGGATCGTGTCGAACACGCGGGTGGCCGTGGCCACGGTCGAGCGGCCCGCCTTCGCGAGCGGGCTGCCGTCGACCTTGACCACCCGCACCACCGGCTCGTGGCCCGACAATCTTGCGAGCGGCAAGCCCGGGCGCCCCGCCAGCGCAGGCGCCACCGTGTCAAAAACCAGGGACGACTTCCCCGCACCGCTGGGACCGGTGACCACCCCGAGCACCCCCAACGGAAGCTCGACGTCGCCATGGAGGTTGCGCCCGGCGAGCCCCTCGGCGCGCAAGAACGCGCGGGGGACCAGCCGGGCGTGGGCGGGCATCGTCGCCTCCCCGCGCCACCATCGGGCCGTCAGCGTGCCGCTCGCCGCGAGCGCGGCCGGTGTCCCCGCGAAGACCACGGCTCCGCCCTGCACACCGGCACCGGGCCCCACCTCGATCACGTGGTCGGCGACCGCCAGCACGGCGGGGTCGTGCTCCACCACGAGCACCGTGTTGCCCGCCGCCTTCAGCTCCTCCAGGAGCCCCACCAGGCGCGCGGTGTCGTCGGGGTGCAACCCCGCGGTGGGCTCGTCCAGGACGTAGAGGACCCCCGCGAGCTGGTTGCCGATCTGCGCGCCGAGGCGCAGCCGTTGCCACTCGCCGCCCGACAACGAAGCCGCGGCGCGGTCCAGGCTCACATAGTCCAGGCCGACCCGCACCAGGAACGACAAGCGCCGCTCGAGCTCCTCGAGCACCGGGCCCGTCACCGCCGTCCGCGGGACCTCGCCGAGGCTCGCCAGGACCTCGGAGACCGGCAGCACGAGCCGGTCGGGGAGGGTGCGCCCGGCGCAGCGCACCGCGCGGGCCTCGGGCGACAGCCGCGCCCCGCCACAGGCCGTACACCCGCGCTCGCGCGTCCACCGCTCGTCGGGACGCCGCCGCGCGAGGGCGACGATCCCCTCGGTGCGGTCGTCCCCGTGGAGCAGGCGGTCACGCGCCTCCCACCCGAGCGCCGACCACGGGACGTCGACCGCGATGCCGACCTTCTCCGCCCACTTCAACATCGCGGTGCGCACCGCCTCGGTCCACGGCAACGCCGCGCCCTCGGCGAGGCTCCGCTCGGGGTCGACCAGGGCCGCTTCGTCGACCTCCACGATCGCGCCGACCCCCTGGCAGGTACGACAGGCCCCGACCGGCGTGTTGAACGAGAACAGGCGCGGCGACAACGGCGGCAGCTCGCGATCACACCGCCCGCACCGTGGCCGCGTGGCGTGCTCGCTCCGGCCGCCCGGCCACTCGGCCCGCATCGCGCCGCGCCCCACCTTCAGCGCGGTGGCGACGGCCTCCTGGAGCCGTTCCCGGCGCTCCGACCCGACCTTCAGCCGGTCGACCACGAGGTCGACGTCGACCGGACCGGGCGCGGCCGGCGCGGCCTCGTCCAGCAAGAACGTGTCCGCGCCGATGCGCACCCGCAAGAAGCCCTGCCGGCCGAGCTCGGTCCACAACGGCGCGAGCGGTCCGACCCGCCCGGTCGCGACGCGCGCGAGCACGGTGAGCGCCGTGCCCTCCTCCATGGCCTGGAGCGCCCGCACGATGCCGTCGGTGGTCGACGCGACGACCGGATCGCCGCAGGTGGGGCAGTGCAACGTCCCCGCCCGCGCGTACAAGACGCGGAACAGGTCGTACAGTTCGGCTGCGGTGGCCACCGTCGTGCGCGCGCCGGGGGCCCCCGGTCCACGCTGCGCGACGCCGATGCTCGGCAACAACCCGGTCATCTGCTCGTAGGCGGGCCGCGGGGCCTGGCCCACCTGGGCACGAACCCAGCTCGACATCGACTCCGGGAGCCGCCGCTGGGACTCCGCGTGCAACGTGTCGAACGCAAGCGACGTCTTCCCCGAGCCGCTGACCCCGCACACGACGACCAGCGCCCCGTGGGGGACCTCCGCGTCGACGCTCTTCAGGTTGTGCTCGGCCGCGCCCACGACGCGCAGGGTGCCCATCGGGGGCGACTATCCCGCCGGGTGTACCGGCCGCGTGCGCGGTCGGACCTTGAGGGTGCCCGCGCGCACCGCCGCCAGCCGCTCCCGGGCGATCTCCACGTAGCGGGCGTCGAGCTCACACCCCCAACCTTCCCGGCCGTGCAGCTCCGCCGCCACCACCGCGCTGCCGACCCCCATGTACGGGTCGAAGACCCGCTCCCCCGGGACCGTGAGCGCCAAGACGAGGCGCTCCACCAGCTCGACCGGAAACTGACACGGGTGGATGGTCTTCTCGACGTGGTTGTGCTTCACGTTGGGGATGATCCACACATCACCCGGGTTCTTCCCGAGTGGATTTCCCGACAGCGCGCCGACGTTGGGGCCTTTGTAGTGTTTCTTTCCGGGGTACTTCTGGGGGACCCGGATCGGGTCGAGGTCGAAGTGGTAGTCGTCGCCCTTGGTGAACCACAGGATCGTCTCGTGCCGCCCCGACAGGCGGTTGGAACAATGCAGGCCGTGCTCGAAGTGCCACACGATCCGGTTGCGCAGGCGCAGCCCGTGGCTCTTGAACAGCGGGTACAGCACGACGTCGAGCGGGACCACCTCGCCGTCGTCGACGTGGTGGCCCACCTGCCAACAGATGCTGCCGCCCGGTCGCAAGGTCCGCACACACTCGGCGATGACCCGCCCCTGACCCTCGAGGTAACGTCCGAGCGTGGTGCGACGCTCGTAGCTCTTCCCCAGGTTGTACGGGGGTGACGTGACCACCAACGAAAAGTGGTCGTCGGGCAGGCCGGCCAGCACCTCCAGGTTGTCGGCGCAACGCACCCGGGGAGCGGCAGGGTCGGCGGCGGCGGGCACGGCGCCGCTTATCGCGGGGGCGCCGCGCGGGGGCCCGA
>SXGT01374159.1_pt1 | contig 12686 bp, 11 predicted proteins | sample 3176221 | NCBI WGS metagenome assembly SXGT01 (sample SAMN11356862, study PRJNA531348) | freshwater metagenome | isolation source: freshwater sample F1-120 | place: China: Fuxian Lake, Yuxi | collected 2017-12-25
GAAGTTCACCCTCGCCGAGCAGCAGCGTGATGTCGCGGAGAGTATCGACGCCGCCCTGGGTGGTGCCGACGTTCCGGCCGCGGTGCGGGCCTGGGCGGGCGGGGACACCGGCCCGGCCCGCACGATCTGGCGCCTACTGGCTGAACTCGGCGTCACCGCACTGGCCGTCCCCGAGGAGTTCGACGGCATCGGGGCCGACCCGGTGGATCTCGTCGTCGCCGCTGAGAGACTGGGCCGCTGGTGTGTGCCCGGGCCGATCACCGAGTCGATCGCGGTCGCGCCGGTGCTGATGGCGCGCGACGCCCGGTCCGCCGCGCTGGCCGCCGGCGACCTGATCGCATCGGTGGCGATGCCTCCCGCCGTGCCCCGGGCGGTGAACGCCGACTTCGCCGGACTGGTGCTGCTCGCCCGGGACGGGGCGGTCAGCGAGGCGGCGCCCATGGCGGCGTACGACTCCGTGGACCCGGGCCGACGACTGTTCGATGTGGAACCGTCGGCGGAATCCCGCCCGGCAGACACCGCGCGGGCCTACGAGTTCGGCGCGCTGGCCACCGCCGCGCAGCTCGTCGGAGCCGGGCAGGCGATGCTGGGGATGACCGTGGACTACGCCGGGCAGCGCAGCCAGTTCGGCCGGGTGATCGGTAGCTACCAGGCGATCAAGCACACACTCGCCGACGTACACATCGCGCTGGACTTGGCCCGGCCACTGATCTACGGGGCGGCGCTGTCGGTGTCGGGGGACTCCCCGGACATCGCCCGCGACGTCAGCGCCGCCAAGGCCGCCGCCTCGGATGCCGCACTGCTGGCGGCGCGTGCCGCGTTGCAGACCCACGGCGCGATCGGCTACACGGCCGAACATGATCTGTCGCAGTGGCTGCTGCGGGTCCAGGCCCTGTATTCGGCGTGGGGCGATCCGACTCTGCACCGCCGCCGGGTACTGGCTGAACTGTGCGGCGGAGCCGCCGACCTTCCACAGCATGGCGGAGCCGGAGAGGATTCATGAGCACCACTGAGGAGCGTCACCTGCTGCGCCAGACCGTCGCGGCCATTGTCGACAAACACGCCTCCCCCGAGGCGGTACGGCGGGCCATGGATTCGGACCGCGGTTACGACGAAGCGCTGTGGACCAGACTGTGCGAGCAGGTCGGGGTGGCCGCGCTGCTGGTGCCCGAGGAGTTCGGCGGAGCGGGTGGCGAATTGGCCGATGCCGCAGCGGTTCTGGAGGAACTCGGCCGTAACCTGGTGCCTACCCCGCTATTGGGCACCACCTTGGCGGAGGTGTCGTTACTGGCGGCCGATCCGCCCGACGGCGAGACCCTGGAGGCGCTGGCCGCGGGCTCGTCGATCGGCACGGTGGTCTTCGATCACGACTATGCGCTCAACGGTGACATCGCCGATGTGGTTCTCGCCGTCGAGGACGGCCGAATCATGCGCTGGACCGAGGTGAGTGCGGAGGGGGCGCACACCCTGGACCCGACCCGACGGTTGGGCCGGGTCCGCCCGGGCTCGGCCACCGCGGTCGCCAGGGACCCCGGCATCGCCGACATCGCGGCGATCCTGCTGGCCGCCGAGCAGATCGGCGGGGCGGCACGGTGCCTGGACCTCACCGTCGCGTACACCAAACAGCGGGTCCAGTTCGGGCGCCCCATCGGCAGCTTCCAAGCCCTCAAGCATCGAATGGCCGACCTCTACGTCGCGGTGCAGGCCGCCCGCGCGGTGGTCGGCGACGCGATCGCCGAGCCCGGCCCGGTCACCGCGTCCCTGGCCCGGCTGGCCGCCAGCGAGACGTTCTGCACGGTGGCCGGCGAGGCCATCCAGCTCCACGGCGGCATCGCCATCACCTGGGAGCACGACATCCAGCTCTACTTCAAGCGTGCGCACAGCAGCGCGCAGCTCTTCGGGCCGCCCCGCGAGCAGCTGCGTTCGCTGGCCTCGGAAGTGCTCTAGCCTCACCGGGGTGAACACTCGGGTGGCGTTGCGGGCCGGCATCCCGCCGTTCCACGTGATGGACGTCTGGCTGGCCGCCGCCGAACGGCAGCGCACCCACGGCGATCTGGTGAACCTCTCCGCCGGACAACCCAGCGTCGGCGCGCCCGCCCCGGTACGTGCCGCAGCCGCCGAGGCGCTGGCCACCCGCAGCCTGGGATACCCGGTGGCACTCGGCATTCCCGAACTTCGCGCCGCCATCACACAGTCCTACCGGGACCGCTACGCAGTAGCGGTCGATATCGACGATGTGGTGCTCACCACCGGGTCCTCCGGTGGTTTCCTGCTGGCGTTCCTGTCCTGTTTCGACGTCGGGGACCGGGTCGCCCTCGCCAGCCCGGGCTATCCCTGCTACCGCAACATCCTGTCGGCACTGGGCTGCGAAGTCGTCGAGATCGAGTGCGGCCCGGCAACCCGTTTCCAGCCGACGGTTCAGATGCTGGCCGACCTCGACCCGCCGGTGCGTGGCGTGATCGTGGCGAGCCCGGCCAACCCGACCGGCACCGTGATCGACCCCGCCGAGTTGGACGCGATCGCGCGCTGGTGCGACACCGAAGGTGTGCGCCTGATCAGCGATGAGGTCTACCACGGACTGGTCTACCCCGGTGCACCCGAAACCTCGTGTGCCTGGCAGACCTCGACCAATGCCGTTGTGGTGAACAGCTTCTCCAAGTACTTCGCGATGACTGGCTGGCGGTTGGGCTGGCTGCTGGTCCCCGCCGAGTTGCGCCGGGCGGTGGACTGCCTGACCGGCAACTTCAACATCTGCCCGCCGGTACTCCCGCAGTACGCCGCGGTCGCGGCCTTCACCCCCGAGGCGCTCGCCGAAGCGCGCGGCCACCTGGACCGGTATTCCGACAACCGGCAGACGCTCGTCGCGGGACTGCGCGGGCTCGGGATCACCCGACTCGCGCCCGCCGACGGGGCCTTCTACATCTATGCCGACATCTCCGACATCACCTCCGACTCGCTGCTGTTCTGCCGGACTCTGCTGGCAGAGACGGGTGTGGCCCTCGCGCCGGGCATCGACTTCGACACCCGGGCCGGCGGCGCCTTCGTGCGGTTGTCCTTCGCCGGACCCGGATCCGACATCGACGAGGCGCTGCGTCGACTGGGCCCGTGGTTGGGCCGCTGACCGTTCGAGAGAAGTTCACGGGTATGGCCTCGCCGAGCAGACGAGAAAGGTCCGCGACACGCCGGTGTACGAGACATTTCCCGTCTGCTCGCGGGCGGGGTGCGGCGGGGCTAGAGCCAGGTGTCGGGCGAGGTCATGGTCAGGAACGACTCGAGGTCGTCGCGCCACTGCGCCGGGGTGTTCTTATCGGGTTCGATGCCGGTGTATCCCCCGCGGTAGAACAGCAACGGTCGCGGCTTGACCGCCGGCACCTCCGAGAGCGACTGCACCAGGCCGAAGACGACGAAGTGATCACCGGCGTCGTGCACCGCGTGAACGGTGCAGTCGATGTGGGCGAGGGAGTGCTCGATCACCGGGGAGCCGAGTTCGGACGGGTGCCAGTCGACACCGACGAACTTGTCCGGCTCACGGGAACCGAAGCGGGCGCAGATCTCGCGTTGCTTCTCGGTCAGGATGTTGACGCAGAACCGCCCGCTGGCCTCGATGGCCTGCCAGGACCGAGAGAGCTTCGTGGGGCAGAACAGCACCAGGGGCGGTTCCAGCGACAGAGCGGCGAAAGACTGGCAGGCGAAGCCGGTCGGAACGTCGTCATGGACCGTGGTGATGATGGTGATTCCGGTACAGAACTGCCCGAGTACCTGCCGAAAGGCCCGGGGATCGATCTGCTCAGCCATATCCGACCCTAGTCGGAGCGAGCGCCGACGCTGAAGTCGTGACCCCACAGGCTGACCGCCGTACTTTCCCGGGCGATCCAGTCGTCATCCTCGACCTGCATTCCCTCGCAACCGAATTCGACGTCGAACCCGCTGGGGGTCTTCATGTAGAAGGACAGCATCTTGTCGTTGACGTGCCGGCCCAGGGTCGCCGACATCGGCACCTTGCGCCGCAACGCCCGGTCCAGGCACAGTCCCACATCGTCGCTACCCTCGACCTCGACCATCAGATGGACCACACCACTCGGGGTCGGCATCGGCAGGAATGCGAGGCTATGGTGGCGGGGGTTGCAACCGAAGAACCGCAGCCAAGCCGGCGGTCCGTCGGCGGGCCTGCCGACCAACTGGGGCGGCAGTCGCATGGAATCGCGCAGGTGGAAACCCAGAACGTCGCGGTAGAAGTGCAGTGCCTCCGCGTCATCGCGGGTGGACAGCACCACATGACCCAAGCCCTGCTCACCGGTCACGAACCGGTGGCCGTAGGGGCTGACCACCCGGCGGTGTTCGAGTGCGGCGCCGTGGAACACCTCGAGCCGGTTGCCCGAGGGGTCACTGAAGGCGATCATCTCATCGACGCGCCGGTCGGCGAGTTCGGCTGCGGTCGCCTCCTTGTAGGGGACCCCCTCCACATCGAGGGCGTGCCGGACCCCCTGCAGGCCTTCGGCGTTCGCGCACTCCCAACCAGCCTGCGCAAGGCGGTCATGTTCGCCCGGCACGATCACCAGCCGCGCGGGAAAGTCGTCCATCCGCAGGTACAGCGCACCATCCACCGAGCCCTTGCCCTCGACCATGCCGAGCACCTTCAGGCCGTACTCCCGCCACGCAGCGACGTCGGTGGACTCAAAGCGCAGATAGCCCAGTGATCGGATGCCCGGCCCGCTCATCACGCACCCCCGAGGAAGTCGATGGTCAGCTTGTTGAACTCGTCGAACTTCTCCAGTTGGGCCCAGTGCCCGCATTGGCCGAACACGTGCAACTGCACACGCGGAATTTGCTTGAGCGCCACCAGCGCCCCGTCGAGCGGGTTCACCCGATCCTCTCGGCCCCAGATCAGCAGTACCCGCTGGCGCAGCTTGTAGACCTCGCGCCACATCATGCCCAGTTCGAAATCCGGGCCGGCGAACGACTTGCCCATCGCACGGGCGGCGGCCAGGGACTCCGGGGTGCTGGCGATGGCGAACCGTTCGTCGATCAGCTCCGGGGTGATGAGCTTCTGATCGAAGACCATGATCCGCAGGAATCGCTCCATGTTCTCGCGGGTCGGCTCGGCGGTGAACCTGCCCAGCAGCTTGACGCCCTCGGTCGGGTCGGGTGCGAAGAGGTTGACGCTCAGCCCGCCCGGGCCCATCAGGACCAGCCGTCCAGCCCGCTCCGGGTTGTCCAGCGCGAAGCGCACCGCAGTCCCCCCACCCAGCGAGTTACCCACCAGCGCAGGCCTTTCCACCCCGAGGTGGTCGAACAGCGCCAGCACTGCGTTGGCGCTGTAGCGGTTGTACTGCTCGTGCTCGGTGAACTTGTCGGAGTGCCCGTAGCCGGGTTGGTCGACGGCGATGACGTGGAAGTGGCGAGCGAGGACGGCGATGTTGCGGCCGAAGTTCGACCAACTCGACGCACCGGGGCCGCCGCCGTGCAGGAGCACGACGGTCTGGCCGTTGCTCTCTCCGGCCTCGTGGTAATGCAGACGCAGATCGCGGTCCCCGGATCGAACCTGGGCAAACCGGGAGGTGGACTCGAAGGTCAGGTCCTGCTGCGACTCGGCTTCGCGGATGAAGGACGTCATCCGGCCTAGACCATCGTGTCGCCGATGGGCAACCCGAACTCGTGATTGCCGTACATCACATAGGCGCGCTCGGCGTCGTTGGCGGCGTGGACGCGGCCGGCGTGGGCGTCGCGCCAGAACCGTTGCAGCGGTTGGTCGTTGTTGAGTGCGGTGGCTCCCGCGGCCTCGAACAGCCGGTCGATCGAGGCGATCGCCCGGCCGGTCGCGCGCACCTGGTCACGGCGGGCCCGGGCCCGCAGTTCCATCGGGACCTCCTCGCCCGCGCACAGCAGGGCGTACTCCTCGGCGAGGTTCCCGCTCAACTGGCGCCAGGCGGCGTCGATATCGCTGGCCGCCTCGGCGATGCGGACCTTCGCGAACGGATCATCCTTGGCCTTCTCGCCGGCGAACGCGGCACGCACCCGCTTGCCCTGATGCTCGACGTGGGCGGCGTAGGCGCCGTAGGCCATGCCGACGATCGGGCTGGAGATCGTGGTGGGATGCATGGTGCCCCAGGGCATCCGGTACACCGGCGCGGTGTTGTTCTGCAGACCACCGGCGGAACCGTCGTTCATCGCGCCGTAGGACAGGAACCGATGACGCGGCACGAACACGTCCTTGACCATCAACGTGTTGCTGCCCGTCGCCTTCAGGCCCACCACGTTCCAGTCGTCGCGAATCTGGTAGTCCCCCAACGGCATCAGGAAGCTGCCGAAGTCCACCGGGCGGCCGTCCTTGATCACCGGCCCGCCGACGAAGGTCCAGGTGGCGTGGTCGCAGCCGGAGGACCACAGCCAGGTTCCGTTCACCAGGTAACCACCGTCGACCACGGTGCCCGCGCCCATCGGCGCGTAGGAGGATGACACCCGTACCGCCGAGTCGTCCCCCCACACGTCGTCCTGGGCCTGCTGGTCGAACTGCGCGAGGTGCCAGTTGTGCACACCAAGGATTCCACCGGCCCACCCGGTCGATCCGCAGGCGCTGGCGATCCGGCGGACCGCCTCGAAGAACAGGGTCGGGTCGCATTGCAGACCGCCCCACTGTTCCGGTTGGAGCATCCTGAAGAAGCCCGCATCCTCGAGGTCGGCGATGTTGGCGTCGGGCAGACGCCGCAGCTTCTCGGCCTCCTCCGCACGCCCGCTGAGCCGGGGAAGGATCTCGTCGATGGCGGCCAGCACCGTCTGCGCGTCGCGCTGCTGAATGGACGTCACTACATGCCTCCTGGGAATGCGTTACTGCCCCTCAGACTAGAACACGTTACGATTTGTGTCGAGCAGAGCTGACCCGTAGCTGGTAGTTCACCGTATTGTCATTTCTGTAACGTGTTCTAGTTCTAGAAGGGATCCTGCGCCCCGTGACGAGCAACGACACTCCGGCCACCGCCATCGTGCATCTCGACGGGCAGACTCACACGGTGTCCTGGCCGCGCAGCGAGAAACTTCTCGACGTCCTGCTCGCCGAGGGCGTCGACGCTCCGTTCTCCTGCCGCGAGGGGCACTGCGGTGCCTGCGCCACGACCGTGGTCAGTGGTGAGGTGGAGATGGAGACCAACGACGTCCTCGAGTCCGATGATCTGGCCGACGGACTGATCCTGGCCTGCCAGGCGCATCCGACCTCGGATGCCGTCGAAGTCACCTACGACTGAACTCCAGGCATCGCCGACCTACTTCTGCAGGGTGAACTGACCAAGGTTGGTATAGCCCTCGCGGAACAGCCGAACACAGCCGTTGAGGTACTTGTCGTAGCGGTCGTAGACCTCCTGCGACTGCGCGGCAACCGCCTCGTCGCGGTGGGCCTCCAGTGCGGCCGCCCACCCCTGCAAGGTCTTGACGTAGTGCGGTCCGATCATCTGCACCCGGGTGACGTCGAATCCGGCCGCGGTGGCCCGTTCCTCGACCATGGACACCGACGGCAGTCGGCCACCCGGAAAGATCTCGGTCATGATGAATTTGGCGAATCGGGCCAGTTCGAAGGTCATCTTCAGGCCCAGCTTCTCCCCGTCGGCGAGATTGACACCGGTGATGGTGTGCAGCAGCATCGTGCCGTCCGACGGCAGTGCCTCGTAGGACTTGGTGAAGAACGCGTCATAGCGATCGTGGCCGAAATGCTCGAACGCGCCGATGGACACGATCCGGTCGACCTTCTCGTCGAACTCCTCCCAACCCTGCAGCCGGACTTCGACGGTGCGGTTGGTGGGAACCCTCGCCAGCTTGGCCAACGCGTACTCCCGTTGCCGTTCACTCAGTGTCAGTCCGATGACGTTGACGTCGTAGAGCTCGATCGCCCGCTGCATCGCGCCACCCCAGCCGCACCCGACGTCGAGCAGCGTCATCCCCGGTTCCAGATTGAGCTTGCCCAGCGCCAGGTCGAACTTCGCGTTTTGGGCCTCGTCGGTGCTCATGTCGTCGCGTTCGTAGTATCCGCAGGTGTAGCCCATGGTCGGACCGAGGAAAAGCTCGAAGAACTCGTTGGAGATGTCGTAGATCGACTGCATTTCCTCGTACTTCGGTTCCAGTGCAGTCATGAGAATTCGGGCCCCTGTCGATGGTCGGTACCGGACAGAAAGGGCGTGCCCGAGAGTCAATGCGTCGGCACCGTCCCACGGTGTTCCCCTCCGCTTGCACCAGTACAGGCCAGATCGGTCGGCACCGCAAGTCCGGGGCCCTCGTCCCCGGGCCCTATCGCGGCAGGCCCAGGAGCCGTTCACCGGCCATGGTCAGCAGAATCTGCTCGGTGCCACCGGCGATGGACAGGCAGCGGGTGTTCAGGAAACTCTGAACGGCCGGGTTGTCGACGATCCCGGCGCCCGGCGAAAGCTCCATGCGGAACTCCTCGAGGGCCTGGCGGTAGCGCACGCCGATCAGTTTGCGGGCGCTGGCCTCCGCGCTGGTATCCCGGCCGCCGACCGCGAGTTGGGCGATCCGGTGGTCCAGCAATGAGCCGACCTGAGCGGCGAGCAGCAACGCGCCAAGCCGCTCGGCGGTCGCCGAGTCCAGGTCCTGCTCGGCGAACCCGCGCAGCATCTGTTCCATCGGATTACCCAGCGCCGTGCCGTGCGCCATCGCGACCCGCTCGCTGGCGAGCGTGGTCCGGGCCAGTCGCCAGCCGTCGTTGACCTGCCCGACGACCATCTCGTCGGGCACGAAAACGTCGTCGAAGAACACCTCGTTGAACATTTCGTCGCCGGTGATCTCGCGCAGCGGCCGGATCACGATCCCCGGCGATCGCATGTCGACCAGGAAGTAGGTGATGCCCTTGTGTTTCGGCGCGTCACCGTCGGTCCGGGCCAGGCAGACGCCCCAGTGCGCACGGTGCGCCGCGGATGTCCACACCTTCTGCCCACGCAGCGTCCAACCGCCCTCGCAGCGCTCGGCCTTCGTGCGCAGCGACGCCAGGTCCGACCCGGCGCCGGGCTCGCTGAACAGCTGACACCAGAGGATCTCGCCACGAAGGGTGGCCGGCACGAACCGGTCGATCTGCTCGGGGGTGCCGGCTTCGAGGATGGTCGGGACGGCCCACCAGCCGATCACCAGGTCGGGGCGCGCCACCCCGGCGGCCGCGAGTTCGGCGTCGATGAGCAGTTGTTCGGCCGGGGAGGCGTCACGCCCGTAGGGCTTGGGCCAGTGCGGCGCCAGCAGACCCGAATCGGCCAGACCGACCTGGCGGTCCTCGGCCGGCAGGTTCGCGACCTCGGCTACCGCTCGGGTGATCTCGGGGCGCAGATGGGCCACCGATTCGAGGTCGATGTGCAGATCGCGCCGGATGCCGTCGAGGGTGAGCCGAGCCACCCCGCGCAGTCGGTTCGCGCGCCCGCCCAGCGCCTGGGCGATGCCGTAAGCGCGGCGCAGGTAGAGATGCGCGTCGTGCTCCCAGGTGATGCCGATACCGCCGAGGACCTGGATGCAGTCCTTGGCGTTGGCCTTGACCGCCTCGATGCCGGCGGCCGCGGCGACGGCCGCCGCGATCGACAACTGATCGTCATCACCGCTGCTCGCGGCGACCGCAGCGTCGCCCGCAGCGACGGCGATCTGCTGGGATCGCAACAGCATCTCGGCGCACATGTGCTTGACGGCCTGGAAGCTGCCGATCGGCCTGCCGTACTGCTCGCGCACCTTCGCGTACTCGACCGCGGTATCCAGGGTCCATCGTGCGACCCCGGCGGCCTCGGCGGCCAACACGGTCGCGACCAGATCGTCGAAGCGGCGCCGGGACACCGCCAGCGGGGTGCACGGTGCGGCGTCGAATCTCACCCGGGCCAACGGCCGGGAGAAGTCGGTGGCCGGGAGGGGTTCCACCACGACGGCGGCATCGGAGCAATCGACCATCAGCACCACCTCGCCGGCTCCCACGAGCAGTACACCAGCGCCGTCGGCACCCAACGCGTAGTCGACCGAGCCCGACACGTGGCCGGACACCTCGTGGAGGTCACCGCCCAGGGCGATGCCGGCGGTGATCCGCCCCTCCGAAAGAGCTTGCAGGACATCGTGGTCCGTCACGACAACGGTGGCCACCGCGGTAGTGACGACCGGACCGGGGATCAGGGCGCGCGCCGCCTCCTCCACCATTGCGCACAAATCTTCGATCGACCCTCCGGCACCACCGGCATCCTCGGCGACGGCAACGCCGAACAAGCCGAGTTCGGCCACGCCGCGGTACATCTGACGCCAGGCCTCGGGCCGGCCTTGTTCGATCTCCCGCACCGCGGCCGGCGCGTCGGCGCCGGCCGCCCAGCTGCGCACCAGTTCACGTGCGGCGAACTGTTCGTCGGTGATGATGACGGACACCGTCGGCTCCTCGGGTCGGCAACAGGGCTTCTTCCACGTCGAGGCCCACTAGAACGTGTTCTAATAGTGCCAGCGTTGCACCGTCAAGTCGACAGCGGTCGCCCCGCGAGGTAAGGAGCAGCAGTGTCGTCGCCAGCGCAGAAGCCGGGCGGTGGGCCCGGTTCACAACCTCGCGAGGTGATGCCCGTGTCGGTGCTCACCGAGTCGGAGTTGGGTTCGGAAGCCCAACGGGAGCGGCGAAAGCGCATTCTCGACGCCACGCTGGCGATCGCCTCCAAGGGCGGCTACGAGGCCGTGCAGATGCGCGCGGTCGCCGATCGCGCCGATGTCGCGGTCGGAACGTTGTATCGCTACTTCCCCTCCAAGGTTCACCTGCTGGTGTCGGCACTCGGGCGCGAGTTCGAGCGCATCGACGCCAAGACCGACCGCTCGACGGTCTCCGGCGGGACGCCCTACCAGAGGTTGAGCTTCATGGTCGGCAAACTCAACCGGGCCATGCAGCGCAACCCGTTGCTGACCGAGGCGATGACGCGCGCCTACGTCTTCGCCGACGCCTCGGCGGCCGGCGAGGTGGACCATGTCGAGAAGATCATCGACTCCATGTTCGCCCGCGCGATGAGCGACGGCGAGCCGACCGAGGATCAGTACCACATCGCCCGGGTGATCTCCGATGTGTGGTTGTCCAACCTGTTGGCCTGGCTGACCCGGCGGGCATCGGCCAACGACGTCAGCAAACGACTCGATCTGGCCGTCCGGTTGCTGATCGGGGACGAGGAAGCCATCTGACGGCCCGTTCAGGCCGCTGCGGGGCCGTCGAACGCACCGCCGGTCGCCTGGCACATCACCGCGACCCCGGATTTCCACTACCCGACTCACCCCGATAACGGTTATCGTTTTCATCATGACCGTCCCGATCGCCTCTGCGGCACCACTAGCGGCTACGGCCCTCGCTCTGACCCTCCTACTCAGCGGATGCGGATCGAACCGGACGGCGGAATCCCCGTCGCCGGCCGACACATCTGCCAAAGCGGACACCACTGCGTCCGCCGCGCCCGGCTCGGCGGACGCATGTCCCACCGCCCCGGTCGATGTCGTCGTGAGCGTCGATCAGTGGGGGGATATCGTGTCCGAACTCGGCGGTGCGTGCACCAACGTCAAGACGGTCCTGGCGAGTTCGTCGGTCGATCCGCACGACTACGAGCCATCCCCGGCCGACGCATCATCGTTCGCAGGCGCCCAACTGGTCGTGGTCAACGGCGCCGACTATGACCACTGGGCTTCGGATCTGGCCGCGAACTCGGCGAAGAACGCACCGGTCATCAGCGCCGCTGAAGTGACCCGGACCGCCGACGGCGCCAACCCGCACCTCTGGTACAACCCCGCTGCGGTCACCGCGGTCGCCGACGCGGTGACCGCCGAACTGTCGAAGATCGACCCGGCGGCGGCCGGATACTTCACCGAACGGCGGGCCGCCTTCACCGCCACCATGCAGCCCTACTCGGCCCTGAGCGAGAAGATCAAGGCCGGCGCGACCGGCAAGTCCTACGCCGCCACCGAGAGCGTCTTCGACTATCAGGCCGAGGCACTCGGCTTGGTCAACAAGACTCCCGAGGGGTACCAGCGGGCGGCAGCCAACGAGTCCGAACCCACTCCGGCCGATATCGAGGCGTTCCGGAAAGCGCTGGGCGACAAGCAGATCGACGTGCTGATCTACAACACCCAGACCGAGGGTTCGATACCGGAGCAGATTCGCGCTGCCGCCGAGGCGAACGGGGTACCGGTGGTCGAGGTCACCGAGACGGTCGCACCCGGTGAGACGACATTCGTCAGCTGGCAGGACAAGCAATTGGACGCCCTGGCCAAGGCTCTTGGTGTCACCCCCTGATAGCAACACCGGCGGGGCACTGGCGTTCGCCGATGTCAGCGCGGTGCGGGGCGGGCGGCTGATCTGGTCGGAGGCCACATTCGAGGTCCCGGCAGGGGGCATCGTCGCCGTCATCGGCACAAACGGGTCGGGGAAAACCACCCTCCTGCAGATGATCCTGGGCTTGGTGCCCGCTGCGTCCGGGGAGTTGGCGGTGTTCGGCCGAGAACCCGGTGCGGACAACGACCGGATCGGCTACGTACCACAGCATTACGCGGCAGGTGCCGACGAGGCGCTTCGCGCGACCGACGCCGTGCTACTAGGACTCATCGGACGCCGCTGGGGCCTGGGTCGGGCCAGTGCGGCGCAGCGGGCGCAGGTCGATGAGGCGCTGGCAGAGGTCGAGGCGACTGCGTTCGCCGGCAAGAGACTGTCAACGCTGTCC
>SXGT01903125.1_pt1 | contig 12685 bp, 12 predicted proteins | sample 3176221 | NCBI WGS metagenome assembly SXGT01 (sample SAMN11356862, study PRJNA531348) | freshwater metagenome | isolation source: freshwater sample F1-120 | place: China: Fuxian Lake, Yuxi | collected 2017-12-25
GAGCAGTGGCCGGTGTCGCTGATGTACTTGTTCAGGCGCATGCGCGGCGGGCGATCAGTCCAGGTTGAAGAGCGCGCGTGCGTTGCCACCGAGCACGAGGTTGCGGCGGTGCTCGGTCATGCCCGAGAGCGCGCTGCGCACCTCGTTTGCGGCATCGATGTGCGAATCGATGTGCGGGTAGTCGGAACCCCAGAGGAAGCGGTCCTCGCCCACCAGGTCGCACTGCGCGTCGATCGAGCGCTCCTGCGGGTCCATCACGTACCAGAGGTTGCGGCGGAAGTACTCGCTCGGGCGCTGCTTCATCGGCGAGGCGCTACCGAAGCGCTGGAACTTCTCGTCGAGCCTGTCCATCACGTAGGCGGCGAAGCCGGCGCCGGACTCGACAACGAGCACCTTGAGGCGCGGGAAGCGATCGAACAGGCCGTCGCACACCATCGACGACACGGCGGGAATCAGCTGCATCACGCCGCCAAGGCCGAAGGCGAACACGGCGTTCGTCTCCTTGCCCGGCTCGTACCACTGCGCGCCGGCCAGGCCCACCTGGCGCTTGAAGCGCACGATGAGGTGCATGCAGATCGGCAGGTCCGCCGCCTGCAGCTCTGCCCACAGCGGGTCGAAGTCCGGGTGCGAGGGGCGCTTGCCGCACACACGCTCTGGCGCCATGAACATGCCCTTGAAGCCGAGCTTCAGGCAGCGCCGAAGTTCGATGAGCGCGAGCTCGGGGTCGTACAGCGGCACGTGGGCGATGGGCACGATGCGCTTGCGTGCGGGCGACGAGAAGTCGAGCTGCCAGTTGTTGTAGGCGCGGGCGTAGGCCATCGCGAGCTCGGGGTCTTCCTCCTTGTCCCAGAGGATGCCGATGGTAGGGAAGGTGATGCCTGCGTCGACGCCCCAGTCGTCGAGCATGCGCACGCGCGCCGCGCTGTCCATGCTCGCGGGCGGGCAGGTATCGAGGTAGGGAATGCTCGCATCGCGGAACAGGTCGACGGCGTCCTGCTCCACGCCACCGAGGCTCGCGAGGCGGCCGCGCAGGATGACCTCGTTGTCCACCACCAGCTCCTCGCCGTCCGGCGTGTTGCGGATGTGGATGGCGCGGCCGCGGAAGCGCGGCTCGAGGTAGTCGAGCCAGAGGTTTGGCGGCTCGAGCACGTGGGAGTCGGCATCGACGGTGAATGGACGGTTCATGTGCAGTTCCCTGGGCGTTGTGATCTGACGATTCGGTGCAGGCGCGCGGATGACTGCGCAAGCTCTGGTTAGGGCTGCATCAGCCGGCGTTCGCCGCGAGCCTGAAGCAGCGGATGAGTCCGACGTTCTTGCCGTCAACGGGCGGCGACTCCACGAAGCCCTGGCGCTCGCGTGCGGGCAGCGCGTTCAGCAGCCCGTTGCTCACGTAGATCTCGCTCGGGCCGGCAGACGACATCAGCCGTGCCGTCATGTTCAGCGAGTCGCCGATGAAGCCGTGGTGCGTGCTCGAGAAGGCACGCAGGGGCATGAGGTTCAGGTCTCCCACTGCAATGCCGATGTGCACGCCGCCCGACTTCTGCACGCGGTCGATGCGCGACTGCCAGTGCTCGGCCACCGAGTTGCCGATGTCGATCAGCCGCCGCGCCGCGCGCAGCGCGTTGCTCGCGAAGTCCGGCCGTGCATCCGGGAAACCGTACATGCCGATCACCTCGTCGCCCACGAACTTGTCGATCATGCCGCCGGTCTCGACGATCGCCTGCCGCGCCTGGGAGTAGAAGGCCGTGAGCGAGCGGCGCACCAGCGCCTCGTCGCGCGTGTCACGCACGTAGCTCGAGAACGAGCAGATGTCGGCCATCACGATGGCGACGTTGCGATAGGTGCCCGGGGCCAGGATGCGGTCCGGTGCGTAACCCTTCTCCTCGCGCAGCCGCTTCAGTGACCAGGCGCTGAAGTGCCACAGCAGCGTCGGCGCGAGCCGGTCGTCGGCATCACCGAAGGCCAGCCGCCATTCCGCGCGCATGATCGAGTCGCGGATCTCGCGGGCGCTGCTGCGGTCGAGCTGCGTCGCGTCGAGTCCGAAGCAGGCGCGGACGCGCGCGAGCACCTCGCGCTCGCCCCAGCATTGCAGGCTGATCGATGGGTCGACCGCCTCGCGCAGTGCGGCCTCCGCGGCCGGCCACGCGGGCGTGCCGACGAGGTCGGAGATCACGAGCAGCCGGCGGCAGGGCGACTGGCCTGCGCGGCGGTACTTGCGCGCCAGCCGGTGCACCAGGCGCTCGGTGTCGTAGCCCCACTTGATCTCGACGAAGTAGGGCGGCGCATCGCCTGGCCGCACGACGATGTCGGCGAAGGTGCCGGGTTCGTCCAGCCGCACCTCGCGGATCGTCTCCACGGCTTCGGGGCCAAGGCCGTCGTCACGCACGTGCTCGAAGCGCAACAGGTCGCAGCACACCTCCTCGAGGAACAGGCGCAGTTCGCCGGATTCGGTGTCGTCGTCATCGAGCATCGTGGGCGTCCAGGCGGAGGCGATGGAGTCGGTGCCGGATCATCCTGCGCAGGGGAAGGCGGCCGCAAGCGAGGTTGGGGTTGCGTGCCCTTCAGCGCACGAAGCGATCGAACAGCGAACCCCACAGGCGTGACGGGTGGCCACTGGCGAACTCGACCGCGTCGGCGCGGTCGCCGAAGGCCTGGATGGCCTTCGCGCCCACCCAGCGCAGCGGCTCGGGTTCCCACAATCGCGGCACGTCGTTCACCCATGGCAGCGCCGTGAACTCGGTGCGCCGCTCGCACACCAGGTCGGCGAGGATGCGCCCGGCAAGGTTGGCGGCCGCGACGCCTTCGCCCACGTAGCCACCGGCCCAGCCCGTGCGCGTTGCGGCATCCCACTGTACGCAGGGGCGCCAGTGCCGCGGCACGCCCATGAGGCCGCCCCAGCCGTGGGTGATGCGCACGTTGCGCAGCATCGGGAACAGCGTGCGCAGCGTGCGCTCCACATGGCGCACGCCGGGGTCGCTTGCCGCGATGATGCCGCGCAGGCGCGAGCCGAACAGGTAGCCGGCACGGCCGCCGAACACCATCCGGTCGTCGAGGGTGCGCTGGCCGTAGATCACCACGCGCCGGCCATCGCCGAAGGTCTCGCGTTCACGCAGGCCGATCTCCTCCCACAGCGCCGCGGGCAGCGGCTCGGTGGCCACCACCATCGAGTACAGCGGCAGGATGCGCCGGCGCTCGCCCTGCAGCGTGTCGGTGTAGCCCTCGGTGGCGCGGATGATGCTGGTGGCGGTGAGGTTGCCCCGCGCCGTATCGACTCGCCCCGTCGTGATGCGTGTGGCGTGCACGCCTTCATGGATCGTGGTGCCCTGGCGGCGCACGGCGTTCGCGAGCCCGAGCACGAGACGGGCGGGCTGGACTGCGGCGCAGTGGGCGAAGAGGGTCGCGCCGTGGTTGGGTGTGATGCCCACGCGCGAGCGTGCTTCGTCCGGTGGCAGCCAGCGATAGTCGCCTTCATCGAAGCCGGCAGCGTGCAGCGCATCGACCTCCGCCCGCGCGCTGTCGGCGTGGACAGGAACGGTAGCGACGCCCAGCGAGCCGCCCTTTGCGAAGTGCGCGTCGATGTTCTCGGCCTGACACACGCGCCCGACCTCGTCCACGGTGTCGAACAGCGTGCGCGCGAGCGCCACGCCGCGCGCGCGTGACTTCGCACGCGCAAGCAGGCCGTGCACGCCCCAGGCCATGCCCATGCACCAGCCGCCGTTGCGACCGCTCGCGCCATGACCAACGCGCTCGGCCTCGAGCACCGCGATGCGCAGGCCAGGCTGTGCGCGCTTCAGGTAGTAGGCCGTCCACAGGCCGGTGAAGCCTGCACCCACGATGGCGACGTCGACGGACTGGGGTAGCGCCTGATCGTCAGGCGCTGGCAGGTCGCCCAGTGCGTCGAACCAGAAGCTGACGTCGGAGAGTGCGTTGGTCATCGTGCGCCGTGTCGTGCAGGCTGGTTGACGCGACCGATGTTCACCCCGGAAGGTATCTGCATTCCAGCGCCGACCGTCAGCCCGGCGTGATGGACCTCGATCGGTCGTGGTTGACTCCGATAGGTATTGCACGGGTGACTGGGTAGGCTTGCGTCGATCATCCGTTGCTGGAGCTTCACGTGCGCGTCCTCGTCACCGGCGGCAATCGCTACATCGGCCTCGACCTCGTGTTCGAACTCGCGCGGCGCGGGCACGAGGTCACGGTCATCAACAGCCATGTCGCACCGTTGCCCGATGGCGTGCGGCGCATCCATGCGGATCGCCGTGTGCCCGGCGAGTTCGAGCGAACGCTCTTACCGCTGCGCAACGACTTCGATGCCGTCTTCGATAACACCGCCTTTGTGCCGGCAGACATCGAGCCGATGATCGCGCTGTTCCAGGGGCGGGTGGCGCACTACGTGTTCACGAGTTCCCAGGCGGTCTACCGGCGCAGCTTCCTGCAGCCGCTGATGGAGGACTTCCGCCGCCATGCGCCGGACGATGCCGATCCGCGCAAGGCCTATGGCGTGGGCAAGGTGCAGTGCGAGGACAGGCTGCTCGGCCTTGCGGCGAGCACCGGCTTCCCGGCCACCGTGCTGCGTGTGGGGCACACGCTCGGGCCTCGCAGTCCGCAGCCCACGCGGGACCCCGCGTTCTTCGCCCGCCTCGAGGCGGGCCGCCCGGTGCTCATCCCCGCCGAGGGCTTTGCCGCGCTGTCGCTCGTGCACATCAACGATGTGGCGCGCCTGATGGCCGCGCTGTGTGGCAACGAGCACGTGAAGGGGCAGGCCTACACCGTCGCCGGCGCCGAGGTGACGAGCATCGTCGGCGTGGTGCAACTCGTGGCGAAGGCGATGGGCGTGCAGGCGCACATCGTCGAGGTGCCGATGGAGATTGCGCGCCGCCACCGCCCACCGCTCGTGCACTGGGGCGAGGCCACCACCGGCACCGCGCTGCTGTCGATCGACAAGGCGCTGCGCGACATCGACTGGGCACCGCGTTTCGGCATCGAGGCTGGCTACCGCGATTCGTGGGACTGGTACCAGCGCGAGGGCCGCCGCCTCTACCAGTTCGACTTCAGCGCCGACGATGCACTGCTGGCGCAACTGGGGCGCTGACCTGCACGTGGGCTGCGGTGCCGACGGTGCGCTCGACTCGGGCCGTCAGGCACGGAAGTGCGCGATCTGCACTTCCTCGCCCACGTCGGCGTAGTCGCCGGCGGCGCGTGCGGCGCGGAACGCAGCCCAGGAGATCGGCCGGTAGCGCGGCGGATTGGCTGCATCACAGGCACCCGGAAGCGGCGCGTACACCGTCTCGTAGCTCGGTTTGAAGAAGAACGGTGCGCTGAAGCGCTCGGCACTCGCATTCGCCAGCACGCGATGCAATGGCGCGGGATAGCGGCCGTTCGACCACACCTGCACCACGTCGCCGATGTTGATGACGAGCGCATCCGGCCGCGGCTGCACGGTGTGCCAGCGCTCGCCGTGCAGCACCTGCAGGCCGGGCTGGGCGTCCTGCAGCAGCACCGTGAGCGCCCCCGAGTCGGTGTGGTGGTGGATGCCGAGCTGGCCGCGACTCGGCGTGGTCGGCGAGTCTGCCGGTGCGGGGTCCGGGCAGGTCGGGTACCAGTTCAGGCGCAGGAAGCTCGTCTGCGCGCTGCCGAAGCAGGCATCGAGATGGTGTGCCGGCATGCCGAGGTTCACGCAGATCGCCTCGAGCAGCCGCTGCGCAACGCGCTCGCATGCGCGCGAGAAGGTCTGCAAGGCGGGCTGCAGCGAGGGCATGCCTGCCGGCCACTGCGCGCGCGCTGCGTCGAGCCCTGCCGTGGGCACGTCGGGCCCCACGTCGAGGATCTGCTTCCAGTCGCGCACGTTCTTCGTCAGCTCGCGGTCGTAGAAGCCCCAGGGATTGTCGGCCGTGCGTTCGATCGCGTGCTTGCTCGCTGCCGGCAGCGCGAAGAATGCCTGCATCGCAGCGAGCGTCTGCTGGCACGTGGCTGCATCGATCGCGCCGCCCACGAGATGGAAGAAGCCCCACTCCTGGCACGCGTGGTCAAGCTCGGCGAGCGTCGCCGCCTCGTGCAGGCGCGTGAAGTCGATCGTCGGGATGTCCGGGATCATGGCGTGCGTTCTTCGGCGTTCACGCGTCGCGGGTATCGATGGCCGGGACATCGCGAATGCGGAAGTCGGCCATCTGCGTGTCCTCGGCCCCGGCATCCTCGAAGTTGTCGTTCACGCGGGCCTGGATGAACTCACGCCATGCAACGCCGCGGTAGCGTGCACCCGCGTTCGCAAGTTCGGGCAATGGGGCGATGACGGCGTCGCGCGCGGGGTTGCCGAAGTAGGGAATGCTGAAGCGACGTCGCTCGCGCATCGGCAGCACGCGATGCACGGCGGCGCGATAGCGATCGTTCGTCCACGCCTGCATGCAGTCACCGAGGTTGACGACGATGGTGCCCGGCACCGGCGGCACGTCGATCCAGCCACCGCGCTCGGGTGCGAGCGTGGCGGACTGCGTCTGCAGGCCGCCGGTATCGTCCTGCAGCAGCAGCGTGAGCACGCCGGGATCGGTGTGGTAGCCGAGCGCAGTCTCGCCGAGTCCCGCGAGGCCCGCGCGCTCGGCCGCGGGTACCGGATCGCCTACCGGGTAGTGGTTCAGTCGCACGGTGCTGCTGTGCCGGCTGCTTGCCATCACCGATTGGCCTTCCGGCGACAGCGCAAGCGCTGCATGCAGCAACGGCAGCGTGCGGCCCGCCAGCTCGCTGAAAGCGTTGAAGAAGGCGACCAGCGTGTCCTGGAATCCGGGCAGGTCGGCGGGCCAGCGGTTCTTCGCGTCGAGTCGCGGCAACGATGGGTCTACGAAGTCGAACACTTCCTTCGTGTCACGTCTGCGCTTGGTCAGTTCGCGGTCGAAATAGCCGAGCGGATTGGTCGCGTCGCGCTGCACCGCCACGCGCAGGCTGCGGTCGGCGTCGAAGAAGCGGCGCGTGTGTTCCCACGTGCGCTCGATGAGCGTGTCAAGACCGTGGCCCGAGAGCAGGAAGAAGCCGTGGTCGCGGCAGGCGGCGTCGAGCGCGCGCAATGACGAAGCGTCCGGACGCGACATGTCGATGATGGGAACCGGTGGCTGGCTGGGTGTCGTCACGAGTGCTTACGCGCGGGCGAGGGTGCGTGGATGTTAACCGCCTGACCCCGGTGCCGCGCCGCGCCCTTGCGGCCGGGTTCGGATATGCACCGGCGATCGTGGCAGGATGCCTGGACTGCCGGGAGGGGATGACGATGACGGAACGACCGCAACTCACTCGCGACCTGGCGCGCGCCCGCGCCGACCTCGATGTGCATGGCTATTGCCTGATCGCCGAGGCCCTTCCATCGGCCGACCTTGCGGCCCTGCGCGCGCGACTGGTCGAACAGGCAGACGCGGAAGCGCGCCTCGGCCTCGCCCATCGCGACGGTGGTGGCGCGCAACGCGTGGTGGACGATTTCGGCCGCCTCAGGCAGCGCGCGTTCACGGTGGAGAATGGCGGCGTGAACCAGCGGGTGTGGATGCTCGCGAACAAGGGGCGCGGGTTCCGCGACCTGATCGTGCATCCGCTGGTGGACGACCTCGTGGGCCACGTGCTCGGCGAGCGCTTCATCCTCTCGCAGATGTCCGCGAACATCGCCCGGCCCGGTGGTGTGCGCATGGGGCTGCACACGGACCAGTGGTGGATGCCGCAGCCGGTGCGACCTGGCCGCCCCGCCGTGAAGCCGGGTGACGTCACGCGCGCCGCGGCGCAGTCCTTCGTTGCGCCAGACCCGGACCTCGGCATCGCCCCGGCCGTGGTGGTGAACACCATGTGGATGCTCAGCGACTTCACGGCCGCCAACGGCGCCACCGAGGTGGTGCCCGGCTCGCACCGCACGGGTGCCCACCCACCTCAGGGTGACCAGTCCGGCTGCGGCATCGTTGCGGCGGAGGCGCCGGCCGGTTCGCTCATGGTGTTCGACGGTCGGCTTTGGCACGGCACCGGCGCATGCATCGCGAACGAGTCTCGGCTCGGTCTGCTCACCACATTCTGCGGCCCGCAGTTCCGGGCGCAGGAGAACCAGACGCTCGGCATCGACCCGGCACTCTGGGACGAACTCGACGATCGGCTGCGTTACCGGCTTGGCTTCGTGCCCTGGAATGCCTATGGGCGCATCGAGAGTCCGGCTGCGACGTTCGTGCACCCGTTGCCGCAGCGGATCGGCGAGCTGCACTGAGAGCCGGTGACGGCAACGTCCGCCAGCAACGATGTTCCGCAGGACCCCGGGGATCGGGGGCCGGTGCGCCTCAGCGCGCGAGCACCTCGATCACATAGTTGTCCGGGTCGCGGCCAAGGCCGACGATGCGGCCGTTCAGCACCTCGATGGGCGTCGCCTCGCGGTCGATCTTCAGGCCTCGGGCGCGGATGCGCGCGATCACGGCCTTCGGATCGTCCACGTAGAACACGAGCTTCACGTCGTTGCCGTCGTAGCGTCGGCTCGTGTCACTGGGCCAGTGCATCAGCACGATGGACGTGCCCGGGTCGCCGGGATAGCCCATGACGATCTCCTCGATGTAGCCGAGCTCGTAGCGCCGCAGTTCCTGCATGCCCAGTACGTCGGCGTAGAACGCCTTCGACGCGGCGAGGTCCTTCACGCCGATGCCCACCACGCCGAGGGCGGCGGGTGGTGGCGCGGTGGCGGAGCTTGCGGTTTCCGCGTGCGCGATGCCGGCGGGTGCCAGCACGGCTAGCGTGAGGGTGAATGCGAGCGCGAGCGGGCGTGGATGGATGTGCATGTGTGTGTGTCCTGGAGGGCGGAGGATGTGGTCAATCGGGGATGTCGAGGTCGAGCAGGGGCACGAACGCCTGTGCGGCGTGGCAGTCGCGATCGGCGGTCGCGCCCTGGCTGGATGCTCGTGGAAACGAGAGCTTCAGCACACGCAGCGTGGGAATCGCGAAGCGCTTCACGTCGCTCGAGGGGATGCCGTACAGCGCGGCGACTGCATCGCGTTGCAGCGCAGGCGCGTGATTCACGCGCTCGTAGCTCGCATCGTCGTCGCAGAACCGGTCGATCGTCACCCGGAAAGGCCCGGCGTTCTTCGAGCGCACGTAGCGGGCAACATGTGCAAGTCGCGTCATGGCGCGCAGTCCAGCACATCGTCGATGCGCATGCGCGAGAGCGCGAGCGGATCGTCCACGTGCACCATGTGGTTCAGTCTGAACTCGTATACGGCGCCAGGCTCCGCCTCCGCCGGCGAGTACGGGAAGGCGAAGCTGGGGATCGGGTCGTCGTCGAGCAGCGGAAGATGCAGGAGGAGCGGGTTGGCCCAGCGCGCGATCTCGGAGGCGATCGCCTGGGTGGGCGCCGTCACCAGCAACATCACGCCTACCTCGCGTCGTGGCGGGTCAGGCGCGCGCGCAGCGTTCGGGTTCCGCGCGTTCCAGCCATAGGCGCGGATGTCGATCGCATGGCTGTCCTCCGCGTGGCCGAGCACATGCTGGGCACCGCGGATGATCGTCTGCCGCAGTTTCTCCACCCAGGCATCGATGCTGAGCAGAACGTGTGGGTCGGCGATCGCCGTGAAGCCCATCGTCCGGTCGCCGATGGCGGCTGGGCCTCCGAGCTTCAGCGTGCAGGGCATGGTTCGGATGCTGGCGCCATGCACGCGCACGCGACGGTGATCGAGCACCTCGTACATTGCGTGCGTCGTATCCAGCGCGATGTCAGGATCCGTCAGCACGAAGGAATCCGCGTTCTGGTACAGCAGGTGTGCGGCGACCGAGTGCGGCGAGCAGGCGTTGTCCGCATGCAGTGGCTCGATGACGTAGCCGTCTTCGCGGATCTCGAACAACATGCCGCCGCCATCGGTGCTCGTGGTGCAGAAGCCACCACCCTCCGACACCTTCGCCGCGTGCCAGCAGTGTGCCGGCGGCAGGCCACGCATGAGCGGCACGGCGACGAGCAGCGCGACGATGTGCGTGCACTCGTCCAGCGTGCCCTGCGTCAGTTCACGTGCGGGTGGGAGCGGCATGATCGCACTGTGTGCGAGGAAGGGCGCGAGGAAGGGTGCGAGGAAGGGCGCGAGGAAGGGCGCGAGCGCCTCCGCGGTCTGCTCCGAGTACACGCGGGCTACATGCGCCTGTAGGTTCTCCTCGCGTGCGATCTCCATGCAGAGCGCGGCCATCATGTCCACGCCACCGTCCGTGCCGCAGGAACCGATGAGCAGCGGCACCAGCAGCGTGTCGCGCGCCTGCATCAGCTGCCGCAGGTCGCGCTTCAGTGCCTTGCGCGTCATCTTCGTGCTGCCGGTGCCGAGGTAGTGCGGGCCCGCATCGGTGCAGCCTGCATCCACGGCGATCGCGTGCGGCATCATGGCAGCCGGATCACGACCTTGCCGAAGTGGGTCGCACCCGCGAGGTGTGCGTAGGCCGCGCGCGCCTCATCGAACGCGAACACGCGGTCGATCACGGGGTGGATCCTCGATGCGGTCAGCGCAGCGTTGAACGCCTCGAACATCCGTCGCGAACCGACGTAGATGCCAACGACGCGGATGAGGCGCTGCAGGATCGCACCCGTGCTGACGTTGCCGGCCACACCGGTGAGCACGCCGATGAGACTCAGCGTGCCGCTGTAGCGCAGGGCGGCAACGGACTGGTCGAAGGTGCCGGCGCCGCCGACCTCGATCACCGTGTCTGCGCCGTTGCCGTGCGTGAGCTCGCGCACGCGCTGGCCCCACTTCGCGACCGTGGTGTAGTCGATGGCTTCACAGGCGCCGAGCTCGCGCACGCGCGCACGCTTCGACTCGGTGGAAGACGTGGCGATCACGTTCGCACCCGCGGCACGTGCGAGCTGCAACGCGAACAGCGACACGCCGCCGGTACCCTGGATCACCACCGTGTCGCCGGGCTTCGTCTGCGTTGCCTCGAACAGCGCGTTCCATGCCGTGAGCCCGGCGCAGGGCAGCGTGGCGCCTTCCTCGAACGAGAGGTGCTCGGGCAGGTGCACGAAGGCGGACTCGTGCAGCACGACCTGCTCGGCGAGCATGCCGTCCGCCGCGGCGCCGAGCGCGGCCGCGTGATGCGCATCCGTCAGCGGGCCATCCACCCAGGTCGGGAAGAAGTTCGCGGCCACGCGGTCGCCCACCCGCAGGCGGGTGACGCCCGCACCCACCTCGAGCACCTCACCGGCGCCGTCGGAGACCGGGATGGAGGGCTTCGGGAAGTGCTGCGCCGCGCGCGCGATCAGCAGGTCGCGATAGTTCAGTGACACGGCGCGCACGCGCACGCGCACCTCGCCGGCGGCGAGCGGGTGCTCCGTGCGCTCGGTGCGGGTGAGCGCATCGAAGCCCTCGCGCTTCTGCAGTTCGAAGGCTCGAAAGGTAGTCATGCTGCTGCTCACCCCGGAATGCCGACGAACTGCGTGTTGCCCGTGAAGATCGAATAGCCGCTCGGGTCCATGTACGTCTCCATGCCGTCGGGCGTGGAGCCGGCGCGGAACCTTGCCCAGCCGTCCGCATCCTCGAAGTACAGCTCGGCCATGCCCGTGTAGTCCTCGATCGACGGGTCGACGCTGTGCGACACCACGTAGCGGAAGCCACCAACCTTGCCCATCAGCTCGACCACGTTGGGCACGTGCACGGCCATCCAGTGACGGAAGAAGGCAGCATCGTCTGCGCCCGGCTTGGTCTTCAGCAGGATGGTGGTCTTGAAGAAGCCAGTGCGCGAGAAGGGGAAGGGCTCGTTCAGCGTGTTCGGCGTGACGGGTAGTCGGCCCGCGCCGTCGATCACCACGTGTTCCTGCACCATCCACGGCATGTAGGGCGCAGCCTTCTGCTGGAAGGTGTCCACGGGCTTCGTGCCGTGGGGCTCCGCAGGCTTGGGCAGGTTCATCGGCCACCACAGCTGGGCCATGCCGTCCCAGGGGTACTCGCCCTTCGCATTGGCGTCGAACAGGGTCGTGACGTAACGCGTGGCGTGGGGCTTGCCTGCAAGCGCGGCGGCGCCCATCGCCTTCACGAGTGCGGGCATGTGATTGGCGAACCAGTTGGCCACGAGCTCCTCGCGGCTGACATTGGGGCGGCGGCGGATGAGCACGTTCATCCGGTAGCCGGGTGTCGGTTCATGGGGGTAGGTGGCGGTGGCCATGGTTGCGCTCCGATGGGCTGGGTTGCCGGGTTGGGCGCGAGGCTACTGGACCGTGGATGCATCGGCGAGCGGGTGCGCGGTTCACGGGCGGGCCGGATCGCGCTAACGTCGCCGCCCTTCGCACCCCCTCAATACCCGCGCGCAGCGTGCGGGCCAGCACCAGGACCACCATGAAACGCAATCGCCTCGGCCGCAGTGCCATCGTCGTCTCAGACATCTGCATGGGTACCATGACATTCGGCACCATGGCCGACGAGAAGACGGCCTTTGCGGTGCTCGATCATTGCTTCGACGCCGGCATCGATTTCTATGACACCGCAGAGAACTACCCGGTGCCGCCAGACCCGAGCTATGCGGGACGCACCGAGGAAATCGTCGGTCGCTGGATGAAGACGAAGCCACGCGACGCGCTGATCATCGCCACCAAGGTATCCGGGCCCAGCCACGGCTGGATCCGCGCCGCCGTGCGCTCGGGCATGACCACACTCGACCGGCACAACATCGTGCGCGCCGTCGAGGGCAGCCTGCGCAAGCTGCAGACCGACTACATCGACCTGTA
>SXGT01145749.1_pt1 | contig 12683 bp, 15 predicted proteins | sample 3176221 | NCBI WGS metagenome assembly SXGT01 (sample SAMN11356862, study PRJNA531348) | freshwater metagenome | isolation source: freshwater sample F1-120 | place: China: Fuxian Lake, Yuxi | collected 2017-12-25
ATGTGGATGGGCGGCGTGCCGCCTTTGGGCTACGACGTCAAGGATCGCAAACTCGTCGTCAATGACAAAGAGGCAGCGCTGGTGCGCGATATCTTCATGCGCTACGCCGAGCATGGATCGGCCGCACGTCTAGTGCGCGAACTCCAGGTTGAAGGCCACACCACAAAATCCTGGGAAACCCAGACCGGAAAATTCCACCACGGCCGCATCATCGATCAGCAGTACCTGTTCAAGTTGCTGCGCAATCGCCTGTACCTGGGCGAAATCACCAACAAAGGGGAAGTCTTCCAGGGGCAACATCAGGCCATCATCACGCGGGCCCAGTGGGAGGCGGTTGAGGCGATCATTGCACAACGCAAGCGCATCACGACACGCGACCGTTACAACGAGACCCCGGCGTTGCTGGCTGGATTCCTGTATGCACCTGACGGCCAGCGCATGCTTCCCACTTACACGCAGAAGAAAAACGGCAAGCGGTACCACTACTACGTTTCCTACCTGGAAAAGCGCCAGACCGCTGGTGCATCACGCATCCCTGGCCAGCGCAGCATGGGGCCCATGCCGGCCGCTGAAATCGAATCAGCTGTGCTGATGCAGGTTCTGCGCGTGTTGCAGGAACCCGAGATGATCATTGGCGTGTGGCGCGAAGTGCTGGCACTGCAGGAGCAACCCGGACTCGACGAAGCCATGATCGTGGTAGCCATGCGCCGCATCGGCGACATCTGGGCGCAGATGTTCCCGATAGAACAGCACCGCATCATGCGGCTGCTGATTGAGCGTGTGCAACTGCACCCGAATGGACTCGACATTGTCTGGCGGGAAGACGGTTGGCACCGATTCCGGCGTGAACTGGCCCAGCACCCCTTTGTGGTGGAGCAGAAAGAGGAGCCCGCCATGGGGCACCTCGGCCATGATGAAGAGGTGATGGCATGAGCCAATCCACCCCGCAACGTTGCAAGATTGAGATATCCGTGTCGGGTCCGTCGCGTGAATACCAGAGCCAGGGCTCGGCGGTGACCTTCGTCCCCCTTACTATCAAGCGTCGTCATACCCGAAAACTGCTGATCGCACCCCCTGGTCAGGAAGATGCCAAGGTCCGATCGTCATTTGACCTGCCCATGATCCGAACGATCGGCAAGGCTTTCTACTGGCAAAAGCTGCTCGACAGCGGTGAGGTCGCCAATGCCACCGAACTGGCGCGGCAATTGAAGCTGGAGCCCGGCTGGGTCGCCGAGGTGCTGCGGTTGACCCGCCTTGCACCCGACATCGTGCAGGCCATTCTGGACGGAAGTCAGCCGCGCCACCTCAATCTTCACGCAATCCGGGGCCGGCAGGCGGACGTGCCTGTGGACTGGGAGGAGCAGCGACGGTTGCTGGGGTTTTTCCCCTGAGTCTAGCGGGAAAGGCGAAAGTTGACAATATTTTGTGAAGTTTCCACATTTAAAGGTTGATTGCCGGCACCAAAAGGCATAACATACAAAAAATTGTTGAAATATCTCGAAGAGCCAAATCATGCTTCGCTCGTTCACCCTGCAGAACTTCCAGTCGTTCAAAGAGCCCGTGCAGATATCGCTGGAACTGAACCGCCACACCCCGGAGGACGGCCGGTCATGCACGTCTGCTCTAGGCGCCCGACTTTCCAAAGCCATCGCGGTCGTAGGCGCCAACGCAAGCGGTAAAACAACCTTGATCAAGTCGCTGGTCTTCGTCGACTGGTTCGTCAAGCACTCGTTTCATGCCAAGCCAGACGAACCGATTCCCCTGGCAGCCCACTTTTCGGCAACGACCGAGCCCAGCACCTTTGAGGTGGAGTTCGAGTTGGACGGCCGTGAATGGCGCTACCGTCTGGTTGCTTCACGCGATCGCGTCTATCACGAGTCGCTTTACAGCAAACAAAGCCGTGCCTTCTCGTATGTCTTTACCCGCGAATGGAATCCTGAACGCAAGGGCTATACGGTCAAACAGCAGCAGTTCGGCATGCTTCAAAAAGAAGCTGAGAAGGTTCGCGAAAACGCATCGCTGATCTCGACGGCCGCCCAATACGAGGTTGGCCTGGCCTTGAAACTGGTGACGGCCAATGTCCTGAGTAACGTCCATGGTCTCGGTCGCCAGGCAATGGACCAAGATCAGATCATGCGTGCCTCCGAGTTCTATGCCAAAAATACGGCCATTCGCGGCCAGATGGCGACCCTGTTGCATCAGTGGGATTTTGGCCTGTCGGATGTGCGTGTCGAGAAACACACGGTGACACGTGAAAGTGGCAAAACCGAAGAGATTCACATCCCCTTCGGCATTCATCGCGTAGGCGACAAAGAACATCCTTTGATGTTTTTGCATGAATCCAGTGGTACCCAGGGCGCATTCATATTGCTGTCCCGCATCTTGCCGGCGCTGCAGCACGGTGGTCTGGTCGTGATCGATGAGCTTGAAGCAGATCTTCACCCGCACATGCTCACCCCTCTGCTGGATTTGTTCTTTTCTCCGAAAACCAACCCGCACAATGCGCAGATCATTTTTACCTGCCACTCAATCGAGGTGTTGAGCCTGCTGCACAAGGCGCAAGTGGTACTGGTCGAAAAGTATGACAACTGCGAGAGCGATGCCTGGCGACTGGACAGCGTCAAGGGTGTTCGTGCCGACGATAACCTCTACGCCAAATACATGGCCGGTGCATACGGCGCCATTCCCCAACTGTGAGAGATGGTGATGGCTCGAAAACAACATCAGGTTCGCAAAACGCTGTTGATCGTTGGCGAGGGGGATTCGGAGGAAGCGTTCCTCAAGCACCTGCGTGAACTTTATTGCTCCGGCGGCGCTGGAGTGGCTGTCACTGTGCGCAATGCGCATGGCAAAGGGCCGGAGAACGTCATCGATCATGCAACCCGACTGGCCAGAATCGCAAGCTTTGACAAACGCGTAGCACTGCTCGACACGGATATCCCCTGGACGGACAAGCTGAAAAAGGAAGCACGCAAAGCGAAGATCAACATGATCGGCTCGATTCCTTGCTTCGAAGGGCTGCTGCTGGCGATCCTTGGGAAATATCCTGCCGCGCAATGTGCGGATTGCAAAAAAGCGATCAGTTTGCTGTTGGGTGTCGACCTGACGGAAAGGCAGAGTTATGCCAAGCATTTTCCGAAGCCGGTGCTCGATGCCGCCAGATTGAAGATCGTCGAATTGGACCAGCTGCTGGCGGTCTTCGAGGGGCGTTGAAAATTGAAACTGACCAGGGACATGCCATGACCATTTCATCTGCCATTCACGACCGCCACCTACTGTCCTTCACGTATGACGGTTACTCGAGGGTGGTTGAACCCCACTGCTTTGGCACAGACAAGAAAGGCCATCCTGCACTTCGGGCCTATCAGGTACAAGGTGGGAGCGAATCCGGCGAGTATGTAGGCTGGAAACTGTTCCACATCCGCGAGATTCGGCAGCTCACGATTCTCCCTGGCAGATTTCTCGGCCCGCGTCCTGATTACAAATGTAACGACAAAGCTTTCCTACGCATCGACGCGCAAATCTGAAATTTCCGTCCGAAATTTTCATGCGTTTTTCGGACTGAATATCCTGGCGGCGCGGAAAATGCGCTTGGCTTCAGTGCCAATCAGCGCCTCAATGGTGGTCATTCAACAGCAATGAGTCACCATGGAAATTCATCATCTGAATCAAAAACAACTTGCCCACCGTTGGCAGGTCAGTGAAGCCTGTCTCGAGCGCTGGCGACACGAAAAAATCGGACCCGACGACCTCAAGCTGCATGGTCGGGTTTTGTACCGGCAGCAAGACGTAGAAGCCTACGAGTTGAGATGCTTGCAAAGCATGCGGCCTCAGGTCAACAGCGAGAGCCCCTGATCTGAGGAAGCCGAAAAAGCGTCTCCATCAGCGCCCCTGCTTCCATGTCGACAAGATGTTGGCATCACTGATGAGCAACCGCATCCGATGTCTCCAGCTGGCGCTCTTTGTGGAAACGCATCATCGGGATGCCCAGTAGTTCGGCAGCCTTGCCCTCAGAAATGTACTGCTCGGCCAACGCACGGTACACCAGCTGATCGAAAAGTCGTGGATGCTCTTTCGGCAATGGATCGCCCGGCTCGGCTTTACGCCAGCCCTTCGCAGAAAACCGCTTGACCATCGTCAGGTGTGCGGATTCTGTAATGACGCCGCACTGTTTGGCGCGATGGAGCCATCCGCCCATGGATAAGCCAAATTCGTGCTTGAGCACATAGAGCTCTTGCCACTCCAGCGCGTGGCGCTGTTGCCCCAAAAGCTGAGTCACCGCAACACGCGGTGCCAGGAATGCTCCAGCGAACCGGTCACATGCTTTCTCTTCGTCGATGTCGTCGGCGAGGCGATCATCCAGCAGGAGATGACCCAACTCGTGGGCCAGCGTGAAACGCTGCCGATCACCCGGCCAACGCGAAGACACGGCCACCACTGGATAGAGCCGGCCGTCCTCCGTTCGAGCTTTCGCGGTCAACCCAGAAAACCCGGGATTCTCTTCATCGACCACGATGACCAGCAAGCCCAGGCCCTCAAAGGTGTCGGTGAGGTCGGCAATCGGGTTCATGCCCAACTGCCAAGTGTTGCGCACCAGATCGGCGAATGCTTCGATCTCATCGAGCGCATGGATGCGCTCCGGCAATCCTGGCGGTGGAGCGAATTCCAGCAAGGGCGACTTGGGGAATGCCCCCAGAAGCTCGACTCGTTTTTCGACGAGTTCGATGACCTTGATCTTTAGCGCATCTTGGGCCGTCTTCCCAAAGGTGGCGAGTTTGCGGAATTCAGGTTGCAGCAAGTCAACGGTGTGCGTCCGAAAAAAATACTCGGTGCGGATACCACAAGCTCGGGCGAGCTTGAGCAACTGCGACGATGACGGGGTCAGCAACCCCTTCTCGTACTTCTGTATGGCGGTGTGCGAGACACCCACTTTTTCGCCCAAGGCGCCCAGCGTCAGTCCTGCCGCCAGCCGTGCTTGACGAATACGATCAGCAATCATGACGCCCTCCAGGCAAGGTTTAAAATAATGGATATCTTAAAACATTTTTAAACCTAACGCCAGAGTGAGGCCGAAGGGGTGCTCCTGATCCGAGATCAGCCCAACGGTCCAAGAAATATCCCGTAATCACCCGCTCAGGCAGCAATTGCCTGAACTGCCCACATTCTCCGTCCACCTTGCCCACCGGTTTGCCCACCCCCTGAATCCCAAACTGCACTCACGTTTTCGCAATCACCTGAAAGGAGATCAACGTGAGTGTCAAACACCTGAATCAGCGCCAACTGGCTGAGCGCTGGAATGTCGCGGAGGCCACGCTCGAGCGCTGGCGATCCGCCGGTATCGGGCCTTTGTACCTGAAATTGCAGGGCCGCGTCCTCTACCGCGTCGAGGACATCGAGGAGTACGAGGCGAGGAGTCTGCACAGCAGCACGTCGTCACGCGTGGTGGCAGGAGGTGTGGCATGAACCTACCCCATCTGCCCTCGCACAGCCAGGACGTGGTGTCCATCCCGGCCACCGAGTTGGCCGCATTCGATGCTCGCACCCTGTTCCAGCTGAAGACGCTGGCCGCCGACCGTCTGGCCATTGCCAAGGCTGAAGTCGATCACATCGAACACGCCCTGAACTTGAAGTATGCCGAGCGCGCCAAGCACCTGCGCCTGGTCGCCGGTAAAGACAGTGGCGTCGTGCATTTCGATGACGGCGACGTGCGTATCACGGCTGACCTGCCCAAGAAAGTCGAATGGGATCAGGCGCTGCTGGCCAACCTAGATGCGCGCATTGCCGCCAATGGCGACAACCCCCGCGAATTTATCGACGTCAGCTATCGCGTCTCAGAGGCCAAGTTCTCCGCCTGGGCCAGTGCCCTGCGCGAGCAATTCATCCCCGCGCGAACCGTGAAGGTGGGCAAGCCCAGCTTCCGTCTCGCCCTGCTTTCGGAGTAATCACCATGTTCAAAAACCTCATCGAATCCCTGCGCAAAAAAACCTTGTCCCTGTCGGACCTGCCGGAAACCATCCGCGTCCCGGGTCACGCCGGGCAGACCGACATCGACCGCCTTCCCCTCGATCAGGCATCCGTCGATGACCTGGCCTTCGCTATCCAGGGCCTGGAAGCCCGCTCGTCTGAGATCTCCTGCCAGTTGCATTCCTTGCGCCGCCTGCACGATCTGGCCCGCGCCCGGGGCGCGCTCGGCACGGACACGGTCACAGAGATCTTTGGTGGGGAGGTCTGATATGAGCTTTCCCTTCATCACCGCCGAGCAGCGCCTCGCAGAAAAGCGTGGCTCCAAGGGCGTCATTCTTGGGCCATCAGGTGTGGGCAAAACCACGCTGCTCAAAACCGCCGATGCGACCCGCACCCTGTTCATTGACCTGGAGGCTGGCGATCTGGCCGTGCTGGATTGGCCTGGCGACAGCGTGCGGCCACGCACCTGGCAGGAATGCCGCGATCTGGCCTGTTACATCGGTGGGCCCAATCCCGCGCTGCGCGACGACCAGTCCTACAGCCAGGCGCATTACGACCAAGTGTGTGCCCTTTATGGCGATCCCGCCATGCTGGCCAAGTACTCGCTGATCTTCGTGGACTCAATCACGGTTGCGGGGCGGCTTTGTCTGCAGTGGGCCAAGGGGCAGCCGCAGGCCTTCTCCGAAAAAACCGGCAAGCCCGACACACGCGGTGCTTATGGCCTACATGCCAGCGAACTGGTCGGGTGGCTCACCCAGTTGCAGCATGTCCGTGACAAGGACATCTGGCTGGTCGGGATCCTCGACGAAAAGCTCGATGACTTCAACCGCAAGGTGTTCAGCCCTCAGATCGAAGGCTCCAAAGCCGCGCTGGAACTGCCCGGCATTGTCGATCAGGTCATCTCGATGGTGGTGCTCAAGTCGGATGACGGCACCCCTTATCGCGCCTTCGTCTGCCAGCACATCAACCCCTGGGGCTACCCCGCCAAAGACCGCTCCGGACGACTGGAAGTCGTCGAGGAGCCGCATCTGGGCCGCCTCATTTCCAAGATCACTGCGCCGCGCGCGCAATAAGCAGGAGAGTATTCATGAACAGCTACAGCAACAACGCCGCCTGGAATGACTTCAACGATGCCGAAGACCAGCGCGAGTACGCCCTGATTCCACCCAAAACCCTTGCCAAGGTCATCATGGCCATTCGCCCGGGTGGGTATGACGATCCAAGCCAAGGCTGGACTGGCGGTTACGCGACCCGTTCCGACAAGACCGGTGCGATCTATCTCAACGCCAAGTTCACCATTCTGGAAGGACCATTTGCCAAACGCGTGGTGTTCGGGCTGATTGGCCTGTCCAGTCCCAAGGGCCCCGAGTGGACCCACATCGGGCGCAACTTCCTGCGCGCCATCCTGAACTCGGCACGAGGCATCCATCCGGCAGACAACTCGCCACAGGCGCAGAGTGCGCGCCGCATCAAGGGCTTTGCCGATCTGGATGGTGTGGAGTTTGTCGCACGCATTGATGTCGAGAAGGATCAGAACGGCGACGACAAGAACGTGATCAAGGCCGCCATTCAGCCGGATCACAAAGAGTATGCCGCGCTGATGGGGCAGCCGATGCGCACCCCAAGCCAAGCGCCTTCGGCTCCCACCGGTACGCTCCCTATGACATCGGCGCCAGCCGTGCTCACCCGCCCAGCCTGGGCGCAATAAGGAGGACTACCCATGATGCTGCGTCCTCGGCAGCGGGAATTCGTCACCCGCTGCGTCACGGCCCTGAAAGCCCATGGCAACACCCTCGGCGTGGCGCCGACCGGTGCAGGCAAGACGATATGCCTGTCCGGCACCGCCGGGGAGTTTCTTCAACATCCGGACGCCAAGGCCTGCATCTTGGCGCACCGCGACGAATTGACCGCGCAAAACCTGGCGAAGTTTGGCCGCGTCAATCCGCACGTCAGCACCTCGGTCTTCGATGCCCACCAGAAATCGTGGTCGGGTCAGGCCACCTTTGCCATGGTGCAAACGTTGGCACGCAACCTGGAGCAAATGCCCACGCTGGACATGCTGGTGATCGACGAGGCTCACCACTGCGCGGCGCCCACCTACCGACTGGTCATCGACTCGGTCCTGGCCAAGAACCCGCATGCGCTGATTTATGGCGTGACCGCCACGCCCAATCGCGGGGATGGCAAGGGCCTGCGTGAGGTGTTCTCCAATGTCGCAGACCAAATCAGGCTCGGCGAGCTGATCCGCTCTGGGCATTTGGTGCCACCGCGCACCTTCGTGGTCGATGTCGGAACGCGTGACGCACTCGACGGCGTGCGCAAACTGACCGACGACTACGACATGAACGCCGTGGCGTCGATCATGAACACCACGCCTGTGAATGCGGCGGTGGTCCAGCACTGGCAGGAGCATGCCACCCGACGCAAGACTATTGCGTTCGCCGCCACCGTCGATCATGCCCATGCCGTCTGCCAGGCCTTCAACGCGGCGGGGGTTCGGGCCTCAGTGGTTCATGGCGAGATGACACCTGCCGAGCGGCAGTTCACCCTGGCTTCGTATGAGACTGGCGATGTCATGGTGCTGGTGAACGTGGCCGTGCTCACAGAAGGGTACGACTACACCCCGACCTCCTGCATCGTGCTGCTACGCCCCAGCTCCTACAAGTCCACGCTGATCCAGATGGTCGGACGCGGCCTGCGCGTGGTCGACCCTGCCGAGCACCCCGGCGTCATCAAGACCGATTGCGTAGTGCTGGACTTCGGCACCGCCTCGCTGCGCCATGGCAGTCTGGAGCAGGAAGTTGATCTGGATGGCTTTGCCGGTGACGGCGAGGCACCGACCAAGCGCTGCCCGCAGTGTGATGCCGACGTGCCGATGGCCAGTCGCGAGTGTCCGCTCTGTGGCCACAGCTTTGCCAAGGCGATCGAGGAAGCGCGTCACCAAATCAGAGATTTTGTGATGACCGAAATCGATCTGCTCAAGCGCTCCAACTTCGCCTGGTGCGACCTTTTCGGCGACGACTGCGCGCTGCTGGCCACCGGTTTCAAAGCCTGGGCGGGTGTCTTCTTCCTGGGTGGGCGTTGGTACGCGGTGGGTGGTGCCGAAAAGCTGTCTCCTCGCTTGCTGGGTGCAGGGGAGCGCACGGTGTGTTTGGCCCAGGCCAATGACTGGCTCAACGACCAGGAAGTTGACGATGCCGCTCACAAGACCCGCCGCTGGTTGCAGGAGTCGCCCACACCTGGGCAACTGCGTTACCTGCCTGCGCCGCTGCGCGCGGATTTCAGCCTGACCCGCTATCAGGTCTCAGCGCTGTTGACCTTCCAGTTCAACAAGGCGGCCATTCAGCGCCTGGTTACCGCAGCCAACGATGCGGTGATGGCCGAGTTTCGGGAGGCTGCGTGAGATGTGCTGTGTGTTCCCGTCAAGCCAAAGGCCTGGGGTATTTCAACCCACGCTTACGGCGTTCCGACCCCCGCCGCTACAACGACCGGTGGGTGTTCTGCTCCATGCGGTGCCAGTACGCCTTCTCCCGACTGATGGAGCGCCTGAGCCCGTTTCAGGAGGACGCCGTGATTGATCCCACCGATATGGAGGTCGCCGCTATGCAATCCGTACTCGGCCCCTTGGGCGAGTACGTCGCTTCCATCGGCATGGATCGCCCCTTGGCCGATTACGGCAAGGACGAAGTCCTGCGCCTGGTGGAGGTCGTGGTCGACGCGTATCAGGACCACATGCTGACCGAGCACGAACGCATGGTCGAGCGTGACCGCACTTTCTTTGAACAACTCGCCAGCCGCAAGGCCACTGCCAGCACGGGTGGCGATCACCACAGGATTCCATTTTGATAATCGACCTGAACCATCAACCCAAATTTCACGAGCAGGTGTCCATGCTGCTGGATGCTGCCTTGCAAGTCGAACGCAGCCAGCAGGCCCGCCGGCGCTATCTGGGCGCCTCACGCCTCGGTGTGTCCTGCGAGCGCGCCCTGCAATACGAGTACGTCGACGCGCCGGTGGACGACGGTGCCGAACTGCCTGGTCGCACGCTTCGGATCTTTGAAGTCGGCCATGTCATGGAGGACCTGGCCATTCGCTGGCTGCGCCTGGCTGGCTTCGACCTCTACACCCGCAAGCAGGATGGCGAGCAATTTGGCTTCTCCGTTGCGGGTGGGCGTATTCAGGGGCATATCGACGGCGTGATCGCTGGTGCTCCTGCCGACCTGGGTTTGTCGTTTCCCATGCTCTGGGAGTGCAAGACCATGAACGACAAACACTGGCGCGATACCGCCAAAAAGGGCGTGACCGTGACCAAGCCGATCTACGCCGCGCAAATGGCGATCTATCAGGCGTACATGGAGCCGAGCATTCCTGGCATCGCATCTCAGCCTGCGTTGTTCACCGCCATCAACAAGGACACCCAGGAGCTTTGGTTGGAGCTGGTGCCGTTTGATGCAGCGCTTGCGCAGCGCATGTCTGATCGCGCTGTCAAAGTCATCCGGGCGACCGAGGCCGGTGAATTGCTGCCGCGTGTAGCCAATGAACCCAGCTACTACGAGTGCAAATTCTGTTCATGGGCAGGTCGGTGCTGGAACGAGCAGGGTGTGAGCGCATCGGGGGTGCAGTCATGAATGCGCGTCTTCCTCAACCCGTCATCGAGGCATTGACGGTGACCGCCCGTCGCCAGAAACCCTTGATCGGTGCATCCCTGCTGGAGCGTCTGCTGCTGCGCCATGTGGCTGTGGTGTGTCCGGAGTCGCGACTGGTCGTAGCTGTCATCAAACAGGCGTTCATTGACCTGTGTTCGCCCTCGAAACCTCTGCGCACTGAGGCCAGACGCTTCTTCCGAGACGGGCGCCTGGAGCTGTGGTGCGACCAGGTCGGTCTGTCCCCCAACTTCATGCGAGAGATCGCGACCAAGGCTGGCTTCTTGAATCCGGCAGACACCGATGAAGGAGGTGTCCATGCTTGATTTCAACGACCAAGAACCCGCAGCTCCATCACCCAGCGGAAATTCCGAGCGGGATGAACTGCGATCGGCCTTGATGGCACGGCTCGAGGGCGTGCTGTTTGCCTTGTTCCCGGCTGGCAAGGTGACACACGGCAAATTCGTCGTTGGCGATGTGCTGGGCAGTCCAGGTCGCAGTCTGGAGATCGAGCTGGATGGCGAACGGGCGGGCCTGTGGATCGACCGCGCCACGGGCAATGGTGGCGATGTCTTTGCGCTCATCGCTGCGCACCGCCATTGGGACACGCATCGTGATTTCGCGGCCGTCCTCGGTTTCGCCCGGGAGCTGCTCGGCCGAGCGCCCGCCGTGTCACCCGCCAAACGCAAGGCAAGTGCGCCAGTGGATGACTTGGGACCAGCCACCGCCAAGTGGGACTACCTGGCTGCTGACGGCAGTCTGATTGCCTGCGTGTATCGCTATGAGCCCAGTCCTGGATGCAAGGAATTCCGCCCCTGGGATGCCAAGCGCCGCAAAATGGCGCCGCCCGATCCGAGGCCGTTGTTCAACCAACCTGGCATTTCTCATGCCGACCGGGTGATTCTGGTCGAGGGCGAAAAATGCGCCCAGACCTTGATCGACGCGGGCCACTGCGCGACCACCGCGATGCACGGTGCCAACGCGCCCATCGACAAGACAGACTGGTCGCCTCTCCATGGCAAGCATGTCCTGATTTGGCCTGACCGCGACAAACCCGGCTGGGAGTACGCCATGAATGCCGCCGAGGCGGTCATGGCAGCGGGTGCCCAGCATTGCGCGGTGTTGATGCCTCCACCCAATCCCATGGCGCAAGATCCCCAAGAGTCTGCGGATGGCTGGGACGCGGCTGATGCCATTGCGGAGGGCTTTGATGTGGAGGCATTCCTTGCCCATGGTGAGCGCATCCAGTTTCAACCGTCGACAGCAGACGCCACGCAGGCAGTCGACCCAACGGAGCAATCGGTCTGGGCCACGGAAGACGCACTGGCGCTGACCTTCTCCGGTCGCTACGCCCAAGACTGGCGCTATGTCGCCCTGTGGGGCAAGTGGGTGTTCTGGACTGGCAAGCGCTGGCAAACCGAGGAGACCCTGGCGGCGCACCACCTGATGCGCCAAATCTGTCGGGAGGCCGCACTCAAGGCTGATTCTCATCGGGTGGCCGCCAAACTCGCCAGCAGTGGCACAGTGGCTGGCTTGGAGCGGCTGGCATGTTCCGACCGGCGTCATGCGGCCACCGCCGACGAATGGGATGCCGACCCCTGGTTGCTCAACACGCCTGGCGGCGTGGTGAATCTCAAGAATGGCGTGCTGCGCTCCCACGATCGCCTGGATCGGTTGACCAAGATCACGACGGCCACGCCTGCGGGCGATTGCCCGACGTGGCGGTAATTCCTCGACGAGGTCACGGGTGGTGATCAGGCCCTGCAGGCCTATCTTGCCCGGATGGCAGGGTATGCCCTGACCGGATCGACACGCGAACACGCGCTCTTCTTTCTGTATGGCACGGGGGCCAACGGCAAATCGGTGTTCGTGAACACCCTGGCCACCATCCTGGGTGACTACGCCACGAACGCACCCATGGACACGTTCATGGAAACCCGCACTGACCGGCACCCGACCGATATGGCCAGCTTGCGTGGGGCCCGGTTTGTCGCCGCCATCGAAACCGAGCAAGGGCGCCGCTGGGCAGAGTCCAAGGTCAAGAGCCTGACCGGTGGCGACAAGATCTCGGCGCGC
>SXGT01318101.1_pt1 | contig 12683 bp, 11 predicted proteins | sample 3176221 | NCBI WGS metagenome assembly SXGT01 (sample SAMN11356862, study PRJNA531348) | freshwater metagenome | isolation source: freshwater sample F1-120 | place: China: Fuxian Lake, Yuxi | collected 2017-12-25
ACGACGACAGGTTCAGGAACTGGTACACGCCCTGGCCGCCGTGGCTGATGCGTGGCTCCTCGGCCGGCCCGCGTTGCAGCTCAGGCTCCTGGCACAACGACATGTGGCCGGTGATGCAGTATTCGCAGTGGCCGCAGAACGCCGACAGGCAGGTGATGACGTGGTCGCCGGGCTTGACGTAGTGCACGTCGGCGCCGACGGCCTCGACGATGCCCGCAGACTCGTGGCCGAGAACCGCCGGCAAGGGATAGGGATAGGAGCCGTTCTGGAAGTGCAGGTCCGAATGGCAGACGCCCGCTGCCGCCGTGCGCACGAGCACTTCGCGCGGCCCGGGCTTGCTGATCTTCACATCCTCGATCACGAGGGGCTTGTTGACCTCACGCAGTACGGCGGCCTTCATGTACGAATCCTCATGATGCTTTTTCGGGAGCGGACGTTGGACGATGGACGGCAGGACGAGTTGATCGTCATCGCGAGGTTGCGGGGAGCGGCCGGGCCTGCGGCACGAACGCCTGCGCCTCGATCGCTCTGGAGTGTGCCAAAGGGCAAGCCTGAAAGCACCCGCGCAGGGGTTGGCGCGTGAGTCCGCTGCCGGGCCGCGCACGCTGGCCCGCACCAGGTGAGCGCTCCGTGCTGCTGGCGCTGGGCGCCAATCTCGGCGACCCGCTGGTCGCGGTTCGCGCTGCCCAGGCTCGCCTGCAGACGTTTGCGTCCGCGGGATTTCGCGCGTCTTCGTGCTATCGGTCCGCGCCCGTGGATTGCCCGCCGGATTCGCCAGTGTTCGTCAACGCCGCGGTGGCCTTCGAGGCGGCACCGGAGCTGACGCCAGCATCGCTGCTGCGTGCACTGCAGGCCATCGAGGCAGAATTCGGCCGCGCTGCCCAGCGTGCACGCAACAGTCCGCGGCCGCTCGACCTCGACCTGATCCTGTTCGGCTCGGCTGTACGCTCCGATGACTGGCTGTCGCTGCCGCACCCGCGCGGGCACCAGCGGCGTTTCGTGCTCGAACCGGCCGCGGAGATCGCAGCTGACTGGCCCTGGCCGGGGCAGCATGCGACGGTCGGCGAACTCCTCGAGCGCTGCATCGCGGTCGAGGACGGCGCCACACAATCGGCGGCGCCACTCGTGCGAGTACCGGACTGAGTGGTCGGCGCGCGCGCCGCACGTGCGACCTTTCCGAACTGTTACCCTTCGCGTCGGGGAGTCAGGGGCGGCATGTTCATGCCCGATCAGGCAATACCCGCGACAGCACGGCACGCAGAGGTCGGCGGCGCGGCGCGAATGCAGGACACATCACCGCGGGCGACGGCCCTGCGGGTGCGCTCTGGCGTGGCCCATCGCTTCCGCGATGCCATCGTGCGCCTGCTGCTCGGTTGCATCACCCTGGTGTCGCTGCCGGCGCCTGCACACGCCTATCCGGGTGAAGTGCATCAGCAGCTTTCGTTCCTGGCGGCGCGCGTGTTCAACCGCTGTGTCGAGAACACGGCAATTCCGAAGCTGTCCACGCTCAACGTGCGCTACGCCGCTCGCTCTGCCAGCGAGGAGGCAAGCGCCGGCTTCGTCTCCCGCACCCTGCGCTGGCAGTACTACGACCGGCGCCAGTCCCAGGATCCGGGAGCCTGGCTCGGTGTGGTCGAGACAACCATGCAAGCGCGCTTCCTTGACCTCGAGCGCGTGCTGCCCGTGGGCCGGGACGCGCGTGTTGTCGATCAGGTTGGCGATCTCGAGCAGCGATACACGGACCTCGGTCGGCTCATGAGCCACATCCAGGACGTGACGGTGCCGGCTGTCGTGGTGCCGATCTACTACGAGCGATTCTGGCGGCTCTCGGTCTCCGATCGCTTCACCGACTACCCCTTCACCCTCGACGACCGCGATCGCAGTCTCGACGAACTGTGCGCACCCTTGCTGGCGACGCCCGAGCACTGGAGCTGGAGCAACCTGCTGAACGTCACTGCGGAACATACGCTGCGCGCCATCCGCGGCGGCATGCCGGACATGGATGCGACCTGGCAGGTGTTCTGGCGCGAGCCCGACGAAGGCGGCGCATTCGGCGAATACGGCAGCGTCGGCAATCGCTTCGGTGACGAGGTCGAGTTCCGCTGCGGTCGCGGCGCTGCGCGCACGCGGTGCCATCTGCTGCAGAATGATCCCGTCTATCGCGAGTTCGCGGAGGCACGGCACCGAGATGCGTTGCTTGCAACGATGCGGGCCTACCTGCTGCTGCAGCGCCCGCCGCCGCGTCGCAGCACCAAGTAGCGCGGCGCAGGACGGGTCGTGCGGTCGCCCTGCGGACGGGGCGCGACTCAGGATGTCTCGGCGGCCGCCAGCAGGCCGCTCAGCGAGCGATCGAGTTCGGCCATGCCGATGGGCTTCATCAGCTGCAGGTCGATGGCACTGTCCTCGACATTCTCGCTTTCCATCAACCCGGTGAGCATCACGATCGGCATGTCCGGGCGCTGGACGCGCAGGCGACGTGCGAGCGTGTGTCCATCCATGCCCGGCATGCTGTTGTCGGTCATCACCAGGTCGACCTGCTTCATCGCAGGATCGTTCAGCAGCTCCAGAGCGCGCTCGCCACTCGAGGCGGTGGTGACGTCGTAGCCCAGCGCGCGCAGCATCTCGCCGGTCACGATCAGCACGGCAGCATCGTCATCGACGATCAGGATGCGACGCGCGCTCTTCGCGGCAGGGGCGGCGTCTATTGCCGGCAGCTCGGCAGCGCCCGCCGGCTCCGTGTGTATCCCGGGGAGCAGGATCTCGAAGCAGGTTGCCCAGCCGGGCGACGAGTCCACGCGAATCTGCCCGCCATGGGCCTCCACGATGCCCTTCGCGACGGCGAGTCCGAGGCCCGTGCCCCGATCTCCCGGCTTGGTGGAGAAGAAGGGGTCGAATACCCGGGACATCACCTCGGGTGCCATGCCGGCACCGTTGTCCAGCACGCGGATGCGCACGCCGCTCATCGGTTCGTCCGTGGACTGAAGCGCAGGGAATCGGCGGTTACTGAACCTCCTGGCGAATTCGCTCGGCACGTCATCGGCGTGGATCGCATCCGCGATCACGTCGATGCGGCCACCGATGCGGCCCGAATCGAGGCTGGCGATCGCGTGGGCGGCGTTCGTGCACAGGTTCACCAGCACCTGATGCAGCTGGCCCGTGTCGGCAAGCACATGCGGCAGCGCGAGCTCGATCTGCACGCGGAACTCGATGCTGGCGGGCAAGGAGCCGCGCATGAGCAGCGCCACTTCCTCGATCACGGCGCCGATCGCGGTCGGGGTACGTTCGAAGAGCTGCTCGGTCGTGCGACTGAACGACAGCACCTGGCGGATGAGCTGGCGCGCGCGCGTGGCTGCACTCGTGATGGCGTCCAGCGGGCGCTGCAGATCCGGGTCATTCAGGCGCGCACGCAACAGCTCCGCATGGCCGTTGATCGGCGTGAGCAGGTTGTTGAACTCGTGCGCGATCCCGCCAGCGAGCTGCCCGATGGCCTGCATCCGCGAGGCCTGGTTCAGCTGCATCTGCAGGTGGCGCGCCTCCGTGACATCGTTGCCAACCACGAGCGTGCCCGGCGCAGCGCCATCGGCGTCGCTGTCAGGCGGCCCGCCAAGCGGGAATGGCACGCGATGCACCTCGAGCACGCGGCTCGACGTGCCGTGGCCGATCACCACCGTGGGTGCCGATGTCAGCCAGGGATCCGCGAACAGCGGTGAAGGATCGCGGAGCAGTTCTGGCGGCGTGGCACCGTACAGCGCTGCAAGCCGTTGGTTCGCCAGCAGCAGTTGACCCTCGCGGGTCACCGCGAACAGGGCCTGCGGTACTTCATCGATCACTCGCCGGATGCGGTTCTCGCTGGCCACGAGCGCGGCCTCCGCACGCTGCCGCTCGGCAATCTCGCGCTCCGCGTCGCCAATGCGTTGCTGCGCTGCGCGCGTGGTATCGGTGATGGCATCCAGCAGCTCGGCGAACTCGATGATCCGCGGTCGCGCTCCGCTCGACACGACGGTGCCGGCTCGCATCGCATTCGCTGCATCGCGCACGCGCCCGATCTCCGCCCCGTGGCGGGTGACATAGCGAACGGCGATGAGCATGCAGGACCCGGCAAGCAGGAGGCTGGCGAGCACGAACGACAGCAGGTGCTCGGACACTGCCGCGATCACATGGTCCTTCGGCATCGCGACGACGACGGTCGCGGCGACGGTTGCGCGCCCGGTCACAGCTGCTCTCCCTGTCACACCAGGCGAGCGGCTGGCTCCGGGATCCACCACCGCACCGCGTACCCCGGGTTCGGCGACCAGGGTCGCTGCAGGCCCTCCGGCAGGAACGAGCACGGCGGCCGGAAGCCGGATAGCCGCGGTGCCTGCGGGAGACAGGAAGCTGTCGTCGGCCAGCGCTGCAGAAAGAACCGCGGGGCAGTCGCCGGGTGTGACGGCGATCTGCGCGCCGCCCGCGTCATACACGCATACACGGCGGGCCAGCTCCGGGGGAAGCGAGGACAACCGCGACGGGCCGTCCGCCGAGCCCACGGCGAGCAGGTGAGCCACCAGCTCGGCATCTGCGTCTACAGCGGACCGTGCGTCCCGTGCCATCGTCGCGAGGATGACCGCCGCCAGTGTGAACAGGCCGACCACGGCAACGCCTGCCGCTGCACCAAACACCGACGTACGGAATGGCGTGCCGGGTGCACGCGCAGGCGGCGATGCTCGAGCGGTCTCCATCGTGTCGTGTCCTTGTTGGCCATCCCGATTCTATGGAAGCCAGCCCGAGTCGCGGCGCTGCGGCATCACAGCTCATCGGAGTTTTACGAGCGTCCGGCGCGCGAGCACCTGCGTGCGTGGAGGAGGCGGCGATCTCCTACGAAGATCGCGCACTTATCGCGCACTTATCGCGCAGTGCGGCAGGCATGTGCCGTTGGATGCTCTCGTGCGCTCGGATATAGTCCGGGCAACTCGCATCGCCGTGCCGTGCTCGTCGTCGTCGCAGCTGGCGCCTTCGCACATGCGCGCATCAGGTACGTGCAGCGTGCGAGAAGCACACAGACCGGAGGCAGTGGGTGGGCGCGATGCGGGCATGACGATGGCCGACCTGACCCCAGGAGTTCGCAACCTGTCGTTTGCACAGGGTTACTCCGTGCGCGATGTCGCAGGGTTGCTCGGGCTGTCGCCCACCCAGATTCGTGGCTTCGTTCGCAGCGGGCTGCTGGCACCGGCGCGTGGACTGCGTCGCGAGTTCCGGTTCACGTTCCAGGACGTGCTGCTGCTGAAGACGGCCAAGGGCCTGCTCGACGCGAATGTGCCCCAGCGCCGTGCGCGCCGGGCACTGCGCAAGCTGCGAACCGCGCTGGATGGTGAACGATCGCTCACGGCCGTACGCATCGAGGCCGCAGGTGGCAACGTGGTCGTGCGCGAGGAGGATCGGGCCTGGGACGCCGAGAGCGGGCAGGGTCACTTCGTGTTCAGCGCCCGGCAGCTGATCGGCCAGGTGTCCTCGCTCATCGAGCCCGGGCACCTGTTCGACGACCTCGATCCGGAGATGACGTCGGACGAGTGGTACAACCTAGGGCTCGACCTCGAGGAGATCTCGCCGATCGATGCCCTGCATGCCTACGTTCGCGCTGTCACGCTCGATCCGCGCAATGCCGACGCGCACGTGAACCGCGGCCGGCTGGAGCAGATGCGTGGCGATGTCGATGCAGCGGCCGAGGCCTACCGGCAGGCAATCCTGAACGCGCCGGCGCACGAGCTCGCGCACTACAACCTTGGCACGGTGCACGATGAGCGCAGTGAGGTTGCGGAGGCGATGGCCTGCTACCGGCTTGCGCCGGGCGTGGCCTATGCGCACTACAACCTAGCGCGCCTGTACGAGGTCTGTGGCGACGAGCTGTCGGCACTTCGCCACCTGCGTCGTTCGCAGCAGATCGAGGCCGAACGCGGACATCCCTGAGGGCCGTGTTGCGCCGCAGGCGGTGCCCGCCATCCTCCCATCGTCGACCAGCGCGGAGCGCAACCGTGATCGATCGAGAACTCGACATCCAGACGGCCGATGGCGCGATGAACACCTTCATCACCCATCCCGAGGAACGCGGCCCGCATCCCCTCGTGCTGTTCTACATGGATGCGCCTGGCAAGCGTGAGGAACTGCACGACATGGCCCGCCGGCTCGGTTCCGCGGGCTACTACGTGCTGCTGCCGAATCTCTACTACCGCCGTACGCGGGACTGGGTGCTGCAGCCCACGGATACCTCGCGGCAGGCGATGTTCGAGCACATGGAATCGCTCACGCGGCCGCGCGTGCTCGAGGACACCCGCGCCATGCTCGATTTCGCGGACCGCGACCTTGCAGCGCGAGGCACCGCAGGCACGGGCAGCAACGGCGAGCGCCAGCGCCACAGCCAGCGGGTGGGTGTGGTGGGCTACTGCATGAGCGGGCCGTTCGTCTTCTGGGCGGCCCATGCGCATCCGGACCGCATCTCCGCAGCGGCGTCTTTCCACGGCGTGCGCCTGTACACCGACCTGCCGGAGTCGCCGCACCTGCTGGCGCAGGACATCCCGGCGGAGATCTACGTGGGCTGCGCACAGACCGACCACTGGGCGCCGCCGGAGATGATCCGGGGGCTGGAGGCGGCGCTCGCGCGCAGCAGTGCCAGGCATCGCGTCGAGTGGTACCCCGACACCCATCACGGGTTCGTGTTCCCGCAGCGCCAGGGCGTGTATCACAAGGCGGCGGCGGAACGGCACTGGGAGCGGCTGCACGCGCTGTTGCGGCGCAACCTGTGACAGCGTCGCGCTGTTGATCATCAAGGCGCAGGCATCCCGCACGCCTGCGCCGCCCGGGGCGGTCAGCGTCGTGTACGGGTCAACCGTTGCTCGGCGGCTGGTTGACCCGGTTGAGCGTGGACATCGCCGTGGCGAGCATCCCGGCCACGTCTGCCACGTTCGCCGGCACGATCATGGTGTTCGTCTCGCGGGCGAGATTGCCCCACTCCTTGATCCACTGCTCTGCCACGCGCAGCTGCACCGCCTCGCGACCCCCCGGCGCGTTGATCGCATCTGCCACCGTGCGCAGCCCCATCGCGGTCGCCGTCGCCAGCAGCTCGATCTCCTGCGCCTTGCCTTCCGCGGTGTTGATCTGGCGGGTCTTCTCGGCCTCGGAGAGGTTGATCGCCTCCTGCTTGGCACCTTCGGAGACGTTGATCTTCGCCTGCCGGTCGCCCTCTGAGGTGGCGACCACCGCACGCCGCTCGCGCTCTGCGCGCATCTGTTTCTCGAGCGCGTCACGCACCGATTCCGGCGGCAGCAGGTCCTTGATCTCGTAGCGCAGGATCTTCACGCCCCAGGGTTCCGCGGCCTGATCGACGGCCGCCACGACCTTGGCGTTGATCGTGTCGCGCTCCTCGAAGGTGCGGTCGAGCTCGATCCGGCCCACCTCCGATCGCAGCGTCGTCTGGCAGAGCTGCTGGGTGGCGAACAAGTAGTTGTCGATGCCGTAGCTGGCAGCGCGCGCATCCACGACCTGCAGGTAGAGAACCCCGTCGACGTGCACCGAGATGTTGTCCTTGGTGATACACGTCTGGGACGGCACGTCGATCGCCATCTCCTTCAGCGAATGCTTGTAGGCGACGCGATCCACGAAGGGCACGAGGATGTGGAAGCCCGCATCAAGGGTCTTGGTGTAGCGGCCGAGCCGCTCGACCACGAACTGCGAACGCTGGGGCACTACGCGGATGGTGCGGAAGAAGACGAAGATCAGCAGCACCGCTGCGAACAGCCAGACGATTTCCATCTCAATTCTCCGTTGCTTCGACTGTCAGAAGGGCACTGGTGCGGGCGGTGATCACGACCCGCTGCTCCGGCGTGAATGGGCCGCTGGCGCACTCGGCGCTCCATTGCGTACCGCGGTACTGCACGAGCCCGCGGTTGGGTGTGGTCGCATCGAAGCCGCTGACGACGACCGCGTGGCGACCCAGGAAGTCCTCGTCCGGCACACCGGCGTCGACCGTCTCGCCGCGCACGCCCAGGCGATCACGCAGACGCTTGCGGAACAGCAGCAGGGTGACCAGCGCGATGGCGGAGAACACGAGATAGGGCAGGCCCCCGTCTGCAGGCAGTCCGACCATCAGCGCGAGACCGGTGAGCACGGCCGCGATGCCGAGGAAGATCATCACGAAGGCCGGCACGAACAGCTCGGCGATCATGAGCAGGAAGCCGATGATGATCCACCACAGCGCTGGGGTCACGCGCATTGCCTCCTGGCATTCTGCGTTCGGGATGCGCTGACGGCGTGCGAGCCGCGCGCTGGCGTGAAAGTAGCAGTTCACGAAGCCGCTGCCGAGGCGCAGCCACGCTGCCGGAGGCTGAGCACAGCTGCCCGAAGACGATCGCAGCTGCTCGGGGACGCTCATGGTGCGCAGCGTGCCGGGTTGTCGCGGATCGGCCGTGCATGCAGGCTGTCGGTCAGGCGCATGCGCGCCGGATGCCAGCACGGGGGGGTGGATGGAGACACTTGCAGAAGGCTATGGGCTGGTCGAAGGCCCGCTGTGGGACGACCAGCGCGGGTTGGTGTTCTCCGACGTGCTTGCCGGGGGCGTGTACGTGCTTGGTGAGGATGGGCGTGTCGCAACGCTCTTCCCGCATCGCAAGGGCATCGGCGGCATGGTGCAGCACGTCGAGGGCGGGATGGTCGTGAGCGGGCGCGAGATCTCGTTCAAGCCCTACCCCGGCACGGCAGGCGACGCCGCCACCACGGTGCCGCTTCTCCACCGCGACCCCGCGAATGGCAACGTCGGCTACAACGACATCACGGCCGACGCCCGCGGTCGCATCTACGCGGGCTACCTCGGCAACAGCCCGGTGTTCGCAGATGGTCGCGCCGCCGCCGACGGCGGGCTGTTCCTGATCGACGTCGATGGCAGGGCGCGGCAGGTGGCAAGCGGCATCGGGCTGACCAACGGGCTTGGCTTCTCACCCGATGGCCACGTGCTGTACCACGCCGACTCCCGCGTGCGCACCGTCTGGCGCTACGACGTCGCAGGCGACGGCAGCCTGTCGTCCAGGGTGCCGTTCGTGACGACCGAGGTCGGGGTGCCCGATGGCCTCGCCGTCGCGATCGATGGCAGCGTGTGGGTAGCGCTCGCCGGCGGCGGGCACGGCGTCGCCGTCTTCTCGCCTGACGGCACGCAGCGCGACTTCCTGCGTATTCCCGTGCCGATGTGTACCAGCCTGTGCTTCGGCGGCACCGACCTGTTCGACCTCTTCGTCGTGTCGGGATCGGAAGGCAGCGGACGCGAGCGCGGTGGTGGCGTGTATCGGCAGCGCGTCGACGTACCGGGGCTGCCGGTACCGGTCGCCCGGGTGCGGCTGCCGCGGCAGGCCGCCGCCGCAGGTTAGGCCCGGCGTTCTGGCCGCCGCGCCCGGCTTGCTGTTGCAGGTGCCCGTGCGCCAGCATCGCCGCCCCTGCCCGGACGCCCGGGTCGCAATCGAGCGAGGAGAACCCGCAGTGGCGACGCAATTCCTGAGCGTGACGGCAGCGCGCGCGCTGGGCGGGCTGCGGCTCGTCGGCATCCGCGGCATCCCCAGCCCCTGGGCGGAGGCGGCGAAGGGCATCTTCCACGTGAAGTCCCTGCCCTTCGTGGTTGCCTGCCAGCAGGCGGACGAACCGCCCACTGCGCTGATCGACTGGGCCGGCGATGTCGGTGTGCCGGTGGTTGCCTACGAGAAGGAGAAGACGCGCAGCGGCTGGGCGGAGATCCTGCTGCTGGCCGAGCGCCTCGCACCGGCCCAGGCGCTGATCCCCGCGGACCCGACGGAACGGGCGCTGATGTTCGGGCTTGCGCACGAGATCTGCGGCGAGATGGGGCTCGGCTGGTGCATGCGACTGCTGCTGATCCGCAACGCCCTTGGCCACGGCGCAGCTGCCGGTGCCGGCACGCCGAGCGTGTCCCCGCGCGTCGCGTCCTATCTTGCGCCGCGCTATGGCTTCGACCCGGATTCCGTCGCCCAGGCGACGCAGCGGGTGGTCGACCTGCTGACGATCCTGTCGGGGCGGATCGCCGCGCGCCCCTACCTGATGGGCGATGCGCTGACGGCGCTCGACATCTACTGGGCCACCTTCGCGAACCTCGTCACGCCGCTGCCCGAAGCCGACATGCAGATGCGCGCGGACATGCGTGTTGCGTACACCTGTCTCGATGAGCGCGTGCTTGGCGCGCTGTCACCCGCCCTGCGTGCGCACCAGCGCAAGGTGTACGAGCAGCACCTGCGGCTGCCCGTCGAACTCTGACCACGCGAATCCCTGACCGCGCAAGACTCATGGAGTCGTGACGATGCCGAAGGTCGTGCCTGCGTTCTCCCATCACTTCGCCACCGTCGCGAGTACCGACACACGCGTGCGCCTGCACTACGTGTCTTGCGGCGACGGCCTGCCGCTGCTGCTCATCCACGGTTGGCCGCAGACCTGGTTCGAGTGGCGCCTCGTCATGCCGATGCTGGCGGGCGAGTTCGCTTGCATCGCGCCCGACCTGCGTGGCCTCGGCGACTCATCGCGGCCCGCGGGCGGCTACGACAAGAAGACGCTGGCGCACGACCTGTGGCTGCTGATGCACGAGCACCTGGGTCACGCGCGCTTCGCTGTTGTCGGCCACGACTGGGGTTCGGCCGTTGCCGCGCGGCTGGCGATGGACCATCCGGACGCGGTCACGCATCTCGCGCTGCTCGACGTGCCCGTGCTTGGCGACCGGCCGCCCGAGGAAGGTGGCCGGCTCGGCGATCGCTGGCATCACCAGTTCCACAACGTGCCGGACCTGCCGGAGGCGCTCACCGTGGGGCGCGAGCGCACCTACCTCGAGTTCTTCTTCAAGAATGGCTGTGATGTCGCCGGGGTGTTCACGGACGACGTGATCGCCGAGTACGTGCGTGCCTACGCGCAGCCCGGTGCGATGCGTGCCGGCTTCAGCCTGTATCGGACGCTGGCGCAGGATGTCGCGGACACTCGCGCGGTGTTCGAGTCGGGCTTCAGGTTGCCGATGCCGACGCTCGGCCTCGGCGGCGGTGGTAGCCGTGGGCGCGGCAACATCGTGCGTGCGTCGTTGCGCCGGGTCGCCACGCACGTCGAGGGCGGCAGCGTGGCGGACTGCGGGCACTTCATTCCAGAGGAACGCCCGGAGGCGCTCGCGCATGAACTGCGGCGCTTCCTCGCGACGAAGGGCGCCCGGCTTGCGGCGGCGAAGGCACTCGCGCCGGGCAGGATTGCGACCAGGTCGGCCAAGGCGAACAGGGCGACCAAGGCTGACGAGACGCGCCGGGCGCGGCGCGCGGAAGGCAGCTGACCCGGCGCCGTCCGCTCCCGTACGTGCTCGTTCGCAATCAACCTCCATCCGACACCGAGAGTCCCATGAGCCAACGCAAGTTCGACAACCGCGTCACCCGCCTGCTCGGCGTGGAGATTCCCGTGGTCCAGGCCCCGATGGGCTGGATCGCGCGCTCCCGGCTCGCTTCCGCCGTCTCCAACGCGGGCGCGCTGGGGATCATCGAGACCTCCTCCGGGGAACTCGACGTGATCCGGGACGAGATCCGGAAGATGCGCACGCTGACGGACAAGCCCTTCGGCGTGAACATCGCCCAGGCCTTCGTGCGCGATCCGAACATCGTCCGCTTCGTCGTGGACCAGGGCGTGAAGTTCGTCACCACCTCGGCCGGCAGCCCCGAGCGCTACACCGCGGAACTGAAGGAAGGCGGCCTGACGGTGTTCCATGTGGTGCCGAGCCTCAAGGCCGCCCTGAAGGCGGTCGAGGCCGGCGTGGATGGCCTCATCGTCGAAGGCGGAGAGGGCGGCGGTTTCAAGAATCCGCGTGACGTCGCGACGATGGTGCTGCTGCCGCTGGTGCGTTCGAAGGTGGAGGTGCCGATCATCGCCGCCGGCGGATTCGTCGATGGCAGCTCGATGGCCGCCGCCTTCGCGCTCGGTGCCGAGGGTGTGCAGCTCGGCACACGCATGGTGTCGGCGCTCGAGTCCCCGGTGCATGCGAACTGGAAGAATGCGATCGTCGACGCGGAGGAGACCGACACGGTGTTCCTCAACCGCTTCCACTCGCCCGCCTTGCGGGCGCTCAAGACCAACCGCAGCCTTGCGCTCGAGAAGGAGATCGAGAAGAACGTGTTCGGTTCATTCGGCTCCGCGCGCGACCTGTACTTCGGTGGCGACATGGAGGCCGCGATCGCGCTCACGGGACAGGTGTGCGGCCGCATCGACTCGATCAAGCCGGTGGCGCAGATCGTCGAGGAGATCCGGTCCGAGTTCTTCTCGGTGATCGATGCACTGGGTGAGCGCTATGGCTGATCGCAGCGACATGCAGGTGCAGCGGGGTCGCACCGCGCGAAAGCGCGTCGGCGTGACCCGCCATCGCCTCGATGCGATGCGTTAGTCTCTGTTCCTCACCTTGCTGCGGGCACGGCCGATTCGGCCCGCGCATCGTCTACGGGAGATGGGTTTCGATGGCAGAGCAACAAGGCACGGCACCCCACGCTGGTCCGCTGGTCGGCGATCCCGCGGGCGTGGGGCGCACTGCGTCCGCGCGCATCCGCGGCCGCCTGGTCAAGGCGGAGCGGCGCTACCACGCCAACGACAACATTGCCGACTACATCGAGGTGGGCGAGGTCGAACAGATCCAGGCCGAGGTGGCAAGCCACCTG
>SXGT01132657.1_pt1 | contig 12682 bp, 8 predicted proteins | sample 3176221 | NCBI WGS metagenome assembly SXGT01 (sample SAMN11356862, study PRJNA531348) | freshwater metagenome | isolation source: freshwater sample F1-120 | place: China: Fuxian Lake, Yuxi | collected 2017-12-25
AACATTTGGCGAACAATAATTTCAATGTGCTTATCGTGGATTGAAACACCTTGCATACGATAAACCTCTTGGATTTCACTTACTAAGTGAATCTGAGTTTGGCGAGGTCCTAAGATACGAAGAACTTGCTTAGGATCAATTGCGCCAACAACTAATTGTTGACCAACAATAACTCGAACACCCTCTTCAACTAGAAGTTTCTGACGACGAGTAACTGGATAAGCAACCGCTTCACCACCATCTTCTGGTGTGACCACAATCTTCTTACCCTTTGCATCCTCTAGGAATGAAACAGTTCCAGCAGCTTCAGCAATTGGTGCAACACCCTTTGGGGTTCTGGCCTCAAATAATTCTTGAACACGGGGTAGACCATGGGTAATTTGGGTTTCACCAAGTAATTGCGCTCCACCGGTATGGAAGGTACGCATTGTTAACTGAGTTCCTGGCTCACCGATTGATTGTGCTGCAATAATTCCAACAGCTTCACCGACATCAACTAACTTGCCAGCAGCCATTGATCGGCCGTAACACATTGCGCACTGTCCAACCTTGCTATCGCAGGTTAGAACTGAGCGAACCTTAACCTCTTCAATTCCAGCTGCCACTAATGTGTCAATATTACGATCACCAAGATCTGTGCCTGCTGCAAGAATTACCTTGCCTGATGCAGTTGCATCCTCGGCTAAGTTTCGACCAAACAAAGATGTCTCCACATGATCATCACGAAGTAATGTGCCGGTTGCATCCTTTGCCGCAATCTTTAGAGTAAGACCGCGATCTGTTCCGCAATCTTCCTCACGGATAATTACATCTTGGGCGACATCGCAAAGACGACGGGTTAGATAACCTGAGTCTGCGGTACGAAGTGCGGTATCAGCCAAACCTTTACGTGCACCGTGAGTTGAAATGAAGTACTCAAGAACTGAAAGTCCTTCACGGAAGTTTGATTTAATCGGACGAGGAATAATTTCACCCTTTGGGTTAGCAACAAGTCCGCGCATACCTGCAATTTGGCGAATCTGCATCATATTTCCACGAGCACCTGAATAAACCATCATCCAAACTGGGTTTGTGCGAGGGAAGTTATCTTCCATCTCCTTAGCAACCTCATTGGTAGCAAGTGTCCAGATCTCAATTAACTCTTGGCGACGCTCATCATCAGTAATCAATCCCTTTTCATACTGTGATTGAACTTTGTCAGCCTTAGTTTCATATCCCTCTAAGATTTCACGCTTACGTCCTGGAGTTACTACATCATTAATTGAGATAGTCACACCAGCTCTAGTTGCCCAGTAGAAACCAAGTGATTTAAGTGCATCAAGTGTTTGTGCCACTGTTACCTTGGCATAACCTTCAGCCAAATTATCAACAATTAAACCAAGTAGCTTCTTAGTTACATCGTAATCAACAAATGGGAAGTCAGCTGGTAGTACTTCATTAAATAAAGCACGACCTAATGTGCTTTCCTTAATCTCAGCAACACCGCTCTTATCAATACGTAATTTGATCTTTGCTTGCAATGAAAGGCTGCCTTGATCAAATGCCATTACCGCTTCAGCAATTGAAGAGAAGGCTCTGCCTTCACCTAACTGCTTCTCCCGAAGTGAGGTCAGGAAGTAAAGACCAAGCACCATGTCTTGGGTAGGAGATGTGATCGGGCGACCTGAAGCAGGAGATAAAATATTATTGCTAGAAAGCATCAATACTCGTGCCTCAGCTTGTGCTTCAGCTGAAAGAGGTAAGTGAACAGCCATCTGGTCACCATCAAAGTCTGCGTTAAATGCAGTACAAACTAATGGGTGAATCTGAATTGCTTTTCCTTCAACCAATTGCGGTTCAAATGCTTGGATACCAAGTCGGTGCAGAGTTGGCGCACGGTTTAGTAGTACTGGGTGCTCTGCAATTACTTCCTCAAGCACATCCCAAACTACTGGACGAGCACGCTCCACCATACGCTTAGCAGATTTAATATTTTGCGCATGATTTAAATCAACCAGACGCTTCATTACAAATGGCTTAAACAACTCAAGTGCCATCTGCTTTGGCAGACCACACTGGTGCAATTTAAGTTGTGGACCGACCACAATTACTGAACGGCCAGAGTAATCAACGCGCTTTCCAAGTAGGTTTTGACGGAAACGTCCTTGCTTACCTTTTAGCATGTCAGAGAGTGATTTAAGTGGACGGTTTCCAGGTCCAGTTACTGGACGACCACGACGGCCGTTATCAAATAATGAGTCAACCGCTTCTTGCAACATACGCTTTTCGTTGTTAACAATAATCTCTGGTGCACCTAAATCAGCCAGGCGCTTTAAGCGATTATTACGGTTAATTACTCGGCGATATAAATCATTTAGATCACTAGTTGCAAATCGGCCACCATCTAGTTGAACCATTGGACGAAGATCTGGTGGAATAACTGGCACACAATCAAGCACCATAGATGCTGGTTTGTTTCTAGTATTTAAAAATGAGTTAACCACCTTTAAACGCTTAATTGCTCGGGTCTTCTTTTGACCCTTACCAGTTTGTGATAACTCATTTAATTTATCAAACTCAGCTTTTAGATCAAAGGTTTCAAGCCGTGATTGAATAGCTTGTGCTCCCATTGATCCTTTGAAGTAAATACCATAACGATCACGAAGTTCACGATATAAAGATTCATCACCTTCAAGATCTTGAACCTTTAGATTCTTAAACTTGCTCCAAACTTCATCAAGGCGATCTAGCTCCTTTTGTGAGCGATCACGAATAGTTTTCAACTCGCGCTCACCAGCCTCGCGCACCTTACGGCGAGCATCTGCCTTTGCGCCCTCATCCTCTAGATCTGCTAAATCAGATTCCATCTTTTTGGTGCGAGTATCTAAATCAAGATCACGGCGTGACTCAACCTTTTTTACATCAGTGGAGTACTTCTTTTCTAAGGTGGGCATATCTTCAGTACGAGCCTCAGTATCAACCTCGGTAATCATGTAAGCGGCAAAGTAAATTACTTTTTCAAGATCCTTTGGTGCTAGATCTAATAAATACCCAAGACGACTTGGTACACCTTTGAAGTACCAGATATGAGTTACCGGGGCTGCTAATTCAATATGTCCCATACGCTCACGACGCACCTTGGCACGAGTTACCTCAACACCGCACCTCTCGCAGATAATTCCCTTAAACCGCACCCGCTTGTACTTACCGCAATAACATTCCCAGTCACGAGTTGGTCCGAAGATCTTCTCATCAAACAAACCATCTTTTTCTGGCTTAAGAGTTCGGTAGTTAATTGTCTCTGGCTTCTTAACCTCACCAAATGACCACTCACGAATATTTTCAGTGGAGGCAAGACCAATTCTTAACTCATCAAAAAAGTTAACATCTAACATGGTTATCCTCTCCTCACACTTCTTCTACAGAGCTTGGCTCAACTCGGGATAAGTTGATACCTAATTCTTCAGCGGTTCTAAATACCTCTTCATCGGTGTCACGCATTTCAATTGCCACACCCTCAGAAGAAAGTACTTCAACATTTAAGCAAAGTGATTGCATTTCCTTAACCAAAACCTTAAATGACTCTGGAATTCCTGGCTCTGGAATATTTTCACCCTTAACAATTGCTTCATAAACCTTTACACGTCCTAGAACATCATCAGATTTAATAGTTAACAACTCTTGCAAGGTATAAGCAGCGCCATAAGCTTCAAGTGCCCAGACCTCCATCTCACCAAATCGCTGACCACCAAATTGTGCTTTTCCGCCCAACGGTTGTTGCGTAATCATTGAGTAAGGACCGGTGGAACGAGCGTGGATCTTGTCATCTACTAAATGGTGCAGCTTTAAGATGTACATATATCCAACTGAGATCATCTGCTTGTATGGCTCACCAGTTCTGCCATCAAATAATTGTGCTTTGCCATCTGCGCCAATTAAGCGCATGCCATCTTTGTTTGGTAGAGTTGATCCAAGCAGACCAGATAACTCCTCCTCTTTTGTACCATCAAATACTGGAGTTGCTACCTTGGTATTTGCAGGTGCTTCGGCATAACCATTCTCGCGAAGTGATTGTTGCCAATCTTCATTACCCTCTAATTTCCAACCAGATTTAGCAACCCAACCAAGATGTGTCTCTAATACCTGACCAACATTCATACGTCCTGGTACGCCAAGTGGATTTAGCACCACATCTACTGGAGTGCCATCCTCTAAGAATGGCATATCTTCAACTGGCAGAATCTTTGAGATAACACCCTTGTTGCCGTGACGGCCAGCAAGCTTGTCACCATCTTGGATCTTACGTTTTTGCGCAACATAGACTCGAACCACCTGGTTTACACCAGCTGCTAATTCAAATCCTTCTGCAGAATCTTGAATACTCACACCAATTACTTTGCCAGATTCACCATGGGGAACCTTTAGGGATGTATCTCGAACTTCACGAGCCTTCTCGCCAAAGATTGCGCGAAGTAAACGCTCCTCCGGTGTTAATTCAGTTTCACCCTTAGGGGTTACTTTTCCTACCAAAATATCGCCAGGAACCACATCAGCTCCCACTCGAATAATTCCGCGCTCATCAAGATCAGCTAATACCTCTTCAGAAACATTTGGAATATCACGAGTGATTTCCTCTGCGCCTAACTTGGTATCGCGAGCATCAACTTCATACTCTTCAATATGAATTGAGGTAAGCACATCATCTTGTACTAGGCGTTGGGAAAGAATGATCGCATCCTCATAGTTATGACCTTCCCAGGACATAAATGCCACAAGTAAGTTTTTGCCAAGCGCCATCTCACCTTTATCGGTACTGGCACCATCTGCAACAACTTGGCCAACCTCGATCTTATCGCCGACAGAAACAATTACTTTTTGATTTCGACTAGTGCCTTGGTTTGATCTAACAAACTTCTCAACAAAGTAGGTTTCATTTGAGCCATCATCATTTTTAACAATTACCTGATCAGAGCTAACCTCAGTTACCACTCCTGGTTTGCGGGCAAGTAATACATCACCAGCATCAACAGCGGCGCGAAACTCCATACCAGTTCCAACTAATGGCGCCTCTGCTCTTATTAGCGGTACTGCTTGACGCATCATGTTGGCACCCATCAGCGCACGGTTAGCATCATCATGCTCTAAGAATGGAATCATCGCGGTTGCAACTGAAACCATCTGGCGTGGTGACACATCCATATAATCAACTTCAGAGGCTTGAATGTTTTCAACCTCACCACCACGTCGGCGAACCAAAACTCTTGGTTCAACAAAGTGATTGTCATCAGTTAATGGCGCATTTGCTTGCGCAATAATGTGTTCATCCTCTTCATCAGCGGTTAAGTAATCGATACGATCAGTTACCTTGCCATCAACAACTTTGCGATAAGGGGTTTCAATAAAACCAAATGGTGTAACTCGAGCATAGGTAGCAAGGGATCCAATCAATCCAATGTTTGGACCTTCTGGTGTTTCAATTGGGCACATACGTCCGTAATGGGATGGGTGAACATCTCGAACCTCAAAGCCAGCACGTTCGCGAGATAAACCGCCGGGCCCAAGGGCTGAAAGACGACGCTTGTGTGTCATACCTGAAAGTGGATTTGTTTGATCCATAAACTGTGAAAGTTGTGATGTACCAAAAAACTCTTTGATTGATGCCACAACTGGTCTGATGTTGATCAAAGTTTGTGGGGTAATTGCCTCTACATCTTGGGTGGTCATGCGCTCGCGCACTACCCGCTCCATTCGAGAAAGTCCGGTACGAACCTGGTTTTGAATTAACTCACCAACGGTACGCAGACGACGGTTACCAAAATGATCAATATCATCAGTTTCAACTCGAACCTCTTTGCCATACTCCATCAAAGCATCGCCGCGATGAAGGGCCACTAAGTATTTAATTGTGCCAACAATATCTTCGATAGTTAATAGACCACGGCTGAGATCTAATTCCATACCAAGCTTCTTATTAACCTTAAACCGACCCACTTTAGCCAAGTCATAACGTTTTGGATTGAAATAAAGATTTTCAATTAAATTCTGAGCAGCCTCTTTAGTTGGTGGCTCACCTGGGCGAAGTTTGCGATAAATATCTAACAACGCATCATCTTGGGTCTCTACGTTATCTTTTTCTAAAGTTAACTTCATTGATTCAAACTCACCAAATTGTTCAAGAATTTGGGCACTGGTCCAACCAAGTGCTTTTAAGAAAACAGTAACGGATTGCTTGCGCTTGCGATCGATACGAACACCGACCATATCCTTCTTATCAACTTCAAACTCAAGCCAAGCACCACGGCTAGGAATAATTTTAGTTGTGAAAACATCTTTGTCAGAAGTTTTTTCAATTGTGCGCTCAAAGTAAACACCAGGAGAGCGAACAATCTGTGAAACTACAACTCGCTCTGTGCCATTAATTACAAAAGTTCCTCGTGGAGTCATTAATGGGAAATCACCCATGAAAACAGTTTGGGATTTAATTTCTCCAGTGATGTTGTTAGTGAACTCTGCAGTTAAGAAAAGTGGAGCTGCGTAGGTAATATCGCGCTCTTTACACTCTGCAATTGTGTACTTAGGTGGCTCGAATCGATGATCACGAAATGACAATGACATTGAGCCTTGGAAATCTTCAATCGGTGAGATTTCTTCGAAAATTTCTTCAAGTCCTGATTGCTTTGGTACTTCACCGCGATGAGATTTCTCAGCATCTGCTAAGCGAGCGCGCCAAGCATCATTTCCTAATAGCCAATCAATACTTTCTAGTTGTAGCGAAAGTAGATTTGGAACCTCAAGTGGCTCACGAATCTTTGCGAATGAAACACGACGTGGAGCCTGAGATTTAATTTTCGAAGCGGCCAAAGTTTCCTCCAGTAATAAACTGCGTTACACACACGGCTACTGCTAGGTCTTAGCCGCTATATGCCTTTGACCTATTGGTTAAAAAAAAGATGAAGGGGCAGAGTATCTAACCTGCGCCCCTTCTGTCTAATTGGAAGATGCTTACTTGATTGTGACTTTAGCCCCGGCAGCCTCAAACGCAGCCTTTGCCTTATCAGCAGTTGCCTTATCAGCCTTCTCCATCAGGGTTGCTGGCGCAGCATCAACTAAATCCTTCGCCTCTTTTAGGCCAAGGCTGGAGTTAAGCGCACGAACCTCTTTGATAACTGCAATCTTTTGAGATCCAGCATCCTCAAGAATGATGGTGAACTCATCTTTTGCAGCTTCAGCAGCACCGCCAGTGGCACCAGAAGCAGCAGCTGCGACTGGAGCTGCAGCTGTTACTTCAAACTCTGTCTCAAATACTTTCACAAACTCTGTTAGCTCAACCAAAGACATATCTTTGAATTGGCCTAGTAGATCTGTGGTGTTTAGTTTTGCCATGTTCATTCCTTTTCTTTTTGTTCCCGACTCCAACTCTTGGTATGAGTGCGGGTTGGGGGTCGGTTTTAGTTTTCTGTGCTTTCAGCAGCAGGTGCTGCTTCGGCGACAACTTCTGGTGTTGCATCTTGCGCAACTACTTCTTCTGCCTTGACCTCAGCTACAACTTCGGTGGCAACTGGTGTGGGTGCACCGGCCTCCATCTTGATACGAAGTGCGTCAAATGCTCTAGCTGCCTTAGATATAGATGCCTTCATGGCACCTGCAATCTTGGCCAATAGAACTTCGCGAGATTCAAGATTAGCAAGCTGCATTATCTCAGCAGTTGTAACTGCCTTACCATCAAAGATTCCACCTTTAATTACTAATAGTGGATTATCTTTAGCAAAATCACGCAATGCTTTGGCAGCATCAATTGGATCACCTTTAATAAATGCAACTGCAGATGGGCCAGCAAGCATCGCTGGATCTAGATCAACACCCGCCTCTTTTGCAGCAATTTTAGTTAAAGTGTTTTTAACAACTGAGTACTTATTTTTAACGCCAAGTGAACGGCGAAGTTGCTTTAATAGCGTGGCTGAGAGGCCACGATATTCAGTTAGTACAGTTGCATTTGCAGTGCGGAAATCATCAACGATCTCAGCTACTGCAGCAGTTTTATCTGCACTTGCCATTTGGCATCCTTTCTAAATAAGAAAAACCCCGGCGCATAAATGCACTCGAGGTTATCGATTACACCTATGCGGGCTGTTTTTCAACAATTACCTTTTAAAGATTTACTTTAAAAGCCCTGCAGTCTTTGGTTTTTTCAGTCTTACTAATTTCTTAGTTTAACTTGAATAAGCCAAGGGTAAGCCAGGAGGCCTACCCAAGTCAAAATCAGCTATTTATTGAATCTGTGGGCCACCATCACGAGCGATAGAGGTGTCAACTTTAATTCCTGGGCTCATAGTTGAAGAAATAGTTGCTGACTTAACAAATCGACCCTTTGATGATGCTGGCTTTGCACGCATTACCTCTTCAATGGCTGCGGCATAGTTTTCAGCTAATTGTTCAGCGGTAAATGAAACTTTACCGATTACAAAGTGAAGGTTTGCATTCTTATCAACTCGAAATTCAATCTTTCCACCTTTAATATCTGAAACTGCTTTGGCAACATTGGTAGTAACAGTTCCAGTTTTTGGATTTGGCATTAAACCGCGAGGTCCAAGTACCTTTCCAAGTCGGCCGACCTTTCCCATTAACTCTGGCGTTGAAACAACTGCGTCGTAATCAAGGCGACCTTTTGAAACTTCATCAATTAATTCATCGGCGCCAACAATGTCAGCACCCGCAGCCCTTGCCTCTTCAGCTCGTTCACCACCTGCGAAAACTAAAACTCTTGCCGTCTTACCAGTTCCGTGTGGCAGATTTACAGTGGAGCGAATAGCTTGATCTGCTTTCTTTGGATCTACACCTAAAAACAATGCAACATCAACAGTGGCATCGTATTTAACAGTTGAAGTCTCTTTAACTAACTTCATAGCCTCACCTGGCATATAAAGATTATCTAATTTAATCTTTTCTGCGGCGGCCTTATATTTCTTACTTCGCTTCATTTCTTCTCCTCTTAATTAATCTTGAAAGGGTTTTCAAGATTGGGGTTGTGGTTTTTGCGAACCAGCGAGGTTCTCCCACAGTTTTTTTAGTTAGAGACGGTAATACCCATCGAACGAGCAGTACCGGCAATAATTCTTGATGCCATCTCTAAGTCATTTGCGTTTAGATCCACCATCTTTTGCTTGGCGATCTCCTCCACCTGGGCCTTAGTTAGATTTGCAACCTTATCTTTGTGCGGGATCGCAGATCCCTTTTCAATTCCAGCAGCTTTCAAGATTAAACGTGATGCTGGTGGGGTCTTAGTAATAAAGGTAAAGGAGCGATCTTCAAAAACAGTAATTTCAACTGGGATAATATTTCCTTTTTGGCTCTCAGTTGCTGCGTTATAAGCCTTCACGAAATCCATGATGTTCACACCATGTTGACCCAAAGCCGGACCAACTGGTGGTGCGGGTGTGGCAGCTCCAGCCTGGATCTGCAACTTAATAAGTGCGGTTACCTTCTTCTTTGGTGCCATGTTACTTCCTCTTCTCTTTTGTTAATTCTTGTCTAGTTAAATCTTTTGGACCTGATGGAATGAAAGTTCAACCGGAGTTTCCCGGCCAAAGATTGAAACCAATACTTTTAACTTTGCTTGCTCTGGCATGATTTCAGAGATAGTTGCTGGCAATGTGGCAAAAGGCCCATCCATAACGGTGATTGATTCACCAATTGCATAATCAACATCCTTCATTTCAATCTTGCCGCCCTTCTTAAGTGGGCGAGGAGCCAAGATGTTTTCTACCTCAGGCAAAGTAAGTGGTGATGGATGATGGGCGTTACCAACAAAGCCAGTAACACCTGGAGTATTTCTAACGCATGACCAGGACTCATCAGTTAATTCCATCCGCACTAAAACATACCCTGGAAATACATTGCGCTTTACTACTTTGATCGCACCATTCTTAAGCTCGCGAACCTCTTCCTCTGGTACTTCAATCTGGAAGATGAAATCCTCCATATTTAAAGATTGAATACGGTTTACTAAATTTCCCTTTACCTTCTTCTCATACCCAGCGTAGGAGTGAACTACAAACCACTCACCTGGGGCATTACGCAAAGCAGCGCGAAATTCGGCATTCTCATCATTTTCTTCAACAGTATCTGTAACTACATCTTCAACCACTGGTGGCAATACTTCTTCAATCACCGGTGCGGTTTCAGTAACAGCTAATGCTGCCTCAAATGCATCCATTGGTGGATTGGCTGGGGTATCAATTGACATCATATTTTCCAGTTCACCTTAGCCAAATACCCAAAAGGTTATTTTTGTTAATACTAAATCAAAGGCTGAAACTACTAAAACAACAAATCCAACGAAAACTAAAACCACTGCGGTGTAGGTGGTTAATTGGTTACGAGTTGGCCAGACAACCTTGCTCAACTCAGAGATCACTTGACGATAGAACAGGGCGATGCGACCAAAGATGCCTGTGGCCTCTTCAGTTGAGACGATCTCTTCGCTCATCTACCTATTCCTTTACTCTCGTACTTAAGTTGCACTTAAGTTAAAACTTTAAATCTTTAATTGCAGGGCAGGAGGGACTCGAACCCCCAACCGGCCGCTTTGGAGACGGCAACTCTAGCCAATTGAGCTACTGCCCTTTGCCCCGAATCAGGGCATGAAAAATCATGACCTAAAACAAGCGCCGGGAGGGAGAAGTGTAGATGGCTTATTAAGAAAGGTAAAACTGAGATAAATAGGAAGCCAGTTTTAGGCGTAGATGGCAGACTTAACCCCCATGGGTGAATCACAAAAGATGCGAGTTTCAAAACGAATTGCAGCAATTGCTGAGTCGGCAACACTTGCCGTTGATAGTAAAGCAAAGGCACTTAAAGCTGCAGGTCGACCAGTAATTGGTTTTGGCGCGGGTGAACCAGATTTTCCAACACCTGATTACATTGTTGATGCTGCAATTGCGGCCGCAAAGATTCCCGCAAATCATCGCTATACCCCAGTGGCTGGATTACCAGAGTTAAAAGATGCGATTGTTAACAAAACAAAACGTGACTCAAATTATGAAATAACTACAGATCAAGTATTGGTAACTAACGGTGGCAAGCAAGCGGTTAATCAAGCATTTGCAGTACTACTTGATCCAGGTGATGAGGTAATTGTGCCATCCCCGTACTGGACCACTTATCCAGAGTGCATAAATCTAGCTGGTGGAAAAATGGTTGAGGTCTTTGCTGATGAAGCACAAGATTACTTAGTCACTGTCGAGCAGCTCGAAAAGGCTAGAACAGCAAAAACTAAGGTATTACTTTTTTGTTCACCATCTAATCCAACTGGCGCAGTTTATGCACCAGATGAGGTAAACAAGATTGGTGAGTGGGCATTAGCAAATAATTTGTGGGTAATAGCTGATGAGATCTATGAACATCTTCTCTATGACGGCGCCACTGCTCCCAGCATCTGCGTATTAGTACCAAAGTTGGCAGGTCAGACCATCATTATCAATGGTGTGGCAAAAACCTATGCAATGACCGGCTGGCGAGTGGGCTGGATGATTGGTCCAAAGGACATTATTAAGGCTGCAACAAATCTGCATTCACACTCCACTGCAAATGTTGCAAATGTGCCACAGCGAGCTGCAATTGCTGCCTTAAATGGTGATCTATCGGCGGTGCATAAGATGGGTGAAGCATTTGACCGAAGACGCAAATTAATTGTTAAGTTATTAAATGAGATTCCAGGTATTACCTGCCCAACTCCAACTGGTGCTTTTTATGTCTATCCTTCAGTAAAGGGTGTACTGGGTAAAACGATTCGAGGAAAGACACCTAAAACCTCAGCAGAGCTTGCTGCCTTAATTTTGGATGAGGTTGAAGTTGCGGCAGTTCCAGGTGAGGCATTTGGACCATCTGGCTACCTACGATTTTCTTACGCAACAAGTGATGCTGACATTACTGAAGGAATCAGTCGAGTTAAAAAATTACTAAGTGAGGCAACCTAGTTTAAATCTAGGCCAACTAATTGCACCTCTGCTTGTAATTTAATTCCAAACTTTTCAAATACCGCAGCTCTAGCTTTTTTTGCCAACTCCACAATATCTTCAGCTTTCGCATCTCCTGAGTTGGTAAGTGCTAGAACATGTTTATTTGAAATCTGAGCACCCGCCAACTTTTCACCTTTATTAATGCCAGCATGCTCCATCAGCCACGCAGCTGATGTTTTAACTCTGCCATCTGCTTGTGGCCAGCGCGGTGCATCTTTAGGTAATTTGTCAGCCTGGGCTTTGTTTAGAATTGGATTAATAAAAAAAGAGCCAGCAGAGTAGGTATTTGTATCAGCTGGATTTAACAACATACCTTTACGTCCTCTTAGCTCTAACACCGATTGGCGCACCTTAGTAACCTCAGCTCTTTCACCTAAGTTGATTCCTAAGTAATTAGCCAGTTCGATATAGGTAATCGGCAGTGATGCCTGCCCTTTTCGCAGTTGAAAAGTGACATTTAAAATTACATATCGATCAACTTCTTGCTTAAAGACAGAGCTTCGATAGGAAAAATTACATTGCGTATTGCTCAAAGTGACTACCTCACCCTTTTTACGGTCATAAGCTTTAACTCTGGCGATAGTTTCACTTACCTCATGTCCATATGCACCTATATTTTGAATTGGTGCACCACCAATAGTGCCTGGAATACCGCTTAAAGATTCCAAATCAGCAAAGCCTTTATT
>SXGT01201741.1_pt1 | contig 12682 bp, 4 predicted proteins | sample 3176221 | NCBI WGS metagenome assembly SXGT01 (sample SAMN11356862, study PRJNA531348) | freshwater metagenome | isolation source: freshwater sample F1-120 | place: China: Fuxian Lake, Yuxi | collected 2017-12-25
ACGTGACGAAACCGTCGGTCAGGCCGTCGTGTTCCTGCGAAAAAACCGTGCTCATGCTGGAAAAACCGTCCCTCTGGGTAGGTGCGTTGCCGATACGAATATAGGGTAGCCTCACTGCAGTTAGGGCAGCCTGTACTAAATATTCGGAGGAAACGCGTGTCCGTCGCTGCGACGACATCAGAATCGGTGCGGTCCGAGGTGGCAGAACTTCTCGGGGTAGCCCCGGAATCGCTGGACCCGAATGCTGATCTCATCGCCTCCGGACTCGACTCCATCCGGATGATGTCGCTGTCCGGGCGCTGGCGTAAGCAGGGCATCGAGGTCGGTTTCGCCGCGCTCGCGGCCAATCCCACCGTTGCCGCCTGGCAGGACCTGGTCGCCGAACACGCTCCCGCCGGTGCGGCACCCGTCGCCGAGGTCGCCGCCGGTGATGCCGACGCGCCGTTCTCGCTGGCCCCCATTGCGCACGCGATGTGGGTGGGCCGGCACGGCGAACAGGAGCTCGGGGGAGTCGCTGCACATCTCTATGTCGAATTCGACGGCGCCGGCGTGGATCCCGGGCGGTTGCAGCGGGCGGCGTCCAAACTGGTTGCGCGCCATCCGATGCTGCGCCAAGAGATCCTGCCCGATGGCACCCAGCGGATCAGTGATCGGGAGCTGCCGGTCACCGTCCACGACCTGCGCGACGCGGTAGATGCCGACGAACAACTGCTGAGGATCCGCGACGACAAGTCACATCAGTTGATGGACAACGAGGTTCTGCAGATCTCGCTGTCCCTGCTGGCGGATGGACGGACCCGTCTGCACGTGGACATGGACATGCAGGCCGCCGATGCGGTGAGTTATCGCAACTTCATGGCCGATCTGGCCGCGTTCTACCGCGGTGCCGAACTTCCCGAACTCGGATACACCTACCGTGAATACCGGGCCCGGCTGACCGCGTCGACGCCGCCGCCCACGCCCGAAGACCTGCAGTGGTGGGCCGATCGGATCCCCGATCTACCGGAACCGCCTGCGCTGCCGCTGGTTCCGCGGGACGAACAGCGCAACCCGTTGCGCAGCATCAGGTTGTGGCACATCTTCGATGTGCCGACCCGCGATGCACTGTTCGCCGCGGCGCACCGGCGTGGTCTGACCCCGGCGATGGCCGTCGCCGCCGCCTACTCTCATGCGCTGGCCCGCTGGTCGACCGATTCACGTTTTCTGCTCAACCTGCCCATGTTCGGGCGCGAGCCCTACCACCCCGACGTCGACAAGCTGGTGGGGTGTTTCACCTCGTCGCTGATGCTGGATATCGACCTGGCCGAGACCGCCTCCGCCGCGGCGAGGGCGCGGGCGGTGCAGGAAACCCTGCACGCCACCGCTCGGCATTCGTCGGTGTCCGGGCTGACCGTCCTGCGGGATATGAGCAGGCACCGGGGCAGCCAGACGCTGGCGACCATCGTCTACACCAGCGCGCTGGGCCTGGGCGATCTGTTCGCCGGTGACGTGACCGACCAGTTCGGTGAACCGGTGTGGACCATCTCGCAGGGCCCGCAGGTGCTCATCGACGCCCAGGCCACCCCGTTGGCCAACGGGCTGATGATCAACTGGGATGTGCGGGTGGAGGCCTTCCCGCCCGGGGTACCCGAGGCGATGTTCGCCTACGAGGTCGCCGAACTCGCCCGCTTGGCCGCGGATGACGCGGCCTGGGACGAGCCGGACCCGCCGGCGCTGGCCGAGGCCTCGCGCGCGGTCCGGGACGCGGTCAATGCGAGCACCACGCCACCGTCCGGCGACACTCTCGTCGACGGCTTCTTCCGTCACGCCGCCGCCACCCCGGAGGCCACCGCGCTGATCGCGCGTTCGGAAACGCTGCGCTACGGCGAACTCGCCGACCGGGTGCTGGCCGTCGCCGGCACGCTGCAGGCCGCCGGTATCGGCCCCGGTGACATCGTCGCCGTCATGGGACCCAAAGGCGCTCAACAGGTTCCCGCTCTGCTCGGCATCCTGACCGCCGGTGCCGCCTACCTGCCGATCGGCGTCGATCAGCCTGCCGACCGCGCCCGCCGCATGCTGGACACCGGGGGAGTGACATTCGCACTCGTCTGCGGTGACGACATTCCCGACGTCCTGGCGGACGCCGATGTCCCCGCCCGGCGCATCGTCGATATCGACACGGGGGCAACGACGTTCGATGCTGTCACCGTCGCACCGACCGATCTGGCCTATGTGCTGTTCACCTCCGGCTCCACGGGTGAACCCAAGGGCGTGGAGCTGACCCACGACGCGGTGATGAACACCCTGGAGTTCCTCTACCGGCACTTCGAGGTCGGACCCGAGGACCGTGAGCTGGCGCTGTCACATCTGGAATCGGACATGTCGGTGCCCGATGTGTTCGGCATCCTGGGGGCCGGCGGCGCCATCGTCATGGTCGACGAGGATCAGCGTCGTGATCCGGACGCCTGGGCGCGGCTCATCGAGGCGCACAACGTGTCGGTGGTCAACTTCCTGCCCGGGTGGTTGCAGATGCTCACCGAGGTGCCCGGCTCGCTGGAGTCGCTGCGGGTGGTGCTCACCGGGGGTGACTGGGTGCGGCCCGACATGGTCAGGGCGCTGCGCGCGCGGGCGCCGCGGATGCGGTTCGCCGGGCTGGGCGGGGCCACCGAGACCGCCATCCACGGCACCATCTTCGAGATCGGGCCCGCCGACCAGATTCCCGCGAAGCCCTCGGTGCCCTACGGGGTGCCGTTCCCCAACAACGCCTGCCGGGTCGTCAGCCCCAGCGGTGAGGACTGCCCGGACTGGGTGCCCGGCGAACTGTGGTTCAGCGGGCGCGGTATCGCCCGCGGGTACCGTGGTCGCCCGGACCTGACCGCGGAGAAGTTCGTCGAGCACGACGGCCGCACCTGGTACCGCACCGGAGACCTGGCCCGCTACTGGCCGGACGGCACCCTGGAGTTCATCGGCCGCACCGATCACCGCGTCAAACTCAGCGGGTATCGCATCGAACTCGGCGAGGTGGAAGCGGCGCTGAGCCGGGTGCCCGGAGTCGGCGCGGCGGTCGCCGCGGTGGTCCCCGTTGATGGAGGGCGCGACGTGCTCGGCACGTTGGTGCGGATCGACGATCCCGTCCTCGGCGCCGACGCGGTGCTGAACGCGATGGCCGACCTGGTTCCGCCCCATATGATTCCGCAGGTCATCGTGCCCACGGACCGGATCCCCTTCACCATCGGCGGCAAGATCGACCGCAAGGCGGTGGCGCTGAGTCTGGCCGCGGCCGAACTGCCCGCCGAGCGCGGCTACCGCGCCCCGTCCACCGCGCTGGAAACGGCCATCGCGCGGATCATGTCCGACCTGCTGGGCCGCGACACCATCGGCGTCGACGACGACTTCTTCGGGCTCGGCGGCGATTCGGTGATGGCCACCCAGGTGGTGGCGCACGTGCGCGACTGGCTCGACACGCCGACGATCATGGTGCCCGATGTCTTCGCGACCCGGACGGTGGCCGCGCTGGCCCAGCGCCTGATCGAGCGGGAATCCGACGCGCAGCGCCTCGAACTGGTGGCCGAGCTGTACCTGGAGGTCGCCGCCATGGACGACGCCGACGTGGTGGCCGAGCTGGATACCGCGGGCCGATCGTGAGCGCGTTCAAGCCGTGGATCAAGCGGTACTCGGGATCCGGAAATGGTGCGGCCCTGGTGTTCCCGCATGCCGGGGGCGCGGCGCTGGCCTACCGCTCGCTGGGCACCGCACTGGCCGCGGCGGGCGCCGACACCTACGTCATGCAGTACCCGCAGCGCGGCGACCGGCTGACCCACCCCGCCCCGGATACCGTCGGCGCACTGGCCGCGGACCTGTTCGAGGGCGGCGACTGGGCCGGGCTCGGCCCGCTGCGGCTGTTCGGGCACTGCATGGGTGCGGTGGTGGCCTTCGAGTTCGCCCGCGTCGCCGAGAGCAAGGGCATCGAGATCAGCGCACTGTGGGTGTCGGCCAGTGAGGCCCCGTCGACGGTCGCCGCGGCGCCGTCGCTGCCGATGGCCGAGACCGAGATCATCGCCGAGATGGTCGATCTCGGCGGCACCGACCCGCAGCTGCTGGCCGATGACGACTTCGTGGAACTGCTGCTGATGGCGGTGCGCGCGGACTACGCCGCCTTCAACCGATATGCCTGTGACGACGATGTCCGCATCGCGGCCGATATCCACACCCTGGGCGGCCGGGACGATCACCGGGTCAGCGAGAACATGTTGCGCCGCTGGGAAACCCACACCGACGGGGCGTTCACGGTCTCGATGTTCGACGGCGGTCACTTCTACGTCAACGACCACACCGCGGATGTGGCGGAGCTGGTCAATGTCCTCTGAAAGCCGCGTCGGCGACCACGATCCGGTGGTGATCATCGGCATGGCGGTGGAGGCGCCCGGCGGTGTCGACTCCGCCGACACCTTCTGGGACCTGCTGTCCGGGCATCGGGAGGCGCTCGGCCCGTTCCCGACCGACCGCGGCTGGTCGGTGTCCGAGCTACTGGAGGGATCGCGCCGCGACGGCTTCAAGCGGATCCACGACCTGGGTGGATTCCTTTCCGATGCAGCCAGTTTCGACCCGGCATTCTTCGGTATCTCGCCGCGGGAGGCGGTGGCGATGGACCCGCAGCAGCGGGTGGCGCTGCGCCTGGCCTGGCGTGCCCTGGAGAACAGCGGGATCAACCCCGACGATGTCGCCGGCCACGACGTCGGGTGCTATATCGGGGCATCGGCGCTGGAGTACGGACCGCCGCTGTCCGAATACTCGAAGCACAGCGGCCATCTGATCACCGGCACCTCGCTGGGCGTGATCTCCGGTCGCATCGCCTACACACTGGACCTGGCCGGTCCCGCGCTCACCGTGGACACCTCGTGTTCCTCGGCACTGGCCGCACTGCACACCGCGGCCGGTGCGGTGCGGGCCGGGGACTGCGATATGGCGCTGACCGGCGGGGTGTGCGTGATGGGCACCCCCGGCTACTTCGTCGAATTCTCCAAGCAGCACGCCCTCTCCGATGACGGTCACTGCCGGCCCTACAGTGCCGCCGCCAGCGGCACCGTGTGGGCCGAAGGGGCCGGCATGTTCGTGCTGGCGCGCCGGTCCGCGGCGATCCGTGACGGCAGGCAGATCCTGGCCGAGGTGCGCGCCACCGGCGTCAACTCCGACGGCCGCACCATCGGGCTGACCGCACCCAGCGGCGCCGCCCAGCAGCGGTTGTTCACCCGCGCCATCGAGCGCGCCGGGATTCGGCCCGAGGACGTCGGCATGATCGAGGGCCACGGCACCGCCACCAGGCTCGGCGACCGCACCGAATTGCGGGCGCTGGCCCAGACCTACGGTGCCACCGCTCCCGGCGCGGGCGCGCTGCTCGGCTCGGTCAAATCCAACGTGGGACACGCCCAGGCCGCCGCGGGCGCGCTCGGGCTGGCCAAGGTGATCCTGGCCGCTCAGCACGGGGCCGTGCCTGCCAGCCTGCACATCGATGCCGCCAGCCGTGAAATCGACTGGGCGGCACAGGGACTGCGGCCGGCCACCCAGCTCACCGCGTGGCCCGCGGTCAACGGTGAGCGGATCGCCGCGGTATCGGCCTTCGGGATGAGTGGCACCAACACCCATGCCGTGGTGGCGATCCCGGACACCGCCGGGCAGGCCGCCTGATGACCGTCACCACGCTGCCCGACGGGCGCATCCCGGTCCTGCTCAGTGCGCACGCCGAAGAACTGATCGGCCAGGACGCCGGCGCCATCCTGGATCACCTGCACCGCCGACCGGCACTGCGCACCGCTGCCGACGTGGCCCGAGTGGCCGCGACCCTGGCCGCGACCCGGCGGCTACGCAAGTTCCGGGCGCTGATCCGGGCCGCCGATATCGCCGAACTCAGCGACGCCCTGCGTGCGCTGCAGGCCGGTGTGGACCATCCGCTGGTCACCCGGTCCGCGCAGGTAGGGAAACCGTGCGTCGCGTTCGTCTTCCCCGGGCAGGGCAGCCAATGGCCGTCCATGGGGGTCGAGGCCTACGACCGGCTGAGCGTCTACCGCGACGAGGTCGACCGCTGCGCAACGGCGTTCGCCGATGCCGGGCACGCGTCGCCGCTGTCCTATCTGCTCGCCGACCCCGGCGCACAGACCAACGATTTCTCCCAGGTGCAGATCCAGGGCGCGCAATTCGTGCACGGCGTCGCACTGGCCCGGGTGTGGCAGTCCTGCGGGGTGAGCCCGGACATCACCGTCGGGCACAGCCTCGGCGAGATCGGCGCGGCCCACATCGCCGGTGCCATCACGCTGGCCGACGCCGTCGGCGTGGTCGCCGCGCGCGCCACCGTGCTGGACGGCCTCACCGGTCCGTACCGGGTCGCCGTGCTCGGGATCGACCAGGAGCAGGCGCGGGAGGCGATCGCGCACACCCCTGGCTGGCTGGAACTGTCGGTGGTGAACTCGGCGTCGTCGGTGGCGGTCTCCGGTGACACCGAGGCCATCGCCTCGGTGGTGCGCCGCTTCAGCGAGGACGGCCGGTTCGCCAAAGAGATCGAAATGTGGTTTCCCGCCCACACCACCAAACTGGACACCAAGCGCGCGGAGCTCGAATCCATGCTCCCCGTGGGCACATTCGACGCCACGCCGGTCCCGTTCATCGGTTCGGCGACCGCGCAGGTGGTGCCGGCCGGCACCGATTTCGCCGACTACTGGTACACCAACCTGCGCAGCACGGTGCGCTTCGATGATGCGGTGCGGGCCGCGGTCAGCGCAGGTGCCCAGGCATTCGTGGAACTCTCGGCGCATCCGGCACTGCTGTACGCCATGGCCGAGGTGCTCGACGATATGCCCGACCCGCCGTTGATGGTCGGGTCGGGCCGCCGCGACGAGCCCCTGGTCGAGCGACTGGCCGGCAACGTGGCCGCGGTCGCATCGGCCGATCCGGGATTCGGCCGGGGCGGGCAGTCCGCAGCGCTGTTGCGCGACTTCCCGTTCGCGCCGATGCGTGCCCTGCATCACTGGGCCGCAGCCGAACCGCTGCCGCCGGTGCCGGGTCTGACGGTGCTGACCGAGCGGTGGGAACAACGTGCACCCGTCGCTGCCGGCCCGCGCCGCGCCGCGATCGTGGACCTCGGCGCGGACGGCGGGCTCGCCGCCACCCTGGGATCCCGGCTGGAGATCACCGATCCGGTCGAGGCCGACCTACTCCTCGTGCTGGCCCCCGTGGTCGACCAGCTGGACGTGGTCGCCGCCGGCCATGACCTGGCCGCCCGCATCGACGCCGGGCTGCTGGGCTACACCGACGCCATCGGGCCGCGCTGCCGCGACGTCTGGCTCGTCACCGTCGGCGGTGAACAGGTGCGCCCCGGTGAACCGGGCCCGCTGCCGGCCCAGGCCGCGCTGGCGGCCATGCACCGCAGCATCGGGCTGGAGCTGCCCGATCAATCCTTCGGGCATCTCGATCTGCCGTCATGGGATCTCGATCAGGTGGCGGCCACCCTCGCGGCCGCCACGCTGGCCGGCGCGGCCACCGAAGTGGCGCTGCGCCATACCGATTCCGGTCCGGCACTGTTCGGGCGCGGCACCGTCGAGAACCGGCTGCCGCAGCCGGGCTGGGGCGCACCCGGCGTGCTCGACGAAGTGGTGATCACCGGCGGCTCCGGCGCGGTCGGCACCCACTTCGTGAATTACCTTGCCGCGCAGGGTGCGCGACGCATCGTGCTGCTCGGCCGCAGCGGTGCGGACCCGCGCCGGGTGGCCGGTGTCGAGGTGCTGGCGCCACCGTGCGATATCACCGACCCCGTGGCCCTGGCCGCCACCGCGGCCGAGTTCGGGGGCGGTGGCGCATCGCTGGTCATCCACGCGGCGGGTGCGGCCACCATGGTCGGACACCGTGACCTCACCGGCCCGGTGTTCGCCGCGGCCGTGTCGGCCAAGGTCGGCGGGCTGGCCGCGTTCACCGCGCGCTGGCCGCTGCGCGCGGATGCCCGCATCGTGGTGTGCTCTTCGGTATCCGGTCTGTGGGGTGGCAGCGGGCACACCGCTTACTCGGCGGCCAACCGGCTGCTCGATGTGCTGGCCGGCCAGTTGCGGGCCGACGGCAGCCACTGCACCTCGGTGCGCTGGGGGCTGTGGCCGGGCGCCGGCATCATCGACGCCGACGAGATCGCCCGTGTCGAACGGTCCGGCCTGCAGGCCATGACCCCGGAGCGGGCCGTCGAGACCTGCCTGCGGGACTTCGCCGCCGACCCGCTGGTGTTCTCCGCCGACCCGGCGCGACTGCGGGTATTCCTGGGGGAAGCACAGGCCGAACCGGCACCGGGGCAGCCGGAACCGTCGGTGGACGGACTCGATGCGGCGGGCGTGCTGCGGGTCGCACTCGGGTCGGTGCTCAACCTGCCCGCGGGCACCGCGCTGGAACCGTCCGCGTCACTGCTCGATCTGGGCGTCGACTCGCTGTTGGCGCTCGACCTACGCAAGAAGCTCAAGAAGGCGGCCGGGGTCAATGTCCCGCTGGCGACCATTCTCGGTGGCGCCACCGTCGCCGACGTGCTTGGGCACCTGGAAGAACCCGACAAGAAGGCACGCCTGAAGTGACTGACACCGTAGCCGCATCCGTTGACTCATCCCGCCTGGAGTTGATGCGCCGCAAGCTCGCCGAGCGCGGCCTGTCCTCGAGCACGGCCGACGAGATCGATGACAAGGCACTCTCCGACGGCCAGCGCCGGATGTGGTTCGTCCAGGCCTTCGACCCCACCGGTGTGCTGCTCAACATCAGCCTGTCCTACCGGCTGACCGGCGCGCTGGATGCCGACCGCCTGCACTCCGCGCTGAACGCCGTGGCGCGCAGGCACCCGTTGCTGCGCACCACCTACGCCGCCGACGAGAACGGCGAACCGCAGGCCGTCCTGCACGATGACCTGAACCCCGCGTGGGCCTTCCACGACCTCTCGGCGATGTCCGAGCGGGCCCGCGGGCTGCGCCTGGAGGTGCTGGCCCAGCGTGAGTTCGGCCGGAGCTTCGACCTTTCCGCCGACTCGCCGCTGCGGATCACCCTGGTGCGCCTGGCCGCCGACGAGCACATGATGCTGCTGGTCGCTCACCACATCGCCTGGGATGACGGCAGCTGGAGGGTGTTCTTCGGCGATCTGACCACCGCCTACGGCGGGGCCGACCTCGGGCCGACCCCGCGCCCGCCTGCGCCGGCCGCCGACACCGGAGCGCAGGATCTGGCGCACTGGCGTGCGGTGATGACCGACCCGCCCGAGCCCCTGGAACTTCCGGGCCCCACCGGATCGGCCGTCCCGACCGGATTCCGTTCCCAGCGCACCTCGCTGGCGCTGGCGCCGGAGACCGTCACCAAGGTGTCCGCCCTGGCCCGCGACACCGGCGCCACCCCGTACATGGTGCTGCTCGCTGCCTTCGGCGCCCTGATCAACCGCTACACCCACACCGATGACTTCCTGGTCGCCAGCCCGGTGCTCAACCGCGGCACCGACGATGCCATCGGCTACTACGGCAACACGGTGGCCCTGCGGCTGCGCCCGCAGCCCGCGAAGGGTTTCCGCGACCTGGTGCTGGCCACCCGCGACACCGCGCTGGGCGCGTTCGCGCACCAGCGCATCAACCTGGATCGGGTGGTGCGCGAACTGAACCCGGACCGTCGCCACGGCGCCGAGCGGATGACCCGGGTGAGCTTCGGCTTCCGCGAACCCGACGGCGGCGGTTTCCGCCCCGACGGTGTGCAGTGCGTCCGAGGTGAGCTGCGTGGGCACGTCACCCAGCTGCCGCTGGGCTTCATGGTCGAGTTCGATGGCACCGGAGCCGTTGTCGAGGCCGAGCACCTCACCGAGATCATCGACGCCGACCTGGCCCGACGCATGCTCACGTCATTTGCGGTGCTGCTGGACAACGCACTGGCCGACCCGGAGCGCCCGCTGGCACGGCTGGACATTCTCTCGGCCGAGGACGCCGAATGGATGCGGACGATGTCGCACGGTGAGCGGTTCGACACCCCCGCCACCACGCTGACCGCGCTGGTGCAGGAGCAGGCCGCCAAGACCCCTGATGTCACCGCCGTGGTGTACGAGGGCCGCCACTACAGCTACCGCGAGATCAACGAGACGGCAAACCGTCTGGCGCACAAGCTCATTGCCCAGGGCATCGGCACCGAGGACCGTGTCGCGGTACTGATGGAGAAGTCGCCGGAACTGGTCATCACCGCCCTCGGGATCGTCAAGGCCGGTGCGGTGTACCTGCCGGTCGACCCGACCTACCCCGAAGACCGGCTCAGCTACATCCTGTCGGACTCCGACCCCAAAGTCGTGCTCCGCGAGCTCGACACCGACCTCGACGGCTACTCCGCGGCCGACCCCACCGACACCGACCGGGTGCGCCCGCTGCTGCCGGAGAACACCGCCTACCTGATCTACACGTCCGGTTCCACCGGCCTGCCCAAAGGCGTGCCGGTGCCGCACCGCCCGATCGCCGAATACTTCGCCTGGTTCGGACCGGAATACCAGGTCTCCGATTCCGACCGGCTGTTGCAGGTGGCCTCGCAGGGCTTCGACGTCTCGATCGGCGAGATCTTCGGGATGCTCGCCGCCGGCGCCCGCCTGGTGATCCCCAAGCCCGACGGCCTGACCGACATCGGGTACCTGACCGACCTGCTGCGCAACGAGGGCGTCACTTCGATGCACTTCGTCCCGTCGCTGCTCGGCCTTTTCCTGTCGCTGCCCGGGGTCAACGAATGGCGCACCCTGCAGCGTGTCCCGATCGGCGGCGAGGCACTGCCCGGCGAGGTGGCCGACAAGTTTCACGCCATGTTCGACTCGCTGCTGCACAACTTCTACGGCCCCACCGAGACCGTGCTCAACTGCAGCCGTTTCAAGGTCGAGGGCAAGCAGGGTTCGCGCATCGTGCCGATCGGTACCCCGAAGATCAACACCAGCATGCACCTGCTCGACGACTACCTGCAGCCGGTGCCGGTCGGGGTGATCGGCGAGATCTACATCGGCGGAACACATGTCGCGCACGGATACCATCACCGCCCGGCGCTGACCGCCGAACGTTTCATCGCCGACCCGTTCAACCCGGGCGGGCGGATGTACCGCTCCGGTGACCTGGCCCGCCGCAACGCCGACGGGGACATCGAATTCGTCGGGCGCGCCGATGAGCAGGTCAAGATTCGTGGATTCCGGATCGAACTCGGTGAGATCGCCGCCGCCATCTCGGTGGATCCATCGGTGGGACAGGCCGTGGTGGTGGCCGGCGACGTCCCCGGACTGGGCAAGAGCCTGGTTGCCTATGTCACCCCGGCCGGTGAGGCCGGCATCGTCGAGATCGACCGGATCCGGGCCCGCGTCGCCGCGGCCCTGCCGGAGTACATGATCCCGGCGGCCTATGTGGCCATCGACGAGATCCCGATCACCGCGCACGGCAAGATCGACCGAAAAGCGTTGCCGGAGCCGGAGATCGTGGTCGCCACCGCGTACCGCGAGCCCGCCACCGACACCGAGCGCCAGGTCGCCGAGCTGTTCGCCGAGTTGCTCAGCCGCGACACGGTGGGCGCCGACGATTCCTTCTTCGAACTCGGCGGTCACTCGCTGCTGGCCACCAAACTGGTGGCGGCGGTGCGCTCGCGCTGCCGCGTCGACATCGGGGTGCAGGAGATCTTCGAGATCGGCACCGTCAGCGGTATCGCCGCGCACATCGATGCCATCGCTGCCGCCGGTGGCCGCTCCGACCGTCCGGCCATGGTGGCCGTCCCGCACGAGGGCCCGCTGCAGATGTCGGCGGCCCAGCTGCGCCAGTGGTTCCAGTTCCGCATCGACGGCCCGAACCCGGTCAACAACATCCCGTTCGCGGCCCGCCTGAGCGGACCGAACAATCCGGAGGCCTTCGTCGCCGCCATCACCGATGTGGTGAACCGGCACGAGATCCTGCGCACCACCTACCGCGAGATCGACGGGTCGCCGTTCCAGATCATCAACCCGGGAGCCGCGGTGCCGGTGCGCCGGGCCCGCGGCGACGGCGAACAGTGGCTGCAGGCCGAACTGACCGCCGAGCGGCGCTACTGCTTCGACCTGGAGAACGAGTGGCCGATCCGGGCCGCCGTGCTCTCCACCGCGAATGAGCACGTGCTCTCGCTGGTGGTGCACCACATCGCCGCCGACCACTGGTCGGCCGGGGTGCTGTTCACCGATATCCTGACCGCCTACCGGGCCCGCAGTGCCGGGCAGACACCGGATTTCGAACCGCTGCCGGTGCAGTACGCGGACTACGCGGCCTGGCAGGCCGAACTGCTCGGTGGCCGCGCCGAGAGCATCGTCGCCCAGCGTGACTACTGGGTGGAGCAGCTGTCTGGCCTGCCGGAGGAGAACGGGCTGCGCCCGGACTTCCCGCGCCGGCCCGTCCCCGGCGGTGACGGTGATGCGCTGCCGTTCACCATCGACACCGGTACCCGCGCGAAACTGACCGAACTGAGCCGCGAGCTCGGCATCACCGAATTCATGCTGCTGCAGGCCGCCGTCGCCGTTGCCCTGCACAAGGCGGGCGAGGGGACCGACATCCCGCTGGGCACCCCGGTCGCCGGCCGCACCGAACCCGAACTCGACGGCCTCATCGGGTTCTTCATCAACATCGTGGTGCTGCGCAACAGGCTGGACGGCAACCCCACCGTGCGTGAGGTGCTGAGCCGGGCC
>SXGT01335151.1_pt1 | contig 12682 bp, 14 predicted proteins | sample 3176221 | NCBI WGS metagenome assembly SXGT01 (sample SAMN11356862, study PRJNA531348) | freshwater metagenome | isolation source: freshwater sample F1-120 | place: China: Fuxian Lake, Yuxi | collected 2017-12-25
CTTGTGCGCCCTCAGCACCAGTAAAGCCTTGTGGACCTTGTGCGCCCTCAGCACCTGTAAAGCCTTGTGCGCCTTGTGCGCCCTCAGCACCAGTAAAGCCTTGTGGACCTTGTGCGCCCTCAGCACCAGTAAAGCCTTGTGGACCTTGTGCGCCCTCAGCACCTGTAAAGCCTTGTGCGCCTTGTGCGCCCTCAGCACCAGTAAAGCCTTGTATGCCTTGTTGACCCTCAGCACCAGTAAAGCCTTGTGGACCTTGTGCGCCCTCAGCACCTGTAAAGCCTTGTGGACCTTGTGCGCCCTCAGCACCTGTAAAACCTTGTTGGCCCTCAGCACCAGTAAAGCCTTGTGGACCTTGTGCGCCTGTAAAGCCTGTAAAGCCTTGTATGCCTTGAGTGCCCTCAGCGCCTGTAAAGCCTTGTGGACCCTCAGCACCAGTAAAGCCTTGTATGCCCTGAGTGCCCTGTGCACCTGTAAAGCCCTGTGCACCTGTAAAGCCTTGTGCACCTTGTTGGCCCTGTGCACCTGTAAAGCCTTGCGCACCTTGTTGGCCCTCAGCACCTGTAAAGCCCTGTGCACCTGTAAAGCCTTGTGCACCTGTAAAGCCTTGTGCACCTGTAAAGCCTTGAGGACCCTGAGTGCCCTGTGCACCTGTAAAGCCCTGTGCACCTGTAAAGCCCTGTGCACCTGTAAAGCCTTGTGCACCTGTAAAGCCTTGCGCACCTTGTTGGCCCTCAGCACCTGTAAAGCCCTGTGCACCTGTAAAGCCTTGTGCACCTGTAAAGCCTTGAGGACCCTGAGTGCCCTGTGCACCTGTAAAGCCTTGAGGACCCTGTGTGCCCTGTGCACCTGTAAAGCCCTGTGCACCTGTAAAGCCTTGTGCACCTGTAAAGCCTTGAGGACCCTGAGTACCCTGTGCACCCGTAAAGCCTTGTGGACCAGTAAAGCCTTGAGGACCCTGAGTGCCCTGTGGACCTGTAAAGCCTTGTGCGCCTGTATTTGCAGATGAACCTACCAACCCTTGTAAACCTTGTGAACCTTGTAAACCTTGTGGACCTAATCTACCTTGTGGACCAGTTGAACCCTGTGCACCAGTATTTGAGGCAACACCTTGTAAACCTTGTGGACCAGTTGAACCATTTCTACCCTGTGCGCCAGTTGCACCTTGTGCACCAGTATTTGAGGCAATACCTTGTAAACCTTGTGGACCAGTTGAACCTACTCTACCTTGTGGACCAGTTGAACCTTGTGCACCAGTATTTGATGCTTCACCTTGTAAACCTCGCAGACCTTGTGAACCTACTCTACCTTGTGGACCAGTTGCACCTTTTGCACCAGTATTTGATGCAATGCCTTGTAAACCTTGTGGACCCTGTGAACCTATTCTGCCTTGTGGACCAGTTGCACCTTTTGCACCAGTATTTGAGGCAACACCTTGTATACCTTGTATACCTTGTGAACCTATTCTGCCTTGTGGACCTGTTGACCCTTTTGCACCAGTATTTGATGCTTCACCTTGTATACCTCGCAGACCTTGTGGACCTACATTACCCTGTAAACCTGCTCTACCTTGTGGACCTTGCGGACCTTGTGGACCTGTATAACTCATTTATGTATATATATTGCATATATTTTAGAATTCGTATACCATATGAAAATTATTTACAAATAATAAACTTTATATATAAATTTATAATGTTTTTTTCACTTATATTTTTTTTATTATTATAGTTTATAGTTAGTTAGTAATATGTTAAAAATAACATTAGTAGAATTAAAAAAAAGTTTATATGCGATAAAAAATAATAATTTATTGAAATGTATATCGGGAGAACAATTAATTAATATAGATAATAATACAACATTTCCATTAGTAAATTTATATGATATATTAAATGGAACACTTAATATGCTTAATATTTTAAAAAATAGGGGTTTTATAGATGTTAAAACAATTTTTGAAAATAATTATGAACAAACTGAGAAAATAACAATTATTCCTATTTTACATAATGAATTAAAAATACCATTGTATAGGATTGATATGACCAATAAAGGGAATATAGTATATAATAAAGGAGATTTTGTATATAATAAAGGGGATATAGTTTTTATATATCCGCAAAAAAATAAAAAAAGTAAATATTTAAGAGGTATTGTTGATAAATATAAATATAATCACTTATTTATACATGTTTTTGATATTAATGGTATATCATGGAAGGTTAAAAATATTTATAATATACATAAAGACTATTCATATCAATATATTATTAAATTACCAATGTTTTTAAATAATAAAACATTTAATAATTTAAATGTATTAAAGATAGATTTATCATATTTTTTTAAAACAATTTACACTTTTAGATTGAACAATAAAGTATATGAAATTGATTTAAATAAACTATTATATGATAAAAATACGTGGACTATTGATAATCTTACTATTAATAATTATGAATATATATTAGAACAAGTAAATATATTTAAAGACAATATTGATAATATTTATAATATTATATCTCAGTATAACCATGTATAACCTATAACCATGTATAACCGCGTATAACCATGTATAACCTATAATAATTTATTATATTTTAATAATTTATAAAGGATATATTTTAATAGTTTGTTATGAATAGTAATATTATATCAAAAGTTTCATTAAATAGAATTTCAGCAAATTCAATATATAAGTTAATATATGATTTTAGTTGTAATATATTAGACAATTTAAAATTAATTCAATCTATAAATTTAAATATTAATCAGTACGGTTTTATAATTGACTTATTACCATTATACTTAAGAAATGTTAATATTATTATTAAAAAAGATGGTGACGATGAAGATGATGATAATCGTGGTAAAGGAATTAGTAATTTTAGTTCAACAAAGCAAATTATGCTATTAATAAAGGATATTATTAATATAAATAGAAAAAAAGGGATATGTCGCTTTGTAAATAATGTTTTATCAATAATTGTACCTAATATACAACAAACTGCAAGTTCACAAATAAATAGGGTAAATGTTATTAGTATATCTATTATGACTATTGATATAAGTTTATATTTTAAGTTTTTAAATAATACAACAATAATTACTAAAAAAATTGGTGAATTTTATGGTCCCAAGTATAATACATATGATTATATTACTAAATTACAAGCATTAATTAATGATTTTGAAAATTTAAGAATACTGTGTTCTAGTATGCTTCCAACCTAAATATGGTAGTGTAAAAAATATTAAGTTAATATATAAATAATAACTTAAATTAATTTAATTTAATTTAATATATGAAAAAGGTGTAACTTAATTTATAAAGCGAATGGTTTAACGGCAACTATAGCATCATTAACAGAGTTGTGGAATAATTGATGTGCGGTTAAATAAGTAGAAAGATCTTTTAATGCTGCTAATTTAACCCAGTCAATTGATATATTGGAACTGTTTTCAAGTTCTCCAGCATCAGTGGCATCACGATCTGCATCAGCCATTTTAACAAAAGGAGATAAATCTAAAGTGCATAAAACAGTTTTAAGGGTTCCACTGTTAGTATTGTTATATCTTACAATTATGTCATAAATAAAAGAATCTTCGGCAGCTGAGGCACCTTTAGAAAAGTGGCAAACAACTGACTTTTTAGCATGTGCTACTTTAATATGGTTAAAACTTCCAACATATACTTCATACATGTTAGAGTCGACTGCGTTGGCAACTGATAATTCTGCAATTTGACCGATTTCATCAGTAACGTTAGTCATAGCATCTATGATTTCACCGTTCTGTTTTAAGTTTAGTAAAGTGTCGTAAATTGTGTTGAGGGCGTTTTTGGCGGGCATGTTATGTATATACAATAAGTATATATAATATTTAAAAAATATACCATCCTTCTGCCCATAAACTCCATACTAATAAAATTATTTATAATTTATAATTTATAATTTATAGTTTATAGTAGATTATATGATAACAGTAATAAATACAATAAGTAATAAATTTAATAATTTAATAACTCTAATGTCTAAAAATGTTTCAATATTACATCAATTCTATATAAACAAAAAAATTAATAATATATATAATACAAATTTAAATGATATCATTAGTAATATTACAAACAATATAATTGAAATAAATACACTTTTAAAAATATCAAGTTTTTTTGAATATTATCCTCTTATTTATTCACGAATTGATGAATTAAGAACATATGTTAATAAAGTTATTATAAGCATTTTTATATCTATACTAGATGACAAAGTTATTAATTATACAAATATAGCAACTATACCCAATAGTATTAGCAATGATGATATAAATAAAATTAACAGTATATACGATTTAACTACGCCTTACAATAAAAATCAAAATTTTCAATCTATCATTACTACTAATTTTAAATTACAATCAGTAAACGTATTAACTTTTGAGGGTAATAGTTTAGATATGGAAAATTTATATTATATCAACTTTGTATTTAGATTTATAACATTTAAAATTAATAGGATTATTAATATGTTTAATTTTATTATAAAAACTTATTACTAACAACTTAAAACAATTTCTTACATATTAAAACCATTTCTTACACATTTCCATCGTCATAAAGGCTGTTGCATGGAGAGGTATTGCACGTAACAATGCATAACTAAAACCTTTATATAGTCCTTTTATACCTTCTTTTTTAACTATTTCATTAAAACCTTCCTTAAAAGACATATTTGTATCTTTTAATGCCTGAATTTTTGTTTTAATTCTATCCTGTGGATAAATAAATAACCATGATGTTGAACCTGCTATTCCTCCATAAATAAAACTATTTACTAATCCTAACTTTTTCTTATTATCCTGTTCATATTTATATTTAAGATAGTTGTATGTTGAAAAATAAATTGCAAATCCAGGTGTTTCTCTATAAAATGTTGCACTTAATCCTTGAAATATACTCCTAACGTTTGGGGCCATGGGGGCCGTGGGGTTGATGGTGGCGGGGCCAGTTTGCAATAATATCTTAATTCTTTCAAATGGTGTTACAATAAAACTTGCACACATTCCACTCAATCCGCCACTCATAGCATTAGATGCTACAAATGCATACATATTATCACCGTATATATTCTTACACCATTTACTTGTATGTGTAATTGTTGATTCATATATTCCAAAAACAACTGCTTTTTCAAATCCTACACCTAGCAACGGTGCACTTAAGCCTCTATATAATGTTCTTAATTTGTAATCTGGCATGATTTTATTCTCTTGAATATGCGTTTTATATGTATCAAATGGATGTGATACTATTACGGCTGAAATACCTGCAACCCATCCATTTATAAATTGCTGATATTTCCTATCTGTTTGTAATACCATGTCCCTCCAAATGCTTACCTATCTACCTACCTAATATGAATTATTTATATATACGGTTTATTTACATATACATATATAGTATACAAATATCAAATTTTATTTATAATAAGTAAAAAATTATAAACACGGCTAAGGTCACAAATACAAATACATCCAAGGACACAAACACGGCCACAAACACAGATACATCCAAGGACACAAACACAACCACGGCCACAAATACAACACAAATACATCACAAATACATCCAAGGACACAACCACCGTCACTATAAGTAAACAGGTTGTAAACATTTTGGGCAGTGAGTACAATTATTATTTTTCCATTTTAACATACATTCATAACAGTAATAGTGATTACATTGTGTTTTAATTATAACATAACTGGTACCATAATCATTAGTTGTAAGAGGTATTCTATTTAGTTGGTTAAAGCATAAATAGCAAACAGAAAATTGTTGTAATAATGGTGTTTGTATTGTATTTACATTAACAATTTGATTATAAAATATAATTTTATTTGCAATACGTTGATAATTGTAAAAAAAGATTAATTTTATTATTGTTGGTATTGTAAAATAATATAATATTGATGTAAGTATGGTATATAAATTTATACACTTATCATTTGTAGTGCTGACATATATATAATCATGTATTTGTATGCAGTAATAACAAGTGCTTATATCATCGCCACCTCTATCACCGCCGCCTCTATCACCGCCACTCCCACCACCTCCATCATTAAACATACGGGGGATAATACATTTTTCATAATTATAGATTGACAATTTTGGAAATGTGCATTTATTATATGTACATATACCCACTGTATTGCTATATAAAACAATTATAGATGCTAAATACACCATATACACAAAATATATTATTGACATTATGCCTAAAATTTTATGACATAACCAAAATATATTATACAAACTTATATTTTTATTCATATTCTTATTAATTTGTTTATATTATTAACTTATACTTATTATAAAAATTGAAAACATGTATTAGTTATAGTACTTATAAATAATCTTGATCACAAACAAGTTTGAAAGACTGAATGGTTTCCTACAAACTTATTAATAAGCTAAAAGCAGCGGCACAGCGTATTGATGTTAGGTACGACATAGTTCCCTTTCCCGAACATACAAACCACCCTAAGTTCACGACCTTTCAAACATGGTGTTCCCAGCGCTCAAATACAATCTCATACACAACATGGGGAATGACTATGTCATATACGATATGGGATGTCTACGGACGCACAACAGACATAGGTGTAAAAAAAGCCATCTTCAGTTGGTGGCTATCGCAACAATCAGCACCCATTGAAGGGTAATAATGCATTTTTGTTCAACATCACTATAAAAATCATTCATCATCACTGCTACTATAACTGTAATTATCTTTAATATTATCTTCTTTGATTGGTGATAGGGCTACTGTAATATTTCCTAATGTTGCAATAGTCCATACAATAGTTAAGGGAAAATTGTTTTTCATAAATATTTGAACATCATTGCACAAATTGGCACATTTACTGAATAGAACAATATTTTTAAGTTCAAAGATACCTTGAATAATTGTTTGTGTTTTTTTACCTTCGCTTGAAATATTTAATCCACCTTCTTCTGATTTAAAAACAGTACTTCTTTCAGCAAAATCACCCTTGCATGTAAACATAATATTTTTTGATGTACACTTAATTTCAATATAATCTGCAATATTACTCATCTCTTTACACAATTTATGAAATTCAACACTTGACATTGTAATTTTAACATCAAAATCTACTTTAGATGATTTTTTTTGTGTTGGCTCTAAATCCATTAATTTTAACTTGTAATGATGATTTACCTTTTTATTTGGACTATCAATTTTCATAACTAAATTCTGTTTATCACTATCTTCAACATACATAGTTAATGTATCATCTTTATCAACCGATTTTAATAATTTATGTAAATTAATTAAACTAATACCTAATTCTAATTTCTCATATTTACATGAAAATTCAATAAACTCAGAACTAGAACTAAATAAACGAACTTTAATAAATATTGTTCTACTTGGGTCTGCTGTTGATATCTCAATTCCTGAAAATTTATTTGGATCATTTTTATCAGGACCATATATTACCCACGGTGTTTCTGTTATAATACCTGAAAGCACTTCAACAAGTGTTCTTACAGACATAACGCCTGATGTTGTAAATGATACCGCGCGTTTAGAAATTGTATTATTCATAATTATTGATATTAATAATATTAACTATCTTCTAAATTATAAATCAATTTTTTTAATATAACCAATTTTTTAATATAACCAATTTTTTAATAATATAACCAATTTTTTAATAATATAACCAATTTTTTTAAGAAAAGCATTAAGGTAATAAATAACATATTAAAATATAAGAAATTATTATTTTTTTTATATAACAATAATTTATATATAATGCCATTTACATTAATAAATCCATATATAAGTAATTTAAATTTTACAAGTTCTAAAAAAAGTGCTGATATAGCAGCAGAACACATATGGAATAAATTTTCTAAAAATATAACTGAATATGTACCAAATTTTAATTTTACAGTTAAAAATAATAGCGATAATTCTCTTTATCATTACAATGTTAAGGAAAATTTAGAAAATGAAAATGTAAAATATACTATATCTAACTTGTCAGGTTCTAATAAATATGATAAGGAATTACTTGCCGACTTTAATAATTCTAAAAAAATGAAGGGTGGTAAAAGATATGATTCATCGTCATCATCATCTTCATCTTCGTCTTCATCTGATAATTATACTTTTAAAACAAAAAATAAATCATCAGTATTATATATAGATCCCGTATTATCTTATAATCCCCTTTATAATACTATGCCTATTACTTCAAGTTTATGGCTTCCTAAATATGTATTAAATCCATCAATTGTAGGTATTACCACCGTTCCAACTGTTGCAACTATTCGTATAAACGGAATACCCTACTTATTTAATTAAATTATTTTGTTGGTTTTTCTGCCTTCTTTTCACGTTCGTAAGTCCTTTTAATTGATACGTTAATCTTAACTTCTCTTTTATCCTCCATTTTATTTAATAATTCTTCTACAATAACAACATCTTTAATCTTTTCTGATAATGCCTCCTTTATAAGTTCCTTTTTTAATGCCGCCTTAGATTCATATTGATTTTTACGCAATTTACCACCCGTTACATTAATCATACTTTCACCTAAACGCTCTAAATGTCTTAAAATTCCCTCCTCTGAATCTTTCTTAATTTTTCTATAATCTTTTAAAACATTCTGTAATTCTCTTATTTTATCATCTGCTTTAATATATGCAACAACCTTGTCTTTGAATTCATTGTGCAACTCATAACCTTTTTCCCCTTCTCCTTCCCCTTCACTGTCACTGTCACCGGCCCCTGCACCTCCACCCCTTCCACTTGCACCCCCAGCCGTTGCTCTTCCATCATAATTCTTTTTTTCCTTTTCATCCGAATCTGATATGTCATCAATAAATTTATTATTTTTAGAATTATTTAATGATGATTGCATTTTTTTTAATTCTGTGTTGTTCATATCTATATACTTATAATTATAATAATAAAACAATTTATTTTTATATTTGTTATAAAAAGTGGCTACCAATAGTTAAATTTGGTTATATTTATTATAAAAAGTGGCTACCAATAGTTTAATTTGGTTATATTTATTATAAAAAGTGGTTATATCAATTTGGTTATAAAAAGTAGTTATATTTACAATCATTTTAGGAAATAAGTTTTACAATCAGTTATATCACTATTATTATGTTCAATTAAGTAATTAAGACAAATTAGTAATGATGGTGAATATATACACTCTTTATTTGGAAGTTCTAAACAATATACTTGTTGATATTTTGGATTTTTAATTAGTTTATGTACATCTTCTTCCCTATGACCTTTAATGCACATACTCCTTTCTTCTTCCTTAAGTAGGTTATATTCAATAATCATTTCATAAAATAATTCCATTTGTGGTGTTGTATCTTTATCAACATCTTTTATATTAGTAAAGAAATTCTCATTTTTATTATATTTATCATTATAGTATTTTATAAATATGTTTAATAGGTTAAAATAATATTTATCTTCACCACCGCTAAAAGTGCCTTCATCTTCTCCCCCTTTACAATTTTTTATCACTAATTCTTTTTCATATTCATCATGAAGCATATCATTAAATTCATCATCTTCTATATCTTCATTATTGCCTTGTTCTATGGTTTCTACAGTTTGGTGTTGTTTATTATTATCGTTATAATCATTATCAATTAATTCATCTTCATTATCATTAATATATTCTTCAATATTTATTGCCATGTACAAAGGGGGTTAAAGGGGTATAAGAAGTATCTTTTAAAATATATTAATATAAATATACGTTTTAATTAAAAAAATCAATTTTTACAAGCAACCTCTGTTAGTAGCATAAACATCGGGCATAATGTCAGAGTTTAAGAATGGACTGATTGTAGTCTTGGGGTTAGGTGGTTCTGCTCTGATATCATAAGTGCTATTTCTTTTAGACCCCATTGTTGAACTAACAGGAATGCTTTTAAGAACAGGAATTAAATCAGGATTAGATACAGCAACGGGATTATCTAATATTTGGAATCCTTTTGCAAGGTTTGGATTAGTAATACTTTCATTAGGTAAGTAGTTATTGCTATTATATAAATTCATAATCTTTTCTTTTTGACTGTTATTATTTGATTGAAAGGGTTTTATATTAGCAGGAGCATATATACTATTTTCTCTACCTACTGATGAATTATCGCTAACATTTGAGTTATTGTCATCATAACCACTGTAATTAGAAGAATTATTTTCATTAGTATCATTAAATACATTTGTCTCTTCTAAAAATTTGTCTAATTCACTCAAGTTATCTGGCATATTTTCATTTTTACCAAAATTTGCACCTCTGTATCCCGAAGATTTGTAACTGATGTTTCTGGGTGATGGTGCCTTATTAATACTATTAGATTCTCTTTCATATTCGGTCTCTCCATCTTGTCCATTAACAACTAAATTATTGTTATAGTTTATATCATCAATTAAGTTATCTAATACATTCTCATTAACTTTATTACTATCATTAACTTCATTGTCAATTACACGTGCATTATTACCTTTATTACTTACAACATCCATATTATTTGTAAATCTTTCTCTGACCATACCATTATTTTGGTTATTAACCATTTTTCTTTCATTAACTTCATTTCTTTCATTAACTTCATTTCGTGAATTATTACTATTTTGAAAATAGATTAATATTACTAACGCTATAACTAAAAATAATAATAACATTTTTTTGTCTGATTGCATTATAGATTATAATATAATCTATATATAAAATATTTATTTTAAAAAAATTATATATATATACTTTATATTATAAAAACAATGGACTTTTTTAGAAATACATCAACTTTATCAACATTTAATAATTCATTAATTAATAACCCATTAATAAATAGCAACGACTGTTCTTCAAAAATTGCTTTAAAAGCATTTAATAACAATGACATTAAAACCGCATTATTTGTTTTAGATAATATTGATGAAAGTTGTAGTTGTTGCAGTCAAGATGATAATTGTAATTCTGTTTTACATCATCTTGTTTTAAATTGTAATAATGATGAATGTGTAAGAGTTCTTAAACAATTATTATGTCGTTGTGATGTTTGTCAATTTATTAATCTTCAAAATAATGATGGTTCAACTGCATTACATTTAGCAGTATCAAAAAATAAAAATGATATTGCTGATTTATTAATTGATGCAAGTGCAGATATATCTATCGTTAATAATGAAGGTATGGTTGTTGAAAAAGAAGGTAATAGAGACAGGGACAGGGACAGGGACAGTGACAGTGACAGAGATAGTGATGGAAATACTGATATTTTTCACTCAAAAGATGATGTAAATAAACGTCTTATTCTCAATATTCTTATTAATAGAAATGAACCAACAACATTAGGACTTAATGACAATGACACTGATACTTTTGCTAGAAATAAAGTTAAAGTTCATGATGAAGATGAAGCAGTTGATGTTACTGATACTGTAGGAGAGTTAAGGGGAATAATTAATAAATTAGAAACAAGAATTAAAACCCATGAAGAAAAAGATAGTTCTACTGCTCACCCTCAACCTACCCCCACCAATGCCCCCACCAATGCCCCTGCCCCTGCCTCTGCCTCCACCAATGCCCCTGCCTCCACCAATGCCCCTGCCTCCACCAATGCCCTTGCCACCAATGCCCCTCCACCTGCCCAACAAACTGCGAATGACGATGATAATGAGAATAATGAGAAAAAGAAAACAATCGGGGGTTATGTTGATAATAATGATACAGATGTTTTTATTAGTAAGATAACAAATAAAATTAAAAGTTTAAATGAAAGGGTAAGTATAGTAAATGAAATACAAAAAGGAGGTGATACTAAATTAATGGGATATAGAAATTTAAACACATTACAATCTAAAAATATTATAAAGAATAAAGAGGTAAGTAGTAAAAAAGTAAGAGAAAATTCTTTAAAAAAAAGTAGAGATTATATTTTAACTGATTCTTCTGAGTTAGTTGGTGGTAATGAATTAGAAAGAATGATAAATTCAAGAAAAGATGAAATACATAATGATGTTTTAAATATGATTCAAGATATGTTAAATAAAGGTAAAATAAGTCAAAATAAAAAACCAATTGAAACAAATGAAAGAAATGCAAAATTAATAAAAGCATTCTTATACAAAATGGTAAGTGAAAAGAATCCACAAATGGATGGTATGAACAAGATTTCATTAATTAAAGATATGAAACAAGATGATATTATAGATATGCTTAAAAAATTACCCGATTTAGATAAACTTGAAAAAGAAATTAAGAGCCATAGTGAAAAAAGAAGAGAAAAAAAAATGCAAAATAAACAAGATACAAGTGATTCTGAACCAAAGGCATCTAAACCAAAGGTATCTAAACTAAAAGCATCTGAACCAAAGGCATCTAAACCAAAGGCATCTAAGAAAAAACAAGTTTCAACTGAATCTTCTGATTCTGATATAACTGATTCTGATATGACTGAAACAAATTAACCAGGTATCGGGATTATAACTGATTCTGATATGACTGAAACAAATTAACCAGGTATCGGGATTATAACTGATTCTGATATGACTGAAACAAATTAACCAGGTATCGGGATTATAACTGATTCTGATATGAC
>SXGT01107851.1_pt1 | contig 12681 bp, 11 predicted proteins | sample 3176221 | NCBI WGS metagenome assembly SXGT01 (sample SAMN11356862, study PRJNA531348) | freshwater metagenome | isolation source: freshwater sample F1-120 | place: China: Fuxian Lake, Yuxi | collected 2017-12-25
GAGGTCCAGCAGGTCGCGCCAGAAAAGATGGTTCGCGTCGTCGCCAAGTAAGCGCAAGCTCACTCGACTGAAAAAGCGCCTTCGGGCGCTTTTTTGTTGCCTGGCACCTAGGGGACAGTGAGCCAATTGACACTAGACCGACCGGTCTATAGATTGCGCCACATGACCGACACCCCCGCCCTCGGCACCCGCGAACGCCTGATCGCCGCCATGACCGACGCCCTGCGCCGGCGCGGCCTGCACGGCATCGGCCTGACCGAACTGCTGGCCCAGGCCGGCGCGCCCAAGGGCGTGCTGTACCACCACTTCCCCGGCGGCAAGACCGAACTCGCCGTGGCCGCGATCGACGACGTGGTCGCGCGCATGCTGGGCTGGCTCGATGGCCTGCTGGCCAAGGAGAGCGATCCGATCGAAGCCGCGCGGCAATGGATGCAGGGCGCGACCCAGCGCCTGAGCAGCACCGGTTTCCATGCCGGCTGCCCACTGGCGACCGTCGCGCTGGAGAGCTCGCCCGACGACCACGCCCTGCGCGAGGCCCTGGCGCGCGCGTTCGCCACCTTGCGCGAGCGCATCGCGCTGGCGCTGGAACAGGCCGGCGAGCCGCGCGAATCGGCCCGGGGCGTGGCGGCGCTGATCGTCGCCACCTACGAAGGCGGGCTGTTGCAGGCGCGCGTGGCCCACAGCACCGAACCCATCCAGCAGGCCGTCCAGACCCTGCTGGGCCTGCTCGCCGCGCGCCGCCCGCGTGGCACGGGCGCCGCTTGAGGAGACCCCCATGAGCACCCCCCAGGACATTCGCATCGAAACCTTCCGGCTGACCGCCGCCGACGGCTACCCGCTCGCGGCCCGCCGCTACCGCAGCCCCACGCCGGCCCGCGCCCACCTCGTGATCGGGGGCGCGACAGCCGTGCCACAGGGCTTCTACAAGCGCTTTGCCGAACACGCCGCGCGCCGCGGTTTCGACGTGCTCACGCTGGACTACCGTGGCATCGGCGAGTCGGCCCCGCCCTCGCTCAAGGGCTTTCGAATGGACTACCTTGACTGGGGCCGGCTCGATCTGGCGGCCGCCGTCGAAGCCATGCGCCAGGACGGCATGCCGCTGTACCTGGTGGGCCATTCGTACGGCGGTCATGCCCTGGGCCTGCTGCCACACCACGACTGGGTGGACGGCGCCTACACCTTCGCCACCGGCGCCGGCTGGCACGGCTGGATGCCACCGCTGGAGCGCATGAGGGTGCTGTTCATGTGGCGCGTGCTGGGGCCGGTGTGGACCAGGTTCGCGGGCTACCTGCCCTGGAGCCGCCTGGGCATGGGCGAAGACCTGCCGCTGGACGTGTACCGCCAGTGGCGTGGCTGGTGCCGCTTTCCGCGCTACTTCTTCGACGACCCGCAGATGCAGGCCACCACCGAACGCTTCGGCCAGGTGCGTTTCCCCATCGTGGCCGCCAACGCGCTGGACGACGCCTGGGCGCCACCGGCCTCGCGCGATGCCTTCATGGCCGGCTACCGCAACACCTCGGTGCGGGCCGTCACCATCGACCCGCGCCGCGCGGGCCTGGGGCCGATCGGCCACATGGGCTACTTCCGGCCCAAGGCCTTGCCCTTGTGGAACGAGGCGCTCGACTGGTTCGAGGCGCTGCGTCCCGCCGCAGCCCCTTTGGCCGGCCGTTGAGCGCGGGTGTTGTAAAGCTGTGCGGAAATGCCGAATCGCCAGGGGATAAAGGCCATGCGAAAGACCGGCATGTCAAAATGTTTCGACACATCCCCCACCTTGCCTCGCTTGCCCTTCCGGCCCTCCCCATTCCATGCGGCGACTGTTTCCAGCACTGCTCCTGTGCACGGCCACCCTGGCGGGCCTGATTGCCACTCCCGCCATGGCGCAGGACCCGTCCAGCCGGCGTGAGGCGGCCGGCCTGATCATTGGCTTCAAGGGCGACGAACTCGAATCGAACACCGCGACGGACCAGGGGCCCTGGGCCTCCGGGCGTGAGCGGGCCCGTTCGCAATGGGACCGCAACGCCCGCCAGGGCCGCGAACGCGTGGCCCTCTGGGCGCGCGAACTGGGCCTGCCCTCGGGCAAGGCCGGCGAGGCGGGCAACGCCCGCCTGCTGCGCTTCGACCGACCCCTGCGCGGTCAGGCGCTGGACAATGCCCTGCGCCGCGCGCGCCTGCATCCCGATGTGGCCTGGGTCGAGCCCGATGTGCTGGTGCCCCGCCTGGGCGCGCCCGTCACCCCCAGCGACACGCTGTTTCCCCAGCAATGGCACCTGCAGACGCCCGATCTGGTGAATCTGACGGGCCTGAACCTGCCCCCCGCCTGGGGCGACACGACCGGCAGCACCTCCGGGTCCACGGCGGTCGTGGCGGTGGTCGACAGCGGCATCCGGGCGGGACACCCGGATCTTGCCGGCAAGCTGTTGCCCGGCTACGACCTGGTGAGTGAGCTGGCCGTGTCCAACGACGGCGACGGGCGCGACCCCGACCCGAGCGACCCGGGTGACTGGGTGCACCCAGCCGACCTGGCGAATCCTCTGTTCGCGGGTTGCGACCTGTCCAACAGCACCTGGCACGGCACCTTCATCGCGGGACAGATCGCCGCCGCCACCGACAACGCCCAGGGCGTCGCGGGCCTGAACTGGGGCGCGAAGGTGCTGCCGGTCCGCGTCTCGGGCAAATGCGGCGCGCACCTGTCGGACCTGCTCGACGGCCTGCGCTGGGCGGCCGGCCTGCCGGTCTCGGGCCTGCCGATCAACCCGAACCCGGCGCGCGTGATCAACCTCAGCTTTGGTGGCGATTCGGCCTGCACGCCGGGCTACCAGACCACCATCGACGCGGTCACCAACGCGGGCGCCCTCATCGTCGTGGCGGCCGGCAACTCGAACACCACGCTCACCCGTCCGGCCGACTGCCGTCGGGTCATGACCGTGGCCTCGGTGCGCAAGGATGGGGCGAAGGCCGAGTACTCCAGTTTCGGCACGCGCGTGGCGCTGGCCGCGCCCGGGGGCTCGACAGATGCCGGCCCATCAACCTTGCTGTACTCGACCGACAACAGCGGCACGACCACGCCAGGGGTCGACATGTATGGCTACAAGCAGGGCACCAGCTTTGCCGCGCCACAGGCCGCGGGCATCGCCAGCCTGATGCTGGCGGTCAACCCCTTCCTGAGCCCGCGCCAGCTCATCGAGCGCATGAAGGCGGGGGCCCGACCTCACGTGGTGACGGGATTGGCTGCGTGCGGCACCCCGGGTGCGGGCGCCGTCTGCGGCTGCACCACCACCACCTGCGGTGCCGGCCTGCTGGACGCCAACACCTCGGTGCAGCTGGCCACCGGCCCGGCGGTCGTGATCAAGCCGGTGGGTGAAGTCGAGCCGGGCACGGTGATCACGCTCGACGGCAGCCAGAGCGTGCCCATTCCCGGCCGCAGCATCGTGTCCTACCAGTGGGTGCAGGTGAGCGGGCCGCCGGTCACGCTCTCGTCGGCCAGCAGCGCGGTGGCCAAGGCCACGCTGGTGGTGGAGGACAGCTATGTGTTCTCGCTCACCGTGGTCGACAACTTCGGCCGCACGGGGGAAGACACCGTGCGAACGGTGGCGGCCATGCCGGTGCTTGCCGCCACCAGCAGCGCAGGTGGTGGCGGTGGTGGCTCCGCAGGTCAGCTCTGGGGTTTAAGCCTGTGGGCCTGGGTGATCGCCGTGGCGCTGTGCCAGCGCCGCCGCCGTCGGGTCTGAGCCTGGCCCGCCCGTCGGCTCAGCTGCAGCGGCGCAGCGCCTTGCCGGCCATGGCCTCGCGCAAGCCGTCCACCGCCGCGCGCTGCGCGTCGGTGATGGCGGGCAGGCGCAGCGCGAACGACACGCTTTCCGCCCGTTCCTGCGCCACCCTGGCGGTGCGCACGCCGTCGCGCTCGGTCTGCTGCAGCGCCTGCCGCGCGGCGGCTTCGGTGGAGTAGGTGCCCAGCGCCAGTCCCGGGGCCAGGCCATTCGCGGTGAGCTCCCGGAACTGCACGCCCAGCGCGCGCAACTCGGCTTTCTTGCGCTCCACCTGCTCGGTGTTGTCGTAGCGCCCCATGTAGACGATCCAGCGGCCGCTGCTGCGGGTCTCGTTGAGCTGCCAGCCGTTTGCGGGCAGGCCCAGCAGCGCGAGTTCGGCGCGCAGCAGCTCGGCCTGGGCTTCGGTGAAACCGGCGGCCTGCCAGCAGGCGCGCGGGCCATCGCTGGCCGGGGCGGCCGCTGCGGCTGGGGGCGGGGTGGGTGCGGCCGGTGGCGCCGGTGCGGCTTCCACCGCTGGGGCCGGCAGCGCGGCCGATGGTGCCGCCGTCTCGGGCTCCGGCGCGGTGGCGGTGTCGGCCGACGTTCCCTTGGGGCCATTGAGCAGGCGCAAGGCCTCGGGCCTGAGCTGCTGTGCCAGGCGCTGGGGCTCGCGCTGTTCGATCGGGGCCAGGCCCAGGCCGCCCAGGTAGCCCTGGGTCCAGGCGAAATAGCCCGCGTTGGCCAGCACCAGCACGATGACCGCCCACCTCAACACGGGCGCACACTCACTTCTGAACTGGTGACGGTCAACATGCCCTGGTCGGTCAACACCTGAAGGGCACCGTCGGGGGTCACCCCGCAGGCCGTGCCTCGGGTGCCGTCGGAGAGTTGCACGGCCAGGCCCTGCAAGGCGTCCAGGCCGGCGAAACGCTGCGCAAAGGCGCCAAACCCTTGCGAGGCGAACGCGAGCACGTCCCGCACCAGCGGCGGCGCCACGCGCTCGAGCACCTCGCCGGGCGTGATGCCCACGCTGACCTCGGCCAGGCCGGCCGGCGCCATGGCGGCCACGGTCGAGCCTTCGGGCATCAGGGCGGCCACGGCCGAGGCCTCGGGCCGGGCGATGTTGATGCCCACGCCGATCACCACCATGCGCTGGCCCTGCGCCGCGTCACCGGTGCTCGCGGTCTCCACCAGGATGCCGCCGAGCTTGCGCTGGTGCAGCCAGAGGTCGTTCGGCCATTTCAGCCGCACGTCGGGATGCAGGCTGTGGGCCAGGCTCACGCCCACCGCAAGCGACAGGCCCGACCAGTTCGACGGTGCCAGCGGCAGGGCGATGGAAAACGTGAGCGATTGGCCCGGCTTGCTGTGCCAGCCCTTGCCGAGCCGGCCCCGCCCCGCGGTCTGTTGCTCGGCGGTCAGCAGCACCGGCTGCATGAGGCCGCTGCGCGCGCGCCGCATGAGCTCGCTGCTGGTGGAGTCGATGCTGGGCAGCACCTCGACCGTGAAGCCCGGCAGCAGGGGCACCACGGCTTCCCAGACCGCTTCGGCGTGCGAGAGCAGATCAGACACAGACCGTGGCGCGCTCGGGCGCTCGTCCAGAAACCGGTTTTGCCGGGGCGCAGGTGTTGCCCCCCGGGGGGAGGCGCCAAAGGCGCTTCGGGGGGTAATTCATGTTCAGCCCAGTTTGGAGGCGCGTCCCGCGCGCTTGGGAGCGAGCAGCGTGCCGCGGCACTTCTTGGCGCCGCACCAGCAGGGGTACTCGGCCTTGAGCTTGGGCGTGTAGGGCTCGTCGATCACCAGGCCGTAGTCGTAGAACAGCTCCTCGCCGGCCTGGATGGGGCGCAGCGAACGGATGAACACCCGGCCGTCTTCCACGTCGGCTTCGCAGTTGGGCTTGCAGCTGTGGTTGATCCAGCGTGCCGAATTGCCGCCGACCTTGGCGTCGATCACGTGCTCTTCATCGATGTGGAAGTAGAACGTGTGGTTCGGGTCGCTCGGGTCGTGCGGATGGCGGCGCAGCGCCTCCTCCCAGGTGATGATCTCGCCCACGTATTCGATGAGCGTCTCGCCCTCGGCCAGATCGACCACGGCGTACACGCCCTTGCCATGCACGCCGGAGCGCCGGGTCTGGATGCGGCGGCTGGCGGTGGGTGCGGCGGCCTTGGTCTTGGTGGAAGAAGGGCGCGGCTGCGTCTGGCGGGGGCTTTTCGTCACGGCCGAAATATTTGGTAAGGTTGTTTCATGCAGGTGCGCGCGGGTGTGCGCGTGCCCATGTGCGCGTGTACACGCGCGTGGAAAGCCGATTGTAGAGATGAAAACCCTGGTCATTGCCGAGAAGCCATCCGTGGCCCAAGACATCGTGCGAGCGCTTACCCCGGTGGCGGGCAAGTTCGACAAGCACGATGACCACTTTGAGAATGACAAGTACGTGGTGACTTCCGCCGTGGGCCACCTGGTGGAGATCGCTGCGCCGGAGGAATTCGACGTGAAGCGCGGCAAGTGGAGCTTCGCGCACCTGCCGGTGCTGCCGCCGTACTTCGAGCTCAAGCCGATCGACAAGACCAAGTCGCGGCTGTCCGCGGTGGTCAAGCTGGTCAAGCGCAAGGATGTGTCGCGCCTCATCAACGCCTGTGACGCGGGCCGCGAGGGGGAGCTGATCTTCCGCCTGATCGAGCAGTACGCCGGGGGGCTGAAGAACGGCAGCTACCAGCCGCTGGGCAAGCCGGTGCAGCGCCTGTGGCTGCAGTCGATGACGCCCGCGGCCATCCGCGACGGCTTCGAGCAGCTGCGCAGCAATGAGCAGATGCTGGGCCTGGCCGATGCCGCGCGCAGCCGTTCCGAGGCCGACTGGATGGTCGGCATCAACGGCACGCGCGCCATGACCGCCTTCAACTCGCGCGACGGAGGCTTCTTCCTCACCACCGTCGGCCGGGTGCAGACACCCACGCTGTCCATCGTGGTTGAGCGCGAGGAAAAGATCCGCGCCCACAGGAGCCGCGACTACTGGGAAATCCACGCCAGCTTCCTGGCCGAGGCCGGCGAGTACCCGGGCAAGTGGTTCGACCCCAACTTCAAGAAGCCCACCGGTGACGATGCCGACGCCGAGCTGCGCGCCGACCGCGTCTGGACCCAGCGCGAGGCGCTGGCGATCGCCGACGCCGTGCGCGGCAAGGCCGCCAGCGTCAAGGAAGAGAGCAAGCCCACCACCCAGGCCTGTGGCCTGCTGTACGACCTGACCAGCCTGCAGCGCGAGGCCAACGGCCGCTTCGGCTTCTCGGCCAAGACCACGCTGCAGCTCGCGCAAAGCCTGTACGAGCGCCACAAGGCCCTGACCTACCCGCGGACCGACTCGCGCGCCCTGCCCGAGGACTACCTGCCGACGGTCAAGCAGACCTTCGAGATGCTCGCCGGCAGCGGCATGAAGCACCTTGCGCCGCACGCCAAGACCGCGCTGGACAACAGCTACATCCGCCCGAGCAAGCGCATCTTCGACAACAGCAAGGTCAGTGACCACTTTGCCATCATCCCCACGCTGCAGGCGCCCAGCGGCCTGAGCGAGGCCGAGCAGAAGCTGTACGACCTGGTCGTGCGCCGCTTCCTGGCGGTGTTCTTCCCGAGCGCCGAGTTCATGGTGACCACGCGCATCAGCTCGGTGCTGAGCCACCACTTCAAGACCGAAGGCAAGGTGCTCGTGAAGCCGGGCTGGATGGCCGTCTACGGCAAGGAGGCCGCCGAGGACGTGGCCGATGCCAAGGACGGTGACAAGGGCCAGAACCTGGTGCCGGTGCGCGAGGGGGAGACCGTGCGCACCGAGAGCGTCGAGCCCAAGGGCCTGAAGACCAAGCCGCCCGCGCGCTATTCGGAAGCCACGCTGCTGGGCGCCATGGAAGGCGCCGGCAAGCTGGTGGACGACGACGAGCTGCGCGAAGCCATGCAGGAAAAGGGTCTGGGCACGCCTGCCACGCGCGCGGCCATCATCGAAGGCCTGCTGACCGAGAAGTACATGTTCCGCGAAGGCCGCGAGATCATCCCCACCGCCAAGGCCTTCCAGCTCATGACGCTGCTGCGCGGCCTGGGCGTGGAAGAACTCTCCAAGCCCGAGCTCACCGGCGAGTGGGAGTACAAGCTCGCGCAGATGGAGCATGGCCAGCTCAGCCGCGCCGCCTTCATGGGCGAGATCGCCGCCATGACCGAGCGCATGGTGAAGAAGGCCAAGGAATACGACCGCGACACCATTCCCGGCAACTACGCCACGCTGTCCACGCCCTGCCCGAACTGCGGCGGTGTGGTGAAGGAAAACTACCGACGCTACACCTGCACCGGCGCCGACGGCAACAGCGAGGGCTGTGGCTTCTCGTTCGGCAAGTCGCCCGCCGGGCGCACCTTCGAGCCCGAGGAGGCCGAACAGCTGCTGCGCGACAAGAAGATCGGCCCGCTTGAAGGCTTCCGCTCCAAGGCGGGTTGGCCCTTCGTGGCCGAGATCGTGATCAAGTACAACGAAGAAGAGAAGAACTGGAAGCTGGAGTTCGACTTCGGCGACGACAAGAAGGGCGAAGAAAGCGGCGAGCTGGTGGACTTCACCGGCAGCGAGTCGCTGGGCGCCTGCCCCAAGTGCGGCAGTCCGGTGCACGAGCACGGCAGCAACTACGTGTGCGAAAAATCGGTGCCGACCCTGGCCCAGCCCACGCCCACGTGCGACTTCAAGAGCGGCAAGATCATCCTGCAGCAGCCGGTGGCGCGCGAGCAGATGAGCAAGCTGCTGGAGACCGGCAAGACCGACCTGCTCGACAAGTTCGTCTCCATGCGCACGCGCCGCGCGTTCAAGGCTTTCCTGGCCTGGGACAAGGAGGCCGGCAAGGTGAACTTCGAGTTCGAGCCGCGCGCAAGCAAGTTCCCGCCGCGCAAGACCGCCGCCGGCGCGCCGGCCAAGGCCGCCCCGGCGAAGAAGGCGGCCCCCGCCAAGAAGGCGCCCGCGGCCAAGAAAGCCGCAGCGGCCAAGACGCCCAAGGCACCGCGCAAGACCACGGCGGCCAGCGGCAAGCAGCCCAGCGCCGCCCTGGCCGCGGTGATTGGCGAAGGCCCGGTGTCGCGCCCCGAGGTGGTGAAGAAGCTGTGGGACTACATCAAGGCCAATGGCCTGCAGGACGCCACCGACAAGCGCCGCGTCAACGCCGATGCCAAGCTCGCCGCCGTGTTCGGCAAACCGCAGGTCACCATGTTCGAGATCGCCGGCATTGTGGGCCAGCACCTGAGCTGATTGTTTTCAAGAGGATTTTTCGCATGAGCCTGACTCTCTATTTCGCACCCGGCGCGTGTTCCTTCGTGCCTCACAGCATGCTGGAGCTCTCCGGTACCGCGTTCGAGCCGCACAGCGTCAAGCTGCACAAGAACGAGCAGCGCAGCCCCGAGTACCTGGCGATCAACCCGCGTGGCCAGGTGCCGGTGCTGGTGGACGATGGCCAGGTGATCACGCAGATCGTGGCCATCCTGCTGCACCTCGATGCGAAGCTGCCCGAGGCGGGCATCCTGCCGGCGTCCGGCCTGGCGCGCACGCGCGCGCTGCAGACGCTGACCTGGATGAACAACACCGTGCACCCCACCTTCACGCACGTGTTCATGCCGGACAAGTTCACCGACGACGAGGCCGCCAAGCAGGCGATCCGCGCCCACGCCGCCAAGACCTACAAGGGCCTGCTGGACGAGATCGAGGTGATGGCCAGGCAGGCCTCGCCCTGGATGATGGGCGAGCGCCCCGGCGCGCTGGACGCCTACGCGCTCACGCTGCTGCGCTGGGGCGGTTTTGCGGGCATCGATCCCACCACCCAGCCGGCGACCTGGGACCTGGCCCAGCGTTTCGCCGCGCTGCCGCCGGTGGCGCGCGCGGTCGAGCGCGAAAAGCTGGTGCTCAACATCTACAAGCCCAAGGCCTGAACGTTCAGGCCGGCAGTCGGGGCGTCTTCGGGGTGAAGCGCACCGAGGCCAGCAGACCGGGCGGGTGGCGCTCGGGGTGCGCGCTGTCGATCAGCACCGTGGCGCCGTGCTGCTGCGCGATCTCCTGCACGATGGTCAGGCCCAGGCCCGAGCCGTCCACGTTGGTGCCCAGCGCGCGGTAGAAGGGCTGCAGCACGAACTCGCGTTCGTTCTCGGGAATGCCCGGGCCGTTGTCCTCCACCTGCAGGATCTGCACGCCGCTGAACGGGTCGATCAGCACCCGCGCGGTGACCACGCCGCCGCGTCCGCTGTAGTTGATTGCGTTGTCCACCAGGTTGCGCACCATCTCCTGCAGCAGGATCGGGTTGCCGTCCATCAGGCAGTCCTCCGGGACCTCCTCGGGGCCTTCGCAGCCCAGGTCGATGCCGTGTTCCAGCGCGCGCGGCACCGAATCCTGCACCACACCGCGCACCAGGCGCGCCAGGTCCACGCGCGCGCTGGGCAGGGTGCGGCCGGTGGTCTCGGCGCGCGCCAGCGCGAGCAGCTGGTTCACGGTGTGCGTGGCGCGTGAACTGGAGCGCGCGATCTGCTTGAGTGAGCTGTGGATTTCCTCCGCGTTGCTCTCGCGCTGGGCCAGTTCGGCCTGCATGCGCAGGCCGGCCAGCGGCGTCTTGAGCTGGTGCGCCGCATCGGCCAGGAAGCGCCGCTGCGTGGTGAGCGAGGCCTTCAGGCGCGTGAGCAGGTCGTTGATCGACGACACCAGCGGCGCGACCTCCTGTGGGATGGCCGACTCCTCGATCGGGCTCAGGTCGTCGGGCTTGCGTGCGCGGATGCGCTGCTCCAGCTCGTTGAGCGGGCGGATGCCACGCACCAGCGCCAGCCACACCAGCAGCACGGCCAGCGGCAGGATGACGAACTGCGGCACCATCACGCCTTTGATGATTTCGGCCGCCAGCGTGGAGCGCTTGCCGCGCGTCTCGGCCACCTGCATCAGCACCAGGTGCTGGGCGTCGTTGCGCTCCAGCCAGGTGTAGGCCACCCGCACCTCGTCGCCGCGCACCACGTCGTCGCGCAGCAGCACGCGGCCGGCCTCGGGCGTCTCGTCCTCGCGCGGGCGGGGAAAGTCCAGCTCACCGCTGACGAGCTTGCCGCGCGGGTCGATCACCTGGTAGTAGACGAGGTCGCTGTCGTCGGCGCGCAGCAGGTCGCGCGCCTGCGCGTTGAGGTTGAAGCTGATCTGCCCGTTCTGGTTCACCACGAACTGCGTGAGCGCCTGCAGGTTGAACTCCAGCGCGCGGTCGAACGGTTTGCTCGCGATGCCCTGGGCCACGAACCAGGTCAGGGCCAGCGACAGTGGCCAAAGCAGCAGCAGCGGCGTGAGCATCCAGTCCAGGATCTCGCCGAACAGACTGCGCTGTTCGCGCTGGAACAGGCCGAATGACTTCGGGATGGGGCGGCCCGCCACCGGAGGCGGTGCGGCCTCGATCAAAGCCTCGGTTTCAGCCGGCGATTTTTTCAAGGCAGTAGCCCAGACCGCGCACGGTGGCGATGCGGATCGGGCCCTTCTCGATCTTCTTGCGCAGGCGGTGGATGTAGACCTCGATGGCGTTGTTGCTCACCTCTTCGCCCCACTCGCACAGGCGCTCGACCAGCTGGTCCTTGCTCACCAGGCGCCCGGCGCGCTGCAGCAGCACCTCCAGCAGGCCGAGTTCGCGCGCCGAGAGCTCGACCATCTTGCCGTCGATGGTGGCCACGCGGCCGGCCTGGTCGTATTCCAGAGGGCCGTGGCGGATGGTGTTGGTGGAGCCACCCATGCCGCGCCGGGTGAGCGCGCGCACGCGCGCTTCGAGTTCCTGCAGCGAGAACGGCTTGGCCATGTAGTCGTCGGCGCCGTAGTCCAGGCCCTTGACGCGTTCTTCGACGCTGTCGGCCGCGGTGAGGATGAGCACCGGCAGCGTGGAGCCGCGCGAACGCAGGCGCTTGAGCACCTCCAGGCCGTGCAGCCGGGGCAGGCCCAGGTCCAGGATCAGCAGGTCGAACTCGTTGTTCGTCAGCAGGGCAGCGTCGGCCTCGGTGCCGCTGGTGACGTGGTCCACCGCGGCGCCGGCGGCGCGCAGGCTGCGCAGCAGGCCGTCCGCCAGCACGTGGTCGTCTTCGGCAATCAGGCTGCGCATGGGAAGGTCTCCTGGGTGGCTGCCGGGGCAGCGCTTCATCGGGGAATGCCCGGCATCGGGCGAACCATTTTAGGCCGCGCGGGCCTCTGCGGCACGGTGTTCAGCGGGGCGGCACGGCCGCGCGCGCCGGGTGATTCCGAGCCATAGGCCTCCAGGCCGAGCGCCACCACGGTGGCCACCGCGTCGCCCACCTGGGCGCGGAATTCCGCCTCGGCCTGGGCCACGGCCTGGCGGAACGCCTCCAGCCACAGCAAGCCGGTGTCGGTGAACACGATGCGCCGTGCCCGCGCATCGCGCGCGTCCGCCTCGCGCCGCACCAGGCCCCAGGCCTCGCACTGCGTCACCAGGTCGCCCATGGCCTGCTTGCTCATGCCCGCCTGGTGCGCCAGCTCGGTCAGGCGCGAGCCGTGCAGGCCCAGGTGGCGCGTGATGTGGATGTGCGCGGCGCCCACCTGCGCCCGCGCGGCCAAGTGGGAGAGCGCCAGCGGCACGTTGGCGTCGTGCGCCATCAGGCTGAGCACGCGCTCGTCGAAGCGGCGCAGCGCCAGGCCCATCAGGCGCCCCAGGTGGCCGCCGCGCCAACGGTCGTCGGGCAAAGCGGGGGAGGCATCGGTCATCTGCAGATCGTAAGGCAAACTGACCAAATAATGGCTTGTGTGAATTCAACCTGCCTGTAAACTCCTGCTCAAGCATCCAGCCTGTACACATTCACAGGCTTTGCGAACCACTACCACCCGCTCAGGAGCCCCTCATGGACGCAGCCGTCAAGAACAACCCCCTCAACAGCGAAAAAGCCAAGGCCTTGCAGGCGGCGCTGGCCCAGATCGAAC
>SXGT01197383.1_pt1 | contig 12681 bp, 15 predicted proteins | sample 3176221 | NCBI WGS metagenome assembly SXGT01 (sample SAMN11356862, study PRJNA531348) | freshwater metagenome | isolation source: freshwater sample F1-120 | place: China: Fuxian Lake, Yuxi | collected 2017-12-25
GACTCGCGCAGGCGTGCCTCGAGGAAGCGCTCGCCTACGCCAAGGTGCGCGTGCAGTTCGGCACGCCGCTCGGGCACTTCCCGGCCATCCCGCACACGCTCGCCGACATGCAGGTGCGCATCGACGCGGCCCGCATGCTCGTGCAGAAGGCGGCCTGGATGCGCGATCGTGGCGAGCAGTGCGGCCGGCAGGCGGCGGAAGCCAAGCTGTTCGCCTCGCAGGCGGCCAACTTCTGCGCCGACGAGTGCCTGCAGATTCATGGTGGCGCCGGCTACACGGACCACTTCATCGCCGAGCGGCTGTTCCGCGACGCGCGCATCACCGAGATCTACGAAGGCGCGACCGACATCCAGCGCCTCGTGATCGCCCGCGCGGTGATGGCTTAGGGAGATGCAGATGGCGGCGAGCGAGACCTTGGCTGCACGCATCGAGCGCGGTGACCGCACCGCTCTCGCGCGCATGATCAGCTGGGCCGAGAATGGCGATCCGCGTTTTGCTGCGGAGCTCGCTGCGCTCTGGCCGCGGGTCGGTCGCGCGTGGCGCGTCGGCATCACGGGCCCGCCGGGCGCAGGCAAGAGCACGCTCGTCAACGAGCTCGCACGCGTCGAGCGCTCGCGCGAGCGTACGGTCGGCGTCTGTGCCGTCGATCCCTCGAGCCCGTTCACCGGCGGTGCGCTGCTCGGCGATCGCATCCGCATGGACGACCGCACGCTCGACCCGGGCGTGTACATCCGCTCGATGGCAACGCGCGGCAGCCACGGCGGTCTCGCGCGCGCGGCGGCGAGCGCCTGCGACGTGCTCGACGCGTTCGGCTTCGCGACGATCCTGCTCGAGACGGTCGGCGTCGGCCAGGCCGAGTACGACGTGCTCGACGCGGCCGACACGGTCGTGGTCGTGCTGTGCCCCGGCGCCGGCGATGGCGTCCAGGCCATGAAGGCCGGTCTGCTCGAGGTCGCCGACGTGCTCGTGGTGAACAAGAGCGACATGCCCGGCTCGGAGCGTCTGCAGAACGACCTCATCGACGCCGTGCACGTGCGCTTCACCAAGCGCGCGTGGCAGGTCCCGGTCGTTGCGGCGAGCGCGGGCACGTCGAAGGGCATCGAGGACGTGCTCGAGGTGGTGGCGCAGCATCGCGCGCACGTCGAGGCAAGTGGGCTCGAGGCCGCGCGCCGTCGCAAGCGCGTCGAGCAGGTGCGCCACTCGGTGTCGGAGCAGCTCGCGGAGCGACTGTGGGGGCCCAAGGGCCTGCGTGGCCGCGTCGAAGCGGAGCTCGAGCGCGGCTCGTCGCCGCACGCGGTCGCGGCGGCGCTGCTCGAAGAGATCACGCAGGGCCTCAACCGGCCCACGGAGGCACGACGATGACGATCGACGGTTCCCGCAGCGAGGTTCGCGCGGTCGACGCGCGCGCCCTGTGGCAAGAGGAGTTCGACAAGGCAAAGAAGCGCGGCGTCGAGTTCACGAGCCTCTCCGGCGCGCCGCTCGCCCCGCTCTACGGGCCCGAAGAGGCACGCACGGACTTCGAGCAAGACCTCGGCCATCCGGGTTCGTTCCCGTACACGCGCGGCGTGCACCCGACGATGTACCGCAGTCGTCTTTGGACCATGCGGCAGTTCGCGGGCTTTGGCAGCGCACGCCAGACCAACGAGCGCTTCAAGTTCCTGCTCGCGCACGGGCAGACTGGCCTCTCGACGGCCTTCGACTTCCCGACGCTGATGGGCTACGACTCCGACCACGCGCACTCGCTCGGCGAGGTGGGGCAGGTCGGCGTCGCGATCAGCTCGCTCGCGGACATGGAAGTGCTGATGGACGGCATCCCGATGGCCGAGGTCTCGACCTCGATGACCATCAACGGGCCCGCGCCGATCCTGCTCGCGTTCTACATCGCCTGCGGCGAGCGGCAGGGCGTCGACCCGAAGCTGCTGCGCGGCACGGTGCAGAACGACATCCTGAAGGAGTACCAGGCCCAGCACGCGTGGCTCGTGCCCGCAGAGCCGGCGCTGCGGATGATCACGGACGTGATGGGCTACTGCGCCAAGCGCGTGCCGCAGTGGAACACGATCTCGATCTCGGGCTACCACATCCGCGAGGCTGGCTCGACGGCTGCGCAGGAGCTCGCGTTCACGCTGGCGAATGGCATGGAATACGTGCGGCGCGGCAAGGCCGCGGGTCTCGACGTCGATGAGTTCGCGCCGCGGCTCTCGTTCTTCTTCGACAGCCACCTCGACTTCTTCGAGGAGATCGCCAAGTTCCGCGCCGCGCGCCGCATCTGGGCGCGCAAGATGCGCGATACCTTCGGCGCGAAGGACCCGCGCTCGTGGATGGTGCGCTTCCACACGCAGACGGCTGGCGTTGCGCTCACCGCGCAGCAGCCCGAGAACACCATCGTACGCACAGCCTTCGAGGCGCTCGCGGCGGTGCTCGGCGGTACGCAGTCGCTGCACACCAACTCGATGGACGAGACGCTCTCCTTGCCGACCGAGAAGGCGGTCAAGATCGCGCTGCGAACGCAGCAGATCATCGCCGAGGAGATCGAGGTCGCGCACGTGATCGACCCGCTCGGTGGCTCCTACTACGTCGAGGCGCTCACCAACCGGCTCGAGGCCGAGGCCGAGCGCTACTTCGCCGAGATCGAGCGGCGCGGCGGAGTCGTGGCGGCGACCGAGCAGGGCTACATCCAGAAGGAGATCCACCGCTCGGCCGTCGCGTATACGGCCGCGGTGGAGCGCGCCTCGAAGAAGGTCGTCGGCGTCAACTGCTACGTCGAGGACGAGAAGGGCCCGACGATCGAGCTGCACAAGATCGATCCCGCGGTCGAGCGCGAGCAGCACGAGCGGCTCGCGGCGCTGCGCAAGAAGCGTGACGGGGCCAAGATGAAGCGCGCGCTCGGGGACATCCGCGACGCCTGCAAGTCGAGCGACAACCTGCTCGAGCGCTTCGTCGCCGCGGCGCATGCGGACTGCACGCTGGGCGAGATCGCCGACGTACTGCGCGCCGAGTTCGGCCACTACAAGGAACCCAAGATCCTCTAGAGGACGTCATGGCGAAGTCCTCCAATCCCCTGATGCAGGTCATCACGCTGCTGCTCATCATCCCGGCGATGGTGACGGTCGTGGTCGGCATCGACTTCCTGCTCGACGGCTTCGGCATCGATCTCATCGAGATCAACCTGCCGCGGCGCGGCCTGTGGGGACTGTTCATCGGCGCGTGCTGCCTCGGCACGGGCTGGATCGCGAAGCAGGGCCTCGCGGCCCTCTGGAAGAAGCTCTAGCGAGATGCAAATGACCCTACGCAAGATCCGAGTTCTCGTCGGCAAGCCCGGCCTCGACGGCCACGACCGCGGCGCGAAGACAGTCGCGAGTGCGCTGCGCGACTACGGCATGGAGGTGATCTACACCGGTCTGCACCAGACGCCCGAGGCGATCGCCGAGATCGCCGCGCAGGAAGACGTCGACGTGGTGGGGCTGTCGATCCTCTCCGGCGCGCACATGGCGCTCTTCCCGCGCGTACGCGCGGAGCTCGTGAAGCGCGGCATGGGGCACGTGTTGCTCACCGGCGGCGGAATCATCCCGATGGATGACATCACAACGCTCGAGTCGGCGGGCTATGCCAAGCTGTTCGGGCCGGGTACGCCGACCGAGGCGATTGCGAAGTGGATCCAGGGCGAGATGGAGAAGCGCTGGCAAGCGGAAGGAGCGCAGTGAACATGACCGATGGCAACATCCAGCGGGATATCCTGACGATCGAGGAAGCGGCGGAGCTGCTCGGCGTCAGCGTCAAGACGTTCAACAAGGTCCTGCACACGCAGAACATCCCGGCACGTAAGATCGGGCGCGAGTGGAAGTTCTCGCGTGAGGCACTGATCGAGTGGGTCGGTTCGGGACGCAGCAAGGACTTCTACCAGAGCCAGGGCGAGGACGACGACGAGACGCCGACGCCGTCGGGCGAGAAGGCGCGGCGCACGGCGGGCTGGAAGCTCGAGTACTAGGAACCGAGGACAATCACCATGGCTAGCATTACGCTCCCTTCGATCCAGCACGGGCTCGACCTGTCAGAGCAGCAGCTCATGATCCGCGACATGGTGCGCGAGTTCGCGCGCACCGAGGTTGCGCCACTCGCGGCCGAGATCGACGCTTCGCACCGCTTCCCCGTCGAGACGTGGAAGAAGATGGTCGACCTCGGGCTTCCGGGCATCCCCTTCAGCGAGGATGTCGGCGGCTCGGGCGGCGACACGCTGTCCTACTGCCTCGCGGTCGAGGAACTCGCCAAGGTGTGCGGCTCCACGGGTCTCACGCTCGCGGCGCACGTCTCGCTCGGCACCTGGCCGATCTACGCCTTCGGCCTGCACCTGCGCGAGCAGTACGTGCCCGGCCTGATCCGCGGCGACCACATGGGCGCCTACGGTCTCACGGAGCCCAACGCGGGTTCCGACTCGGGCGGCACGCAGACCACGGCGGTCGACGAAGGCTCGCACTGGCGCCTCAACGGCCGCAAGTGCTTCTGCACCAACTCCAACTACGCTGGTACGTTCATCGTGACCGCGGTGACGACGCCGGGCATCGGCGCCAAGGGCATCAGCGCCTTCGTCGTGCCGAAGGGCATCGACGGCTTCCATCTCGAGCCCGGCGAGCACAAGCTCGGCATGCGCGGCTCGGACTGGGGAAGCCTGGTGTTCCAGGACGTGCGCATCCCCAAGGATCACCTGCTCGGGCCGACGGGCGAGGGCTTCAAGACCTTCATGAAGACGCTCGACGGCGGCCGCATCTCGATCGGTGCGCTGTCGCTCGGCATCGCCGAGGGCGCCTACGAGTGCGCGCTCGAGTATGCCAAGCAGCGCGAGGCCTTTGGCGGCACGCTCTCCGACCTGCAGGCCGTGCAGTTCAAGCTCGCCAACATGGCGCTCGACATCGAGGCCTCGCGCCACCTCATCTACCATGCCGCGCGCCTCAAGGACGCCGGCCTCCCGTACTCCAAGGAGGCCGCGATGGGCAAGCTGCTCGCGAGCGAGTGCGCGATGCGCGTCACCTACGACGCGATCCAGATCTACGGCGGCATGGGCTACAGCCGCGAGTACCCCGTCGAGCGCATGTGGCGCGATGCCAAGCTGTGCGTGATTGGCGAGGGCACGAGCGAGATCCAGCGCGTGATCATCGCGCGCAACATCCTGCGCTAGGCTCCGCGTGAGCCTCGCTCCCGCCTCGATCGTCCCGCCGCCCTACCGCGCGCGCACGCTGCGCGCGGGCGGCTGGGACGTGACCGAGCTCTCAGACGGCTTCCTGCGTCTCGACGGCGGCGCGATGTGGGGTGTCGTGCCGGCCACGATGTGGCGCGCCATGACGCCGCCCGACGCGGAGAATCGCATTCTGATGGCGCTGCGACCGTTCCTCGCGCGCAAGGGCGACGTGGTCGCGCTGATCGAGGGCGGTATCGGCACGCGCTGGGATGCGAAGAAGCGTCTGATCTACGGGATCGAGGCCACGACCGGGCTCGCGGAGTCGCTCGCGCACTGCGGGGTGCGGCCCGATGAGGTCACGCACGTTGTTGCCTCGCACGCGCACTGGGACCACTTCGGCGCCGCGGTGGTCGAGCGCGGCGGGGCGCTCGCGCCGCTCTTTCCGAACGCGAAGCACTTCCTGCCGCGCGTCGAGATCTCCAATGCGCTCAACCCGGATCACGTGCGCCGTGCCTCGTATCGCCCGGAGGATGTGGAGCCGCTCGCGCGCGAGGGACTGCTCGTCGCCTACGAGGGCAGCGCGGAGATCGCTCAGGGCCTGCGGGTTCACGTGCTCGGCGGCCACTCGGACGGCGTTGCGGTGATCACGCTCGATGAGGAGCGCGACGACGGCGCGATCTTCTGGTCGGACGTGGTGCCGACGGCCCATCACGTGCAGCCGCCCTACATCATGGCCTACGACATCGACGTCGCGCGGAGCTTCGAGGTGCGCTCGTGCTGGATCGCTCGCGCGGCCGAGCGCGGCTGGACAGGGCTCTTCTATCACGACGTCGATACGGCCTTCGGGCGCATCGAGAAGGACGGCAAGCGCTACCGCCTCGTCGCACTGGCGGGGAGCGCGTCGTGAGCGACCTGGTCGCGCGCGTCCGGGCCGCCTACGCGAGCTGTCGCGGCTATCGCGATATGGGCGAAGCCTCGGTCACGATCGCGCGCGGTACGAAGCCGTGGCAACGCACGACGCAGCGCTTCCCGTTCCAGTCGGCCTTCGTGCGCCCCGCTCGCTTCCTGTTCGAATGGAAGGTGATGGGTGTGGGCCCGCACGAGGAATGGCCGCATGCCGCCGCATGGCGCAACGCGCGCGGGCTCTTCGCCTGGGAGACGAGCGACGAGCAGGCCGAGCAGACGCTCGCGTCGCCCGGGTCGCTCGCTGAAGTGCTCGAGCGCTGGAGCCCGGCCTGCGGCGGCTCCGCGACGCTGGTTCCGCGACTGCTCGGCGTGATCGACGGCGGCGACCCGCTCGAAGGTCTGCAGGTCGCGGGCGAGGACGAGATCGACGGCCAGCGTGCCCAGCGGCTGGAAAGGGGGCTCGTCGGCGGCGTGTTCGTCGCCTGGATCGCGCTCGAACGCCCGTTGCTGCTGCGGACATTCTCGCGCCTACGTCACTCGCCGGAGCGCGACGCGGCCCTGCGCGCCCTCGCCGCGCGCGTGGATCTGCCCGAGGAACTGCGCAAGCTCGTCTCCGAGGCGCCTTTCGACTCCGGCGAGCGCATCGTCGAGACCACGCTCTTCTTGCGCCCCGAGCTCGATCCCGCGCTCGACGACACGTCCTTCGACCTCGCGCCGCCGCGCTGATTGCGCCTCACGGGGAGGGCTGCGGCTCTCTTGCCAGCCGTCTGGTTGGTTGCAGAAAGCCGCGCGCGAAGGCGTGCCGGCAGGCGTGCCTCGGGGAGTCACGCCGGCGATGGCAGAAGCGCGTTCGCTCAGCGCGAGGTAACGCCGGCGGTGGTGGACACGAGGGCGTCGACGAAGGCGGCGGGGTCGAAGGGCTCGAGCAGGTCGAGCTGCTCGCCGGTGCCGATGTAGCGCACCGGGAGGCGCAGCTCGCGCACGATCTGACACACGGCGCCGCCGCGGGCCGTGCCGTCCAGCTTGGTGATCACGAGGCCGGACACCGGCACGTGCACGGTGAATTCCTTGGCTTGGCGGATCGCGTTCTGGCCGTTGGTGCCGTCGAGTACGAGCCAGACCTCGTGGGGCGCACCGGGCAGGCGCTTCTCGATCACGCGCCGCACCTTGGCGAGCTCCTGCATCAGGTTGGTCTGCGTGTGCAGACGACCTGCGGTGTCGACGAACACGACGTCGATCCCGAGCACGCAGGCGCTCTCGACCGCGTCGAACGCCACCGAGGCGGGATCGGCGCCTTCCTTGCCGCGCACGATCGGCGCGTTGTTGCGCTTGGCCCAGATCTCGAGCTGCTCCGCAGCCGCGGCGCGGAACGTGTCACAGGCGGCGAGCAGCACGCTTTTGCCCTGCGATTGGAAACGGTGCGCGAGCTTGGCGATCGAAGTTGTCTTACCGGAACCGTTGACGCCGACGACGAGCACGACCGTCGGGTGATGGGGGAGGCTCGCTTCGCCCGGTACCACGCCCGCGGGCGCCACGAAGCCGAGCAGTACCTCGCGCAACACCGCACGCACCTCGTCCTCGCCCTTGATCTCGCCGCGTTCGTGCAGGCGGTTGATCTCGGCCATCACCTCGCCCGCGATCGGACCGAGGTCGCCCTGATAGAGCAGCGCCTCGAGCTCGTCGAGCAGCGCGCGATCGATCGCGCGTCCGCCCTTAAAGAGCTTGGCGATATTGTCGCTGAGCGCCTCGCGCGTGCGCGTCAGCCGGTCCTTCAGGCGATCGAAGAGGCCCACGGGCTCACTCCTGCGGGGCGCTCTTGGCGTCGACGTGGCGCGACTTGATCTTGTCGAGGATGCCGTTGATGAAGGCGCCCGAGTTCTGCGTCGAGAAGCGCTTGCCGAGCTCGATCGCCTCGTTGATGGCGACCTTGGGCGGCACGTCCTTGCTGTGCAGCATCTCCCACGTGGCGAGGCGCAGCACGTTGCGGTCGATCACCGCCATGCGCGAGATATCCCAATTTTGCGCGACCGAGCGGATGATGCCGTCGAGGTTGTCGCGTTCCTCGTGCACGCCGCGCACGATGTGCAGCGCGAAGGCGCGCGCGTCGCGGTCGCCCTCCTCCTCGAGCAGCAGGTCCTCGGCCATGGCGAGCACGTCCTCGCCGCGCAGGTCGAGCTGATAGAGCAGTTGGAGCGCAAGCTCGCGTCCGCGAGTGCGCTTCTTCACTGCACACCCCCGAGACGGATGCCGAACCCGGCCTTGCGCGTATCGCCGCCGACCTCGCGCGTGCGTTCGAGGGCCGCGAGGACCGCCACCGCGGCCTGCGCCACCTCGCGCCCCTTGTCATGCTTCGAGCCCGGGAGCGCGCGCTCGCGCGCCTGCTCGAGCGTGTTGCAGGTCAGGATGCCCATCAGCATCGGCTTGTCCGTGTCGAGCGACACGCGCTGCAGGGCGTGGCTCGCGGCCGAGGCGATGTGGAAGTCGTGCGTGGTCTCGCCCTTGATCACGATGCCGAAGCACAGGACCGCCGCGAGGTCGCCACGCATCGCAAGCGAGCGCGCCACGATCGGGATCTCGAAGGCCCCGGGCACCTCGATGACGTGCAGGGCGCCGTCTGCGAGCCCGGCGGACGCGAGCGCCTCGCGCGCCGAGGCCAGCATGGCCCCCGTGAGATCGTGGTGGAAGGTCGAGACCACGGCGCCGAGCCGCGCGTTGGGCGGCAGGCGGAGGGAGGACGCGGGGGGCGGTGCGTTGCGGGCCATCGGTGCAGAAAGAGCGGGGGAGGCCGGCTCGGGGGCGAACGCGGCGCCAAGAGTCTAGCCCCGGGGCTATGCCGGGCAAGCCTCGGACGGCAAGCTAGCCGCCCCCCCCGCGAAGGAGCCCCCGCAGATGCCGCTGACCTCGGAGCTGAAGGAAACCCTGACCCTGATCCTCGCCGGAGGACAGGGCGAGCGCCTGCGTCCCCTGACGGACAAGCGCGCCAAGCCCGCGGTGCCCTTCGGCGGCTCCTATCGCATCATCGACTTCACGCTCTCGAACTGCATTCACTCGGGTCTGCGGCGCATTTTCCTGCTGACGCAGTACAAGGCGCGCTCGCTCGAGGAGCACATCCGCTTCGGCTGGAACTTCCTCCCGCGCCGTCTCGAGCAGTTCATCTCGACGCGCCCGCCGCACCACCAGGGCAAGGGGCTGTGGTACCAAGGCACCGCCGACGCGATCTACCAGAACCTCGACACAATCGAGGAAGAGCGGCCGCGGCACGTGCTGATCCTCGCAGGCGATCACATTTACAAGATGGATTACAGCCGCATGATCCGCGAGCACCTGATCCACCGCGCGGCGCTGACGATCGGCGCGGTGAAGATCCCGGTCAGCGAGGCGCGCCAGTTCGGCATCCTGCAGGTCGACGCGCGCGGCCGCGTGACGAGCTTCGTCGAGAAGCCCAAGACCAACGCGCCGGAGATCCCGGGCCAGCCGGGTTTCTGCCTCGCCTCGATGGGCATCTACGTCTACGAGACCGACGAGCTCTTGCGGCGCCTGCGCACAGACGGGGCCGATCCCAAGTCGAGCCACGACTTCGGCAAGGACATCATCCCGCGCATGATCGAGGAGGTGCCGGTCTACGCGCACAACTTCATCGACCGCGACGGCAGCGAGCAGCCCTACTGGCGCGACGTCGGCACGCTCGACGCGCTCTACGAGGCCAACATGGACCTGCTCTCGGTGAACCCGAAGCTGAACCTGTACGATCTCGACTGGCCGATCTACTCGCTGTGGCACGCGGACCCGCCGGCGAAGACCGTGCTCGACGAGGAGTCGGGGCGGCGCGCGGAAGTGACCGAGTCGCTGCTCTGCCCGGGCGTGATCGTCTCTGGCGGCAAGGTGCGCCGCTCGATCCTCGGCAATCGCGTGTTCGTCGACGAGCACGCGCTGGTCGAGGACTCGATCCTGTTCGGCGGCGTCGTGATCGGCAAGGGCGCCAAGGTGCGCCGCGCGATCCTCGACAAGTGGGTCAAGGTCCCCGATGGCCACGAGATCGGCTACGACCGCGAGCAGGACGCGAAGCTCTTCACGGTCACCGAGTCCGGCATCACCGTCGTCCCCGCCGGCTACGACTTCGGCGTGGCTCCGAGCGCCTCGAGCCACACGCCCGAGCCCTACAGCTCCTGGAACTGACGCGCAGCGCGCGCGTTCGAGGGGCACGCAGGACCTTCGCCGGACGCAACGAGTGCGTGGCGCTCCTTGGCGTGGAATCTGCAGGATCTTTATGGGGCGCGGGCCTGCGCTCGGCGCGCGGATCTGTAGCGTGCCCGGGATGGAACTGAAGGTAATTCAAGTGGACGAGGCCCTGACGCACATCGCCCTGTGCGGGCGGCTCGACATCCGGGGCGTCTCCGAGATCGAGAACCGCTTCCTGTTCACGACGACGTCGCGCCGCGTGCCCGCCGTGATCGATCTCTCCGAGGTCGAGTTCATCGCCTCGCTCGGCATCGGGATGCTCGTGGGCGCCGCCAAGGCGCTCACCCGACAGGGGCTCGGGCTCGTGCTGCTGGTGCCGCCTGGCCTCGTCCGCGAGACGCTCGAGCTCTCGGGCTTGACTCGCGTCGTGCCCACCGCGACGGACATGGAATCGGCGCGCGCGCTCCTCGCGCGCAGCTAGAGTCTCTCCGAACCGGGGGACCATGGACGCCGCGCTCGATCTCACGATCCAGAACGACTTGCAGCAGGTGAGCTACGTCGCCGAGCGGCTGGCGCCGTTGCTGGAATCCTGGAAGGTCGCGCCCCGCACCGCGTACCGCACGCAGCTCGTGATCGAGGAGGTGCTCTCCAACGTGGTGCGCCACGGCTTCCCGGATGGCGGGCAGCATGAGATCTCGGTCCGCGTGGCGCACGACGGCGAGCACATCGCCATCTGCGTGCAGGACGACGGTGTCGCCTTCGACCCGAGCGGGGCGTCGACGGTCGACGTGGACCAGCCGCTCGAACAGCGGCGCGTCGGCGGGCTCGGCATTCACCTCGTGCGCCAGTTCGTCGAGCATCTCGAGTACCAGCGTCTCGCGGGTCGCAACGACCTCAAGCTGCGCCTGTAGGTCGCGCGGTGCTGCGCCGCGGGCGCGAGCCCAGCGGGCTCGTTCCCTGCAGGTGGCTACCAAGCCGCGGCCGATTTGGGTGACTCGCGGACCGGTCATTGTCTGGCCGAGAGAGGCTCGCGTGCCGAGGAGGTTTGCGGGTGCCAGTGTGCCACCATGGTGAACACGCGGGCGAGCGCAGCAGCCCCGTGGGACACGGCGAACTTGGGTCCGAGTCGACCCGAGCGGCATCGAATCCGGTCGCTGGCCGGCAGCGTAAGCGAAGCCATGAAGGTCAACCGCTCCAGCGCTTTCGTCTTGCCGTTCGTTCTCATCGCTGCGGCCTGCATGTCGCGCACGGTCGCCCCCGCGTCTCCGACCGCTGTGGAAACGAAGCCTGTCGAGCCCGAGCCGACTCGCGCGGCGCGAGCTCCGGCGGCAACTCCGGCGCAAGCTCCCACCATCGAGGTGGTGCAGCCGAGTCCTGCCAGCGCGGATGTGGCTGCGGACACGAGCGCCAGCGCTGCCTCCGTCGGCATGGGCGCGGTCCGCACGCCCGAGCTGCTGCAGCGCGTCGGTGGCGACCGCGAGATCGCGATCGCGGTGGTCGAGGGCGTCTACCGCTGCGACCGCGCACGGATCGAGGCGCCGCTGCCCGTCGGCTACCCCGAGCCTACGCCTCCGGGTGCGATCGACATCAAGGAGTACCCCTCCGTGCGCCGCGCCGAGTGGATCGAGAGCGACGCCGCGGGCGGCGTGATGGGCGGCGGCTTCTTCCCGCTCTTCAATCACATCAAGAAGCGCGAGATCGCCATGACCTCGCCGGTCGAGATGGACTACGCCGGGCTGTACAGCGACTTCTTGAACGACGAGCCGGCAGAAGAGCGCGAGACGAAGATGAGCTTTCTCTACCGCACGCAGGCTCTCGGCCCGGTTGGCGAGGACGGGAAGATCGTGGTGCGCGACACGGCGCCGGTCACAGTGCTCAGCATCGGCGTGAAGGGCGGGCTGGATGTCGCTCTCGAACTCGACAGGCTGCGCACGTGGCTGAAGGCGCAGGATGGTTGGCAGGTGGCCGGAGATCCGCGCATGTTCGTCTACAACGGGCCGTTCACCGATCCGAGCTGGCGGTGGTCGGAAGTGCAGCTCCCGATTCGCAAGCGTGGCGAGACGAACGACGGCGCTGCCTCGTCGGTGCGCTAGTTCCCCGGACCGCAGTCAGTGCGGCGCTCGGGCTCGGCCGGACTCCCGGCGTCGATTCGGCGTGGAAAGGGCGTCGATTCCCCTGTCGCTGGCCATCGTGGAGCCTGCCGCCGGCCTTGCGCTGCGGTAGCCTCCCGACGTGCGAATCCTCCTGATCGAAGATAGCGCGGCGCTGCGGGCGAACCTGACCGAGCAACTCGAGCACGCGGGGCACGAGGTCGACGTGGCGCTCGATGGCCGCAGCGGACTGCTGCTCGCGCTGGCGGGCGACTACGACGTGCTCGTGCTCGACATCGGGCTCCCAAGGCTCGACGGCCTCGAGCTGTGCCGCCA
>SXGT01745611.1_pt1 | contig 12681 bp, 9 predicted proteins | sample 3176221 | NCBI WGS metagenome assembly SXGT01 (sample SAMN11356862, study PRJNA531348) | freshwater metagenome | isolation source: freshwater sample F1-120 | place: China: Fuxian Lake, Yuxi | collected 2017-12-25
GCAATGCATCAAGTCGGGTAAGTACGCCGGCCGCACTCGAAAGCACCTGATGGGAGTACTTCGCGACCGGCAGCGGGGCTTTTGGGTCACCGCCCTGGGCGCTGATCATCCGATTCCAGACGTCCATGGCGGTGCCATCGCGCAAGGTGTCGGCCGGGTCAATATCGGTGATACCCGCTAGGTCGAGCATCTCGCGGGCCAAGGTTATGGTCAACTCGATGATGTCGGCCGGCCCCCCACCGGCAAGCACCTCAACGGATTCTTGAACCTCCAGGGCATTACCCACCATCAGGCCAAGGGGTACGTCCATCGCCGTGATCAAGGCCCTGGTGCGAACCCCGGAGTCGATTCCGATCCGCACCATGGTCTCGGCCAACTTGCGGGCTTGCAGCGGGTCGGACATGAAGGCCCCCGAGCCCGTCTTCACATCAAGTACGAGGCCACCGGCACCCTCGGCGATCTTCTTACTCATGATGCTCGAGGCGATCAACGGTATCGATTCCACCGTCGCGGTGACATCGCGCAACGCGTAGAGTTTTTTGTCCGCCGGAGCCAGCCCCGGGCCCGCCGCGCAGATAACCCCACCCACGGTCTGGAGCACCTCGAACATCTCCTCCTTCGTGAGCCCGGCCCGCCAACCCGGGATCGATTCGAGTTTGTCGAGTGTGCCACCGGTGTGGCCGAGGCCGCGACCACTTAATTGCGGCACGGCCGCCCCGCAGGCGGCCACCACCGGTACCAGCGGCAGGGTGATCTTGTCGCCGACGCCACCGGTTGAATGCTTGTCGACGGTCGGGCGATCAAGGGCTGAGAAGTCCATGCACTCGCCACTGCGGATCATCGCATCGGTCCAGCGCACGATCTCGGCATCGGTCATGCCATTGAGGAAAATCGCCATGGCCAGGGCCGACATCTGCTCTTCGGCAACAACCCCGCGCACATAGGCGTCAATCACCCAGTCAATTTGCTCGGGTGGTAGGACCCCCTTGTCACGCTTTTCCCGGATGACGTCGACAACAGCGAACCGCTCAACCATGGCGCGACTTTCCCTCGGCTCGGTCGATAAGGTCTTGGGGCCCGAATGCCTGAGGCAAGATGTCGCTCATCGGTAACACCCCAAGGGGGGTTTTAAGTAGCGTTGTCGGCAGCCCGTTCTCCCAAATCAATTGCCGGCAGCGGCCACATGGCATAAGTGGCGACCCATGCTGGTCAACACAGGAAACCGCAAGCAATTTGCCGCCACCTGATGCGTGCAGGCTGGAGACCATCCCGCACTCGGCGCAAAGGCCAACACCATACGAGGCATTTTCGACATTGCAGCCCACCACGATCCGCCCGTCATCCACCAGGCCAGCTACCCCGACCTTGAATCGCGAATATGGGGCATATGCCTTCGACATGATCTCGAGTGCGGCCTGCGCCAACTCGTCCCAGTCGATTTCGGGCATGATCACTCCTTTTCGTAGGGCTGACCATCCGCGGCCGGCGGGCGCGCCCGCCCGACCAAGCCGGCCACGATGATGATCGTGACCAGATAGGGGGCCATAGCCAAGAACTCCCCCGGAATCGGAGTCTCGATCACCGCAAACTTCTGCTGCAGTGAATCCGAGAACCCAAAGATGAGGGCAGCAAAGAAGGCCCCGATCGGGTTCCAGCCGCCCACGATCATTGCCGCGAGGCCGATGAATCCGCGACCCCCGGTCATGCCCTCGTCGAACCGGCCCACGGTGCCCAGGGTGAACCAGGCACCGGCGAATCCGCCGACCATGCCCCCGTAGATGACCGCCAGATACCGGACCTTGGCAACCTTGATACCAAGGGAGTCGGCGGCTTTCGGGTTCTCACCGACCGACCGGGTGCGCAGGCCCCATCGAGTTCGAAACAGCAGGAAGGTCACGCTCGCGATCAGGATGAACATCCCGTACACGATGATCGTCTGATCGAAGAACATCGGCCCGACAATCGGGATGTCACCAAGGATCGGGATCTTGATGGCCTGGAAGATCGGCGCATCGTTGAACTGGGGATTCTTCACCAATACTTGTGCGGTTAGGAAAGAGGTCAAGCCCAGCACCAAAATGTTGATAACCACCCCGATGATGATCTGATCAACTCGGAAATTCACCGCGAGCACAGCCAGCAATAAGGCAAGGACACCCCCGGTCAAGGTGGCGGCGAGTAGACCCACCCAGCCACCGAGGAGTGACCCCATCACGACACCGGTGAATGCGCCACCTAGCAGCATGCCTTCGATCCCAATATTCACCACGCCCGAGCGCTCACACAAAATACCCGACAGCGCACCGAGGGCGATCGGGGTCGCCCGCGCGATTGTCGACACCAGCATGCTGATGAGTGAGAACTCCTGGCCCGCGGTGGCCCACACCATCAGCGAGAAGACGAAGACCGCGAAGGCGATACCGAGGATTACCGTGGTCTTGCTCTGGAAGCCGCGGAAGAACTGGGTGGCCCCGAGGAACCCAAGCACCATGGCAAGCACCCAGAGTGAGCCCTGTGATGGCACCGACAACGGCGGCAGTTGAATTGACTCATCGGCGAAACTCAACCCAAAGGTGGAGGTACCGGCAGCCGCGGGTGCCAAAAGGAACATCACCACGGCCGCCAATGCGAACATCACGATGCCGGTGATGCGCGCCTTCTTGATCTGGCGCCTGGTGAGTTCCTTGGTGCGCTTGCCCGTGACCTCATAGCTCTCGATCGGCCCACGATCAATCGGTGGCGTGCTCATGACCCCCACCCCTTGCTGATCTGGGTCGAGGCCACCGGGGCCTTAAGTCGGTAGATGGCCGAGATCAATGCGGGGGCGGCAACGAAGATGATGATCAGCGCCTGGATGACCGAGATCAAGTCGATACCGACGTCAGCGGAAACCTGCATCTGCTGGCCGCCGGCACTCAATCCGCCAAAAAGGAGGGCAGCTGCCACCACCCCCCAGGGATTGGACCGACCAAGGAGTGCCACCGCAATCGCATCAAAGCCAAGGCCGGAGGAGAACCCTGGGGTGGCACGATCGAGGACCCCCAGTACTTGCCCGGCACCGGCCAGCCCCGCCAGCGCGCCACCGATGACCATCACCAGCACATAGGTCTTGGTGATCGACATGCCCGCATATCGCGCTGCCTTGGGATTTGCCCCCACCGCCCTGAATTCAAACCCCGTGGTCGTGCGAAATAGCAGCCAGTGGATAAAAGCCGCCGCCGCAAGGGCGACGATGAGTCCGAGGTGCACCCGCAACCCAGGGTTAATCCAACCGAGCAACAACGGCAGTTGGGCTGAGGCCTCAACGGTTTTCGAGACCGGGTCATTGCGCCCTTCGCGTTGGAAGATCTCCGTCTTGAGCAGGAAGTCAACCAGGCGCAGGGCGATGTAGTTCAACATGATCGTGGTGATTACTTCATGCGCACCGGTCTTGGCTTTCAAGAAACCCGGGATGAAGCCCCAAATGGCTCCACCCACCACCCCGGCGAGCAATGCAAGAGGTAGGTGGATATAGAACGGGAGACCTACGAACGTGAATCCGGCCCAGACGGCAAACATCCCGCCCATGAGCAACTGGCCTTCGGTGCCGATGTTGAAAAGGCCTGCCCGAAAGGCAATGGCAACGCTTAGCCCGGCCAGAATTAGCGGTGTGGCGGCGGTCAACGTCTCCGAAATCGCCTTAAGTGAGCCCACCGATCCTTGCAGCAGCGCCCAATAAGCAGTCATGGCGTCACCAAAACTTGAGCCTGTGAGCATGATGATGATTACGCCGATGATCAATGCGGTCAGGACCGCCAGGGCCGGTATGAGTGCCGCCGACTTCCAGTCAGTGCCGGTTGTCAACTGCTGCATGAAGGATCTGGATGGCTTCGGCTCCGGGCTCTCGGTGCCTTTGACGGCGGTTGTGGTCATGTGGATTTTCCTGCCATGAATAGCCCGATCTCCGCGGGCGTGGTGTCGGCCGGCCGTCGCTCCGCGACTACTTTGCCATCGAACAGCACCAGGATGCGGTCTGACAGGGCGAAAATCTCGTCCAACTCGGTTGACACGATCAAGATGGCCTTGCCCTCATGTCGCTTGCGCATGATCTGGTCATGGATGTACTCAATCGAACCAACATCTATGCCTCGTGTGGGTTGCGCGCAAACAAGCATCGGCACGTCGCGGGAAAACTCGCGGGCCACAATCATCTTTTGCGCGTTACCGCCAGAGAGGGCAGACCCGGTATTCTCAATCAGGGGCGGGCGAACGTCGTAGGCCTCAACCAATCCGATGGCGCTCGCGGCGATATCCGTCCGCTGCAACCGTCCACCCTTGGAAAATGGCTCGGAGTAGTAGGAGTCGAGGATCAGATTCTCTGCGACCGTGAACGACCCCACCATGCCCATCTCATTTCGATCTTCTGGCACATGCGCGATTCCGGCCGCGTGGCGCCGCCGCGGACTAAAGTCCGAAATATCAACACCCTTGAAACTGACCGTGCCATCGGCGAGGGACATCATTCCGGTTATTACTTTCACCAACTCAGTTTGACCATTGCCCTGGATACCGGCAATGCCAACGATTTCACCCGCCGAGACCTGAAATGAAACGCCACTTAGGTAGGGGCGACCGAAATCGTCGGTCACCGTGACATTCACCAACTCTAGGACGGGATCACCGAGGATCGACTCCGTCTTATCGACCACTAAGTCAATTGGTCGACCGACCATCATCTCCGCCAAATCCTCCGGAGTTGCAGTCTTCGGGTCAGCGTTTCCAACCACCTTGCCATCACGCAACACCGTGATGTCGTCTGCGATAGCCAGCGCCTCCTTCAGCTTGTGCGTTATAAAGATAATGGTGGCGCCGCGCGCCTTGAGTTCAGCAACAATGCCGAAAAACTCCTCGACCTCTTGCGGGGTAAGCACAGCGGTAGGCTCATCGAAAACCAAAATCTGCGCCCCGCGGAGCAACACCTTGATGATCTCGACGCGCTGCTGGATGCCCACCGGCAAGGACTCGACCATGGCGTCTGGATCAACCGCGAGGCCGTACTTCGAGGAAATCTCCTTGACTTCGAACCGGGCCTTCTTGCGGTCCATCAGGCCACCGGCCTTGGACGGCTCAACCCCGAGCACTACGTTCTCGAATACTGAAAAGACCGGGATCAGCATGAAGTGCTGGTGCACCATCCCAATGCCGGCGGCGATCGCCGCCCCTGGCCCGGGGAACTGCTGGACCACGCCATCAATGAGGATCTCACCTTGATCTGGGTGGTACAGCCCAGAGAGCACATTCATCAGGGTGCTTTTACCCGCACCATTTTCGCCAATGAGCGCTAGCACCTTGCCTGATCGCGCCGTCAGGTTTACGTCGTCGTTAGCGAGCACCCCCGGAAATCTCTTGGTGATGCCGCGAAGTTCTAATTCCACCAGCGCCCTTATTCGCAGTTAATTCAGTGACTTTCCCACTCTATTGGCATTCGCCGGCCGACGTCGCTAAATGTGAAGAGGGACCCGATTTCTCAGGCCCCTCTCCACGACTACCAGCATTGCTATGAACTACTTCTTGACGTCAACCGAACCGTCAGAGATGCCGGCCTTCAGCGTCTCGATCTGGTCCTTGAGTGCCTGCGGCACCGAAGCATCCAAATCGTGGAACGGGGCTAGGCCCACGCCACCATTTGCCAAAGTACCGACTGTGACGCCACCGGCGAAGGTGCCGTCAACGACCGAGGCAATGGCATTGAAGGTAGTGACATCCATGTTCTTCAACACCGAGGTCAGGTACACGCTCTGGTTTGCTGTATCGCTTTCGTACTGGTCACTGTCGACACCGATGATCAGCAGCTTGTCAGGGCCCAGTTCCTTAGCGAGTGCCGCTGAGCCAAGGCCCACCGGACCAGCAACTGGCATCACGACGTCAGCGCCTTCGTCAACAAGGTTCTGCGCGAAGCTACGGCCATCATCGAGAGACTCGAAGTTCTCGGTGAATAGACCCTTTTGCTTAGCCGGATCCCAACCGAGGACTTCCACCTTTGCGCCGTTGGCCGCGTTGTATGCCATTGCGCCGCGGTAGAAGCCATCCATGAAGATGGTGACCGGCGGAATGTTGATACCACCGAAGGTACCGATCTTGCCGGTCTTGCTCATGCCCGCGGCAAGGTAGCCCGCTAGGTACGCGGCCTCATCGGTGTTGAACACCTGACCGAGCACGTTATTGGCTGTGATATCGCCCTCTGCGTACGCATAGTCAACGATTGAGAAAGGAATCGTCGGATTTGCGTTTGCGGCTTCCTTGGTGGCATCGCCTAGGAGGAAGCCGACCGTGACGATGATCCCGCAACCTTGATCCACGAAGGACTGAATATTGGGGACGTAATCGGTTTCGGCCTGTGACTCAAGGACTGAGCCCTCAACTCCAAGCTGATCTGCTGCGTCGGTGACACCCTTGTAAGCCTTCTGGTTGAAGCCCTTGTCGTCAACCCCACCGACATCGGTGACCTGGCAAGCCTTTAGAGCTGCAGGTGCCGGTGCTACGGGCTCTTCACTCGCAACGGCCGGGGCTTCAGCGGATGCAGATGCGGGCGCAGGCGCCGCAGCCGATGGCTCGGTGGTCGTGCTGGCGCTGCTGCAGCCGGCCAGGCCGAGTGCCGATACGGCCAAGACGGCCGCGACAATCTTGAAATTGGTCTTCATTTATCTCCTTGTGAGAGCGGATTCTTAGAACCCACCCTAGTCCCCGCGCGGGGGTCATTTCCAACCAACTCGAAGTTCAGGCAAGTCGCGAAATCGCAGCTGACAGCAGAGTAACGAAACGGTCACGATCAATGGCTAATCCGACCTGGGCGTTGGCTGGCAACCCGGTGACCGACCAGCGATCTGCCACCGTTCGGCCCATGCATAGGGGCGATAACGTTTCGATTTGCACGTTCATCGCCAGGGTTGTCACCAATGTCGGATCGATCAGGTGGGCAATCGTGACGGCGTCGTGGATCGGCGCCCCGGGCCAGCCAAAGCGGTCCTGATGGAATTTTACGAAGTGGTCCAGGAGCTCAGCCACGTACTGGCCTGCCTGCCCGGTGCCACGGAGCTGATCGGCATGCTCACCCGATAACCACGCCTCGTGCGTTACCTCCAGGCCGATCATCGTCAGGGGCAATCCGGATTCGAAAACAATCTTGGCGGCGTCTGGATCAACCCAGATATTGAACTCGGCCGCCGGGGTCCAATTGCCAAGCCCGATGGCACCCCCCATGATGACGATTTCAGCGATCAGATGGTGCACCTCCGGCAACTGCCTGACAACATCGGCAATATTCGTCAGCGGCCCGGTGGCAACCAAAGTTATCGGTTCACCGGCTTGCCGCAGCACTTCTTCGATCAACTGCAACGCGGTTAGGTGCGACTGCGAACGGCTCGGTTCAATGGCCAATGGTCCTGCCAGCCCGCTCTCACCGTGCATAACCGCCGCCGTCGATAGCTTCCGAATGAGCGGCCCGTCACGACCGGCCGCAACCGGAATGTCCGCGCGACCAAGCAGGTCAAGAACCCTGAGTGCATTGCGGGTGGTGTGTTCCAAGGTGACGTTGCCGGCAACCGTGGTAACCCCTAGGAGTTCGATCTCAGGACTCGCGCAGGCGAGCATGATCGCGATGGCATCGTCATGGCCCGGATCGCAGTCCAAAACGATCTTGCGGGCCGGCATTAGAACCGGTCGGTCGGCTCGAACAAACCCCAAACATCGCGCAGAGCGTCCGAAACCTCACCAACGGTCGCACTTGCCCTTAACGCATCGCGCATCGGGTAGAGCAGGTTGGCGTCGCCCCTGGCGGTTTCGCGGATCACCTCGAGCAGTCTGTCGACCTCGGCATTGTCGCGGCCGGCCCGCAGCGAAGCCAAGCGGGCTGACTGCTCGGCCTCGATCGCCGGGTTCACCCGCAGCGGTGGGTAGTGCTCTTTGTCATCGGTTGTGAATTTGTTGAGGCCGACAACCATCCGGGTGCCATCGTCAATTTCGCGGGCGATGTCATAGGCCGAGCGCTCGATCTCTGCCTTCTGGAAGCCCTGCTCGATAGCCGCCACCGCCCCGCCCATCTCGTCAATGCGGGTGATCAACGCGGTGGCCGCCGCCTCAATGTCATCGGTCAAGGACTCGACAACATATGACCCGGCAAATGGGTCGACGGTTGCGCAGACATCGGTTTCATATGCGAGCACCTGCTGGGTGCGCAGTGCTAGCCGTGCGGCCTTTTCGCTCGGGAGGGCAATCGCCTCATCAAATGAGTTGGTGTGAAGCGACTGGGTGCCGCCGAGAACGGCGGCTAAACCCTGCACCGCCACCCGAACCATATTCACCTCGGGCTGTTGAGCGGTCAATTGCACGCCGGCCGTTTGGGTGTGAAACCTAAGCATCCACGACTTGGGATCCTTGGCCCCGAATCGCTCCCGCATGATCTTGGCCCACATTCGCCGAGCTGCCCGGAATTTCGCTACTTCTTCCAGAATAGTCGTGCGTGAAACGAAAAAGAAGGCCAGGCGCGGCGCGAACTCATCAACATCTTGGCCCGAGGCAACGGCGGCCTTCACGTATTCAATGCCGTCAGCGAGGGTGAAGGCAATCTCCTGGACGGGGGTGGCCCCGGCCTCTGCCATGTGGTAGCCGGAGATCGAGATGGTGTTCCATTTCGGGATCTCAGTGCGGCAGTACGTGAAGATGTCAGTGATGAGTCGAAGGGACTGCGCGGGCGGATAGATGTAGGTGCCGCGCGCGATGTACTCCTTGAGCACATCGTTTTGAATGGTGCCGCTTAACTGGTCGGCTGATATTCCTTGCTCTTCGGCAACTAACTGATAGAGCAGGAGAAGTATTGCTGCCGTGGAGTTAATCGTCATTGATGTCGAGACTTCGTCTAGGGCAATGCCGTTGAAGAGGATTCGCATATCGGCGAGTGAATCAATCGCCACGCCGACCTTGCCAACCTCGCCATGCGCTAGCGGATGATCGGAATCGTAACCCATTTGCGTTGGCAGATCGAAAGCCACCGATAGGCCGGTGGTACCAGCGCCAAGTAGTTGCCGATAGCGCTCATTGGACTCGACGGCTGTACCAAACCCCGCGTACTGGCGCATCGTCCAGGGCCGCCCGGTGTACATCGACGCGTACACACCGCGCGTGAACGGGTACTCCCCCGGCGTGCCAAGTTGCCGCGGTTCGTCCCAATCAACAAGCGCCTCCGGACCGTAGACCGGGCGCAGGGGCAGACCAGACTCGGTTGCACCGTTCATTTGCCCAAGCCTAGTCGCGTCGCACACCGATCTTGCGCCCCAGCCAAGTGAGGGGGTCGTACTTGACATCGACCACCCGCTCCTTAAGCGGAATCAAGGCGTTATCGGTGATCTTGATGTGCTCTGGGCAGACTTCGGTGCAGCACTTGGTGATATTGCAATAACCCAGGCCCAGGACTTCCTGGGCCTCATGCTTTCGATCTACGACATCGAGTGGGTGCATATCAAGCTCGGCGACCCGCATCAAGACGCGCGGGCCGGCGAAATTAGTCATATTGTCTTCATGGTCGCGGATGGCGTGACAGGTGTTCTGGCACAGGAAGCATTCAATGCACTTGCGGAACTCCTGGCTGCGCGATACATCCTCCTGCTGCATTCGGTACTCGCCGGGCTTCAGGCCCGCCGGCGGCGCAAAAGCCGGGACCTGGCGAGCCTTCTCGTAGTTGAAGGAGACATCTGTTACCAAATCGCGAATGGTCGGAAAGGTGCGAAGCGGCGTGACGGTTATGACCTCGTTGTCCTCGAAGTTGTTCATCCGAGTCATGCACAGCAGCTTTGGCCGACCATTTACCTCGGCACTGCAGGAACCGCACTTACCGGCTTTGCAGTTCCAGCGCACGGCGAGATCTGATGCCTGGGTTGCTTGAATTCGGTGGATTACATCGAGGACAACTTCACCTTCATTGACCTCAACCGTGTAATCCTGCAGAGCGCCTTCACCGGCTTCGCCTCGCCATACGCGGAATTCGGCTGTATGTGCCATCGCTATGCCACCTCTCCGGGGATTCGGCGAATTTCCGCCTCGGTCATGTACTTGCGGAGCTCTGAGACGTCAAATAGCGTGACGAGTTCGTCGCGCATCCACGGCAGATCCTGCTGGGCAACTTCTACGTCCTTGCCAGCTAGGCGGCAAGCAATGATTACTGATCTCCAGTTCGGCTCCATTAACGGGAAGTCGTCGCGAGTGTGGCCACCTCTGGACTCCTCGCGCATCAAAGCCGACTTGGCGATGCACTCTGACACTACGAGCATGTTCTGCAGGTCAAGTGCCAGATGCCAGCCGGGGTTATATGCCCTCCCACCGGGGACACTCAAAGTTGCCGCGCGCGCCTTCAGTGCCACCAAGCGGTCCAGGGCCGACTGCATCTCGTCGGCGGTGCGAATGATGCCAACCAGGTCGTTCATCAGTTGCTGCAGATCCTGCTGGATCGTGTAGGGGTTCTCGCCCCCATCGTGGCCAAAGGGCGCCAATGCCGCCGCCACCGCCGCGTCGACGTCAACCTGACTCACCGCCGGGCGCCCGCCTGCCGCATCGAGACCTGCCAGGTAGGCAACTGCCCCGAGGCCGGCGCGCCGCCCGAAAACCAGCAGGTCAGAAAGGGAGTTACCGCCCAGACGATTCGAGCCGTGCAGGCCACCGGCGGCCTCCCCGGCCGAGAAGAGGCCCGGCACGCCCACCGCAGCGGCCGTATCGGGCTCAACTTCGACCCCGCCCATCACGTAGTGGCAGGTCGGGCCGACCTCCATCGCCTCCATGGTGATGTCGACGTCGGCCAGTTCCTTGAACTGGTGCCACATGGATGGCAATTTCGCTTTGATGGTCGCCGCCGGCAGCCGCTTGGACACGTCAAGGAAGACACCCCCGTGCGGGGATCCCCGACCCGCCTTGACCTCAGTGTTGATGGCCCGGGCCACCTCATCGCGCGGCAGCAACTCCGGTGGGCGCTTGTTGTTGTCCGGATCGGTGTACCACCGATCGGCCTCCTCCTCGGTCTTTGCGTACTGCTTCTCGAATACCGGCGGGATGTAGTCGAACATGAAGCGCCGGCCTTCAGAGTTGGTCAGGATGCCGCCATCACCGCGGACCGATTCGGTCACCAAAATGCCCTTGACGCTCAGTGGCCACACCATGCCGGTTGGGTGAAACTGGACGAACTCCATATTGATGAGCGAGCCACCAGCCCGCATGGCCAGTGCGTGGCCATCGCCGGTGTACTCCCATGAGTTGCTGGAGACCTTGAAGGACTTGCCAATGCCGCCGGTGGCGATGACCACAGCCGCGGTCTCGAAGAGCACGAATTGCCCGGACTCCCGCCAGTAGCCGAAGGCCCCTGCCACCCGTCGATTGGCACCTTCACCGGTGATGAAGATGTCGGTGATGGTGCACTCGGCGAACACCTTGATCCGTAACTCATAGTCACCGCTGAGTTTCATGTCCTGTTGCTGCAGTTGGACAACTTTCTGCTGCAGCGTGCGAATTAGCTCCAGGCCGGTGCGGTCGCCAACGTGCGCCAACCGCGGGTACTCGTGCCCACCGAAATTTCGCTGACTGATCTTGCCATCTGCGGTGCGATCGAAAAGTGCACCCCACTCCTCGAGTTCCCAGACCCGATCGGGCGCCTCCTTGGCATGTAGTTCAGCCATCCGGTAGTCATTCAAATACTTGCCACCGCGCATCGTGTCGCGGTAGTGAACCTGCCAATTGTCTTTACTGTTCACATTGCCCATCGACGCGGCGATGCCACCTTCAGCCATCACGGTATGGGCTTTGCCAAACAGGGACTTACTGATGATCGCGGTGGTCTTGCCGAGTTCACGTGACTCAATAGCTGCCCGTAATCCCGCCCCACCGGCGCCGATGACGACGACGTCGTACTTGTAGTGCTCGATGTCTGCCATGAACAAATTGCCCTTCGCGGCCTAGAAGAAGTAGAAGTTGGTGATAGCGCCGGTTGCGACCTCACGGACGTAGAGATCGGTTAGTGCAACGCCGATCAAGGAGATCCAGGCGAACCGCGGATGGTGCGCATTTAACTTTGAGACATACGTCCAGAACTTGTAGCGCACCGGATGAGCTGAAAAGTTCTTCAAGCGCCCGCCCATGATGTGCCGGCAGGTGTGGCACGACATCGAGTAGAGCCACAGGAATGTTGCGTTCGCGGCCAGCACCAAAGTGCCAACACTTAAGTGGCCCCATTCCCCCTCGCCATTACGCAGGGCTAGTAGTACGTCATAGGTCAAGATGACATTGAACACCAAGCCGGCGAAGAAGAAGTACCGGTGACTGTTCTGCAAAATCAGCGGGGCGCGGGTTTCACCGGTGTACTTCTTGTGGGGCTCGGCAACCGAGCAGGCCGGCGGTGACAGCCAAAACGATCGATAGTAGGCCTTGCGGTAGTAGTAGCAGGTCATGCGAAAACCCAGCGGGAAGATCAAAATCAGCAAGGCCGGCGACAATATCCACCAAGAGCCAAATGGGGTCCAGATCGCAGTTCCGGAAATGCAAGAGCTGGCTAAACAAGGCGAGTAAAAGGGAGAAATTAGAGGTTCGGCGAAGTAATAGGCATTCTCAAACGCCCGCCATGTCGAATACACGATAAAGGCGAGGAGCGCGCCGACAATTAATGCCGGC
>SXGT01607155.1_pt1 | contig 12680 bp, 20 predicted proteins | sample 3176221 | NCBI WGS metagenome assembly SXGT01 (sample SAMN11356862, study PRJNA531348) | freshwater metagenome | isolation source: freshwater sample F1-120 | place: China: Fuxian Lake, Yuxi | collected 2017-12-25
ATCGATGCCGGCGAACGGTTCGTCCAACAGCATGAACGATGGAGCCGTGGCCAATGCCCGAGTAATCTCCAGCCTCCGGCGTTCTCCGCCTGAGAGCGCATAGGCCATGCTCTCCCGAATATGGATGAGGTCTAACTCTTTCAACAAACCATCCACCCGGCGAATACGTTCCTCACGAGCATGCCCCAGCATTTCTAAGATCGCCAAGATATTATGCTCGACTGACAGCCGGCGAAAGACCGATGACTCCTGCGGCAAATACCCGATCCCACGCCGTGCCCGCTTATACATTGGGAGATCGGTCACCGATTCTCCATTGAAAGTGATGTCTCCTTCATCCGGCTGGCAAATCCCGACCATCATATCGAAAATCGTCGTCTTACCAGCCCCATTCGGACCTAACAGCCCCACGACCTCCCCTGCCCGCACTTCGATCGCAACCCCCTTGACGACCTTGCGGCCTCGAAAACTCTTGACGAGCCCGCTGGCCCGCAGACATTCTGTGCGTGTTTTTACTGCCACATCGACGACCACCTCTGCGCCTGTGGGAGTCTCTTGGGTCATGGTGCGGCCTTTTCCTCTTCCTCGATACGGACGTGCGAGTCTCCCTCCACCACACTCCGTTCCTCTGTCAGATAGATCGTGATCTGTTTCCCGCTGACGCGTGTCCCCTTCTCCCACGCAACCGGTTCTCCCGTCAAAACGATCTTGTCTCCCTCACTGAAGTACACGGCTTTCTGGCACGTTGCATTGCCGGTCGCATACTTTATTTTGACATGGTCAATCGCCTCAACTCGATGCACCGAATGGTTCGACATTGTCGGCGGCGCATCTTTCCCCTTCCCTGGTGACTGTCCGCCAACCTGCCCAGGAGAGGTTGATGGCGCCTGCCCACTACCAAGCGAATGAAACAGGACGATCATCTTGTCTGAATACACGAGAAGTGGTCCCCTGGTCAGGACAACGGTTCCCTCAAACACAGCCTGGCTGTCTTGTTTACGTATCGTGACTTTCTTGGCCGTAATCGTGGTGGGACCAGCGGCAGTCCCTCCATTTTTTTGCAAGAGTCCAGGTTCCGCAGAATGGCCGTCTAACACGTCTCCGAACAGAACCACATTAAGAAACAGGAACAAGATCCACATGAACATCCCCTAAAATCTCAAATTCCTGCGCTGCCATCCGACCAAGCAGTCCACGCCCCGTCACTTCAATTCCATGGCCGACAATTCGGACAGGATCCTCCGTACGGATCTCCTTGGTCTCGTCTTTCCATGCCAGATGATTCGTATAAATGGTGTATCCACTTCTAGTTTCAACCACCAACGGTTGTACCTGATTAGCCAGCACAAGATTCTTCGTTGCGATATCGAGTGTTCCTTCTTCTCCAGACAGAGTCAGCTCTGTCCCCTTCTCGCCATAAAACGTAACGTCGACGCCGGTGAGCAATGCCTGTTTCTCCCGTTCGAACAACCGTGCCTGCTTGGCCTGAACTTGCCACTCGACAATATCACCTTTGGTTTGTGTAAAGATAAACTCTGAGATTTTCGCATCCGCACGCTCAATCGATCCCGAAGAAGCCGGTTGGGTCGTGGGTGCTGAATCTGCATTCACAAAGAGGAGATAGCCGAGAAACGCCGACAAAAACACACTCACCGCCAGAAGTGTCCGCCTTACGATTCGTTCCCACATGTGCGGCTCTCTCAGTAGTCAAAAATTTGCTGGCACGATCGTAGCATACGCGACAGGGCAAATAAACGTCTGTGAGGATCTCCGGAGGGGCCTGACAACACAATGCCCTCCATGTGTTTCCACATGGAGGGCATTGCAAACCCTTGGCACGAGGGATCTGCTTGTCAACGATGCCTATGCTGACTTTTCCGCTTCGCCAGCCGAAGCCTGCGCAGGGGCACTTGATGATTTCTTTAGCGCGGGTGTTTCTGCGCGTGAGACCAGTTCAATGGCAACCATTTCTCCGCCATCCCCGATACGCCGGCGGGTTTTCACAATCCTGGTGTACCCTCCGCGACGATCCTTAAACCGTCCCGCCACATCTGCGAATAACTTGGACACAACGTCCTTGCTCCGCAAAAATGCGAGCGCACGCCGCCGCGCTGGAATGGTCCCTTCCTTCCCCAAGGTAATCATGCGATCAGTGAACCCTCGTATTTCCTTGGCTTTGGCTTCCGTCGTCTCGATCCGCTCGTGGTCGAGCAGCGATGTGACGAGATTGCGGAACAACGCCCACCGATGCTTGGTTTGCCTGCCGAGTTGTCGCCCTTTTTTCCTGTGTCGCACGGCGTTCCCCTTGACCTAGAATTACTCCGACTTCGGACTCCCATTGTGAGACGGTGGCAGATCCACCTTGGTGCCCAGCGAGAGTCCCATTTCAGACAAGATTTCCTTGATTTCGTTGAGAGACTTCTTCCCAAAATTCTTCGTCCGCAGCATCTCTCCTTCGGACTTCTGCACCAGATCTGCGATCGTTTTGATATTGGCATTCTTCAAACAATTCGCAGCACGGACGGACAACTCCAGCTCATTCACACTGCGGGAAAGATTTTTATTCACCTCCCGCTGTGATTCCTCATATCCCACCTCGCTCTTCCCCTCGCCACGTTCCTCCGGATTGATGAAGATATCCAGATGTTCGCGTAAAATCCCGGCTGCAGTCGATAGCGCATCCCGTGGGCTGATCGTCGCATCGGTCCAAATCTCCATCGTCAACTTGTCGTAGTCGGTCATGCGGCCGACACGAGCGTTTTCAACCTGAAAATTCACCCGCTTGATCGGAGAGAAGATCGAATCGATGGCGATCACACCGATCGGCAATCCTTCTTCCTTGTTGCGTTCTGCAGGAACGTATCCACGACCGTGCTTGACCGTCATTTCAATGTCCAGTGTCGCATCTTTGTCTAACATCGCGATATGCAAATCCGGGGTCAGAATGGTGACATCGGCGTCATGAATGATGTCGGACCCTTTGGCTTCACCAGGCCCCTTTTTCTTCAATCGAATCGTCTTGGGCTTATCGGTATGGAACGCCAACCGCAGACCTTTGATGTTCAAGATAATCGCCGTCACATCTTCCGTCACACCGGCGATCGTTGAAAACTCATGTGCCACCCCTTCAATCTTCACCGTAGTGACTGCGGCGCCCGTCAGAGACGACAACAACACACGCCGCAGGGCGTTTCCAATCGTGGTGCCGAACCCCCGCTCGAACGCTTCTGTGGTGAATCGACCGAATGTTGGGGAATGTGCATCCTTATCGACTTCCACCCGCATCGGGACCTGAAAGTCTTTCATCGCCTTGATCATGACTCCCCCTCCATGTACCAGCGTGTACGTAACTAACCTGTGGAACGTCTGTTCCGCACAACAACGCCGCCCCTGGACCTAACGGCTATCGTGAATACAATTCCACAACCATTTGTTCATTGACCGGCAATGGGTTATGTTCCTTCGCCGGTAACGCACGCACAACCCCTTTGAATGCGCCCTTGTCGAGCTCGAGCCAGTCCGGAATCCCACGACCGTCGATGGCCTCCAAGGCTCCCTGAATCGTCGCCAGATTCCTACTCCGCTCACGAACTTCAATGACATCCCCCGCCTTCACAAGCGCACCGGCGACCGTGATCTTCTTCCCGTTCATCAGGAGATGGCCGTGACTGACAATCTGCCTGGCCTGCTTTCGCGACATACCAAATCCCAATCGATACGCGACATTGTCGAGCCGGCACTCGAGCAACCGCAGCAACGCATCACCCGTGACACCGGTTTGCCGCTCAGCTCGCTCGAACACGCCTCTGAATTGCCGTTCTTGAAGACCGTAAATGCGCCGCAACTTCTGCTTTTCACGCAACTGGAGACTATAGTCAGAGGTCCGCTGACGCCCCTGTCCATGCTGGCCGGGAGGATAGCTCCGCCGCTCGATGGCGCACTTTTCTGTCATGCAACGCGTACCTTTGAGAAATAGTTTCTCACCTTCTCGCCGACAGAGCCGACAGACGGGACCGCGATACTTTGCCACTTCTCTACCTCCAGTTGCCGCAGACATGCTCTCGCGCATGTCCAGAATCATTATTCAATCCGACGTTCGGTTCTTCACGACTTAGACACGCCGTCGTTTTGGAGGACGGCAGCCGTTATGCGGAATTGGCGTCACATCACGGATCAGGTTAATCCGCAGTCCAGCTCCTTGCAGCGAGCGGATCGCCGATTCGCGACCTGAACCAGGCCCATTCACATAGACATCGATTTGCCGCATCCCGCTCTCCATCGCCTTGCGGGCCGCAGCCTCTCCTGCCCGCTGCGCAGCGAACGGTGTGCTTTTACGTGATCCTTTGAATCCTTGATTGCCCGCGCTGGCCCACACCACCGTATTCCCGCTCATGTCGGTAATCGTCACGATCGTATTGTTGAACGACGCTTGAACGTGCGCCACTCCGCTTTGAACGATTCGCCGTTCTTTCTTTTTCCCCTTTTTGACGCTCATGCGAACTCCTTCATTGTGCGTTCGACGAATTATGCGCTCGGGGCGGACTTCGTCATCGACGATCTCGGCTTGCTGCCGACGCCTGAACGGCGTCCTTTGCGCGTCCTGGCATTCGTTTTAGTCCGCTGTCCGCGCACGGGCAATCCTTTCCGATGCCGGAGGCCTCGGTATGTTCCCGTATCAACCAGCCGCTTGATATTCAATGAGACTTCCTTGCGAAGATCACCTTCCACCCGGTAATCACGATCAATGATCTCGCGCAGCTTGACAATCTTGTCCTCGCTCAGATCTTTGACCAGGACAGCTCCATCAACGTCGGCCTCCTTCAGAATCTTCAAAGCGACTGCTCGTCCGATTCCGTAAATGTAGGTCAAGCCAACATCGGCCCGCTTGCCTCTAGGCAAATCGACGCCAGCGATACGTGCCATTGCTTCTCCCTTCCGTCGAATCGTGTACCGTCATCCACTATTACGAGACACGCGATGCACCCATGCGCGCTCGACCGATAGTGAAGGACATTCTCACCCTTGACGCTGTTTATGGCGGGGATTGTCGCAAAGAATTCGAACCACCCCTCGCCGGCGCACAACTTTACACTTTGCGCAAATCGGTTTCACCGATGATTTGACTTTCATGAGAACTCCATGCCCCCTACTACTTGAAACGATACGTGATCCGGCCCCTGGTCAAATCATACGGCGACATTTCCATCGTCACCTTATCACCAGGAAGGATACGAATGAAATGCATCCGCATCTTGCCAGATATATGGGCCAAGATGATATGTCCATTCTCGAGCTTCACCCGAAACATCGCATTTGGCAGGGTTTCCGCCACGGATCCCTGTACTTCGATAATATCTTCTTTGGCCACGTACTTCTGCGTTCTTTCCTACGACTTAAATGTCGCCTGCGACTCGCCGGCTCAAGATCCTAGCTGGACCACTTGGTTGTATGGCAATCGTATGTTCGAAGTGAGCAGACAAGCTTCCATCAGCTGTGACCGCCGTCCAACGATCCTCAAGAACTCGTACGGCACTCCCCCCCATATTAACCATTGGCTCAATGGCTAGCACCATACCGCTCTGCAACCGTGGTCCCTGTCCAGGCTTCCCATAGTTGGGAACCTGCGGCTCTTCGTGCAATTGCCTGCCGATCCCATGCCCCACAAACTCCGTGACGACCGCATACCCAGCCGACTCGATATGACGTTGGACCGCATGCGAAATATCCATCAACCGATTACCAACCACCGCCTGCTCGATTCCCAGATACAGCGATTCTTCCGTCACCTGTACGAGCGCCGCAATCTTCTTAGGCACCAGACCAACTGCCACCGTTACCGCTGAGTCTCCATAAAACCCACCCACAATGGCGCCAAGATCAAGCCCGATAATATCACCATCCTTGAGCTTCCGGCCGGACGGTATTCCATGAACCACCTGTTCGTTCACGGATGCGCAGAGCGTCTTAGGATAATTCCTGTACCCCTTGAAAGCCGGGATCGCCCCCCTCGCCCGAATCTCTTTCTCGGCTAGACGATCAAGATCGTCGGTGCTGATTCCTGGTCGAACTTCTTTCCGAACAATCTCCAGCACCTCGGCAACCACTCTCGACACCTCCGCCATAATCTCAATTTCAGCAGGCGTCTTGAGAATGATCATGCCGTATCGTATGTCGCCAGCACCTTCGATAAACCCTGATACACAGACTCGACAGGACCCTCACTATCGAGATGCGACAAGATATTTTTCTTCTCGTAGAAGCCGATCAACGGGGCAGTCTGCTCTTCATAGACCTTCAGCCGTGTCTCAATCGCTTCCCTCTGATCATCACTTCGCTGAATCAACATATCCTTACACCGATCACACACTCCGGCTTCTTTGGACGGCGCGAACTCCACGTGATATGTCGCCTGACACTTTGGGCAGCTTCTCCGCCCGCTTAACCGTTTCACAATCTCAGCGCGAGATACCTGAAAGTTGATAGCGCGATTCAGGCCGATGCCCTGTTCATCCAGCACCTTTCCCAACTCTTCTGCCTGGGGAACCGTCCTTGGAAACCCGTCCAGGATAAATCCCCTGGCGTAACTGGGATCGGTCAACTTCTCCCGCACCAATCCGATGACTACCGAATCGGGAACGAGCCTCCCTTGGTCCATATAGGCCTTGGCCTCAAGACCCAAACTCGTGCGATGACGAACAGCCTCTCGGAGCAAATCCCCAGTCGATATTTTCCTAGCACCGTACTGCGCGGCAACCTTATCAGCTTGCGTACCCTTACCGACACCTGGAGCGCCAAGAAACACAAGCCGCATACGGCATTATCCGTTTCTTCCGCGCAGCGGAGCCATGCCCTTACCTAAAAACCCTTCGTAGTTACGCATCAGCATGTGCGATTCAATCTGCTGCGCCGTATCAAGACCCACTCCAATCACGATCAATAACGAAGTGCCGCCGAAATAAAAGGGCACATTCAATTTGTAAATGAGCAGCTCCGGGATGACACACACCACGGCCAAATAAATGGATCCGGCAAATGTTATTTTCGTAAGCACATTATAAATATAGTCCGACGTTCGCTGACCTGGCCGGATGCCGGGGATGAACCCCCCGTACTTCTTCATATTGTCGGCCATGTCCACCGGATTGAGAACGACAGCCGTATAAAAGAAACAGAAAAACAGAATGAGCCCGACATACATCAGCGTATAGAGCACCGATCCTGGCGACAGTTGCGTACCGATCTCTTTGACCCACGGCGTCTCAAAAAATCCTGCGATCGTGGCTGGAAACGCGATAATCGACGACGCAAAAATCGGCGGAATCACACCAGCTGTATTGATTTTCAACGGAATGTGCGTACTCTGCCCGCCGTACACCCGCCGGCCGATAACACGCTTGGCATACTGGACCTGGATTTTCCGGCGACCGCTTTCCAAGAATACGATGGCCGCCACCACGGCTACCATCAGCGCCGCCAAGGCGACGAGCATCACAATATTCAACTGTCCGACCTTGTAGAGGTCGAAGGTCTGAGCCACTGCCGACGGCAGTCGCGCCACGATACCTGAAAAAATGATCAGCGAAATCCCGTTCCCAATTCCACGTTCAGTGATCTGCTCACCAAGCCACATCAGGAAACCCGTCCCTGCCGTAAGCGTAATCACGGTCATGAGTCGGAATCCCCATCCAGCACTCAATACGAACGCACCTTGATTCATCTGTTCCAAACCGACTGCAATCCCAAATCCCTGAATCACCGCAATGCCGATCGTGCTGAATCGTGTATATTGAATGATCTTTTTCCGCCCGCGTTCCCCCTCCTTTGCCAGCTTGGTGAGGTGGGGCACCACCACCGTCAGCAGCTGAATGATGATCGAGGCGCTGATATAGGGCATGATGCCCAGCGCGAAAATCGTTAAGCGGGACAGCGACCCGCCTGAAAAAATATCTAAAAACCCAAGCAGGGAACCGCCCTGTTTTTGCAGAAATTCCGAGAGGGCCTCGCCGTTGATACCGGGAGTCGGGATATGCGCCCCGATGCGGTACACGACGAGCATCCCGAGCGTAAACAATATACGAGTGCGAAGCTCGGGAATCTTGAAGATATTCTGAACACTGGTCAGGAGCCGCTCAAACACCGCCGATGACCTCGACTCTCCCTCCAGCCGACTGAATCTTCGCCTCCGCAGACTTGCTGAACTTATGGGCCTGAATGACGAGTGATTTCTTCAGCTCTCCATTGCCAAGGATTTTGATCGGCAGTGTTTTACGCTTGACCAAGCCGGCATCCACCATTGCTTGCGGGGTGATGGTGCCGCTTCCGTTCCAATCCTGAAAACTTCTCACATTGACGATGGCATATTCTGTGCGAAAATTGTTGACAAACCCAAACTTCGGCAACCGCCGAATCAACGGCATCTGACCGCCTTCAAAACCAGGCCGCTTTCCGCCTCCTGATCTCGCCAGCAATCCCTTGTGCCCCTTGGTAGCAGTCTTCCCATGACCGGACCCAGGTCCGCGTCCGATCCGCTTTCGCCGCTTCTTTGCGCCTCTTGCCGGTGTCAAATCATGAAGATTCATGGCTTTCCAACCTCGAGCAGATAACATACTTTTTTGATCAACCCACGAACTTGTGGGGTGTCTGGATGGACGGCCGTCTGCCGTATATGCCGAAGCCGAAGCCCTCGCAGAACCAGGCGATGCGTTTCCGGCGTACCGATTGGACTCCGCTTAAGTGTCACTCGAATGCCTTGCGCTGTCGATTTTTTTGATTTAGGTGTTGCAACCGTACCCATTACACCGCCGCCCCTTCCTGCCGCTCTGCCATGGTCCGCCGCCGCAGACGAAGTACTTCTTCAGGATTTCGCAATTGCGTGAGCCCATCCAACGTCGCTCTGACCGTATTGAAGGGATTACCACGGCCAAGCGTCTTTGCGATTACATTATGTGCCCCCACCAATTCGACCACCGCGCGGACTGCACCACCGGCGATAATCCCCGTCCCCTCGACTGCCGGCTTGAGCAGCACATGCTCGCCGCCGAAAAGGCCATGTACTTCATGTGGGATTGAGCCTCCCTTGAGCGGAACATGCACCAGATGTTTCTTGGCTTGTTCGACAGCCTTTGATATGGCGACTGGGACCTCCGCAGCCTTCCCCTTACCGATCCCCACCCAACCATGGCCATCGCCGACCACGACCAGGGCACAAAAGTTAAATCGCTTGCCGCCCTTCACCACTTTCGCAACACGATTGATGAAGACGACTTTATCTTTCAGGCTTAGCTCATCAGGATTGACACGCACACAGTGCCTCGTTTCTGCTCTTCCCACTCAAAATTGGTGGGGATGAATAGGATGACCGCGCTAGAACTGAAGGCCCCCTTCACGCGACGCATCAGCAAGCGCTTTGATTCGGCCATGATATATCCGTCCGCCGCGATCAAAAACCACGGTGTTCACATTGGCGGCCTTCGCCCGCGACGCAATCAACTTCCCGACCGCCTTCGCCGCCTCAATGCTGCTCGTCGATTTAAGCGACGTGCGCAGCGACTTATCGAGCGACGATGCTGCTGCGAGCGTCTTCCCTTCGATATCGTTGATCACCTGCGCATAGATATGCGCACTGCTGCGGAATACGTTCAGACGAGGCCGTTCAGCAGTCCCCATGATCGTCTTGCGCACACGCCGCCGCCGCTGTTTCAGTTGTCGTAATTTTTCAGCCGTATTCATGTTCGCTACCTACTTCCCTGTCTTGCCTTCCTTTTTCCGCAACTGTTCGCCCGCATAGCGAACACCCTTTTGCTTGTACACATCGGGAGGCTTGATCGCTCGGAGATTTGCCGCCACCTGGCCGACGAGGCGTTTATCGACTCCCTTGACATTGATGAGAGTCTGCTTATCCACCTTCACATCGATACCAGCCGGCACTTGATATACGACAGGATTGATATACCCGACATTGAAACTCATCGTCCTGCCCTGAATTTGCGCCTTATATCCAACCCCGGTTATTTCCAGCGATCGTTCGTAGCCCTTGGTCACACCATGCACCATGTTATTCAATTCCGCCCGAACAAGACCATGCAAAGCCCGCAGCTTGCGGTCTTCGCTGGAGCGGGTTACAACGATCTGGCCGTTATCCACGGTGACGCTTACACCCTGAGCCAGAGACCAATCCAACTTCCCTAATGGACCCTTGACCGACACATTCGATCCTGAAACTTTGACATCCACTCCACCGGGAACCGCGATTGGTTTTTTCCCTATCCGCGACATGATTTTCTACATCCCTATTCAGTCGTTAAGACCTAGTCCCGCCTACCACACCGAACACAAAATCTCCCCGCCCAGCTTATTCTTGCGAGACTCCTGATCCGTCATGATACCTTTCGAGGTCGAAAGGATGGACACACCAATCCCATTGCGGACCTTGGCAATATCTTTGCTTCCGATATACACACGGCGTCCCGGCTTGCTGATCCGCTCCAGACCCGTAATCATGGGCTGCCCTTCCCCCACATATCGTAACCGCACATCGAGGATCGGATGCCCACCACGCATCCCGTCCTCAATGCCATCGACATACCCCTCTCTCTTCAAGACCTCTAAGATTGCGCGCTTCAATTTCGAAGTCGGAACAGCCACCGTCTCATGACGGCGCTGAGCGCCATTTTTCAATCGAACAAGGAGGTCACTGATCGGATCTGTAAGCATCTAATACCCTTCTACATTCTTAAGACGATCGGCCGTAGGCCGACATACCCGCTACCAGCTTGATTTACGCACGCCCGGAATTTCTCCGCGGAGACTCAGGAGCCGAAAACAGATCCTGCACATCCGAAACCGGCGAAGATACCCACGTACACGGCCACACACGCCGCAGCGATGATACTCCCGGCAGGGAAACTTTTGCTTGGTTGCCGCCTTATTTCTCAGCGCTAATCGTGCCACAAACACTCCTTCTCTTCGAACAATGCCTCACAACGAGTACGTCACTAGGTACGAAACGGCATACCCAGATGCTTCAACAGGGCCTTCCCCTCGTCGTTCGTCTTGGCTGTCGTTACAATCGTAATATCCATACCATGGATAGACGCCACTTCGTCGTACTTGATCTCCGGGAAAATCAGCTGCTCCTTCAGACCAAACGTATAGTTTCCACGCCCATCGAACGCCTTCGGCGAGACGCCACGAAAATCGCGGATGCGCGGAAGCGCCAACGACACCAGGCGATCAAAAAACTCATACATGCGGCGGCTGCGAAGGGTCACTTTGGTTCCAATCGGAAGCCCTTGTCGCAATTTGAAACCAGCAATGGCTTTCTTGGCCCTGGTCACGACGGGCTTTTGCCCCGTGATCGTCCCCAATTCGGTCACCGCACTCTCGAGCAATTTGACATTCTGCAGAGCCTCGCCCATGCCGACATTGAGCACCACACGCTCGAGTCGAGGCACTTGCATGACATTCTTGTAGCTAAATTCCTTCATCAGCGCGGGCACGACTTTTTGCTGATAGGTATCGCGAAGCCTGGGCCTGAATTTCGACTCTTCGCTCCCCTGGTCCAACTGCTGCGGCGCCGCACTCTCTTTTTTCGACGACTTCCGCTCCGTCGGCTTGCCGGTTTTGCCTTTTTCTACTTTCGCCATTCCAAATTCTCCAACCCTACTCGATAGTCTCGTTCGACTTTTTACTGAACCGCGTGCGCCGCCCATCCTCCAACGACCGTATTCCTACTCGCGTCGGCTTCTGCGTGACGGGACAGAAAAACATAACCTTTGAAATGTTGAGAGGCGCCTCACGCTCAAGAATGCCACCCTGCTTGACCTTCTGGTTCGGCTTGGTGTGCCGCTTGATGATATTGAGCTTCTCAACGGTCACTTGCCCAGCGCCAAGATCCACAGAGAGAACCTTTCCGGTCTTCCCCCGATCACGGCCTGCAATCACAACGACTGTATCGCCTTTTCTGATTTTGCTCTTACGAAGTGCCTGCACAATATCCTCACTCACCGGTCCCTACAGCACCTCAGGTGCGAGGGAAATGATCTTCATGAACTTCTTCCACCGTAACTCACGCGCGACCGGGCCGAAAATACGCGTCCCGATAGGCTCGCCGTCTTTATTGATCAGCACACAAGCATTTCGATCAAACTTGATGTAGGAGCCATCTTCTCGCCGCACTTCCTTGGTCGTCCGCACAATGACCGCACGGCTGACATCCCCCTTTTTCACACTCGCCTGGGGAATGGCTTCTTTGACGGCAACGACGACGATATCGCCCAACGATGCATAGCGCCGCCTGGTGCCTCCAAATACATGGAAGCACATCGCCTGCTTCGCGCCGGAATTATCGGCCACATCCATATACGTGTAGTTTTGAATCATATCTGCATTCCGCGCATGCCATGAGATCCGATGACCCCAGAACGGTGCTCCCTCTATTTTTCAGTCTGTCCCTTTTCCATAATCTGAACGACCCGCCAATTCTTGTCCTTGCTCAATGGCCTGGTCTGAATAATCTTGACCCGATCACCCACCTTGCACAGTCCGCTCTCATCATGCGCTTTCAATCTCGTCACCCGCTTGAGAACTTTCCTATATACTGGGTGAACCACTGATCGCGACACGGCCACGACGACGGTCTTCTGCATTTTATTGCTGACGACACTCCCAAACCGGTGATG
>SXGT01183359.1_pt1 | contig 12679 bp, 16 predicted proteins | sample 3176221 | NCBI WGS metagenome assembly SXGT01 (sample SAMN11356862, study PRJNA531348) | freshwater metagenome | isolation source: freshwater sample F1-120 | place: China: Fuxian Lake, Yuxi | collected 2017-12-25
CATGGCATCGAGGGTGAAACGCGCCGCGACCTCGGCAATCCGGCCTGCGCCCTTGGTGATGACGATAAAGTTGATCAAGGTCAGGATGATGAAGACGATGATGCCTACCGCGTAGTTGCCACCGACCAGGAAATGACCAAAAGCCTCGATCACCTTGCCCGCCGCATCCGGACCGGTGTGTCCCTGGAGCAGAACGACCCGCGTCGACGCAACGTTAAGTGACAGGCGCAGCAGCGTGGTCACCAGCAGTACTGTGGGAAACACCGCGAAATCGAGCGGCTGTCGGGTGTACATTGCAACCAGCAGCACCATGATCGAGATCGCGATATTGAAGGTCAGCAGAATGTCCAGCGCAAACGCCGGCAGCGGCAGGACCATCATCGAAAGGATCATGACGATCAGCAGCGGCGCCAGCATCTGGCGCAGATTCAGGCGCTGGACGAAGCCCTGGAAGCTCAGGCTGTCATTCATGCCGTAACGCCTGGATCAAGTCCCGGCGGCACCTCTATCTCACGCGGCATCAGTGGCTCGGCCCCGTCTGGTGTGCCGGCAGCAAAGGATTTCACCTGATACACCCAGGCCATGACTTCGGCCACCGCCGAGTACAGAGCCGCCGGAATAGCATCGCCCACGTCGGCATGACGATACAGCGCACGCGCCAAGGGCGGCGCTTCGAGCATGAGCACCTTATTCTCGCTGGCAAGCTCGCGGATGCGCTCGGCAACAAGGTTCATTCCCTTGGCAACCACCACGGGCGCCTGCATGCTGTCGCCATCGTATTTCAGCGCCACGGCGAAGTGGGTCGGATTGGTCACCACGACATCGGCCTTGGGCACCTCGGACATCATCCTCCCCCTTGCCATCTCGCGCTGCTGGCTACGTATCCTTGCCTTTAGTTGGGGATCGCCCTCGCTCTCCCGCGATTCCCTGCGCAATTCTTCGCGGGTCATTTTCAGCCGGTCATGGTAGTGAAAAAGCTGAAAGGGCACGTCGATCGCGGCAATCAGGGCAAGCCCCGCAATCAGCGCCACAAAGCTGACGAACAGCACATGCGAAAACGACGTCAAGCCGACTTCGATGGGCGCCGAGATCAGTGCAAACAACCGATCCTGCTCGTGACGCACAATCCAATAAAGCACCAGGCCAATAAGCAGCGCCTTGAGGATAGCCTTGATCAGTTCGGCGATGCTCTGGGTAGAAAACATGCGTCCCAGACCCTTCACCGGATCCATGCGGGTAAGGTCGAGCTGCATTGCCTTAGGAGAGAGCACCCAGCCTCCCATCATTAGCGGCGTGACGCCAATCGCGACAATGACGGCGAGAAAAATCGGGCCCGCCACCAGGAAGGCGTCCACCGTCAGTCCAAGTGCCCCCTCGCGCATCACTACGGGGTCGAAGGCGGCGTCACGGCTGAAATTGAGGCCATGACGCACCAGGTCAGCCGCGCGTTGCGCAATCCAGCCGCCCAGTATCCAGAACGTGCCGGCACCTGCCGCCAGCACCATAAACGCCATCAGTTCGCGCGACTGCGGAACATTGCCCTCCTCGCGGGCCTGCTCCAGCCGGCGCGCCGATGCGGGTTCGGTTTTCTCGAGGTCGCTTTCCTCAGCCAAGGACGGTCTCTCCCATGACGGGGATTATTCCCGGCAGTGGCCATTGGGAGCCAGCGAAAAAGCGCCGAAACCTCGACCTATTCAGGCAGCGCGGAACATGGCTTGTCTGCGCTTTGGCGATTTTTCCGCGGGAACTGCCCCGAGCCGGAGGCGGTGACGGCGGGAAAAGCCGTCAGACCTGTCCGGATTCGCGTGCCTTGCGCTCGCGCTCGGTTTTCGTGATGTAACGCTGGATAAGTGTCGACGCGGCATGCGGCAACCTGACGAACTCGAAGCCCCCGCGTTTCGACGGCACTCCGCTGCGACTGACGACTTCGCTTGCCCAGCGAAGCTTGAGCGTGGTGGCAATGGTGCCACCTTCCGGAAGGTCGATGCGGCAGTCCGCAAACTGCATGTCGGTCTCGAGCGGCAGGTCGGCCGGCAAACCCGAAAGGCAGACACCGCCGATGCTCAGATCGACGACTGGCGCGCTCAACGCAATGCTGGCGCCCGACGCATCGTTGCAGCGGAGACGGCAGCGCAGCGGATGGATGATCGGTGTCAGCAGTCGAAAATATTCCCGGCGCTGCAGGCGCAGGATGCTGTCCGGAAGCTGTGCATGAAATGTCGGACGACCGTCAACCACGACGCGCTTGACGCCGCGCAGGATGAATTGGATCTCGACCTTGTCCAGTTGGGCGGAACAGAACAGCTTGTCGGCTTTCAGCGCCGCCTCGTTCATTTCGCGGCTGGCACCGAAATCCAGCAGCATGCCGTTCTCTCCCCAACTAATCAGGGTGGTCAAAACCACGTCCTGCCCGCCGTTGAAAATCATGCTGATCAGCGAGACATGCTCAGAAAGTCCACGGCATACCGCGAACATCTCGTTCTTGCTGGTCAGCAGGTACTGGCTGTACTTGTCACCCGGCAGGAAATCGGCCAGCGAGCGCGTCGGTGCAGCGGGATTCGAGCCTGGCGAATTGGGCGGAGTGGTCATTTCAGTTCAGGATACCGGCAATACAGGAGTCGGCCAAGGGCCAGGACCCCGCACGCCCCTCGGGCAGCAATCATGGGAACGACGCAATTCTAGCTTGGATTGTTTTTCTCGGCCAAGCCGGAAAACACCGGCGGCTCTCCGCGTTCGACCTTGTAGAGCCAGGCAAGCAGTTCGGCGACTGCAACATAGAGCTGCGGAGGACTGTAGTGATCAAGGTCCACTTGCGCGAGCAGCGCGACAAGGGCCGGCGATTCGTGGACATAGACGCCATGCTCGCGGGCGCGTGCGATGATTTCGTCGGCAATCAGTCCGCGTCCCTTGGCAACCACCATCGGCGCCGTTTCGCCGCCGGCGTACTTGAGGGCGACGGCAAGGCTACGCCGCGCATCGTCGTCAGACGGGCTCACGCTTCACCTGTGCGCCGGCCAGAACCAACCCGGCCGCATCAAAGGACTGCTGCAGGCCGGGAATCGCCGCCTCCAGCCTGGCACCACTGGCCGGCGCCGAAGCTTCCAGCATGAGGTTGACGCTGGCGCCGCTAAGCTGCAGCCTGACGTCGATCTCGCCCAGGCGCGGCAATATCAGGCGCAGGCGCGTTTGCCAGATATCCTGCGGCTCGGGTGTTTCGGCGCTTCCCGACGAGTCGCGGCGGATCTCCCAGTCCATGACCTGATTCGGCCAGACCTCGCCTTGCCAAACCAGTCTATTACTGGCTCCGGCCTCGAGTTGCTGCTGCACCAGTTGCCTCAATTCATCCGGTATCGCCGCCGGCTGCCCGGCTTGGGCGCTGTCGACGATACCGGCAATTACCGGGCTGCGTGCCACAAGGGCCTGCTGGAGATCCCTCGGTGACGGGGTCGCCGCAGTACTTTCGCCCCGTGCCGCCAGCGCCGACTCCTCGTCTCCGGCCGCCACGGCCAGCAATACCGCTGGATTCGAGAAGCGCCCCTGCGGTTCAGACAACAGGCTGGCCAAAGGACGCTGCCCCAGTGCCCACTGTACCTGGTGAGCCTCATAGAACATGCCACTGCCGGCAACTGCCCGCGCCAGATTCGGTGGCAGTTCGCGGGCGATTTCCGCCCCGTTTACCGGCACCCTGGCCAGCACCGGACCGCCCCGGGTCAGGTCGGCAGGCGGCGGAGTTTCGCCCTCCGCCCCGAGCAGAGAGGCAATCAATTGCCCGGCACGGGAAAGGCTCGCATTCGCAAAGGGCGCCACCTCCGCCCCTTCGGCCGCATTGCCCCGCTGGGCGACGATGCCCTGCAAGCTTCGAGAGACCACCACAAGATCCAGCGTGTCGCCGGCCTTGGCCCCCTCCGGCAAGGACAGCGTCATCAGGCGCCCGGCAACCACCGCCTTGTAGGTATTCTCGGGAAGCGCCTCCTGGATACGCGCGCGAAATGGCTGTCCCGGCTGCAGTTCCGGGAGATCCGAACCAATCTCGGCAATCGGCCGCAGCGGATGCGCGCCGACTTCGGCCTGGGTACGCAGTTGCACGCCAACATCGGTAGGGATCATCACCATGACAGGTCATTCATCCAGGGACACCGGCGGGCAAAGTCGCGGGAGCACGAAAGCCGGACCGCAGCGCCGGCGATCCGCCCGCAATCAAGCCGGATCGCCGGCCTGCTGCCGGTCTTGGCCCTGCCTGCGGTCCGACGTCGGCATCTCGCCCCGTGTACCAAGCTCGTTCCACAGGTTTTCCAGCCAGGGCTCGGTGTAACGGCGCACCTCGGCGTCATCGTCGAGGATGCGCTGTATGAGGCGGCGAAACTGGTCGACGTCCGACGCGGCAAGGGCGCTTGGTTTGTCGCAACTCCGCAGATCCTCACGCAGCTGCCCAACCCCGCGCTGCACCGTGGCGAAACTTTCCCAGTCGCCGACGCGCGCGGCCTCAGCCATGCGAGACGACAGAAAGCTGATTTCCCGGTAGAGGTCGGCTTTTGAGCGCATCCGGCACATCCTAGCCTCCAGTCGAAGCCGTCATTTGGCGAAGCTGCGGCGGGATCATCGGCCAATTCAGCCGGGCAGCATCAAAAAAACCGCACCTCAGGCCCCATAGGCCTTCAGCAAGCGCTGCGACTGGCGATTGCTTTGTATGTTCTGCCGAGCTTGGCCGAGCCAGTCTTCTATCCGCCGTCGTATTTCCTTGTCGGCCTCGAGCACGCCGGCGATGATCTCATCCTTGCGCCTGCGGCTGACATCATCGAGCGCGCACACCGCATCGTCGGATTTCATGTGCTCGACCAGTTCGCTGCGGCGCCGTTCGATAGCTACCAGCCCGTCCCAATCTTCGCGCACCGCCGCCTCATGCATCTCCCGGGTGAGAATGGCAAGTCTCTCATAGTCGGAGATGCCCCGCGAAGACGCCATGACCTCAGTTAACTGGCTGCACCCTTGTTGCTCCGAGGGAAACATTGGAGGCCTGACCGGGTGAAACCGCCTGGGGACGGATCGCATTCCACGCCGCCGCCAACTCACCCAGCAGGCGCGCCACCTCGTCGAGAATGGTCAGGTCATTATCCTTGTTCGCCGTCATCAACTGCCGCATCATGTAGACGTAGAGCGCCCCGAGATCCTCCGCGATCTTGCCGCCGGCCTCCATGTTCAGGCTGGCAAACAGGCCTTCGTCAATGATGGCGAGGGCCTTGGAAATCGAACGACCCTTGGCAGCGATCTCTCGGTGTTCCATCTGATACCTTGCCTCAGCGATCGCCAGCAGCGCCCCCTGGAAAAGCATCGAAATCAATTCGTGCGGGTCGGACCCGCCCACGGCGGACTCGATGCCAACCTTGCGATAGGTATTGACTGCGGCAAAGGCGTTCATGATGATCCTTAAGTGGAGGATGAAAACTGCCGGGCCAGGTAGGCACCGGTCTTGTTCATGCTGCTTAGCAGAACATTGAGGTTGCTGTATGTGGCCGTGTATTGCTTCTGGATTGACGTCATGCGAACTTCCAGCCGGCTGATCTGGTCGTTGAATCCGGTCAGGTAGGTGTTGAGACTGGTGGTGCGCGCGTCGATCAAGCCGCCGACCTCCACCACCGATGTCGCCCAGGCATCCATCCTTGTTGCGTAACCCGTGGCCGACGAGAATAAATTGACGACGTCGCCAAAATCGCTCGCCATTGCGGCGTCGAGCTTGCTTCCGTCCAACTTGAGCGTACCGCCCGTCTGAAAGGCAATGCCGACTTCGGCGAGCGCGGTCAGCGTGCCCCCGCTCGCGCGCGTCATAAGAACGCTGCGCAACTGATCGAGCATGAGACGCACCGTTCCATCGCCCGACAGGACATCGGCGGACGATTTGCTGTAGGCGGAGCGGGACTTCAGCTGGTTGGCCAGTGCATTGAAGGCATCCACGAGACCTGATGCCGCCTTGCTGACGGCGGAGGTATCCCGGCTTACCGTGAGGGTCGCACTGGCGCTTTCCTTGCTGATGGTGAGGGTAACGCCCTCGATGGCATCGGTAATCGTGTTCGACGAACCAACGATGCGCACGCCGTTCACTTCAAAATCGGCGTCTGCCGCCGCAACAGTCTGAGCCATCGGGATGGCCGGTGCCGGCACGTTTTCGGTGGCATTGTAGGCCAGCAGATCGTTCAGGGTGTTATCGCCGCCGCCAAGCACGGTGATGCTGCTGATGGCGTTGGCCGTTCCCGCGCTTTCGGCAGACAAGGCCAGTCGGTAGGGTGTGCCGCTGCCGTCGTTGATGATGGTCACGCTGATACCGATGTCGGCGGCATTGATCGCGCTGCGTATGTCCTGCAGGCTCGCACCTGCGCTGATCGCAACGTCGGTACTGGCGGCGCCGACCGTGAACCTCACGGTCGAGTCGGCGGCGGTCAGCGCCACAGTATCCGATCCCTGCCCGGCTGCGGCCAGCCTTTGCGCTTTTGCCAGGGTGGTCACATCGACCACGTAGCTGCCGGCGACCGCCGTAGTCGTTGCCGAGGCAGAAAGAACGGCGGTATCGGAGGACGCGGCGCTGTATGCTGCCAGGCTGCTGACCAGGCCCTGCGCCGCTGTCTGGAAGCCCGAGGCGAGCCCCTTCAGCGTGCCGAAGGATGAAATCTTGGCCTGATAGCTGCTGACTTTCGCATTGAGCTTGTCGATCGGCTTCCGCTCGACCGACATCAGTTGCGAAACGAGCGAGGGAACGTCAAGAGTGCCTGCGTTGGACGAGGCAAGAGGTGCAGTGCTGGCCATGAATACGGCTTTCGGGCTAGGCCTTCTGGCTCAGCAGAACGCCGCTCTGCTTCTGCAGAAAGACATCAATCGCGTTCGCGATGTTCAGCGTTTCTTTCGAGGGAATTTGCCGGATCAAGTCGCCGGTTTCGGCATCCACGACCTGTACGACCAGCCTCTCGGTTGACTGATCCAAACTGAACCTCAGGTGGCTATTCGAAGTTTGCATGGCCTGGTTGATGGCGTGGACCGCAGTTTGCAGCTGCTGCGCGGAAATCTTCTCGGCAGCGAGGCTGCCAGGCGAAGATTCGCTTGCAACAGACCGAGGTGGATCGGCAGCGGCCGCAGGCACGTCATCTCTGACGCGCCTTGCTGGTTGCCCACCCTGATTGGTGTTCTGGACAATCATGGTCTATCTCCTTCGCTCCGAATTCCCGACCGGCGACCCGGCCGGAAATTCATGAGGCTAACCGCTTACCGAAGCAAGGTCATTGCCTTGTTCGGGTTCTGGTTTGCCTGGGCCAGCATGGCGGTTCCCGCTTCCTGCAGAATGTTGTTGGTCGTCATGGAGATGGTCTCAACTGAGAAGTCGGCATCCATGGTACGGCTGTAGGACGCCTTCAAGTTTACCACCGCCGTATTCAGGCTGGAGACCGCTGAATCCAGGGTCGCCATGTCGGCACCGAACTTGGCGCGGGCGGTGGCAATGGCAGAGATCTCTGTATTGAAGTTGGCCACGCTGGCCAGCGCACCGGCCGCTGCTGCGGTGAATGTGGTTCCGGTACCACCGGCGGTACCGCCCGCGGTATCCACCGTGACGGCAACGCTGGCGACGACCAAACCGTCGATACGGGCGTTTTCTGCCAGCAGCGCGGTGGCTTCTTCGTTGGAAACGGCACCGGTCTGGGTAAAGATTTCATAGAGGCGCTGGGTGTTGATCGCGATTTGCTCGAGGTAACCGTCGGCGGTCTGTGCCAGCGAAATCGCGTCATTGGCATTTCGCGCCTGCATGGACGCGGCGCGAATCTTCGAATCCGTCGTCATCGACAGCGCCATGCCGGTGGCGTCGTCTCTGGCACTGTTGATGCGAAGGCCGGATGACAGTCGGGCCTGGGCAGTATCCAATGCCTTTTGCGACCGGTTCAGGCTGTTGGCTGCAAAATTGGAAGCAGAGTTGGTGTTGATTACGAGTGCCATGATTTTCTCCTTTATTACCGATTAATTGATGAGGCCGCTGGTGATGCTTGCCTTGGGCTTTCAGCCTCGCCTGAAGCGTTGTTGCTACTTACGGATGCCTGACTGAAAACTTTAGGGTGAAACTTCAAGATCCTTCAATCTTGCATTTGGCCTACGTTTTCTTTATCGGTCAGGGACGTAGAAGCTTTAGCGAAATTTCCAGAATCCGGACAATTCACCCCTGAACCAACGTCAATACAACGATTGCGCCTGGTTCGCCAGGCTGGAACGAGGTCTGCAAGCCTGAATTTCTCGCCCTTTTCTGCCCGCAGGCCTATGACGACGGACCGCGAACCGCGACCGGTTCCGGGTGCGAAGAATTTTTCTCACAAAGACCTAAAGTCGCCCCGGAAGCTGCCGTTAAAACGAGCGTAAGCGCGTGTTCTATTACCGAAAGGAAAGCAGCCATGGCAATCGATACCATCACCAATGTACTGGGAACCCGGGTTGCCCCGGACAAGGCTCGCGAAAGCGCCCCGCTGCCCCCTCGCCCCGAGGCAGAGGAACAAACGGCACAGGCGAACCGCCCAACCCCACCCCGGCGCCCGGCGAATCTGATCAGTACGGTGACCCAGAGCCTGGAACAGGCTGGGCTTGCCACCCAGGATCCGAACGCCGTTTCGGGCGTCACTGAAGCCAACCCGACGGAAACGGGCAACGATCCGGAAACCGCCCAAAGCGAAAAAGTGGCCCAGGCGCTGCAGGCATTCATGCATTCCCTGCTTCAGGCTGTTACTACAGATAGGTCGGACAACGGGGGCACGCCTGCCACGGAATCCGTCGTGAGGCCCGGTCCGTCGGGTGAATCCCGGGCGCCCACTCCTGCGGCCGATGCCTATGGCGGTCTGGTGAGTCGCCTTGAAAGCCTGGTGCGGGAAATCGAGGCTAGCCAGAACGCACCGGTAGCGACGGAAGAGCTCACGCAGTTGGACTCGGCATTCAAGGAACTGGCGCGCGCCGCCACTGGCCAGACCAGCAGCGCAACAGGGTCCGCGCCTAATCTGCAGGCGGTGCTAAAAAACATTGCCCGCAACCTGCAGAGCACGGGCGACCCAACCCTTGCCAGCACCGGAAACGTGATCAACACGGCCGCCTGAGCGCGCGCCCGGGACGGAACCTGCTAAATTTCCCTTCCGGATCAACAAGAACCCACCGAATACCGTGTTCAACGAGCACCCCCTGCCCGATGTCGACGCCTGGCTGGCGGTTTTCGCCCAGTCGGCATTGCCGGTGTTGCGCCATTCCGAGAACGAGATCAGCCGTCTGCGGGAAGACGAGGAAAACACCAACGGCCGTATCCTGGCCGGGGTGATCCTCCACGATCCCCTGCTCACCCTGCGCGTCCTGGCCTATATCGAGGAACATCGGCGCAAGCGCCAGACCACCGACATCACGACCATCGACCGCGCGATCATGATGATCGGCATTACGCCATTCTTTCGTGCCTTCAGCGAACTGCCGATCATTGAAGACCGGTTGCGTGACCATCCCCAGGCCCTGCTCGGCCTGCTCAAGACCATCGGCCGCGCGCGCCGGGCCGCCCACTGGGCCCGCGAATGGGCCATCCAGCGCCGCGACATGGATGTCGACGAGATCACGCTGGCCACCCTGCTGCATGACGTGACCGAGATGATGATGTGGCTCTACGCACCGAAGATGGCCTTGCAGTTCCGTGACGCACAGCGCGCCGCGCCCACCAGGCGCTCGGCGCTGATCCAGGAGGAAATCTACGGCGTCCCGCTGTACAAGCTCAAACTGGCACTGGCCGAAACTTGGCGTCTGCCGGCCCTGGTGGCCCAGCTACTGGATGACCGGCAGGCCGAAAACCCCCGCGTGCGTAATGTCAAGCTCGCCGTCGATCTGGCGCGCCATTCCGCCAACGGCTGGACCGACCCTGCCCTTCCTGATGACTTCAAGGGCATACGCGAACTGCTGCACATCAACCAGGAAACACTGCTGCGGCATCTCGATGTCGGCGAGGAAGAGGCACGGCTGATCCTCGCCATGGACCCGCCCGACGCCTGAACGCCGGGCCGCGGCTCCCGACGGATTCAGGGCGCCTTGCGCCCCTTCATGCCAACCAGCAGCGCTTCATCGATTCCCAGCTCACGCAACTTCGCGCGTGCGGCGTCGGCTTCGGCGCGCGTGGCGAAGGGGCCAATGCTGACCCGCGCCTCGATGGTGGCCTTGATCCCCGCCTTCTCCAGTTTTGCGCGCAGTTCCTCCGCATTGGCGAGGTCGCTGAAGACTCCAAGCTGCAACGCGAGGGGTTTTTCCGCCGGACGCTCCGTGGCGCGCGACAGCGGGCGCACCGCCTGTGCCGGCTCCGGACTGCGCGGCGCAGCGCCTGCAGCGGCAGCGGAGCGGGCCGGCGGCGGCTCGCGCATATCGGCTCGCGGCGGCGGTGGCGCGGCTGCCTCGGGCGAGCGCATCAGGGCGTGCCGGCCCGTAGCCGGCCGGGTCAGCGGTTTTTCCCCCGGCCCGGCCGGAGGAGCGCTTCCCTGCGGCGTCGCGCTGCCTTCCGGAACGGTCGCTGCGGGAGTGCTGGCTAAGCTCTCCTCCGCCGGGGCGTCCGGGCGGCTCTGTTCAGACTTGATCGTGTCCGTCACCTGCGGCCGTGGTGCGGGGACGGCCGGCGTCGGGGCGGGCGACGCAATCGCGGTCTTTTCCGGCGCCGGCCCCGGCGCGTGCATACGATCGAAAACGGCAAGACTTGCCAGCAGGCCGGCGAGAATGACCACGGCAAACACTATGCGTCCCAGCAGCCGGCGTTTCAGCGCCGCGTAGTCGTCATCAGGTTGCTCGCCCATCATCTTCCTGTCCCAGTAACCAATCTAGCTGCGCGGCGAATCAAGGTCGAAGTCAACCTCGTCGTTGAACTCCCGCCGCGCCAGTGCCGCGACCAGCTCCGCCTCGCCTATCGAAATGCCGCAGCGAGCGGCAATTCCTGAAGGGAGTTCACCACGTTCCGCCAGACTCATGGCCTCGGAATAGATGGGGGAAACATTGTGTTTTGCCTTTAGCTGTTTGACTTCCTCGTCCAGATGGGCGACTTCCGCCCGGAGCTGGGCCATCTCGCGACGCAGGCTCCTAACTTCGAGATCAAGCGCCGACTTGGCCAACCGGCCGGCGAAATCCTGATCTGACACCTCGGGACCCACTGTCACCGGCTCGGTGCGTTGCGGATCGAGAGTCGCCTCCGGCGAGACTTGCGGGAAAGTCCTAGCCGCTGCGGGAGCCCGCCGGCGCAAGCGCAGCACCAGGATGACCAGGTAGACCGCCACCAGTACGACACAAAGCCAAAGTAAATCGCGCAATCCCGGCACGGCAAGATCATTCATGGCACGTGAGAGAAATACGAAAGTCGGCGATGGGGGTACGGCGATCAGTCATTGGCGGCGGGCAAATCGGGGCGCTGGAAATCCTGGTGGATGATACCTCCGAACCCGATCGCCATGCCCGCGCCAAAGAGCTTCCCGAAGTGACGACCACCGCTGCGCCAAACGGCGGCAGCGGCACTTCGCGCAGACCGGCATGGCGGCAGGCCTTGTTTCGGGGTAGTGTGTCCGCTTTTCGTCTGGATGTGCCTGTGAAACTTGTACTTCTGCTTGCCCTGGCTATCGGCCTGTCATCCTGCAGCAAGCCGGTTGAGGATACGCGCCCCGGCCAACCTGTAAAGACCCGCCAGACCGCGTTCAAGGAGATGTTGCGCGTATTCGAGCCGATGGGAACCATGCTCCGTGACGGCAAATACAATGCCGGCAAGTTCGAGGCACTGGCCGCTGAACTCATCGCCAGGCGCAATGGTCCGTGGGGGCATTTCGGCGCGGATACCAACTACCCGCCCACCAAGGCCAGACCGGAAGTCTGGACCAGGCAAGGCGAATTCGAAAAAGCGCGCGAAGCCTTTTTCAGATCGTCCGATGTCCTGCTGATCGCGGCCCGGACGAAAGAACTCAATACCGTGACCGACGCCTACGCCAGGGCCTACGACGCCTGCCAGTCATGTCATCAGGAGTTCAAGCAGAAGTGAAGGAAGGGGGGAAAGCCATGGCCTCCGCGCCAGTCCTCATCACTCCCACTCAATATAATACGTCTTCTATCTTCTTGTTATTATTGCTGTTTTTAGATTGTCGTACAATTGTCGTGCGTTTCGCTCTCGAATGATGCACGACTAATTGCGCACCGTCACGGGTGGATTATTGAGTCACGATTTCTTTGCACGACGTGCTCGCAATTGCTCGCCTAACTTGCGCGTGTGCAGTGACTTACGCAACCATTTCTTTTCGGGTTTGCAGTAGAAGAAGCAGTGATAAACATCGCCCGTATGACGAGTACGCACGACTTTCCCCGCGCCATCCAAAATCGGGTGTTCTTCGATGATGTATTTCGCTTTCGCACCCTTGCGCAACTTTTGCGCCAATGGGTTACGTGCGGTTTCGACAGGTTCGGGATCATGATGCTCAATGATCCCGGGTTGTCGTGTGGTCTTCGTAGACTTGGACAAAACGAATCACCCCTGCTTTTTTGTATGTCGTTGATATTACACGAAAACAACAAAACGCAAGAGTGATTTTTTGCTACATAGTCAAAATGTCGTATGCTATATTTTCGTTAATAATCAATAACATAACAAGCATTAATCATTCCCACTCGATGGTCGCCGGCG
>SXGT01290161.1_pt1 | contig 12679 bp, 4 predicted proteins | sample 3176221 | NCBI WGS metagenome assembly SXGT01 (sample SAMN11356862, study PRJNA531348) | freshwater metagenome | isolation source: freshwater sample F1-120 | place: China: Fuxian Lake, Yuxi | collected 2017-12-25
CGTGGTCGATGTGAGCGATGATCGAAAAATTACGGATGAGGCGAGTGTCCATGAAACCTTTAACCAACAGTGCGACCCCACCGGGCTTGCCCCGGTGGCTCGTTGGCTTTTGCACTACTTCGGGATCACAAGTCGCTTGCGATCGACCACTCGACAGCGAGTAGTGCAGAAGCCTGGAATCCACCGGGACAAGCCCGGTGGGGGAAAGTCAACTCGGTGGGTCATTCGAGGGGCGGGGATGCTAGCGGTTACTGCCGGGGGGGTCGAGTGCCGGTTTTGGCCCGAACCGCGAGCCGATCTCAAGCGATCCGCCATCGCGGCAACCTTAAAACCGCTGCTGGCTGGCCTACTTCGCTCGCGATAAACTCGCCACGCCGACCGGTCTGCGACGGAGATTCCCGCCTTGAACACCCGCCAATTTGCCATTGTCTTCGCCCTTCTGAGCAGCGTGTGCGTCTTTGCCCTGCGACCGACGTTTTCGCAAGACGAGGACGAAGCCGAGTCGGAAGCTCGCAAAACAGCCGAGCGATTCTTGCAGGTGCTGGAGCGGAACCCGCGACGTGGGACCGCGCTCGACAAGGTGGTCGAGTTTCATCTCGATCACGAGTCGCTCGACGAGCTGATCACGCGGATGCGCGAGCAGGCCGAAGCGACCGATCACGAGGACGCCGGCCGAGCGTGGCTGGTCGTCGGACTGATTGAAGCCTCGCAGGGGAACGCCGAGGCGGCTCAGCCCGCGCTGGAACGAGCCGACGAATTGCTGTCGAAAAGTGCGGTCGCGTCGTTCTCGCTCGGACAAAACTTGATGACGTTGAATCGTTGGGAGGACGCGGCGGCGGCGCTCGAACGAGCGATCCAGCGGAAGCCCGCTCCGACCGATTTGCTGGATGTCTTTCAAACGCTCGGCCGAGTGCTGCAGCGGCTGGCTCCCGGTGACAAGGTGGTTGAGGTTTGGGCGCGGCTTGAAAAGCTGGTGCCGGATGATCCGCGCGTGCCGCTGCTGATCGCGAAGACGTTGCTCGACGACGGACATTGGGAGGCGGCGCTCCCTCGCTTTGAGGCGCTGGCCAAAGCGACGAAGGACTTGTATCAGCGGTCGGAGTTTGAACTCGAAGCGGTCGATTTGCGGCTGAAGCTTGGTCAGTTCGAGAAGGCGCTGACCGAAGCCGATCGTCTGCTCGGCGGGCTGAAGCAGGATCACTGGCTGTTCCGCGAGACTCGGCGTCGCGTCGAGGAGGCGTTTCTCACGAAGGATGACGCGGCGGGACTCATCAAGCACTACGAAGAGCGGCTGGTGAAGCAGCCGGAGGACATCGATGCCGTCGTGCGGCTGTCGCGAACGCTGGTTTCGATCGACCGTCGCAAAGACGCGCGGACACGATTGGAGGCGGGCATCAAGCTCGCGCCGACATCGGTTGATCTGCGGCTGGAGTTGATCGAGCTGTTGCAGTCAGACCAGCAGTTCGCCGAAGCGATCGCGCAGTACGAGCAGCTCGATCGGATCGAGCCGAACAATCCCGATTACATCCGCGATTGGGGGTTCGTGATTCTAAAACAAACGGACGAAGCGCTCGGCGAGGGTCTCCCGACCCCGCCGAAACGCCCGACCGAAGGTCTCCCCGAACGTGAACCAGCGGCGACCAAAGCGGAGACCTCTGGTCCAGGCGAGCGGCGAGGTCAGGAGACCCGCGCCGAGCGCGATCGTGTTGCAGCGGCGAAACAAGCCGCCACTATCTGGCGAAAGCTTGTCGATGCGAAGCCGAAGGATGCGAGCGTTGCCTCACAGGTCGCAGGGCTGATGGCGTCGGCGGACAAGTCGCTGCTCGGTGACGCCGCCGAACTGTTGCGCACGGCGATCGAGCTGGAGCTGGAAGTACTCTCACACCGTGAGCAGCTTGGCGAGGTGCTGGACTCCGACGGCAAGAAGGAGGAATCGCTCGCCGCCTGGCGGTCGATGGCCGAAGAACCTCGTCGCAACGCGAACAACCTCGCGCATCTGGCTGAGGTGTTGTCTCGCTTTGGCTACCGCGACGAGACGCTGACGACGATCGACGCCGCGTGCGAGTTGGATCGCAAGTCGCTCGAACTGCGTTTCCAGCAGGCCGAGCTGCGTCGCAAGTGGAAACAGCACGAGCTGGCAATGACCTCGTTGGCCGAAGCCGCCGCGCTGGCCGACACGCCGGAGACGTTCGACCGCGTCGTGCAGGTCGAGGTCAAGGTGCTCAGCGAGTCGGAGATGCTGGACGAGCGGATCGAGGAGTTGCAGGCAGCGCTCAGCCGAGACTCCGGACGCGGCGCATTGATCCCGAAGGGATCGCAGACAGTAGCCGGGGGTCGCAGCGCAGCGCAGACCCCCGGTCAGGTATCGTGGCAGCCGCATCCCGGCGGGATGCCAGAAGCTGGCGACAATCTTGCCGATCACGACCTCACCGTTTCTGGCATCCCTTCAGGATGCGAACCAGATTCCGATTCGCTTTCCGGGGGTCTTCGCGATGCTTCGACCCCCGGCTACTTTCTGGCATCCCTTCGGGATGAGTCACAGTCCATTCAAAAATCCGCGTCTGGCAAGACCGATCTAACGAAGTTCGACCCTGCGTCACCCGCCGCACAACAATTCCGCCTCGCGAAATACCTCGAAGCCGCTGACAAGCTGCGCGAAGCGACAGTCGCGGCGCGAAAGGCGGTCGAACTCGCGCCGCGCAACGGCGTGTTCATTCAGGCGGCGGCGAGGATGCTGACGCTCGACAGTCAGTGGCTCTCGGCGGTCGAGTTGTACGAACGGCTGCTGAAGATCGACCGGCGGTTTCGGATCGACTCGCTTCGTTCGATCGCGGAGCTCGAGCAGAAGCTCGGTCGCAAAGAGAAGGCGTTGAAGGCGGGACGGGAATTGCTCGCGGCCGCTCCCGGCAATCCAGAGAACGCGGAGTTCGTCGTTGAAGTCTGTTTGCGTTTCGGCCAGGACGCTGAGGCGTTGCAGATTCTGCGTCGAGCGTCTCGGCAGAACGTGGCGGACAAGCGGCTGGCGTTGAAGTTGGTCGAACGATTGATGGAAGTGGGAGAAGTGCGGAACTCGGAGCGCGAAGTGCGGAGTGCTGATGGCAAGAGCGCGACTTCTTCAAACTCCGCACTTCGCGCTCCGAACTCCGCGCTCGACGAGTCTCGAGAAGTCCTTTGGCGGGTCTTCGAGCAGACTGCGAAGTCCGATGATCGGATCGAAGTCATCCGCAAGCTGGCCGAGTTGTCCGTCTTCCCTGGCGAGTTCACGAAGCTCACGCAGCGGTTGGAGCGGTATCGCACCGACCCGAAGTTGCGTCGCGATGCGTCGCTGGCGTTGGTACAGGTTCACGAGCAAGCGGGAGACACGCAGCAAGCTCGGCGTGAGTTGGAGCGGTGGTTGCCGCAAGCTCCGCGAGACCCCGCGCTGTTGGCTCGGATGGTCTCGCTGTGCGAAGCGGCGGGAGATTTGGAGGTCGCGATCACTCATCAAAAACGGCTGTCCGATGTGACTCGCAAGCGCGAGGCCGACGAGCACCTCGTCGTGCTGCTCCGCCGAGCGGGCCGCGATACCGAGGCCGACATGCTCGCCTCCCGCTGGCTCGAAACGGAACGCGATCCGGTCAAAGTGCTACGCGAGATCGACCGGCTGCTGACACCGCGTCAAGCGAAGAACACTCAAGATTTGCAGCTCGCGCTGAAGCTCACGCAATCGTGGCTGGACCGCGATCCAGACAACTGGGAGTTCCTCAATCGCTACGCGAATGGATTGCATGCGATCGGGCAGACGAAGGAGGCTGACGCGATTCTCAAGAAACTGTTGGCACTTGCGGTGTCAGATGACGAATTGAGTGTTCTCTCGGCAAAGCCAAAAGCAGCGACTTCGGCGGAAGAGCGAATCGTGGCGAGAGTCGATCAGGTCCGACATCGATCTCGGCAAGTTGGAGTGCCTTACGATTACGGAGACGCGCGCCGGAAAGCGCGCGGAATGCGGCAGGACTTCCGCACGACAAGTGGGCCAAACCGTTTGACGGACGCTGACCGTACTGATCCGGACAAATCCGAGGCGCGTGCTCATTGGGACAATGCGGTCTTCGGACACGATCCTTTTCACTCCAGAATTAGCCTGCTGGATTTCGCCCCAGATGACCCTGGAGCGCAATGGCTTGCGATTGATGGGCTCCGATCATTGCGTGCCGAAGTCGGTCGGCCCGCCGAACACTATCTCGCCCTCGAACACTACTGGAGTGAACTTGATCGGCATGCCGATCCGCTGGACACCAAATACCTTGACCGTTTAGTGACAGCACTCGACCGGCTTCAATCCTATGACGAGGCCATGGAATGGGATCGCACTCCATTGATTGAGTTGGTTTGTCGGGAACTCATTCAAGCGGAGAGACCAGACAAACTGAAAGAAGTGCTGGCCAAGTTTGCGTCTGTGGCCAAGAGCCCTGACGCGATTGGATGGCTGATTCAACGGGCCTGCCGAGACGGTGATGTTGACGCGACGTTGCGATTGTTGCCGACGTATGCCGCTTCGTTTGAGTCCAGTTCACGGCCGTTGGTGAGTGCCCCGTATGCGATCCAGCCGTCTGATCCGAGTTTGGTCGCATGGTGGCTTCAGAAACTCATCTGGAGGCAAGTTGGAGCGGACCTGAGCGTTGTTCCGACGGATCGCCGTGTTTTGAGCGACACGGCCAAAGCGAATGCGAAACGAATCGTCACTGCGGCCGTCACTGTGTTTTCGGATTTGCGAGTTCCAAAGACGTCGCCGAATTTCATGTCGATCTTGACCGACAACTTTCAAGCCTACAGTCGTGCGAGCTTATCGACCGCATTCCTGTCGTCGGTGCCTCAAGCCGGTACACAAGGCGTTGGTCAAAACGCCGGCCTTTTCTTCGCGGTTGCTCCGATTCACCTCGGCCGCATGCGTCTGCCGTTTCCTGATTCGTTTCAAAGTTCCGAACGCTGCGTTCTGGCAGTCTTACTCCAAGCGGTTGTGATGGGTGGCCACTACACGGACATCAGAAAAGGCGAACTCACCGTCGGCAGCACGGAGTGGCAATCGGAATTGCGAGAGCACGTTGCCGGACTGCGCAAGCGGTTTGAAGCTGGCTCGAACGAAGCGCGTCTCGCCGAGTTGTGTCACACCAGCTTGCTCGCGTGGCAAGGCCAGTCGCCCGAAGCGATGTCGTCGATGAAACAACTCTTCGAGAACGCGACACTTCAACCGTCATTGCAATTCGACATCGTGTCATACCTCCTCAAGGACAATCAGCAAGAACTGGCCCTCGACTTGCTCGATCGCATCGAGACGAACGATGGGCAGCTTCGCAAGGAGATCGAGCAGCGGGCTGTGCAGTTGGCGGGCAAGCTCCGCCGAACTGAGCGATTGCAGTTGGCGGCCGAGCGGCTGTTCGGGATGAAGCTGGAGCCGGCGGAGGAGTTGCAATTGGCGGCCACATTGTCGGGCTTGGGGCTGCACGAGCACGCGGAGGCGATTCGGCAGCGGTTGCCTCAGCGGGCGGGGAACAATCTCGCGGTGCTGCAACAGGCGATGCAGGAACGGATCGATGCCAAGAAGATCGACGAGGCGTGTCAGATCGCGGAACAAATCATTCGACGGACGTCGCCCGCCAACACGCTGATCGGCAGCGTGCAGCAATCAACGTTCGGCGGTGGGCAGCAGGCTCGCGTCATCACGACCACCTCGACCGCTCGCACGAAGGCGCTCGCGCTGTTGGGACAGCAGGGACGCTTGGGGCCGCTCATCGAACAGGCCGAGCAACAATTCGATCGCTCGCCGCAGTCGCTGAAACTGTTCGGTCAGTTGGCTGAGTTGTACGGGGCGGAAAGCCACCAGCACGACGCGCCAGCGAGTGGTCGAACGGCGAACGAGAAAGACCACTCGCTGGCGCGTCGTGCTGGTTCGGGGGAGAAGATTGCGAAACTGCTTGTTCGCTTGGCGGACAGCGAGGCTCCCGATCCGCAGTTCCGGTTGACGCTCGCGCGCGCGTTGGTCTCGGCCGGAAAAGCGCAGCTCGCGGTGCCGCACTTCCTGTTCGCGATCGAACGTTTGCCGAACGCGACCGCTCAAGTGCTGTTCGAGGCGGAACAAATCCTGTCGGAACTCGGCCACGTCGATGAGCTGGCGGCCATCGTGCTGAAATCGAAACTGGCCGTGAACGACCAGCAGCGAGTCGAACTCTTCAGCCGCATCGTCCAGCGACTCGAAGGCCCGCCGATCCGAGCCAAGCTCATCATCGACCTCTTCGAGAAAGCACTTCGTGAGGCTCCCGACTTCCGGCCGATGCTGGCGGCTCGGTTGCTGGCGGTCCACTCGTCGGTCTGGAGTCAGGAGGAGATTCTGCCGATGGTCCGCGATCTCGCGGTGCCACCGCAGTCACTGAAATCGCCGGGGCCGTGGTACGGAATCGATGTCGCGAGGCAAACGACCGGACGAAACTTCGACTCGTTGACGCGCCGCACAGTCGAGTTGGCCGCGTCTTGGAAACGCCTGGAGGAATTGGCAACGCACGTTGAGGAGGCACGCCAGACGCATCCCGATTGGACGCTGGGGGGCAACGTCACTCTCGGCTGGATACGACTCAAGCAAGGCCGGCTGGCAGAAGCTCGCGAACTGTTTGGGGTGCTCCAACCGAAGCGGGATCCGCTCTCATCAATATTTGGACCGGCCACGTCCCAGCATCAAGTCTTCCCTCTGCTGGCGTGCGGAATCGCCGCTGACTTCGCGCGAGCGAACGACTTTGAGTCCGCAGTGGCGTTCTACGAACTCTCGTCCGACACCGAGATGGTCCTCGAACACTGCCGCTGGTTTGGCAAAGAGCCGGCGATGCAGCAACTGGCGGTGCGGATTGTGAACCGGATGCTGGCGGGGTTGGACGATCCGGCAGAACTGGCTCGACAAGCGGGCAGTCCGCTGTTCGTCGAGGCGGCGAAGATCACCACCGAGATCAATCAACCCTACGTCGCGGCGCGGTTGGCTCAAGCGATGATCACTCGCTGGCAACTGCCGAACGCCAACAACAGCGACGGTGGGACGTGGCTCGAACAACTCGAACATCGCTTCGCCAACTCGCGAGCAGCGATCAAGCCGGAGATGCTGCCGGGGGTCGTGTCCTATTCTCCCCTCGCCCATTTAGGGAGAGGGGCCGGGAGTGAGGGGCAGTCTCGGACGACTCCCGATAGTGAATCGCCCCTCACCCCTAACCCCTCTCCCCGAAGGGGCGAGGGGGACAAGGCAGGGCTGCGTCCGGCGATCGACCTGCTTGCGCACGTCACGGGCGATTCGCTGACGAACCTGCGGCTCGACAGCCCGTTCGTGCCGTTGATCAAAGAGGCCGCAAAGGACAAAGACCTGTGGGCGAAGTGGACCGCGGAACTTGCTCGCGAGATCGGGCGAGCAGACGGACGAGAAGATTTGTCGCTGGCGATTCTGGCCTCGCTGACCGAATTGCACGGGCAGACTTCGGAAGTCTCCGCACTGTCACGGCTCGTCGAGATTGCGAAGTCGAATCTCAAAACCGAACGTCCGCGAACGGCACCGGCGGGATTTCACCCGCAACTCGGCTTGTGGCTTGTTGCCCGCGAATGTCTCGGTCGCAAGGAGCATCGAGAGCTTGGCCACGAACTCGCTGAGCTTGCGACCGATTCAGCGTCGCTGCACTTCGACCCGCGCTTCCAATGGGCGATCCTCCGCGAGCGTGGCGAGTTGGCTCTCAAGTCCGGTGACAAAGTACTTGCAAGCAAGCTGTGGACGCGATTGGCCGTCGACCTCCTGCGTCCTCGCTCGGCCGAGGAGACTGTGCCGATGCTGCTGGGCAAAGAGTTCGTCTGGTCCGCGAACTGGCCGAACACTCGGCTGCATCGTACTCGCGATCTGTGCCGCCTGACGCTCAATGCCGAAATGCCGGATCTGTCGCTGGCGATCTTCCGCGACACGATCAACTGGCCGAAGTCGGCACCGTTCCTAATCAAATTTGCGAATGACAGAGGCCTGACACGCGATCCCGATGTGATTTCCGCAACGGCGCGTCTCGATTCCAATTTCATGGCGATGAGCGGCCTCGCCGAAGACATCCTCGCGACTTGGGACACGCTCGAACCCGAATGGCGAGCGAAGGGGGTCGCCGCCGAGGCAATCTTAGCAACGCTGCTCGAATGCGTGCTGCCGACGAGCCGACCGGACGAGCTCTTTGTCTTCGCGGTGTCGCCAAACGCAGCGCTCGGCGCGGGTCTCCCGACCCCGCCGAAACGTGCGACCGAAGGTCTCTCTGAACGTGATCCGGCGACAAATAAAAGTGAGACCTTCGGTCCAGGTCAGCGGCGGGGTCGGGAGACCCGCGCCGAGCGCAATGTGCAGAGCCTCGCACTGCGACTGGTCGATGTGGCAGTTGCCGAGAAACACATCGACGTACTCACACAACGCCTCGTCGAGCGTGAGAAGACCGTTACGAACCCGCTCGCCCTGCGGCTGATTCATCTGCTGCTGGCTCGGCAATCGAACGATGAGCAACGGTTGGATGCGGAACTAATGAAGCTGGCACAGCACGATTGGTCGAAGCCGGCGCTTCAGAACAGCCGCATCGCCGCGCAGATTGTGTCCCTGCTCGCTCCACTGACCAAACGGCGCGAACAGGTCGCGAAGTTGTTCGAGCAATGGATCGTGCCCATCAGCAAAGCCTCTCCGCGCGACGAGCATCCGCTGGCGGATCTCCGTCGCTGGCTCGCGAAGGATCAGCTTGGTCAGCAGCAAATCGACAAAGCCAAAGAGACGGTCGCCTCGCATCTGAGGCACATGGACCAAATCTGGTCGGCGACTGGTGCGATGGACGGCCAACATCTGCGACGTCTGGAACTGCTCGCGATTGCGACCGATTACGCTTCGGCCGGACTGACTCGCGAGGCGATCGACTTGCTGGCACAAGTGGCGGACGCACGCTGGCCTGATCGGTATCCTGACGAGAATCCGGGAGCGGTGCTGGCGATCCTGGAAGCGAAATTGAAATCGCGGCCGGCTCAGGAACGGTATGAACTGTGGCGAACTTGGTCGTTGCCGAATGACGGAGTGAAGTCGATGCGAATGCTGACCGGCACGGTGGCCGGGAAGTCCGAAATCTCAAATCTCAAATCTCAAATCTCAGATTTGAAATCGACGGCGCACTTGCTGGTTGAGGCGGCTCGCGAGGCGGATCGGCTGGCGGAACTCGACGCGTTCGTCGAAGAGCAAATGAAGCAACGGCCGAGTGACCGGATTCATGTGTTGCTGGCGTTGGTTCACTTCGCGAACAAAGCTCCCGCCGTCGCCGAGCCGCTGGTGCGGCAACAGATCACGCTCTGGGAATCGTCAGGGGGCAAGACAAGCTCAGCGACTCGAACTCGCATTTGGGACGACTGGTTGCTTTCCGTCGGTTGCTCAAAACATGAATCGCTGCGCGAACTGGCGGAACAGCTCGCGAAACGTGCGGCGGAGGGAGCACGAGAATTGGGGGACGAACTGCCTGAGGGAATCAAAAAGGGTACGACGAATTGAGGGAGACGACGAATGAGCCGGTCCATTCGTCGTCTCCCTCAATTCGTCGTACCCTTTCCTGTCCTCAGTTACTGACCCGAACTGGTCTTTTCGGCCGTCGGGAAATTCTCCGGGATCGGCAAAGTCACTTGGCCGGTGGCGGACCATTCGCTTCCACGGGCGACCACTGATTGGAAGCCGACGCACTTCATCGAGTACTCGGCGTGGCCCATCACCGTCGTGAAGACTTTCCCTTTGCCGTAGGGGATCCACCAAATCATCGGCTCGTGCGCGCCGGTGCCTCCTTTGGCGGAGTCGGCGAATGCGGTCGCGATCAGGTGCATGTCGGCGGCGGGGCCTCGCTGGCCGTGGTACAGCTCGTCTTTGGTGTGCAGCCATTCGAGGGGCATACCTTTGACGACGGGGTGAGCGGTGTCTCGCAGGCGGATCGTGAATTCGTGCTGCGAGCCGTGTCCGGCTCCGGGACCTTGGCCTTTCGGAGTGCGAACGACTTCGCCAGCCTCGTTGGTCGTGATGCGATCGCCGAAGCCGGCTCCGCGCCAGCCAAGGCCGATCATTTTGTTGAAGTCCGACCATTGCTCGAAGGCGTTGTTCGCGGCATGGACGATGACGAGTCCCCCGCCACCACCGACGAACTTTTCAAGATCACGCTGCACCGGCTCAGGCCAGAGTTCGCCGTTGTAGTTGCTCAGCACGACTTGGAAATCCGCGAATTTCGGACGGAAGCCATTCCATGCCTCGGCCGGCGACTTGCTCGGAGGAGAGGTCAAAACGGTGACCTCAAAGCGTCCGCTGCGGCTCAAGAATTCCTGAAGGATTGGAGTGGTTGCCTTCCAATTGTGATTGTTCTGGCCGTCAACGATCAGCAGCTTCAATTTCTCGGCGGCCTGAGAATTCGCGGAAATCAGGCCGAGGGCAATCGCGGCGGCAACTGCGAGTAATCGCTTCATGGCGGATCCTTTTGTGAACACAGGCGTGAGAAAACTTGAGACGAACTCCCGCCAGTTGCGTAGAATTTGATGGTCTCGGGCAGGGGCGGAGGAGCTTAAGCGGCATCTTGGATGCCGGCAAATCAGAAACCCCCGGCATAGACGGCACAGACCAACGTCCGTTTGGAAGTGCTTGCCGTTTTTGGGAATCAGAGCTTCGGCGCATGAGTTCGGGTGACGATTACCCTTGCACGACACTCACAACGATTGCGCCGACAGGACCGATTCGCACTGGCGAACGGAATGGAACCAACCTGCCGAGCGAGCCAGTCAGAAGCGATTTCGACAACTCGATTCGCTTTTGTGTTTGATCGAGGCAAACCACACGAGCGGATTGTGGCCGGCGGAAAATCACCGGCGAACTGAGAAGGAGTTCTGTGATGCTTGTCCTGTCGAGACAACGCGACGAGAGCATCATCATTGGTGACCACATCGTCATCACGGTGGTGGATATTCGCGGCGATAAAGTGCGTTTGGGGATCGAAGCTCCGAAGGAAGTCCCCGTTCATCGCCAAGAAGTCTACGAGGCCATCCAACGAGAAAACGCTCTCAAGACCAACGCCCCCAAAGACGAGCTGCCGGCGGAAAAGAAGTCGTAAGCGCGTCACTAAGTTTCAGAGGTAGGCACACTCCGCCTGCGCTGACCGAGGTTTTTCTCGGCGGCCATGCGGGGTGTGCCTGCTCTTTTTGGCAGAGTCTTGGGCAACTACCACTGCTGCGGGCTTTCACGCCACCGGGCTTGCCCCCGGTGGTTCAACGGCTTTTGCGCTACTCGCATCGCAACGGCCTAGCGCACAGGCCGTTAAACCACCGGGGCAAGCCCGGTGGCGGAGAAAGAGTGCGCTGTCGGGCTACTTGGCCGCACCATCTTTGACGGACTTCTCATGCCACGTCTTCGACACGTCGGGATTCGGCTTTGTGTCGCCGGGCACCTCGTTGCGAATCCAGCGGATCGCCGCTTCGGTCGAATCAAGAAATCGCTTGTCAGTCCACGTCGATTCGTTGTGACCGAGGTTGTTGAAAAAAATCTTGCCATCGCCCCACGAGCGGCACCACGCGACGGGAACGTGCTCGGAGTGAATTGACTCGACTTCCTTGTCCCCCTCTTTTTTCTTGCTGACCTGTCCTTTGGTTTTGCACTTCTCGATGTTCAGGCTCATCAGGACGTGGACGTTCTCCGGCACCCAATGGTCGTACCAGTAGATCTCGTCCTTGATTTGGAATTCGCCGCCGAACGGCTTCATCGCCGAGTGCGTTGTGTCATGAACGGTGATCGTCACCAACTCCCCTGCGTTCCAGGGATGGCCCTTGAACGTGCCGCCGGACAAGTCCCAATACCACTTGTGAGCCGGATTGTTGGTGCGAAACGTGTCGGCCGCTGAGTGGAATCCGATCCATCCATGTCCTTTTTGCTTGAGCCACTCGTTCATGAAGTAATCGCGGTCGGCGTCAGCGATGGGGAGTTCGCCGGTCGTGTAAAACGCGACGAGGTCGTAGTTCTTCAAGTTTTCTTTGGTGAAGTCGGCTTTGGTGTCCTGAGTGCAATGAACTGTGAACAAGCCGGTCTGCTGGCCAAGCTGAGTCATCGCGACTTCGGCTGGCGCGAGGTCTTTCTTTGCACCATCTTTGACGTCGCGATTGACCGAGCCGTGCTTGAAGCCTTTGCTCTCGGTGAGAAACAGGATTTTGGATTTCGGAGTTTGTGCGCTGACCGAAGGAAGTGAGCAAAACACGCTCATCAATCCTGCCAGCACCAACGCGGACACGCATGCTCGACGCAACATCTCAGAGGCTCCTTCAACAGCGGCTAACTGGATCTGCGGCTCGGACCAGAACGAGCCATCGGTAAGGATGATACGAGTTGCTCGGCGCGGTCGCAAAGAACGCTCACTTTGCCGAGTGGTCACTGACCGTTCAGGCCAATCCGCACTGCCGCAGCAACGCTTGTGGATCGGGATCGCGGCCGCGAAATGCTCGGAAGACTTCCAGCGGATGCCGACTCCCTCCGAGCGACAGCACCGTGTCGCGGAATCGCCGGCCGGTGGCCTTGACCGCGTCCTCATTATCGAGGCCCGCTTCCTCGAACGCTCCGAAGGCGTCCGCGCTGAGCACCTCGGCCCACTTGTAGCGGTAGTAGCCA
>SXGT01125033.1_pt1 | contig 12678 bp, 8 predicted proteins | sample 3176221 | NCBI WGS metagenome assembly SXGT01 (sample SAMN11356862, study PRJNA531348) | freshwater metagenome | isolation source: freshwater sample F1-120 | place: China: Fuxian Lake, Yuxi | collected 2017-12-25
CAGCGTTCACGCACGGGTGATCGTCGCCCCCGATAGCACCGGCGCTGGCGCCGGCACCCTGCCCGCAGACTGGGATCGCTGGGACGACGCGCTCGCGCCCCATCCCCGCGACCAGCCGCCCGTGGTCGGCGAGCACGACGGGGGCGGCGTCATCGTCTACACCTCGGGCACCCCCGGCAAGCCCAAGGGCGCGGCCCGCAACTTCAAGCAGACTGGCCTCGACGCGGTCGGCGATCTGATGATGCAGGTCGGCTTCCACCACGACGACCGCCACCTGGTGACCTGCCCGCTCTACCACTCGGCGGCGCCGGCCTTCGTCGCCATCATGATGACGCTGGGCGCCACCACCGTGCTGATGGAGCACTTCGAGCCCGAGGCCGCGCTGGCGCTGATCGCGCGCGAGAAGATCACGTGCACCCTGGTGGTGCCGACCATGCTGGTCCGCATCGGCGCCCTGCCCGACGAGGTCATCCGCAGGTACGACACCTCGAGCCTGCGCTGGGTGATGAGCGCGGCGGCGCCGCTCGCCACCGAGACCGCGCGCCGCTTCATGGAGCAGTTCGGCCCCGTCCTGTGGAACTTCTACGGCTCCACCGAGACCGGGATGGTCACCCTGGCCGGCCCCGGCGATCACCTGACCCACCCCGGCACGGTCGGGCGGCTCATGCGCGGCAACGAGGTCCGACTCTACGGCGACGACGGCCGGCCGGTCGGGCCCGGCCAGATCGGCGAGCTGTACGCGAAGAACTCCATGCTGATCGCGGGGTATCACCGCAACGCTGACGCCACCCAGCGCTCCCAGCGCGACGGCTTCTTCTCGGTCGGCGACCTCGCCCGGGTCGACGGCGACGGCTTCTACTACATGGAGTCGCGCAAACACGACATGGTGATCTCGGGCGGCGTGAACATCTACCCGCGGGAGATCGAGGATCATTTGCTCACCCACCCCGCGATCCTCGACGTCGCCGTGGTCGGCGTGCCCGATCGCGAGTGGGGCGAGGCGCTGCGCGCCTTCGTGGTGCTGCGCGAAGGCCACACGCTGACCGCCGCCGAGGTCGGCGATCACTGCCGGGCCCACCTCGCCGACTACAAGCGGCCGCGCCAGGTCGTGTTCCTCGACGAGCTGCCCCGCAACCCCACCGGCAAGGTGCTCAAGCGCGAGCTGCGCGACCGTGTCTAGCGCCAGCAGCCCGCCTGGCGCTCACCCCCTCGTGCTCGGCACCGCCGGGCACATCGATCACGGCAAGACCGCGCTGGTGCACGCGCTGACCGGCATCGACACCGACCGGCTCGCGATCGAGAAACAGCGAGGTATCACCACCGAGCTCGGCTTCGCCCACCTCGATCTGGGCGACGGTCCCGACCCGCGCCGGATCGCCGTCATCGACGTCCCCGGCCACGAGCGCTTCATCCGCTCGATGGTGGCCGGCGCCACCGGCCTCGATCTGGTCATGCTGGTGATCGCGGCCGATGAGGGCGTGATGCCGCAGACCCGCGAGCACCTCGACGTGTGCCAGCTCCTCGGCGTCCGCCGCGGCCTGGTGGTCGTGAACAAGCGCGACCTCGTCGACGACGATTGGCTGTCCATGATCGACGACGAGCTGGCGGCGTTCACCGCCGGCGGCTTCCTCGACGACGCGCCGCGGGTGCCGGTTTCGGCGCGCACCGGCGCCGGCATCCCGGAGCTGCGCGCCGCGCTGGCGACCATGATCGCCGCGCTGCCGCCGCGGCCCGCAGCCGGCGTCTTTCGCCTGCCGGTCGATCGCGTGTTCACCCTCAAGGGCTTCGGCACTGTCGTCACCGGCACGATCGCCTCGGGCGAGATCGCGCTCGCCGACGAGCTGCACGTCCTGCCCCGCGGCGTCGCCACCCGCGTGCGCGGGCTCCAGGTCCACGGCGCCGCCGTCGAGCGCGCCCGCGCCGGACAGCGCTGCGCGATCAACCTCGGCGGCGTGGCCACCGACGAGCTAGCCCGCGGCGACGTGCTCGCTCATCCTGGCGCGGTCGCGCCGACCCACCTGCTCGACGTCCGCCTCCGTCACGTCGCCGCCGCCCGCGCGCCGCTGCCGGCGCGCAGCAAGGTGCTGGTCCATCATGGCACCACCCAGGTCAGCGCCACGCTGGTGCTGGTCGGCGCGGTCCCGCTCGCCCCTGGTGGCGAGGGATTCGCCCAGCTCCGCATCGATCGCGAGACGCCCCTCGCGGCGGCCCCCGGCGATCGCTTCATCGTGCGCGGCTTCCAGCCGCTGGCCGACCACGGCACCACGCTCGGCGGCGGCGAGATCGTCCGCGTCCAGGCCCCGCGCGCGCGCGCCGGCGATCACGGCGCCATGGTGGCGCGCTTCGCCGCGGCCCGGGCCGAGGAGCGACTCGCCCTCGAGGTCCTCGCCGCCCAGGCGGCGGCCCCGACCGTGGCCGAACTGGTCCGCCGCACGGGCGCCGCGCCAGATGCCGTCACCGGCGCCCTGGCCGCGCTCACCGCCTCGGGCCAGGTGATGCGCGCCGGCGATGCCGACACCGCGGTCTACGTCCACGCCGAGGTCGCGGCCGCTCTCGAACAGGCCGTGCTCGCCCGCCTCGATCTCCCGCGCGAGGAGATCCGCCAGAAGCTCCCGGCCGCGCTACCGCCCCGCGCCTTCGACGCGCTCGTCGAGCGACTCACCCGGCGTGGCATCCTCGTCGCCGAGGGCGAGCACCTCCGACGCTCCGGCGGACCGAAGCCGGCGGCCGTCAGTCGTTCGCCCCTCGAGGCCGAGCTCGTGACACGTTTCGCCGGCTGGGCGCTCGAACCGCCGCGGCCCAAGGACGTGGCCGCCGCCGTCGGCAAGCCCGAGCCCGCGGTCACTCAGGCTCTGGCCTCGCTCCTCGCCGCGGGCGCCCTGGTGAAGGTGAAGCCCGACCTCTATGTCGCCCGCGAGGTGCTCGCCGCGCTCGAGGCCCGCCTGCGCGGCTACCTCGCCGACCACGCCGAGATCTCACCCCAGGGCTGGAAGGACCTGACCGGGACCAGCCGCAAGTTCTCCATCCCGCTGGCCGAGTACTTCGACGCCCAGAAGGTCACCTTGCGGGTCGGCGACCAGCGTCGACTGCGTCAGAAGTAGTACCCGCCGCCGACCCCGAAGAACGGGACGGTGCGGATGCCGGTCTCGACGTTGATGAACATCTCGTTGGTGGGCCGGATCTGCAGGCCGATGATGGCGTTGACCACGAGCATGACCGGCGGCAGATCGTAGGCGGTGTCCTGGTTCTCGCCGGTGGTGTCGTCCATGCACGAGTCGGTCGAGCTGGTCGTGCAGATCTGATCGGTGCGGCGGACGTCGCCCATCAGGATGCCGAGGCCGGCGCCGCCGCCGTAGCGCACCGCCAGCTGGGGCACGATCGGCGTGTGGTACATGAACGAGAGCTCGGCGGTGACCCATCCGAAACCGTCGTCGCGCACGTCGTCGGCGGTCGCGCCGGGCAGGGGCTTGTCCTTCTCGATCCAGATGCCGGGCGTGACGCTCAGCTTCTCGTACTCGACGCCGAAGCTGACCTCGAACTCGCCCTTGCGGCGCGACAGCTCGGCGCCGATGCCGATGTTGGACACGCCGCCCGGCACGTCCTCGATGAACCACTCGAGCATTCCCTCGGGGATGCGAACGTTGCGGAGGCGGATGCCCACGCCGATGTTGGTCTTGGGGCCCTCGAGCAGCCCGGGCACCGCCGGCGGCTCACCGCCGCTGTCGTCGTCGAGGGCGGCTTGCGCCGACGCGCTCCCGGCGGCGACCGCAAGCGTGAGCGCCGACGTGGCGGCGATGGCGATTCCTCGAAGAGCTAGGCGAAAAAGCATGGTCTCCTCCGGCTGCGCGGGATTATATAGTTGTCGTCCGCGACGCTTGCCACGTCCTCCGGAACAAACCGTGGCAGCCCCTGCGAAATCCAAAGCTGGCAGCGGCCACGGCGGCACCGCCGATGGTGCCGGCGGACGTGTGTGTGCGGTGATGATCGCCGTCACGCTCCTCGGCATGGCGGTGGCCTGTACGGGCGGCGGTCACGGGGTCGGCGAGCGGTGCGACACCAGCGGCGACTGCGCCGGCAGCCTGCAGTGCTTCGAGCGCCAGTGCTTGCCACGCTGCCTGCACCACGTCGACTGCGGCGACGGCTACACCTGCGAGGGCGGCCAGTGCCAGCTCGTCGAGGGTGGAACCAACGCGCCGTGCGGCTCCGAGCTCCAGTGCGGGCCAGGGTTCACCTGTCGCCTGCGCCCGCAGCTCTCGACTCCGCCCGGCACCTGCCAACCCCACACCACCGCAAACATCCCCGGCGGCGAGTGCGACGTCGACGCCGACTGCCGCGGCGGGGCCTGTGCCCTCGGCCACTGCCTCGAGCTGTGCATCGACAGCCCCGAGTGCCAGCCCCGCTGGACCTGCGCCGCCATCCCGCGCCTCACCGACGACGCCGGCACCTTCCTCGGCAACTTCAACGCATGCCTGCCGTCGAGCGGCACGATCACGTTCGAGATCGATCTCGACGAGGACGTGCTGCAGCCGACGGTGATGCTGCCGGTCCCGAGCTCGGCGGTGGCGCTGGCGGCGGTGATGGAGGTGAGCGATCCGTTCCAGCGCATCGGCGCCACCCACCTCGAGTCGCCCGATGGCCGCCCGCTCTACGACACGCCCCTCGACCGCGACGCCTTCTTCGCCAACAAGGTGCGCCACGTCCCCGCCGCCGGCATCTCGGTGGTCAAGATCCCGGGCTCGCCCGACGAGCCGCTCGAGCCGGGCGCCTACGCGATGGCGATCAGCGTGTTCCGCGAGGACGGTGGGCCGACCAGCCGCAAGCGCACGCTGCGGGTGACCGAGAAGCTAGGGCTCGGCGCCGCGCTCGATCTCCACTTCTTCTTCACCGACCTCGAAGATCATCCCTGCGTCGACGGCATGGGCCTCGCGCTCGACGCCGCCTCGGCCCAGGCCTCGCCCGAGTTCCAGGAGGAGTTCGTCGGCGAGCTGCGCACCATCCTGGGCCGCGCCCTCGCCACCGGCGCCACCACCTACGACGACATCAAGGATCAGCCCGAGCTGGCCAGCCTCCGCAGCTCGCAAGCCGGAGACCTGTTCACGCTCGACGACTACGAGCGCGGAGTGGCGGTCTTCTTCGTCCGTTCGATCGCGCCCGCCGGCGTCCAGATCGTCGTCGGGGGAACCCCCGGCTCGCCGCTGCCGAGGACGCGCAGCTCGGGCGTCGCGGTCTCGCTCGAGGCGATGTGCTACCGCGACTGGCGAACGCTGGCGCGCCAGACCGCCCACGCCATCGCCCGCCACCTGGGCCTGTTCCGCAACGTCGAGCCCGAGGGCGGCGAGGATCGCATCGAGGACAGCCCGCTCACCACCGACAACCTGATGCACTACAGCGAGTTCGGTGGCACCACGCTCTCGCCCGGCCAGATCCAGGTGCTCCGCGCCAGCCCGGGGGTGCAGTGATGCGGCGCTCGCTGACCTCGGCGATCCTGTTCGCCACCGTGGCGATGGCATCGAGCGCGCCGGCGGGGGGCGGCACGCCCACCACCGAGGTCATCGAGGCCCTGTCCGGAGTCGACTTCCTGCCCGGGGTCACGACCCTCGACGCCATCCTCGACGGCGATCTGACCACGCTGGCCGACATCGCCAACGGCGTCGGCGATCCCGGCGTCCGAGTCCGCGCCTATCGCGCGCTCGGCCAGTTCGACGACGACACCGCGCGCCTGGGTCTCAAGACCGGGATCGATCGCTACCGCGGCGCCACGTCGGGGACCGAGCTGCTCTACCTGGCGGCCGCCGCCGAGGGGCTGGGGGAGATCGGTGGTCCCCTGGACGTCGTCGTGCTCGGGCCGCTCCTCGACGCACCGAGTCGAGACCTGCGGGTGGTGGTGGCGAGAGCGCTCGGCCAGATCGGCGATCTCGCGGCCTGTGATCTCCTCCGTCGACGGCTCGGGGTGGAGCAGATCGAGCAGGTCGAGATCGAGCTCGACCTGGCCATCGCCAGATGCGCGCAATGAACGGAGCGTGACCCCGCTGACACCCGGAAAACCGGGCCTTGCCCGGGGATTTCGGGGCTCGTACAATTCCGATCCCGCGGCGCAGGTGCGCGCGGGTGCGAGCATGTCGCCACGCGACTCCACGCCACGACCGAAGCCGCTCTCCGGCACCGGCACCCGTCCGCGCACGGAGGCCCAGGGGCCGGAGCCGACCGAGTCGTTGCACCCGGCGTCGGGCGGCTGGGACGAAGGCGATAGCCCAGGCCTCCTGCCTCTGCCGGCCGCGCCCCTGGGGACGCGCGACGAGCCGCCCGGCACCGCCAACACCCGCATCGACAGCCCGGCGGCACGCGTGCGCACCCCGGCGCGCCGCACTGCCCCACCGCCGGTGCCCAGGAGCGGCGAGCGCGCCGAGGATCGCGTCGGCCAGATCCTCGGTGCGTACCGGCTGCTCGAGCTGATCGGCAAGGGCGGCATGGGCTTCGTGTATCGGGCCGAACACGCGCGACTGGGCCGCGAGGTCGCGCTCAAGGTGCTCCGCGCCGACTACGCCAAGCGCCGCGACGCGGTGAGCCGCTTCTTCCAGGAGGCGCGCACCGTCAATCGCATCCGCCACCGCAACATCGTCGACGTCACCGACTTCATCGAGCTCGACGACGGCACCACCTACATCATCATGGAGCTCCTGCGCGGCAAGAGCCTCGGCGCGTGGGCCCGCGGCGGTGCGCCCGCGGTCGACCTGCCTCGCGCGCTGGCCCTGCTGATCCAGATCTGCGACGGCCTCGCGGCCGCCCACGCCGTCGGCGTCATCCACCGCGATCTCAAGCCCGATAACATCATCGTGGTCGGCACCTCCGATGGCGCCGAGCAGGTCAAGCTGCTCGACTTCGGCGTCGCCAAGCTGATCAACCGCGACGACGAGGACGTCGGGCTCGAGACCGCCGCCGGCTCCGTGATCGGCACGCCCGCGTACATGTCGCCCGAGCAGGCCGGGGGCCTGGTCGTCGATCACCGCGCCGACATCTACTCGCTCGGCGCGATCATGTACGAGCTGTTCTGCGGCCAGCCCCTCTTCCGCGGCCGTTCGTTTGGCGAGTACGTGCGCAAGCACCTCAACGAGATGCCGACGCCCCCGCGCGACACGCCCGGCGGCGCCAACCTCGACGGGCGCGTCGAGCAGATGCTCCTGCGCTGTCTCGAGAAGCTCCCCGATCGCCGCTACCAGCACGCCGAGGACCTACGCGACGAGCTGCTCCACCTCCTGGCCGGCATCGAGACCCACGAGCACACGCTCGACGGCGCAAGGCCGCGCCTGCCGCTGCCGCCCGGCCCGCCGTCGGCGGGGCCCACGCCGATGACGCCCAGGCCCGGGGCCGGCACCTTGCCGCCGCCGGGACCGGCCACGCTCATGGCGATGATGAGCTCCGGCAACGAGGGCCACGCCTCGCGTCCCGGCTACGCCTCGCATCCCGGCTACGCCTCGCACCCCGGTCACGCCTCGTATCCGGGCTACGGCTCGCACCTCTCGCAGGAGTCGGTGGCGCCGAGGCGGCCGTGGCTCATCGCTCTGGTCGCGGTGGCAGCGATCGGCGCAGCGGTAGCGGCCGTGTTCGTCGCGGCCACTCGCTCGCCCGCGCCCGCGCCCGCGCCGACGAAGCCGGCACCGACGGTTGCGCCGACCGAGATCACCGAGGTCGCGCCGGCGGTGAAACGCCGGCCGGTCATCGAGGTACGCATCGAGGCACCGATCGGTGCCAAGGTGCTCGCCGCCGGCGCTGGCGTCGTGGTCTGCGCCGCGCCCTGCACGGTGGCGATCGATCCCGCCGACGGCGGATCGTCGATCCGCCGCGACTACGTGGTGCGCAAGGCCGGGTTCGCCGACCAGTCGATCACCGTCGATCTGGCCGACCCGCCGGCGACGCTGACCGTGACCCTCGAGCCGCTGCTCGCCGAGCCGTCCGACTCCGACAGCGGCCGACGACCGGTCCGCAGCGGTGGAGGCAGGCCCGACGTGGCCGCGACCCATCCGCCGGAGGTCATCCCGCCGCCGGTGGTCGTCCCGCCGCCGGTGGTCGTCCCGCCGCCGGCCGATCCGGTGAAGCCGAACGGCGACGGCAAGAAGCCGCGCAAGGATCCCGCGGTCGATCCGTCGGCGACCATCGACCCGTTCGCCCCCAAGACCCCGAAGTCGAAGTGACGCGAACGTGATCGCGCGCATCGTACCTGCCCTCGTCGCCCTTTCACTGGGGCTAGCCCTCGTGCTCGCCCCCAGCACGGCGGCGGCCGACGACGCGGCGACCAGGTCGGCCAGGCGCCACTTCACCAAGGGCGAGAAGCTCTTCGCGCTCGGCCGCTTCGACGACGCGCTCCTCCAGTACGAGGCCGCCTTCGAGGCCAAGCCCCTGCCCGGATTCCTCTTCAACATCGCCCAGTGCCACCGCAACCTCGGCAACATCGACCAGGCGATCTTCAGCTATCGCAAGTACTTGCGCGAACAACCCGACGCCGAGAACCGCGAGGCGGTCGAGCGCCTGATCGAGGAGCTGGAGGAGGAGAAGGAGCGGACCGGCGGTGGCGGCGTGATCCTCCGCGATCCACCTCTCGACGACCGAAAACCGAGGACCGCCAGGAAACCGATCTATGCTCGCTGGTGGTTCTGGGGCGGGGTCGCCGCCGTGGCCGGTGCGGGCACCGGAACGTACCTGCTCACGCGAGACGGCAGCGTCCCCACGACCGATCTGGGTAACGTCGTCTTCGACTGATCATGCCTTCGCGATTCGCACCTGCCCTGTGCAGCGTTTGCGTCATCACCACCGTCGGCGCCAGCGCTGCCTGCGGCGGTGACGGCGTCACCATCGTCACCGTGCGCAGCCGGCCGGCGGTGCGGGCGGTCGAGGAGCTCTCGGTGACGATGGCCAACGCCAACGCCACCCTCACCGAGACCTTCGACGTCGCCGGGCGGTCGTTCCCGCTGTCGTTCAGCATCGCCACCGGTGGCCGCGACGGCGATCTGACGGTCGGCGGCGTCGCCCTCGACGGTGATGGAGTCGCGGTCGGCAGAGGTGACAGCTCGGTGGCGCTGGGCGGCACCACCGAGATCGAGCTGATGCTCGAACCCACCGACTTCGGCGTCAACACCAGCTTCCTCGGCGACCAGGCCCTGGCCTTCCGCCTCGATGCCGGCGGCCGCCAGATCGCGGTATCCCCCGACGGCGTCTTCACGATCGGGTGGTCGGACTCGTGTCAGGTGGTCGGCCGCTGCGACGTGTTCGGCCGGCGCTTCGACGTCACCGGCGAGCCGGTCACCGTCGCCCTCGCCGCTGGCACCAACCAGTTCAACTTCAACCGCACCAACGGGCTCATCGGCTTCGAGCCGACGCTCGCCACCAACCGCGACGGCGCCACCGTGGCGGCCTGGTCGGACGGCGGAGAGCTGCTGGCGGTGGTGATCGACGAGGCCGGCGCCGCCACCGCCATCACCGAGACCACGATCGCGACCGGCACGGCGCCGACCACGCCGGCGGCCACGTCGCTGCCCGGAGGTCGATTCATCGTGGCCTGGACCGAGAACACCATGACCGCCGGCCAGTTCGTGGTGAAGGCGGTGTGGCTCGACGATCGTGGCACGCCGGTCATCAACCCGGTGACCGGCACGTCCGCCCCGTACACCGTGTCGACGACGCTCATCAACGACAAGGCGCCGCCGGCGCTGGTCGCGCTCGGCGATCAGGCCGAACACGCGCTGGTGTGGCGCAACGGCTCGACCCTGCGCGGCCGCTTCTACACCTCGGCCGGCATGCCCCGCACCCCCGCCGACGTCCTGCTCGGCAGCTTCAACATCGACGAGATCGGCGAGCCGCAGATCGCGGCGCTGCCGCCCGACGTCGCGGTCCTGTTCACTCGCCGCACCACCGGCGGCGACGCCGACCAGGGCCAGCTCGTCCTCCGGCGCGTCACCAACACCGGCCAGCGCACCGGCGTCGACGCCATCCCGGCCCGCGAGCTTGTCACCCGCCCCATGGGCCTGGCCACCCGCGACGACGGCGCCATCGCCGCGGCGTGGCCGGCCTGCCTCTCCGATAGCGACGGCTCGGCGTGCGGCATCCGCTTCCAGCTCTTCCGCCCCAACCTGGCGGCGGTGGGTGAGGCCATCTACGCCAACTCCACGCTCGAGAACAACCAGGTCGAGCCCTCGCTGGCGGCGCTGCCCGACGGCTCGTTCGTGGCCGCGTGGAGCGACGGCAGCCAGGTGTTCCCCGACACCGACGGATTCGCCATCCGCGCCCGCATCCTCTACCCGACCTACGAGAACACCGGTGAGCTGGGCGCGCGCTGCGCCGCCTCCACCGAGTGCGGCGACGGAAACCTATGCATGCCCGGCTCCGACGGCCCACCCCGCTGCTACCGCGCCTGCGCCGCGGATCGCACCTGCGCCTTCGGCGGCTCGTGCACCACGATCGGCGCCGAATCCGGCTGCCTGTTCTGAACCGTCCGTCAGACCGCGGTGAGCGTCGGGGTCTCGCCGGGGCGAGTGAAGACGTGGACGGCGTCCTTGCGGCCGCGCACGTTGTGCGCGCCGACATCGACCATGCGATCGTAGAGCGCGCGATCGGCGAGGCGCTCGCGGGTCTGTGCGGTGACCAGGAGCGAGGTGCCAAACCGCTTGTTGAGCTCCTCGACGCGGGCCGCGATGTTGACGGTGTCGCCGATGAGGGTGAACTCGACCCGGTCCTCGGAGCCGACGTTGCCGAGCACCACCGGGCCGGTGTGCACGCCGATGCGGATGGCCAGGCCGCTGGTGGCCAGCTCGCTGAAGCCGTCCTCGTGCCAGGTCGCGTTGAGGGCCTGGACCGCGGCCAGCATGTCATGCGCGGCCCACACCGCGTCGTCGGCCTGATCGATGTGATCGACGCGCACGTCGGTGCGCAGAGGCGCGCCGAACGCGGCCAGGAGCGCGTCGCCCTGGATCGAGACGATCATGCCGCCGTGGTCGACGATGACCTTGCCGACCGCGTCGTAGTAGCGGTTGAGCACCTCGATCACCTCGGTCGGCGGGATACGCTCGGCCAGGGTCGTGTAGCCGGCGATGTCGGCGACCAGCACCGTCACCTCGCGCATCTCGCCGCCCAGCGTGGCCCGCGCCGGATCGGCCAGGATGCGCTCGGCCACCTCGCGCGAGACGTAGCGGCCGAAGATGCGGGTGACCTGATCGAAGCGACGTTCGGTGTCGGCCAGCCGGGCCTCGACCTCGCGCACCTGGCGGGTCAGCTCGAACACCGAGAAGGCGCTGCGCTCGCGGATGCCCTTGCGGACCTCGCCGTGGTGGCGGTGGAGCTGCAGGTGCATGTAGACGGCCACCGGCAAGGCCGAGATCGCCACCACCTCGACCTTTTGCGACAGCTGGGTCGAGCCGAGCTGCATGCGCAGGCCGTACAACGTCGAGAACACCATCGCGTCGGCCACCATCGCCGCCATCATGGCGACGTAGATGGGCACGATCAGCGGCAGGTTGGGCAAGCGGTTCACCAGGGTCTGGTAGACGACCAGGATCACGACGAAGTCGACCAGGAACGCGGCCAGCGAGCAGGCCCGCACGAACGGGGAATGCTCGACCAGGACGCTATCGCCCTGCCACGGCCAGCCCGGCGGCGGCGTGCGCGCGTGGTACGCGAGCATCTCGTCGGCCGCGCCGTGCAGGAGGTGCAGGCACACGATGGCGAGCAGGAGCTGGCGGGCGGCGCGGGCGCCTTCGAGGGTGTAGACCAGCACGGTCGCGCACAGGAGCAGCGGCAGGAACGTCGAGTAGCCGATGAAGCCCTGGCCCGCGACCAGCTCGACCGAGATCGGGGTCTGGCCCTTGTCGGCGACGAACAGCATGGTCTGGAAGAAGCCGATGCCGAGATAGACCGGGGCCAGCCCGAAGCGAGCGGAGAGCGCGTGCAGACCGCACAGCGCCACCGCCAAGCCGAACAGCTCGACCAGGAAGAGCACGTCGCCTACTCGGGTTCTTCGGTGCCCGCCCGGTGGTCGATGCCGAGCGCGCGCATCTTCTTGTAGAGGTGCGAGCGCTCGAGCTGGAGCTCCTTGGCGGTGTTGGAGACGTGGTGATCGTGGGCGTCGAGCGCGGCCAAGATGATCTCGCGCTCGGCGGCGGCGACCAGATCCTTGAACGGCGTGCCGGCCTCGTAGTGGCCCTTGACCGGCTGGACCCGGGGCAGCGCGTCGCGCACGTCGGCGTCGCCGATGGCGTCGTTGTCGCCGGTGAGGATGACCATGCGCTCGACGACGTTCTTGAGCTCGCGCACGTTGCCCGGCCAGTCGTGCTGCATCATCAGCGTGACCGCGCCCGGCGCCATGCGCTTGACCCGACGGTCGTCGCGGGCGCAGGCCATGGCCAGGAAGTGCTCGATGAGCGCGGGGATGTCGTCCTTGCGCGCGCGCAGGGGCGGCATCTCGATCGGCACCACCGCCAGCCGGTAGTACAGGTCCTCGCGGAAGCGGCCGCTGGCGATCTCGGCCGGCAGGTCCTTGTTGGTCGCCGCGATCACCCGCACGTCGACCTTGATGGTCTCGGTGCCACCCACGCGCTCGAGCTCGCCTTCCTGCAGGGCGCGCAGCTCCTTGGCCGGGGCGCTCGGGGTCATGTCGCCGCGCTCATCGAGGACCAGGGTGCCGCCGTCGGCATG
>SXGT01854673.1_pt1 | contig 12678 bp, 13 predicted proteins | sample 3176221 | NCBI WGS metagenome assembly SXGT01 (sample SAMN11356862, study PRJNA531348) | freshwater metagenome | isolation source: freshwater sample F1-120 | place: China: Fuxian Lake, Yuxi | collected 2017-12-25
AATCAGGTGCAGGTGGCGCTGCCGGACAACTTCAGTACTTAGGACCGAACGGCATAGGGGGCAGAGGCGAGCCCGTCGGTTCGGCCTCCGGCTCTTTGGGCGTAATGCCGTCGGCTGGAAGCGACGCGGCATTGACCTTCTTCAACGAAAGATTGGCATGCCAAATGAATTCCCGCTCGAACCATTGCCCCGTCACCCCTTGATCTCGCAACTGGACCCGCACCTCGTACAGAGCCCCCTCCACCGGCTTCACCCGCCACTCACCCAACCGGGCCACCCGGTTCCGTTCGCTCATCGAACGGACGTGCTCCGTCATGGCCTGAAGGATCGTAGGGTAGCCCATCGCCCTGTGCGTCTGCACCAGCGCGAGGGCCTCGGCACTCCGTGGATCGGTGACGGGATTGAGCGCCGGAGGCTTCAACCAAATGTAGTAGGCAGCGCCGAGCGCGAGCAAGGCCACGACCGTATAATGAATGACCTTCACTGCCGAAAACGAGAAACGATTCTCTGCCATAGCCATCCTGTGAACAAGGTTCGTAAAAAGTGACGCGCGGCATCTTAGAAAGAGCGGCGGCACGATGTCAAACAGCGCGCAGCCCGCCACATCACCGCCTGGCCTGTGCTTGTGCGGGTGAAAGTGGTTATGCTACAAATATCACTCCAGTCGACAGACTTGTACCCTTGGGCGGTGAAGCACCCATGAAATTCTTTCTTTACGGGGACCATCTCAACCCCACACAGCTGAAGCGGCGCGCGCCGGAACATCAGTTCCTCATGCTCGCCACCCTTCCCGAACATACGATCAAATTCTGCCGCTGGTCCTCGCAATGGCGCTGCGGCCTCGCCAGCGTCGCCCCCTCACCGGGCGAACAGGTCTGGGGCGCGGTTTTCGAAGTGACCGACGAAGACCTCAAGCTAATGGACCAGTTCGAAGAAGATGTCCCCCCAAGCGCATTTCGCCAGGTTCAAGTCACCGTACGGACGGAAGCCGGTGAGAAGATGCTCGTCACCACCTATGCCGCCACCCCGATCGGCAAATTCAAACCCAAAACCCATTATCTCGATTGGGTGATGAAGGGCCTCAACCATTGGAAGCTGCCTGAGGAGGCCATAGAAATGTGGAAGTCGTTCGCTCCAGCGCCATAGCGCAGATTCAGCTCGTTCAGTCCAAAGGAGAATCCATGCCGAAGCCGAAATATCATATCGTCGTCTGCACCAACTCCCGTCCCCCCGGACACCCGAAGCCATCCTGCGGCAGCGCCGGATCGGCCTCCCTCCTCATGGCCTTCAACATGGGCCTCATGCAGAAGGGCGTGACACCGGGCGAAGTCATCGTAAGCGGCTCCTCCTGCCTCGGCCCCTGCGAGCAGGGCCCGACCGTCGTCGTCTATCCCGACGCCACCTGGTACTCCAAGGTGACGGAGGCGGACGTCGCGACCATCATCGATGAACATATCAAGGGTGGAAAGCCGGCCGCCAAGCTAACCCCCGATTCAGTCTGGAAGTAGGAATCGCATTCAGCTGTCAGCAGAACGCGAAAAGCTAACGGCTGACCGCCGATAGCCACCCATCGAAATCATGAGCACTACCGCCACACACCACGAGCACAAATCCCATGCACCCAAATCCATTGGGTGCATGGTCATTACCTGCAGCGACACCCGAACGCCCGACACCGATACGAGCGGACAGGCAATCCACAAACTGCTCCGGCAGTTCGGGCATGAAGTCGTGGTCTACCATTTGGTCAAGGATGAGCCGGCCCAGATCACGGACCGGATCAAAGAGGGCCTCGTAAACGATGCAGTCCAAGCCATCATCATCAATGGCGGCACCGGCATTTCGAAGCGGGATTCAACCTTTGAAGCAGTCGATGGCATGCTGGAAAAACGGCTGGTTGGATTCGGCGAGATCTTCCGCTACCTGACCTATCTGGACATCGGCTCCCCTGCTATCATGAGCCGCGCCACAGCCGGCATCATCAAGGGCCGCATCCTCTTCTCCACCCCCGGCTCCGAAAACGCCGTCCGGATGGCGCTGGAGAAACTCATCCTTCCGGAACTCGGCCACCTGGTCAAAGAACTCAGCAAATAACGCAAGCTAATAGCTATCAGCCCTCAGCCATCAGCTCCAAGAAATCAGAAGATTCCTTCTTGCCCCTAGTTCAACTGATAACCGGATCCCCTCACACAGGCTGCTCAAAACGGCCTCTCAGCAAGGCCGCAGCCGGCAAAAACACCGGAGGCGTACCCTCAGGGGTACGTTGAGGATGCTTTCGAGGCGAGAACGAAGCTGACGGCATTTTTCAGCAGTCTGCGGTTAAGCGGTTAAAAGGCCAGCGTGCCCTTGACCACCATCACACACTGCCCCCCCACCTTCACCGTCTGGATCGCGTCATCCTCCGATTCTACCTGGACCAGGATGCGGGACGGACGAGCGATTTCATAACCCTGCTCGACGATGAGTTCGGTCATGGGCCCCACTTCCACCAGCCCATTATGGACCAGATAAGCCCCCATCGCCCCGCTAGCACTCCCGGTCGCAGGGTCTTCCAGAATGCCGATCGAGGGGGCGAACATTCTCGTATGCACCGCTGCAAAGGGTTCCACGGTCACTGTCGTAAAGACCATAATGCCGTTGGCGCCGAACCGCCCACAGAGCTCGATAATCGCGGCCGCATCCGGCACGATCAACCGCACGGCCGTCAGAGTCCGCACCGGCACGATCAAAACTGGCAGACCCGTCGAGACCACTATCACCGGACATTTCATATCGACAATCTGATTTTTTGACAGGCCCAATGCCTTCGCGATATCAAACAGATCGTCCTGCTCCTCCACCGAGCCGAGAAACAGCGGTTTCGGCTGGGTCATCACCACCCGAGTAATCAGCCCCTCTTGCGCATGGATCTCGACGGGAAAGAGGCCGATATTGCATTCCTGCATCACGCGGGTCACGCCATCGGTGATGACGATCAGCCCAAGCTGAGCCAAGACGTAAAAGGTCCCCAACACCGGATGGCCGGCAAAGGGAATCTCCTGGGTCGGGGTGAAAATCCTGAGGCGCACCACGGCCGCAGGGTCCGTCGGCGGCAACACGAAGACCGTCTCGGAGAGGTTCATCTCCCGGGCGATCTGCTGCAATTGATCATCGTCGAGACCCTGCGCTTCCGGGAAAACCGCGACCGGGTTGCCGCCGAACGGCAGCGCAGTAAAGACGTCGACTTGATAGAATTTGAGCTGATGCCGCTCAGGCATTCGGACCTCCTAGCAGGCTAAGGAGCAACGACTGTGACCGGCACTATAGAGCATTTGTGCAGGATGCTCAAAAATACTGTCGATCGATCCATGAAACGTGAATCGTCAAACGTGCCCAGCTTCGAAAGAAGAACCCTCGCCAATCCTTCGCTTCACCATTCACGTCTCACTTTTCACGGCTGCGAGCACGAAGGCTGCGGAAGCGCTTCGAACTCCTGCCTCATCGGACTCCGCAGGTAATTCTCCACAAAGTTCTGGAGCGAGCCGTTCCGGTAGAGTAACTCATTGGCATAGCGCGTATCGATCTTGTGCAGGACCTTGACCGTCACACCGGTCTTCTTCGCAAACTGCTCCAGCGTCACCCCCGTGATGTCGCTATAGGGGCCGCGGCCAGACTGCATGATGCACTTTGGGATATGGATGATTTTTTCCTTGGTCAGCCTGCGAGCGATATCATCGAAGGTCAAAAGGACCGTGCAGTCCGAATCCCCGCTCAACAGCGTGTTCGGCACATAGAGGAACTTGGCGTGGTTCTTCCGGTACAGGGTCAAGACTTTATGCACGCTCGCAGCCGTGACGACCGTATCCTTCTTTTCCAGATCCAACGAATCAAAACTGCTCACGATCCGTTTCCGGTTCAGAAAGGCCGTCGCATAGGATTCGGTATGGATCGTCTGGAGGTTCGGCAGCCCCGCCTCATAAATCCGCATCGCTTCTCCAGGCAGGTGCTTCCGCCCCTGCCTCATCAGAGCCGACGTCTCCTCCTTCAAGCCTCGCACCGGCGTCAGGGTCCCCATCCAGAGCACACAGTCCTTATTGATCGAGGAGATCAAGGCCGCATCCTTCGACATCGTGTGTGCATCGAAGGCGTAAAAGTTGGCCGAGGAGACAGCCGGTCCATCCAAGACCTTCAACACATGTTTAACCGAGGGAGCATGGGGCATCAGCCTCTGACGATAGTCGCTCAGGGTAATGACCGACAGCTCGAAATTGATCCGCCCTGGAAACTGGGCCACGAGCTGATGGATCTTGGGCACATGCACATAGCCCACGGTGAAGAACTGGATGCTCTTGTCCGTATAGGTAAGGAAGTCCTCAACCCATTCCATCGCCTTGGGATGGAGAAACAGATCGGTCCATTCCATATATTCGTTGCCGCCCAGGCACCAGAACTGTTTCGGGTCCGTCGGCTTCTCACTGATGTAGTCGAGGATGTACTTCCAATCCTCGTCGCTGGTCTTGGGGGGATCGAGCGTTTCGCGGTAGGAATGGTCCAGCTCATAGCAGAACTCGCACTTCACCGGGCAATCACGCCCCAGGCTGAGCGGAATCTTGCCCGCATCCATTTCCTTGCACAGGACCTCACGATAGTCTTTCTTCGTAAAAATCGGAGTCGCTTGAAGGATGGGCAGTTGCGTCGGCATCGTTTGACAGGTTTATTCAGGGTTTGGCAGACTCGGACTATGGCCGATGTGACACAAGAAGACGTGAACCATGCATTGGAGGTACTGGGACTGACTCTCCCTGTTACCCACGAAACCCTTGATCAAACCAGGCGAGCGCTGCTCCAGACCTGGAACCCAGCCCGCTACTCCAGCCTGACCAACAACCCCAAGAGCTACATGCAGTCCTACAAGAAGGCCGAAAAGATGACCAAACTCATCGAAGCCTCCTATGACCTCCTCACCACCGTCCTAGTCCCCGATGAATCTTCGAGCGATCAATCTTCTTCCTGAATCGCCATCTCCCCAGGATGCTCAAAACGGCGTCCCACTAGGCCGCAGGCGAATCAAAACCGGAGGCGTACCCTCAGGGGTACGTTGAGGATTTTGACGAGCCGAGAACGACGTGGGGGGTCGTTTTCAGCATCCTGCTAACCCGCATCGTGGCTCGTGACCCTCGCCATCACTTCATCCCCCTCCGACTGGGCCACAGGCCAGGTGACCAATCCCGAGACTCCTTCCGGCGAACCAAGGGCCTGCTGCTGCTGGGCATAGATCTGCGGCAGATTGTTCGTGCCGAACTTGGAGATATAGAGGAACACATGCTCGCGGCTATTCACCCGCACGGCCCAGGGCTGGAAGTCGTTCTTGTAAAACTCTTCGCAGAGCTGCATCGCATCCATGCAGGAGAGGGTACTTGGATCGTTCAACGTGTAGTAATAGTCCAGCGGCAGATCGTAATCCTCTTGCTTGTGGATCGTAATGCCGAACTTCTCCGGGTTCCGCACCATCGGCGTATGGCGATAGGCCACGAAGTAAAAGAGCTCCACCGAATGAATCACCGGCTGGTTGTCGATGACAAACTGGCGAGTCTCCAGCGCCTCGCCACGGGTCTCGCCTGGGAAACCGTAGAAGGCCATCACATGGTTCCAGATCCCAGCCTTGGCTGCCTGGTGGAGGTTGTTCTGGATCACGCTCTTCTTGGCATGTTTGTCCATGAGGTTCAGCACCCGCTCGTTCGCCGACTCCATCCCATAATAGAGGGTGCAGCAACCGGCCTTCGCAGCCAGATCCCAGATCTCCTGTTCCTGTAGCGTTTCTTCGAACCGGATCAGCGTCGTCCACTTGATCCCGACGTTCTGCTCCACCAAGAGCTGCGAGACCTTCTTGAACAGGGCCGGCGGATAGGATTCGTCGGAGAAGAGGAAATGGCGACAGTGATACTTGTTCCGTAGCGCCTTGATCTGCTCCACCACTTGCTGGGCCGGCACCCCGCGATATTGGTCGAAGTAGCCCTGGCCATGGTCGCAGAAGGTACAGCGGCCCCAATAGCAGCCTCGCGTCGCGAGGTAGGGAATGATCAGCTCCGGCACGAAGTATTTATCCAGCGGCAGCCCCTCAAAATCAGACAGGGGCAAAGCAGTCGTCTTCTCCGTATAGACTTCCAGGTTCCGGTGGATGCCTGACTCATCGCGATAGATCAAGTTGGGAACGGAAGCGATGGACCGCTCCCCGTTCAAGGCCTCGATGAGCCAGAGCAGCGCATGTTCCCCTTCATAGAGGATGGCCGAGTCGAAAAGTTCTGTGAAGAATCGCTCCTGGTTCGGCAACTCTTCCTGCAATCTCGTGATAACATTGCCCCCCACCACCACATGGATCTCGGAGAAGGTCTCCTTGATCATCTTGCAAAAGGTCAGCCCTGCCAGCAGCTGCATCTGCGTCCCGATCGAGATCCCGACCACGTCCGGCTTCTCTTTCGCCACAGCCGGCATAACCAACTGGTTACAGATGTCCCGATAGACGTTCACCTGCTCATCGTCCAAACAAGCGAAGACCTCTTTCGAGACCCCGGGCCGGTAGCCCAGGTTGCTCTCCATCGGATAGAAGACGATCGAGGCAGGATAGTAGGCGGCGGAAATGTAATGCATCACCTCGCGGAAACAGTTCAGCGCCCCTTCCAGCTTCTCTGCCTGATAGAACCGCTCACCCCGCACGATCAGCTTAGCATCCTCGGCCCGCTCCGCCAGGTCGAACACATCCACCGCATAGGCCTGCTCCACCACCGATTTCTGATGGGCCTGCTGCTCGGTCAGGGTCCCGGCCTTCTCTTTATCTTGGAGGGGCTTGAGCTGCATCCCCAACCGGGCCTTCACCCAGATCAGGAACTCCATCGTGAAGAAATGGTCGTACATCTCGATGTTGATGTCTCGCTGCACGACCTTGTGCCCCGCTTCGCGGAGGATGGCAGTCAGCGAGGGCAAAGCCAGATAGGGAGCAGTCGGCACCCACTCAGGCGGGAACAGCAGCATGACCTTCGACTGCTTCCGATCCTCTCGCTTGATCGGAGCCAGTCCTTGGATTTGGACGAGACCGGAAGCAGACATCACATTTTCCCTGCAAGCGTTAAGGATGCGCCCTGAATCTTAGCTACTTGATATTGCAGATCCCGCAACTTCTCCAACCCGAACTTCGCAATGTAGAGGAAGATATATTCGCGGATATACAAGCGCAGGTCCCAGCCGGGGTTATGGTTCCGCTCGAACTCTTGGAAGACCCGCTCCGCCTCTTCGATGCTCATCCCGTTCTTCACCGTATAGTAATAGTCGAGGGCCAGGTCCCATTCCGTGTTCTTATAGGCGGTCACGCCCCACTTCTCCGGGTTCTTCGCCACAGGGTTATGGCGGCCCAGGTCGAAGGTGCCGAAGCCCAGCGAATGGACATGGTCTTTGTTCTGTTCCAGGAACTCCACCGAGGACCAAGCCTCTTCTTTCGTTTCGCCAGGAAAACCGAAAAAGCCCATACAATGGTTCCAGATGCCAGCCTTGGCCGTGAGCTCCAAGTGCTTCGTCATGATCTCCGTCGTCGTGGCCTTGTCCATCAGCTTCAGCACCCGCTCGTTCCCCGACTCATAGCCGAAGTGGAGATACTTGCAGCCGGACTCCTTCGCATCCTGCCAGACCTGATCTTCCAGCAGGCTCTTCTCGAACCGCATGTGAGTCGTCCAGGCGATGCCCATCTTGCTGTCGATCAGGCCGCGGGCCAGCTTGCGAAAGAGGGCCGGCGGATAGGACTCGTCAGTGAAGTGGAAATGTTTGGCCCCGTACTTGTCGCGCAGGTGCTTGATCTCCCCCAGAATGTCCTGGATCTTCTTCGTGCGATAGCCAGCCGTATAGCCCTCGCCATGGTCGCAGAACTCGCAACGGCCCCAGTAGCAGCCCCTGGTCGCCAGATAGGGCAGGACCTTCGTCGGGACGAAGTACTTGTCCAGCGGCAATCCGTCGAAGTCAGGCGGAGGGAGCGCATGCATATCCTCCGCAAAGCTCGTGGCAGAGACATGGACCCCTGTCTCGTCCTTGTAGATCGTATTGGGCACGTCCGCGAGGCTCCTCTTGGCCCCCACAGCCGAGACCAGCTGCACGAAGGCCGTCTCCCCTTCATAGACCACGGCACTGTCGAAATATTGGAACAGGGACGACTGGGGCAGCACATCGCGCAGCCTCGTGACCGTGTTCCCGCCAATCGTGATGTGGATATGGGGGAAGTGCTGCTTGATCAGAGCACAGAAGGTCATGGTGGAGAACATCTGCTGCTGCAAGACGATCGAGATGCCGATCACGTCAGGCTGTGCCTGCTCGATGGCTGGCTTCACCAGCTGCTCGAACACATCCCGATAAATGTTCACCTGGGTATCGTTCACCGCGTCCATCACTTCGGAGGAGACGAATACCTTATAGGACAGGTCCGTCTCCATCGGAGGCATGCAGATCCTGGCCGGGGCATAGACCATCGAAATGACGGACGTTACCTCGCGGAAGACATTGATAGCCCACTCTAACCGATCGATTTCATAGAAGACTTCACCGCGTATGATCGCCTTAGCCTGCTCTGCCTTCTTGATCAATTCGTCGATCTTCTGGCGGCTCACATCGCAGAGAGAAAGCTGCAAATCCATTTCGGTGGGACTCAGCTCGCGCTTCCTCGAGGCCTTACGCAGCCGGTCGAGCTGCTGCGGCACCCGGCGCAGAACCTTCTTCAGGAAGTCCTCGCTGAAGTACCAGTCCCACATTTCGAGGTTAATGTCTTTTTGGATGACCGTATGGCCTGCCTGACGGAGGACGGCGGTGAGGGAGGGAAGGGAGAGGTAGGGCTCACTGGGGAACCAGTCTGGCGGGAAGATCAGCATGACCTTCATCTTTCGGCCGCTGGTGGCGTCGGAAGCTTGCCGCTGGAGCAGAATCAGCTCTTTGGAGGCCCGTTCGCCCTTCGAATACTCAATCCGCATGCCAGTCTGCTCTCCTATCGATCTCTACCGAGTGACAAGAAACAGTCAGAAAGCCAAAGGGTTAGGAGGATATTGTAAGGGGATCTGAGATTCAGATGCAAGGGCGGGATGGCGCGGGCGAACCCCACTCGGAGCGCCAGCGCGCGGAGCAGGCCTGGCCTGCCTCAGTCCAGTGCACCACGAGCGGCTCACTCACAGCCGCACCAGCTGGCAATGGCGAAGGCAAAGGGAACATCACTGTGCACAGTTTGCGTCCTTGTATCTGATTGCGAATAGTTGGAAGGGATCAGGAAGAGACGCTCTCGCCATCACGCCTATCCCGGCGCGTGCTAAAGATCGAAACTAGCGATAGTCTAACAGATTAGAAGTGGATTCCCACACCAGCGAACACATTATCGTACCCGTGGTTGACGCCTTTACCACCGACAAAGTTAATCCCTAAATCTCTCCCATTGGAATTGTGCTGATACCCGACGGAAAGAAAATAACGCTGAATGGTATACCGCAACGTAAAACCAAGGTCATAGGTGGTCTTCGTCTGGCCGGGAGAAGAAAACTGAGGGGATCTTACCTCACCGATGCGCTCCGTCGAATATGCGGCTCCAACATTCACGAGGGCTTCGTACTTGCCAAGCTGATACCCCGCGGCCATTCCACCCCCGACTTGCGGAATGTTTATCCCGTCAAGCAATGCGCCTTTCACGTAAGGACCGATCTCGAATGTCCCCTCCCCGATAGAAGCGACGGGGAAAAGCCGGTCGGCAAATATCTGCGCCGTTGCCTTCCCTCTCCAGGGAGAAGCCTCCCTATCGATACAGATTCCACAGACCACTCCCGCCCCCAGACGAAATTCCACGTCCGTATGGGCCTCATAGGGATGGGCGATAGCGGAAGGAGCGACCGCCGTAGTCGCCAAGATGACCATCCAGGCTGTGGCAAGGACGATTCGACGAGCCAGATCCCCCAAAGGATGAACGGCGTCTCCAACCTTGCAAGCAGACACCGCTTGATACCGGCGGCAACGACCAGACATCGACGGGGAAAACGAACCCATAGCCTTCCACTTTTACATCGATTCCCTCGCACACAATTTAGATACACCGTAGATACCACGAGGGGTAATAGATAATATAGATCAACCTGTCCAAAATAGTTGCGCTCAAAACAGGAAAAATATCAACAGAACTATTTCGTCCAATTTTAACAGGATAATTCACCGTTCAGAAAGCACACTGATCCCTTCCTCGAGGAGCAAAGCTTCTGGCTCTCTCAACTCCTGTTTGCAGGACCATGAAGGGCTGGGCTGGACCGGACCGGTCCTGACCCAGTAGAATGGGCCATCCGCTTTTCCTTCCCCCCCCTGCCTCGACGGCGCGTTGGAAACGGTACGACTCAAACGGCATCCCATTAATATGAAGGAATTATCATGAGCGTGAAATGCGGAATCGTCGGGCTGCCCAACGTGGGCAAATCCACCCTCTTCAATGCTCTGACCAAGTCGGGAATCGCAGCGGAAAACTATCCCTTCTGCACTATCGAGCCGAACATCGGCATCGTGGAAGTCCCGGACCCGCGGATGCAGGCATTGGCCGACATCGTCAAGCCGCAAAAGATGCAATATGCCACCACCGAGTTCGTGGACATCGCCGGACTGGTGGCTGGCGCCTCCAAGGGCGAGGGCTTGGGCAATCAATTCCTCGCCAACATTCGCGAAACCGACGGGATCGTGAACGTGGTACGCTGCTTCGAGGACGACAACGTGATTCACGTGGCGGGCAAGGTCGATCCGATTTCCGACATCGCCACGATCGTCACGGAACTGGCGCTGGCGGACTTGACCACGGTGGAAAAGGTCCAGGAAAAGAACGTGAAGCTCGTGCGCGCCGGCAATAAAGACGCCGCGAAGCTGGGCGAGCTACTGGATCAAGTGGCGGCCTGTCTGAACCAGGGCGCGCCGGCCCGGACGATGAAGCTGGATGCGGCGCAACTCGCCTTGCTGAAGCCGCTCTGCCTCCTCACCATCAAGCCAGTCATGTACGTGGCCAACGTGGCGGAAAAAGGCTTCGCGAACAATCCCCTGTTGACCCGCCTGGAAGAATTCGCCGCGCGCGAAGGGGCGCCGGTCGTGGCCATCTGCGCCGCGCTGGAGTCGGAAATCTCGGGGCTGTCGGACGAAGAGAAATTGGAATTCCTGACCGATGCCGGCATGGCCGAGCCGGGACTCAACCGCCTGATCCGCACGGCCTACCAGGTGCTGGGGCTGCAGACCTACTTGACCGCCGGCGTGCAAGACGTCCGCGCCTGGACGATTCATGTCGGCGATACGGCCCCGCAGGCTGCCGGCGTCATCCATGGCGATTTCGAGAAGGGCTTCATTCGCGCGGAAGTAATCAGCTATGAGGACTTCATCGCTTGCAAGGGCGAGGCTGGCGCAAAGGAAAAAGGAAAGATGCGGCTGGAAGGCAAGGAGTACGTGGTGCAGGACGGCGATGTGATGCACTTCCGCTTCAACGTCTAACCGGTTGCTGAAAAAGGTCGCCAGCCTTGCCGAACGACCTTTTTGAGCAGCCGAACGTTATTTTTTGTCTTTGGAAGAAATCTGAGACTCAGATTTCCCTGAGCCTTTGCCGGTGAGGTTCTTGAACGTGTTCCCGATGGCAGGGCCGATCTTCGGGATCTCCTGCTCGATATTGCGCGCAGCGCTCTTCAGGCCTCGCCCAAGATCCTCCACCGTCAGCCCTTTACCGTTGCCCTGTTTGGACTGGCCGGCTGAGGACTGATTGTCGCCGGCAGTTTCGGCTGCGCCAGCACCGGCCGTAAATCCCAGGACCAACATCGCAACGATCAACGCCGTTATCTGTCTAGATCTGTTCATGCGAGTACCCTATCATGAACCGATCCTTCCGTCCGAATAAAAAACTGTCCTCCGCCGATGAGCGGGCGTGAGCCAGGCCCTGGAGCCCCTACCCGATTGACTTCCTCCCCTGCCCGCGGTACAGGTTGCACCAGCCGAACAACACATACTCCTGCTTCATCCATCACAGAGAGGCTCCTATCATGAAAAACGTAGAAATGACGATCCAGGGAACGACCTTGACGATCAAAGTGGATCTCTCCAAAGAGTTCGGACCCTCCGCATCGGGCAAGACCACCATCATTGCCTCGACGGAAGGCAACGTCACCATTCCAGACCGCGAAGAAAAGATCGGACTGAACGTTTACAAGAAAAAATAACGGGCGCCATCCGATGAGGATCTTCGTCCTGGGAGTGGGCGCAACCGGTTCGCTGCTGGTCCAGCTATTGACGCGGCAAGGCCATCGCCTATCGTGCGGGGATCGCGACCCTGAACGAGCCCGCCGATTCTTAGGCGCAGCCTCGACGATTCCCGTGCGGCAGGTGAACGCCCGCAATATCGAAGGCATCGTCGCAGCCGCACAGGGGTCGCAACTGCTCATCAACGCCTGCCCCGCGGTCTTCAATAAGATCATCCTGCGCGCCCACTACCTCGACATGGCGGCCCATCTGACCGAGAATCCCTTCCAGGCGGAACAGCTCCGCTTCGCAACAGACTTCCAGAATCTCCGGCGAACGGCGGTGATCACGGCAGGCGTCGCGCCAGGCCTCACGAACCTCCTCGTCGCCGCCAGCGCGGATCTACTCGACAGCGTCGAGACGGTTCAGGTCCGGCTGTATGAA
>SXGT01916768.1_pt1 | contig 12677 bp, 8 predicted proteins | sample 3176221 | NCBI WGS metagenome assembly SXGT01 (sample SAMN11356862, study PRJNA531348) | freshwater metagenome | isolation source: freshwater sample F1-120 | place: China: Fuxian Lake, Yuxi | collected 2017-12-25
CGCCATGGGCTTGGTCGGCGCCATGGAGATCTTGCCCGGCGTCGGCTCGCTGTGGAAATCCAGGGCTTCCTGGTCGGTGAAGGTCTGTTTTTCGGTGTTTTCGGGCATGGGTCGCTGACAAGTCGCGCAGGAGCGGCGAAGGAGGCGCGACCCTAGAACCCGGTCGCGCTTCCCACAACCGGAACAGGCTGGACTTTCGCCCTGCCGGGCTGCGTCGTTAGGATTTCAGGGCAGCATCCCGGTGGTCTCGACCTCGACCGGACCGGTCATCAGCACGTGGTCGTCGTCTTCACGCCAGTCGATGTGAAGCTCGCCGCCGTCCACGATGACGGTCGCGGCACGGTCCGTCAGGCCCCGGCGGGCGCAGGCCACCAGAGCGGCGCAGGCGCCGGTGCCGCAGGCCTTCGTCAGGCCGGCGCCCCGCTCCCACACGCGCAGGCGGATGCGGTCACGCCCCTCCACATGGGCGAAGCCCACGTTCACGCCTTCGGGAAACAGCGGATGATGCTCGATCAGCGAGCCGGTCCCGCGAACGAAGGCGTCGTCTGGGACATGGTCGACGAAAAACACCACATGGGGATTGCCCATGCTGACTGCGCCAGGGGTGTGCAGCAGCGGCGCATCCACCGGCCCCACCTGAAGTTCGATGCCCCGGGTGTCCATGTCCTCGGCCAGGGGGATCTGGTCCCAGGCCAGTCGGGGCGGACCCATGTCCACGGTGACGCGGTGGTCCCCGGCCCGCGCGGCTGTGGTCGGCCCGCCGAGCGTGTCGATCACCACCTGATCACGCCCGCCCGCCAGGGTCAGCAGCCAGCCGACACAGCGCAGGGCGTTGCCGCAGGTCTCCACCACCCCGCCGTCGGCGTTCCACACCCGCATCAGGGCGTCGCCGGTTTCCGAAGGCTCGATCACGATCAATTGGTCGCAGCCGCCCGCCGGGCCGGTCTCCCGATCGGCCAGGGCGCGGGCCTGATCGGGCGTCGGCGCGAAGGGCCGTTCAAGCGCGTTGACGACGATAAAGTCGTTTCCGGCGCCGTTCATCTTGACGAAGGGGTGCGTCATGGTCTCCGCATATAAGCTGAATCCGGCCCGGCGTCAGAGCGCCCGGCGAAGAACAGGCTCTGCATGAAAGCCAAGGCCGAGGAAAAGACCCATACGGGCCTGCGACTGCGGGCGCGCCTGAGGGCGCTGTATCACGGCTCGTCCCGGGCGGCGGTGCGATTCCGCCTGGCCGTGATCGTGGTGGACTTCGCCATCATCGCCTTTTTCATCGCCGCGCCGGTGCTGAAGGACGAAGGCGGCCTGGTCTTCTATGTGCTGGACTATGTGATCGCGGCGATCCTGGCCTTCGACCTGATCGCGCGGGCCTCGGCCTACACGGACTGGCGCGACTGGCTGAAGCGGCCCATCGTGTGGGTGGACCTGTTCGTGCTAGCCACACTGCTGTTTCCCGCGTGGCTGTACAACCTCGGCTTCCTGCGGGTGCTGAGGCTGTGGACCCTGATCAACAGCGACTTCTTCTGGAAGACTGTGGGGCGCGGCTACAACGACACGCGGGTGGAGGACATCGTCAAGGCGCTGGCGGCCCTGATCACCTTCGTCTTCGTGGTAGCCGGCTTCGTCTACACCAGCTTCATGGGTCGCTATGAGGGCATATCCGGCTATGTGGACGCGCTTTATTTCACCATCACCAGCCTGACGACCACCGGATACGGCGACATCATCCTGCCGGGCACCTGGGGGCGGCTGCTGTCCATCGCGGTGATGCTGGGCGGCGTGGGCCTGTTTTTCCGCCTGATCCAGTCCCTGAACGTGACGCACAAGGTGTTTCACCCCTGCCCCACCTGCGGGCTGCAGCGGCATGATCCGGACGCGGTGCACTGCAAGGCCTGCGGCAATACCATCTGCATTCCCGACGACGGGCGCTGATTCATTACAGGCCTGTAACTTTCCAACCGCCCGGCCCGCCCATAGGGTCGCGCGCCCAACAGACACATCCGAGGAAAACGCCGCATGTTCCGTCGTCTGGCCTATGGGGGCCCCGCCCTCGCCGCGCTCGTTCTCAGCCTTTCAGCGACCCATCCCATGGCCCAGACTTCCGAACCGACCCTGACCGAACAGGCCGCCGCTTCCGATCCGTGGATCTGGCTGGAGGACATCGAGGGCGAGCGGGCCATGGAATGGGTCGAGGCGCGCAATGAGCATTCGCTGGGCGTGCTGACCGGCGACCCGCGCTATGACGAGCTGTATTCCACCGCCCTGGCGCTGGTGGAGGCGCAGGACCGCATTCCCTTCCCGGCCTTCCGCCACTCGGCGGGCGGTCAGCGCACGGTGGACAATTTCTGGCAGGACGCGACCCATGTGCGGGGCGTCTGGCGCCGCACGACCCTGGACAGCTACCGCACCGATGCGCCTGAGTGGGAGACGATCCTGGACGTGGACGCCCTGGCGGCCGCCGAGGACGCCAACTGGGTCTACAAGGGCGCCCAGTGCCTGTCGCCCGACGATCGCCTGTGCCTGGTCAACCTGTCCGACGGCGGCAAGGACGCCGTGGTCATGCGCGAGTTTGATCGCGAGACCGGCCAGTTCATCGAGAACGGGTTCAGCCTGCCTGAGTCCAAGGGCGGCGCCGACTGGGTGGATGAGAACACCCTGCTGGTCTATCGCGACTTCGGCGACGGCACCCTGACGGATTCCGGCTACGCCATGACGGTCCGCCGTCTGACGCGGGGCCAGTCCATGGACCAGGCGCCGGAGGTGTTCCGGGGCGAGCCCGAGGACGTGCTAGTGGCCGGTTATGCGCTGCGCGACGCCGACGGCGTGGTGCAGGCCGAGATGGTGGACCGGGCGGTCACCTTCTTCGAGACCGAGAGCTATTTCCTGACGGATACGGGCCCCGTTCGCATCAACCTGCCCGCGCGCCGCTCGGTGCAGGGTCTGCTTGACGGACAGCTGATCGTCACCACGGACCAGGACTGGACCGACGGCGCCGGGACCGCCTTCGAGGCCGGCGACCTGATCGCCTTCGATCTTGAGGCCCTGAAAGCCGACCCGGCCGCGTCCGTCGGCGAGCTGATCCTGCGGCCCGGCGAGCGGGAAGCGGTGGAGGGCGTGACCCTGACGCGCAACCGGCTGGTGGTGGCCCTGTTCGAGAACGTGCGCGGGGCGGCCTACGCCTATCACCGCGCCGGGGACGGCTGGGTCCGTGAGCGCCTGAACCTGCCGGAGAACGCCTCGGTGGGTCTGGGCTCGGCCAGCAGCGAGGATGACCAGCTGTTCGTCAGCGTCGAGGGCTATCTGACGCCGGACACCCTGTGGCTGGCTGACGCCGCCTCGGGCGAACTGGAGACGGTCAAGAGCCTGCCGGCCAAGTTCGACGCCGAGGGCATGCATGTGGAGCAGCATCAGGCCCGCTCGGCCGACGGGACCATGGTTCCCTATTTCGTGGTTAGCCGCGACGGCGTCGCCGCCGACGGCTCGAACCCCACCCTGCTCTACGGCTACGGCGGCTTTCAGGTCTCGCTGCTGCCCGGCTATTCGCCCACGGTGGGCAATCTGTGGCTGGAGCGCGGCGGCGTCTATGTGGTGGCCAACACCCGGGGCGGCGGCGAGTTCGGACCCGGCTGGCACCAGGCCGCCCAGGGCGTGAACCGCCAGCGCGCCCACGAGGATTTCCAGGCTGTGGCCGAGGACCTGATCGCGCGCGGCATCACCAGCCCCCGCCGCCTCGGCGTCATGGGCGGCTCCCAGGGCGGGCTGTTCATGGGCGCCATGCTGACCCAGCGGCCCGACCTGATCAATGCGGCGGTCATCCAGGTGCCCCTGTTCGACATGCTGCGCTTCCACACCCTGCTGGCGGGCGCCTCATGGATGGGCGAGTACGGCAACCCGGACATCCCCGAAGAGCGGGAATGGATCGCCGCCTATTCGCCCTATCAGGCCCTGTCGGCCGAGGCGGACGATCCGGAGGTGTTCCTCCACACCTCCACCACGGACGACCGCGTGCACCCCGGCCACGCCCGAAAGGCCGCGGCGCAGCTTGATGCGCTGGGCCATGAGGTGCTGTTCTACGAAAACACCGACGGCGGCCACGCGGCCGGCGCCAATCTGCGCGAGACGGCCCGCCGGCTGGCGCTGGAGTACACCTATCTGACCCGCCGGCTCATGGACTGACCCGGCCGTTCGGCGAAAACAGAATAATACGGAGCGTAACGTCCATGAACCGACTGATCCTGTCCGCCGCCGCCTCGGCGCTGATGCTGGGCGCCTGCGCCACAGCCGGCGCCCAGGAGCGTCCGCCGCACCTGCCCGCCGACCTGTCGCCGGAATCGGTGGCCGCCGCCGACGAGTTCATTTGGCTGGAGGAGGTTCAGGGTGAGCGGGCGCTGGCGTTCGTGGAGCAGTCCAACACCCGCGCCCTGTCGCGGCTGGAAGGCGACCCGCGCTACGAGACCTTCCGGCGCGAGGCCTACGCCATCCTGTCCGCCCAGGACCGGATTCCCACACCGCAATTCCAGAGCGGCGGCCTCGTCAATTTCTGGCAGGACGACCAGCATCCCAAGGGCATTTGGCGGCGCACCACACGCGAGTCCTACGCCTCGGGCAACACCGAATGGGAGACCATTCTGGACATCGACGCCCTGGCCCGGGCCGAGGGCCGTGACTGGGTCTGGAAGGGCGCCGGATGCCTGGCGCCCGACGAGCGCTATTGCCTGGTGAACCTGTCCAACGGCGGTCAGGACGCGGTGGAGGTCCGTGAGTTCGATACGCAGACCGGCCAGTTCGTGGAGGGTGGCTTCCGCCTGCCCGAGGGCAAGCACCGGGTGACCTGGCTGGACGCCGACACCCTGCTGGTGGCCACCGACTTCGGCGACGGCACCCTGACCGAGAGCGGCTATCCCTACATCGTGCGCGCCTTGTCGCGCGGCCAGTCGCTGGATCAGGCGACGGAGATCTATCGCGGCGAGCAGGGTGACGGCGGCTATGGCGTCAGCCCCTCGGTCTATCGCGGACCCGAAGGTCAGGTTGAGGCGGTGATCATCACCCGGCCTCTGGACACCTTCAACGCCGAGCGCTGGCAGGTGGTGGACGGTCAGGCCGTGCGCCTGAACCTGCCGTCCAAGGTGGACATTCACGGGACCATGGGCGACCGGCTGATCCTGACGGCCGAGGAGGACTGGACGTTCGGCGGCCATGATATCGAGACCGGCGATCTGGCGGCCATTCCGCTGGCCGCCCTGCGCGCCGATGCAGCCCCGGCGCTGCCCGCCTCGCCGGTGATCTTCGCGCCGAGCGACCGCCAGTCGGTCAACGGCGTGGCCATCACCAACGGCCATGTGGTGGCCAGCGTGCTGGACAACGTCTCCGGCGGGCTGATCCGCTTCGCACCGCGCGACGGCGGGTGGACCCAGACCGCCCTGCCCACGCCCGACAATGTGTCCGTCAGCCTGGTGGACGCCAGCCGCGCCCATGAGGACATGTTCTATTACGTCCAGGGTTTCCTGACCCCCTCGACCCTGTCCCAGGCGGATGTGGCGAGCGCGCGGTCGGAAATCCTGCGCGAGAGCCCGGCCCGCTTCGACGCCTCGACCCATGTGGTGGAGCAGCACTCGGTCGCCTCCACCGACGGGACCGAGATCCCCTACTTCCTGGTGCGCCCGCGCGATCAGGCCAATGACGGCTCCGCCCCGACCATCGTGTTCGGCTACGGCGGTTTCAACATCCCCATGCTGCCCGGCTATGCGGGCCAGCTGGGCAAGCTGTGGCTGGAGGAGGGCGGCAGCTATGTGGTGGCCAATATCCGCGGCGGCGGCGAGTTCGGCCCCGGCTGGCACCAGGCGGCCCTGAACGAGAACCGCCAGCGCGCCTTCGACGATTTCGCGTCGGTGGCCCGGGACCTCATCGACCGGGGCGTCACCTCGCCCGATCATCTGGGCATCTATGGCCGGTCCAACGGCGGGGTGCTGACCTCGGTGGCCGTGACCCAGAACCCGGACCTGTTCGACGCGGCGGTGATCGAAAGCCCCCTGATCGACATGCTGCGCTATCACGAGATGCCCGCCGGCGCGTCCTGGATCGGGGAGTACGGCGACCCCCGCATCCCGGAAGAAGCCGCCTGGATCGCGGAATACTCGGCCTATCAGCAGCTGCGTCCCGAGGTGGACTATCCGGTGGTCTACATCACCACCAACACCCTGGACGACCGGGTGCACCCGGGCCACGCGCGCAAATTCGCCGCGCGGCTGGAGGCCCAGGGCCACGACCATCTGTATTTCGAGGACACCTCGGGCGGGCACAGCTATGACGCCGACCCGGCCGCCAACGCGCGGCGCTGGGCCCGGCACTATGTCTATTTCGCCCAGCAGTTGATGGACGACTGACCGCTGCGTCCGATCACGCGCACGGGAACGGGTTCACGCCAAGTTGAGTCCCGTTTCCGGACGCCTGGACTAGGGTGCGCGCCATGAAGGGCATCCGGGATGTGATATCGGGCGGCGCAGCTGCGGCCGTCTTGATCGGCGCGGCGTCCGCAGGCGCGCAAACGGCCTCCGCCGGGTCGGGGTCGCGCGCCGGGACGCCTGTGGAGCCCGTGGTGGTGGAGCTTTTCACCGCCCAGGGCTGCTCCGGCTGTCCGGAGGCCAACGCGCTGCTGGAGGGGCTGGCGGACCGGCCCGGCGTGATCGCCCTGACCTATGCGGTGGATTACTGGGACTATCTGGGTTGGCCCGACACCTTCGCCCGGCCGGCCTTCGCCGAGCGTCAGCGCGCCTATCAGGAGCGGCTTAGGCTGCGCGACGTCTATACGCCCCAGGTCATCATCGACGGCGCCCGCCAGATGCCCGGGGCCCGCAGTCAGGACATCCAGTTGGCCGTGGATGAAGAGGCCGAGCGCCGCATCTGGATGCCCGAGGTGGAGTTCCGCGAAACCGGCGACCGGGTGGGTGTCGGGTCCGGTCGTGCGCCCGAAGGCGGGGCGGACGTCTGGCTGGTGCGCTACCAGCATGGCCCCCTGATCGTCGAGGTGGGCGAAGGCGAGAACCGGGGCCTTGAGGTGCGCCACGCCAATGTTGTGCGCGAGATCGTCAATCTGGGCGAATGGCGGGGACGGCCGATCCTGCTGGACCTGCCCGAGGCGCCGGTCGGTGATCTGGGCATGGCCGTGCTGGTTCAGGCCCGAGACGACGGCCGCATCCTGGCTGCTGCGGCCCAATAGGCTGACCGCCTCCGTCATATTCGATCAGTGGCCCCGCCGGAGCCCCCGCGCCAAGGATGATGGCTTGTGGGCGGTCGGGCTTTTCGGATTCGACCCCCGGCCAAATTTCTGATCGAGTCCGGTTCGGCGAGTGAGCCATCGGTCGGGGGATCATGTGTTCGAAGAGCTGAGACCATCACGCCAGACGACGCGCCCGCTGCTGGCGATTGTCACCGCGCTCGCGGTGCTGTCGCCGGGAGCAGCCGGGGCCGACAACCCTCAGGCCCGTGCGGTGGAGGCGGCGTCGCCGGGTGTCGAGGCGGCGGCCATCCATCAGGCCGTGACGGCCGCGCGGCTCGCCGCCTGGGGCCGCAAGGCGGCGGACGCCCAGGCGCTGATCCTGGCCGCGCGCATGCTGGCCGAGATTCCCTTCCGGTCCGCGGATTTCGCAGCTGAGCCCGGCGCCGCGGCGGCGCCGGACACCCCGTCGGACGCGCCTGCTTTCACCGTGGCCGGCCTGCTGGACGAAGCCGAGACTCTGGCGCGGGGCGACGGTCAGACCCTGGCCGAGATCGAGGCCGTTCGGGCGGCGGCGGCGCGAGGGGTGGCCAACTCCCCGTTTGGACAGGGTCCGATTCTGGCCCGCAGGGACGTTCAGGCGCGCCAGACCTACTGGTTCGAGGCTGACGCCAAAGGCGGCGAAATCCTGCGTGTGGCCGCCATCGGCGACGGCGATACGGACATCGACATGGTGGTGCGCGGCGCCGATGGCCGTGTGCTGTGCGAGGACGGCGCCTACGATCACTTTCCGGTCTGCACCCTGACGCCCGGCGAGGACCAGCGGCTGCGTGTCGAGATCATCAATCGCGGCGCGGTGTGGACCCGCGTCCGCATCCTGAGCAACTGACGGGGGCGTCGCAATGACCGGACAAGGCATAAGGGGCTGGGCGCGGGCGGCGGCGATGGGCGCTGTGCTGATGCTGGGCGTGGCCACGGGCGGCTCGGCGCGCACCGACGAGGATACCTATGAAAGCCTGCGCGCCGAAGCGTTCGAGGCGGCCCAGTGGGCCATCGCCTCGGACGCCGCCGACGCCCTGGCCAAGGTTTCCGCCCGCTTCGCCCAGGGCGACGACGCCATCGGCCGTCTGGCCGAGGATCGGGAGGGCCTGATCACCCGCCGCGACCGGCTGGAGCACGAAATCGAGCGGCTCTACGCCCTGGATGACGAGTCATCACGCGCCCGGCGCGAGACCGCGCGGACGGAATATGACGCCGTGCTGGAACGGCTTCGCGCCGTGGATGAGGAGATCGAGCAACGCTTTCCCGCCTACGCCGACCTGACCAGCCCGCAGGCGCTGAGCGTCTCGGAAGCGCAAGGTCTGCTGCGGGAGGACGAGGGCCTACTGCTGGTGCTGGTGAACCCCGAGGCCGCCTATGTCTGGGCCCTCAGCCGCGACCGGGTCGAATGGGCGCGCTCGGAAAGCCTGGGGCAGGACGAGATGGCCGCCGCCGTGGCGCGCCTGCGCGCGTCGCTGACCACCACCGCGGCGCGGGGCCAGCCCTATATCGATCCGTCCCTGTTGCAGGACCAGACCGACACGGCGTTCGACCGGGCCGAGGCGCACCGCCTCTACCAGGAACTGATCGCGCCGGTGGAGGCCGTATTCGAGGGGCGCTCGACGCTGATCACCGTGACCTCGGGCGACCTGTCGGCCCTGCCGCTGGCGCTGCTGCCCACAGAGGCGCCGGATGGAGCCGACGATTCCGCCGCCGCCCTGGCCGCCACGCCGTGGCTGATCGACCGCTACGCCCTGGCGGCCCTGCCGTCGGTGTCCAGCCTGACGGCGCTGCGCTGTCATCTGGTGTCCGACCCGGCCCTGCGCAGCGCCGGCTGTCCGCCGCTGCCGGCCGGCGCCGCGCCCCCTCAGGCGCAGACCGGCGAGCGCATCGAGCTGGCCGCCTTCGGGGCGCCGATCCTGTCGGGCGGCGCGGTGGGCGCGGCGCGCGGGGCGCCGCCTGCCGGTGATCTCATGAGCGACGGTCCGCTGGCCGACGTGGAGCGCCTGCGCGCCCTGCCCGCCCTGCCCGGCTCGCAGGCAGAACTGGAGGCGCTGCAGTCCCGCTATCCCCGCAGTCTGGTGCGCATGGGCGAAGCCGCCACCGAGACCGCCGTGCGTCAGACGGACCGTGAGGCCCTGTCCCGCGCCCGCTTTGTCGTCTTTTCCACCCACGGCCTGCTGGCCGGGTCGGATCAGGCCGAGCCGGGGCTGGTTCTGACCCCGCCCGCCGTCGGTACGGCCGAGGACGACGGTTATCTCAGCGCCTCCGAGGCCGCCGAGCTGCGCCTCACGGCCGATTTCGTGGTGCTGTCGGCCTGCAACACCGCCGCATCGGACGGCCAGCCGGGCGGTGAGGGCCTGTCGGGTCTGGCGCGAGCCTTCTTCTATGCGGGGGCGCGATCGCTGGTGGTGTCCCACTGGGAGGTGTCCGACGCTGCCACCACCGAGCTGATGACCCGCACCTTCGCGGCGCTGGACGACGCCGATATCGGCGAGCGGGCCCGCGCGCTGCGGGAGGGCATGCGGGCCGTGCGTGACAATCCCCGATGGGCCCATCCGGCCTACTGGGCGCCGTTCACCCTCGTGGGCGAGCCGGGCTGACGGCCATGGGCGGACGCAGCGGAATCCTGTCCTGGCGGTTCGCGCGGTTGCTGGTCGTGATTCTGCTTTTCATGGGCGCGGTGAAGGGACTGTCGGCCATGGCGGCCACACCCGAGCCGACGCCGCCGCGCATCCTGGCGGTGCTGGTGGGGGTGTCCGACTATGGCGATGATCCGCTGGGGCTGGGCGACCTGTCCGGGCCGCGCAACGACGCCCTGCTGATGGCCGACGCGCTGATCGACCGGGGCGCCGCGCCGCACGACATCGCCTTGCTGACCAGCGCCGCGCCGTCCGCCTATGCATCGCGCCACGGGCTGAGTCCCACGGCGACGCCGGACCTGGCGGCCATCCGCGTCGCACTGGACGCCATGATCGATGAGGCGCGACCGGGCGATCAGGCGGTGATCCATCTGGCCGGTCACGGCTGGCGCCAGCGGGAGGCCATCAGCGGCTCGGAGCTCAGCGGTCTGGACGAGGTCTTTCTGCCGCAGGGCTACGGCATCATCGGCGAGACCTATGACCGGGTGCGGCTGGATCCCCTCGCCGGCGTGCTGACCGACAACGAGATCGGTCGCTACATCGACCGGCTGCGTGGCCTGGGCGTGGATGTGGTTTTCATCGGCGACTTCTGCCACGCAGGGGACGCCACGCGGGGGCGGCCCGACTTCAGCGGCGCGCGCCCGGCCCCGAGACTGGATGTGAGCGAACCCGACCCCGTCGGCCAGCGCCGCATCGGGTCCTACGCCGCCTTTTTCGCGGCGCCGGCGGGTGACCGGGCCATGCAGGGCCTCGCGCCTATCTGGGCCGATCCGTCGGCGCGGGCGCCCCACGGCCTGCTCAGCGTTTACATGGCCGCGGCCCTGTCCGACCCGACCGCCGCCACCTGGGCCGACGTGGCCGCGCGGGTGCAGGCCAGCCTGATCGAACACGATGTGCGCGACCGGGCCGTGCGGCTGGATGCGCCGGCCCAGTTCGAGGGCCAGCTGGATCAGCCGGTTCTCGGGCGCGCCGCCGGTGAGACCCCGCTGTGGACCGTGCTGAAGCCTGCCCTGCGCGTCAGGGACGGGCGGGCGTCGCTGGACGGGCTGATGCTCAACGCCGGCGCCTTGCATGGTTTGACGGACAACAGTCTGGTGGCCCTGTCGGAGACCCGTGACGGCCGCGAACGGGTGGTGCTGTACGGCCGGGTGGCGGACACGGGTCCGGCGCGGGCCCGTCTCACGCCCGCCAACGGCCCGGAGGCGACGATCGCCGACTGGGCCGATCTGCGCACCCCGGAAGGACGCCCCTATACCGACGAACGCCTTTGGACCGTGCGGGTGGTGGAGCGGGGCGCGCCGCTGACCTTCCGCGTGGCGGCGGTCCCCTCGTTCCCGCGCCGTCATCCGGTTGACGGCATTCTGGCCAGTATCGCCGACGATATCGGCGTGGAGGCGGTCGGCCCGGAAGACGACGCCCATCTTTATCTGCACGACCAGAGCCGGGTCATCATCCTCTCGGAAAGCCCGGACCCCTTTGCCGCCGAAGCCCAGTTGGGCGAAATCGACATGACGGCATTTTACCGACTGCGTCTGGATCAGGGTGGTCCCCGTCGCCGTCAGGCGATCGCAGAGGCCGTGCAGCGCGCGGCCAGGGCGTGGCGGGTGCGGACTCTTCTGGCCACGCTGGATCAAGGCGCAGAGGCGGACACCGCCGGGCTGACCACCGAACTCTACCTTTGGCGACCGGAACATGTGGGCCGGGGACGCTGCCCGCCCTATCATCCCGGCCACCGGGGCCTGACCGACACCCCGCCGGCCGACGCCGTTCCCTTCGCCGCCCTGGGGCTGGATGAGGCCCAGCCGCCGGTGCTTCAGCCCTGCGACGTGATCTTCGCCCGCATCATCAACACGGGCCAGACCACCGTTGACGTGACGCCCCTGTCCCTGTCGCCGGACGGGACCATCTGGGCCCTGCCGTGGATGGATGGGCGCCCCGCTGTGCGTTTCGAGCCGGGCCGCGCCCGCATGACGGCCGTGCAGCTGGACGCCGCCGACCATCTTCGCATTCCACGCGAGGAAATGGCCGTGATCGCCGTGCTGGCGGACCGTCAGGGCGGGGCCCCGGCCAGCTTCGCCCGTCTGGCCCAGCCGGGAGTCGGCCGGCTTGGCGATGACGGGCGGACGGATCCGACGCGTTCGGACGAAGCGACGTCGCCGCTGCTGGCGCTGATCGAGGAGGCTGGTTCAGGCAGGGTCCGTTCGGCCGCTGTGCCGGTCGCGCCCGGGAACGTGTCGGTGAGCCGCTTCTCGTGGCGGGTGGAAGCATCGGACTAGCAAGCCCCCCGCCGCCTGCTAGTTTGCGTCCATGACCGATCAAGACGCTCCTGTTTCCCACGCCCGCTCCAACGCCGAGCAGATGGCCGCGCCCGCCTATCGCCTGGCGGCGCTGGATCAGGATTTCATGCTGGGCGACTCCATGCGCGGCGTGCGGTTCCAGCTGGAGTACGCCAAGGCCGAGGAGCATCTGCGGGCGTGGGGCGTGCGCTCGACCATTGTGGTGTTCGGCAGCGCCCGCTTCGGCGAGAACGGGGCGGGGCGTCACGGTCACTGGTACGAGCAGGCGCGGCTGTTCGGCCGCATCGCGTCGGAGCGCGGCGGCGCCCTGTGCGACGCGGGGGGCGTGCGCGACAACGTCATCGCCACCGGCGGCGGCCCGGGCGTCATGGAGGCGGCCACTCGCGGAGCCATCGAGGCGGGCGCGCCCTCCATCGGCTTCAACATCACCCTGCCCCATGAGCAGGAGCCGAACCCCTGGACCACGCCGGACCTGACGTTCCGCTTCCA
>SXGT01182065.1_pt1 | contig 12676 bp, 14 predicted proteins | sample 3176221 | NCBI WGS metagenome assembly SXGT01 (sample SAMN11356862, study PRJNA531348) | freshwater metagenome | isolation source: freshwater sample F1-120 | place: China: Fuxian Lake, Yuxi | collected 2017-12-25
CATGCGCTACGGCTCGCCGTCGATCCCCACCGCGCTGGACGGCCTCCTGGGCGGCCCCGAGCCGGTCTCCGACCTGCTCGTCCTGCCCCTCTATCCCCAATATGCCTCGTCGTCCTCGGGCTCGACGATGGCCAAGGTCATGACCTCGCTCGCGGACCGCACGGTCGTGCCGGACATGGCCTTCATCCGCGACTTTCACCTTCACGCGGGCTTCCTCGACGCCGTCGTCACGGTCGCCAAACCCGCTCTGCAAGCCTTCGCGCCCGATCACGTGCTGCTCTCCTTCCACGGCCTGCCCGAGCACCACATGCGCGCCAGCGACGTCAGCGGCCAACACTGCCTCGCCAGTGCGACCTGCTGCGACGTGCGCGTCCCCGCCAACGACCCTTGCTACCGCGCGCAATCGTTTCGCACGGCGCGCGCCCTGGCGGAGCGCCTTGGCCTCGCCGCGGGCGCCTGGTCGATCGGGTTCCAGTCGCGCCTCGGGCGCCGCCCGTGGGTCAGGCCCTACACCGACCAGATCCTGAAGTCGCTGCCCGCTCAGGGCGTGAAGCGCGTCGCGGTGTTGACACCATCGTTTGCGGCCGATTGCCTGGAGACGCTCGAGGAGATCGCCATCCGCGGTCGGCGCGACTTCATCGCCGCGGGCGGCGAGGACCTGACGCTGGTGCCGTGCGTGAACGCCGAGCCGTCCTGGGCCGAGGCCGTCGCGGCGATGGCGCGCGGACGAAGCGACGGGGCTCACGCGTTCGGCGCGCCATGAAACAGCACGGCCTGGTCATCAGAGGGGTGGCGTGCGCGCTCGCGGGCGTCGCGCCCTTCGCAGCGGGCGGCCAGGTTGACAGCGTCTCTGCGGCACCGCCCCCGCCGCCCGCGGTGGTCTGCGACGGCACGACCGAATGGCGCGTCGGGCCGCCCGACGGCACACCGCCGGAGCTGCGCACGCTCGACGCCTGGCTCGCGCGGACGCCGGCTCTGGACGAGGCGCTGCTCTCGTCCGACGACATCGCGCTGCTCGTCGCCCGCAATCAGGGCGTCCCCGGTGCCTGGCGCGAGTTCCTCGGTGACGACCCGCCCACGGCTGAGGGCGTGGCCGGCGAGATCGGCGAGCGCGTCGGCGAGATCGGCGCGAGGCTCGCGGTGGGCGAGCTCGTCGAGGGCGAGCCCGGGCGCTTCGACGAGGCGCGCCGCATCGTCGCGAGCGCCGAGCCGGTCGACGAGCTGCGCGCCGTCGCCGCGCCGATCGATCTCCACTGCCTGCCCGTGGTGGGCGGCTACTTCCGCCCGCCGATCGACCGCCTCTTCGGCCGGAACCAATGCTCGCGCCTCCACCCCGGCGAGCTCGTGCGCGTCTTGCGTGCGACCCGCGACGGGCGCTGGCGCTACGTGTGGGCCGGTCACGGCGTCGGTTGGCTCGCCGACAGCGACCAGGCCGGCGCCCTCTCGCGCCCGATGGCGCCGAGCGTGGCCCGCGATCGCCGCGACGAGGAGCCGCGCCTGCGCGTGCTCGGCGATCTGGTGCCGGCCTGGACGGCCGAGGGCCGGCTCGTCTTCCTGCGCCTCGGGACCTCGTTCCGGGCGGTCGGCATGTTGACGCTGTCTACATCGACAGGGGCGCAACCCGAGCGGCTCTGGCAGATCCTCGTGCCATCGCCCGAGACACCGAGCGGCACCACGGACGCCTTTGTCGCCGACACGCCGGAGGTGCATCTCGGGCCGCTGCCGCTCACGCGTCGCGCCGTGCTCTCGCTTGCCTTCGCGCGCCTCGGCGACCCGTATGGCTGGGGCGGGACCCTCGGCTTTCGCGACTGCTCCGGTCTCCTCCAGGATGTGATGGCGACCTTCGACTTCTGGCTCGGGCGCCACTCGAGCGTGCAGGCGGAGTCGGGTGCCGTGGTCCTCGACGTGACCGGGCGCGGCGACGACGACAAGCGCCAGACCATCGCGGCGGCGGCCCGCCGGGGCATCGTGTTTTTGTACATGCCCGGCCACATCATGTTGTATCTGGGTGAGGACGGTGGCCGACCTTACGCGCTCTCGGCCATCAGCGAGTACGTCGTGCCCTGCCCGGATGGCGGCAAGAAGACCATCCGGCTCGACCGCGTCGAGGTCACCGATCTCGAGCGCGGCCGCGGCACGGAGCGCACCGCCTTCATCGAGCGCATCGCGAAGGTCGCGATCTTCGGCCGATGACATTCATCCTCTCGTTCCTTCTCCAGGTCGCTCACGCGCTGCCGTTCACGGCGCCGCGGGGCGCCGCCGAGCCGCCTCCGGCGACCGATCTGCGCGCGCTCGCGACATGCGAGGATTCGCTCGACCTCTCGATCTTCAATACGCCGCGTCGCCCGTACGCGCGCGCGCCGATGCGCGTGCTCGTGACGAGCGAGACCGATCTCGGACCGAACGCGCGCATCGTCGTGCGCCCGCCGAAGTCCGACGCCGACGAGATATTGACAGCGGAAACCTTCGGCGGCCCACCGTGGGGCTGGGTCGCGACGGTCGAGCAGCCCGTCAAGGGGGACTGGCGCGTGGGGGTCGCGGTGAACGGGCGCATCGTGGCTTGCCAGGCGGTCGAGGTGCGCGGCGGGCCGAGCGGTCCGGGCGAGCTCGAGGTCGGGAGCGACCCGTGGTGGGAGACGCGCATCAAGTGGGAGCGCGACACCGAGAACCTCTACAGCCTGTGGATCGAGCGCCTCTTCTTGGCGCCGCTCGGCGAGGACATCAGCTGGAAGCCGCTGGCGCTGGCGCTCAAAGACCCGTCGCGCAACCTGCTGTATGGCTACATGGGGCTCGACGAGGACAAAGACGGCCTGCGCGCGAACCCGGATTGCGCCGACTTCCCCTATACGTTGCGCGCCTACTTCGCGTGGAAGCTGGGGCTGCCGATGGCCTTGCGCGGGTGTCGACGGGGCAACGCGGCGCGCGCGCCGACCTGCGGCACCGAGCTCCATACGAGCGAGGAGCCGACGACCGAGGGGAACCGCGTCCAGGCCTTCAAGGCCTTCATGCGCAAGCTGCAGGCGACCATTCACAGCTCGAGCCTGCGCGGCGCGCCGGGCGACGAGAAGTCCGATCTGTACCCGGTGAAGCTGAACCGGCACGGCCTCCGACCCGGAGCGATCTACGCAGATCCCTACGGCCACACGATGATGGTCGGGCGCTGGTTCCCGCAGACCGAGACCGAGCCCGGCGTCCTCATGGCCATCGACGCGCAGCCCGACGGCACCGTCGGACGCCGCGTTTTCTGGCGCGGCGCGTTCCTCTTTCCCCAGGACGACGCGGTCGCGGGCGCCGGCTGGAAGCGGTTCCGGCCGGTCCGCCGCGGCGAGGGCGGCCTGGTCGAGCTCGACAACGACGCCATCGCCGCGAGCATCGACTACGGCGACTACTCGGTCGAGCAGTGGTCCTTCGGTCAGGAGGGCTTCTACGAGAAGATGGACGAGGTGATCAACCCGATGCCGATGACGCCCGAGCTGGCCTTGAAGGGGCTCATCGACGCGCTCGAGCAGCAGACCTTGAGGCGCCTCGAGTCGATCGACAGCGTCGAGGACTGGAAGCGCAAGCTGCCGAACAAGGTCATCCCGATGCCGCCCGGGGTCGAGATCTTCCTGACCGCAGGCCCGTGGGAGGACTTCTCGACACCTGCGCGCGACATGCGGCTCCTCATCGCCATCGACACCGTGCAACAGTTTCCCGCACGCGTCGCCAAGTACCCGAAGCGCTTCGTGCTGACGGCCGGAGAGGCCCCGGCGGCGCTCCAGACGCGGCTCGCCAAGCAGGTCCAGGACGAGCTGGCGCGACGCGCGTTCAGCTACAAGCGCAGCGACGGGACCCCGTGGAAGCTGACGCTCGCGAGCCTCTTCGAACGCACGGCGGCCTTCGAGATCAGCTGGAACCCGAACGACTGCCCGGAGTTTCGCTGGGGCGCAGCCGAGGGCAGCGACGAGATGACGCCGTGCGCGCGGCGGGCGCCCGCGGACCAGCAGACCCGGATGGAAACGGCGCGGGCCTGGTTCCACAAGCGCGAGCGGCCGCTGCAGCACTCACGTTGACGGCGGTCGTCGCGGTCGTAGTGGGCGTCACGGGCGCGACGCGACTTGCATCCGCGCCGCGCTCGGGGCATGCCTGGGCCATGTCCAAGCTCGAAGATCTGCACGCCTTGACCCTGTCGGTCGCACGCCTGGGCCGCGGCCTCGTCGCGTTCCAGCCCGCGCCGCGCGAGCCCGCCGCGCTGCTCGAACTCTTCGACTTCGAGGGCTGCCCCTACTGTCGCAAGGTCCGCGAGACCCTCTCCGAGCTCGACCTCGACTACCTCGCCCGTAGCTCCGCGCGCGGCGCGTCGTCGCGGGTCGCGGGGATCGCGCTCGGCGGCAAGCGCCAGTTCCCGATCCTGCACGACGCGAACTCGTTCGCGAAGAGCGCACCGAGCGAAGCTCGGGGCAGCGAGCGGGGATGGGGCCCCGCGGAGAAGGCGCAGCCTTTGGAGCGCTTGCCCGCGACGAGCAGCGGCGCCGTGCTCTACGAATCGGAAGCGATCATCGACTACCTGCACACGACCTACGGCGCGGGGCGATCGCGATGGCAGACCCTGCTCGCGCCCCTCGACACCGCGGGGAGCACGCTCACGAGCGCGCTCCGCCGCCGCGGGAAACGCGTGCGCGATGGCCTCGCAGGCCGACCGCAGCCGGCCCAGCTGCTCGAACTCTGGAGCTTCGAGGCCTCGCCCTATTGCCGCAAGGTGCGCGAGGAGCTCGCCGAGCTCGGGCTCGACTACATCGTTCACAACGTCGCCAAGCGCGGGCGCCGACGGCCAGTGCTGGTGGCGCTCGGCGGCAAGATGCAGGTGCCCTACCTGAGCGACCCGAACACCGGCACCGCGCTCTACGAGTCGGACGACATCGTGGCCTATCTCCGAACAGCCTACGGCACGCCGTGACCTGAACGACGGCCGTGCCGACGACACTGGCTCCCCTACTTCGGGAGCGGCCCTCGCGCGATGGTCTCGGGACCGCTTGCGGGGATCGTGATGGTGAGGACCTCGCCGGAGTTGCTCGGCATCCAGCGCTGCACCGTCTCGATCACCAGGCGCCCGTCCTTCGCCTTCACCGAGGGCCTGATCGGTGCGTCATCGAAGATCGCGACGCCGTCGAAGAGCAGCGTGTTTGCGAAGCGCACGAGCTGCGTCGTCTCGGGCGGGGTCTGGAGCCAATGGCGCTCGCGCGCGAAGTCCGCCAACGAGCGCTCGCCGCGGACCCCGTACGCGACGCCCGTCTTGCGATCGATCGCGACGCGCGCGACCCCGGTGCCCGGGTAGGCCTTGGGATAGACGGCGACGGCGACGACGGTATCGAAGGTGCCGTCCTCCTGGCGCAGCTCGATGTCGGCAGCGGGAAATTCCTGCGACAGCGCATCACGCAGGCGCTTCTGGGCCGCTTGGATGGCCGATGCTAGCGGGTCCATCGCAGCCAACGGTGCCGGACCCGCGGCCAGGCCCCGAGCGGCTGCGGCAACGAGCATGAGCGTCACGAGCGAAGAAACAATGGGCCGCGAAGCGAGGTGCATGCATCGATCTGTACGCGGCCTGCGCACCGTTGGCAACGGGCCGGCTGACGGCCTGACGGCCCGGACAGCATGCCGGCCGTATCAGGGCGCGGGCGCGGCCTTGCGCTGAAGGAGCGTCGCGTCGACCCACGCGTCGAGCTCCTCCCAGCGCGCCCACAGCCACTCGATGAGCGCCTCGCGCGTGACCGGGACCTCGCGGCGCGGAATCCGCCAATAGCGCATGCGCACGACGCGCCCGACCAGATCCCCCGAGAGCACCGATCCGACCGACGAGAGCCCCTCGAAGCCGACGTGCCCGACGAGCACGATGTCCGCCTCGCGCGCGGTCTCGAGGATGGTCAGCGCGCCACCCAAGCGCGGCGGCAGGACGCGCCGGAGTCGCTCGGCGCGCGCCACGAAAGCGGGCGCGCTCTTGGCCAAGCGCGCCAAGGCGCGTAGGCGCTTGTCCGCCGTGAAGCGCGTGCCCTCCGGATAGATGAGGACGCCTTCGTCGGGCGCCAGATCGGTCGCGAGCGTGCGCAGCCCGTCCATCGATCGCTCGGTCTCGGATCCGTCGCGACTCACGAAGAGGTTGTGGAGACGCGTGCCGCCGATATCGAGCGCCGGGTCCTTCAGCAGCTCCTGCTTGAGGACCCAACGCAGCTTGAGCCCGCGCCGCGTCGTCAGAAGGCTGGTCGGAAGCATCGTGTCGACCAGGCTCGTGTGCTGCATCAGCACGACCGCCGGCCCACCGGGCGTGGGACCGAGGACCTCCTCGTTCTCGAGCTCGAGCCGAACCCCGTAGAGGCGCTTGACGGCCCCGAGGAGCAGCCCGACCCAGGCGGCCTGCACGACGTAGGTGCCGCGCATCATGCGCGCATGCCGTGAGCGTCCGAAGCCCGCGAAGAGCCAGAACAGGAACATCGCGTTCACGGCGAGGATCTCGGCGGCCAGGTAGACCGCGCCAAAGAGAATGAGGCGCGTGACCGCGAACGGTGTCCGGCGGCGCACCCAGCGATAGCTGTCGACCAGCGCCGCGAGGAGAGTCCAGACCGGCAGGCCACCGATGATCAGCGCGGCGAACAGGAACATGACGGGGATCGTGACCAGGCGACGGCGCAGAGCGTCCAGCGGGAACCTCCAAGACGGGCGAGCTTACGACTCGCCCGCCGATCGGGCAATCGCGTTCTGGGGCGGGCGGGCGCTCGCCGGCCACCCGAGTCGCGTGAACCAGAGAACGCCGATCGCACGGAGGATTTCGTTTCGTGCGGAGTGCGTGCTATCGCCCGCAGCGCCTACCGGGGGACGATTGCATGATCGAGCATGGATTCGGGCGCGCGGACATCTCCTGCTTCGAGTCGGACATGACGATGATGGGCTGGGGCGTGCGCACGCAGAAGGTCGCCGGCGTGGCCGAGCCGCTGCACGCGCGCGCGGTCGTCATGCGCGACCCGGCGAACGACACGCGCGTGGCCTTCGTCGCGGTCGACACGTTGCTCGTGACGCAAGGCCTGTGGTTCGGGGTCCTCGATCGGCTCGCGGAGCACCCCGAGCTCGGGCTCGGGGCCGCGAACGTCATCTTGGTGGCCACCCACACCCACAGCGGCCCGAGCGGTTACGGCCATCATTTCTGGACGAACCTGAACGCGCCCGGCTTCTCGGAGCCGGTCTATGCCGGCCTGCGCGACGGCATCGTGACGGCCATCCGAGCCGCATGGAAAGCTCGTCAGTCGGGGTCCGTCGCGGTCGCGCAGACGGTCGTCCCGCTCGCCGACGGGACCGCCTTCAATCGCTCGTGGTTCGCCTACAACCGCAACGCGGACGTCACGCCGGTCAGCGAAGCGCGCCGCGACGAGGCCACGGATCGCGCGCTGACGGTGCTCTGCTTTCGCGACGCCCAGGGGAAGCTGAGCGGCCTGGTGCAATGGTTCGCGCTCCACGGCACGATGGTCCACGCCGACAACCGCATGCTCCATCCCGACCACAAAGGCCTCGCCGCGCTCGCGCTGGAGGCGGACGGGCTCGGCGTCGTCTTCGCGCAGGAATGCTGCGGCGACGTGTCGCCGAACTATCGGTGGGACAAGAAGCGCAAGCACACGATCGGGCGCCACGACGACGACTTCGCGAGCGCCGCCTACGTGGCCGAGAGCCAGGTCAGCCACACGCGCCGCGCGCTGGCGGGGCCCGAGACGCCGCTCGTGGGCCCGCTCGAGGTCGCCGTGCGCTTCGTCGATTTCAGCTGCGCGGTGTCCGCGGCGGAGTTCAACCGCGATGGTCGCGAGGCGACGACGCGCCCGGCGATGCTCGGGCTGGCGATGGCCGAGGGCACCGCCGAGGGGCCGGGCCCCTTGCGCAACGTGCGCGCGCTCGCCCGAACCCTGAGCCGCGTGCGCGGCGCGCTGCGCGGGGATCCGAAGGTGCCGTTCATCGATCTCGGGCGCGGCAACGACGGTCGCTTTGGCGGCGTCCTGCCGATGGGGAGGCTGCCGCGCTTCGATCCGGTCCTGCGCTGGGTGGGCGATGCGGTGCGCGCGGGCGGGGTGCACGGGGGCGCGTGGGTGCCGCACGTGGTGCCGCTCTATCTCGTGCGGCTCGGGTCGTTCGCGCTGTGCGCGGTGCCGTTCGAGATGACGACGGTCGCGGGCCGGCGCCTGCGCGCGACGCTGCGCGAGGCGCTGCCGGGCGTGACGGACGTCGTCATCAGCACGTACGCGAGCGCCTACGTCGGGTATCTGACGACCTTCGAGGAGTACCAGGTGCAGCACTACGAAGCGGGCTACACGCTGTTCGGGGCGCATTCCCTCGGGGCGCTGCGTAGCGCGTGTGCGAGCTTGGCCGGGCAGCTCGGCCGGGCGCCGGCGGCCGGTCCGGAGCCGGCGCGCGTCGACACGGCGCCGCTCGCCAGGCTACGGTTTGCGCGCCCGTGGGCGGGCTAGCACGCGCCTCGCAGCGCGCTGCGCAAACCATGCGGGCCACGAGACCCGCCTGACCTGGGAGGCTCCATGCGTCCGTCACGATCGGCCGGCGCGCGCGGCGCGATCTTCATCACCGGTGCTGCGAGCGGGATAGGGCGTTGCGCGGTCGGCGTCTGGGCAGCCCGCGGCGAGCGCGTGGTCGCGACCGACATCGACGTGGAGCGGCTGGAGGCGGCTGCTGCGTCCGATCGCTGGCCGCGCGCGCAGGTTCTCTAGCTGGCGCTCGACGTCGCGGACTCGACGGCGTGGACGCGGGCGTGGGATCGCGCCGAGGCCGAGCTCGGTCCGATCGATCGGCTCGTGAACAACGCCGGGCTCCTCATCCCCGATTGGATCGGCGCTGTGCGCGACGAGGACGTCGACCGCCTCTTCGACGTGAACGCCAAGGGCGTCGTCTACGGCACGCGCGAGGCGGCGCGCCGCTTCGTGCAGCGCGGCGGTGGTCACATCGTCAACGTCGGATCGCTGGCGGGGCTGGCGCCGATCCCGGGGCTTTCGCTGTACGTGGCGTCGAAGTTCGCGGTGCGCGGCTTCACGTTGGCGGTCGGCACCGAGCTCGCCAAGCAGGGCGTCGCGGTGACGCTGGTCATGCCCGATGCGGTCCAGACACCGATGATCACGCGGCAGCTCGACCGCGACGAGCTGGCGGTGACGCTCTCGGGTGCAGGGAAACGCAAGCTCGCGGCCTATCGTCGCGAGCCTGCGGAGTAGCGCTTCGCGGTGTCCAAACGGGGGGCGTCAACGGCCGTCAGCAGGCGTCGCGGGCGACTGGAGCGACGCTTTGCGGGCGCTCCAGATCATCCATGCGCGCCCGGCGTGGTGGCAGGCGAGGTGGGCGAAGCCGGCCTCGCCGAGGCGGCGCTGGAACTCGGCTTCGGTCCACGACGCGATGCCCGAGCGGGCCGCGAGGCGGGCAGCCAGGCCGGCGCCGGCGCCTTGGCCGTCGGGCTTGCGCGCCACGGCCGCGACGAAGCGACCGTCAGGGGCGAGCACGCGCTGGATCTCGGCGAGGGCGCGGGTGGGATCTGGGAAGAGATGCAGCGCGCCGCAGCAATTGACGGCGTCGACGCTCGCGTCCGCGAGCGGCAGGTGCATGGCGTCGCCGTGAACCCAGGTGACGTTCGCGAGGCGCTCGCGCCGCGCTTTCGCGATCGCGTAGGCGAGCATTGGCGGCGAGAGATCGAGGGCGACGACGTGGCCGTCGGGGATCCGCTGCGCGATGGCGCGCGAGTAGAGGCCGGAGCCGCATGCGAGGTCGAGGACGCGCATCGTGCCCCGAGGTTCGAGCGCGGCGAGGACGCACTCGGCCTCGCGATCGAAGGAGATACCGAGGAGCCATGCGGCGCCCGGACTCCGGCGCCAGAAGCGGCTCTCGTAGATAGCGACGACCGGCGGCCACTCCATGAGCGCCTGCCCGAGGGTGCGGCGCGCCGCGAAGTCGGGCACGAGCTCGACCATGCCACCGTCGGTGCTCACCGCGGTCGGGCAAGCGTCGCAGCGAAGCATGCCTCCCTCGCCGCGCGACGCGCGCAGCGTGCCGGCGCGACAGAGGCCACAGCGTAGCGGGAGCGCCGTGGGTTCCGGGAGGCCATCCATGGGTCGCCGTTACTCCACGCCGCCGATGAACGCAACGACGCCTGCGGCATAGGCCAGTTTCTAGATCTCCGGCTGACGGCCGCAAGATGCCGCTCCGCCTTTGAAGGACCTGGCAGCAGTGGGCGCGGTTGAGTGAAGGCCCTGACCTCGCGGAGCCGCGAGAATGGCGGGTCCGGAGCTGGACCCGCTTTTGGCGGTTTGAGCCGGCACATGGCCCGCGCACCCGCCAAGATAGGGGCTCTCAGGGTGGAGCCGGTCTTCTTCGATGTGGCTGGCGGCGGCGCGGGCCACGGCTACACTGCCGAGTTCTTCACGGAGTGGCGGCTCCACCCGCGAGGCCAATCCGACCAGTTTGGAGCGCTATCTGGCCCGCGCGACGGCCGGAATTGCGGGTATGGCAGTGCGACCGGTTGAGTTCGATCTTCCGTCCCCCGTCGGGTCGCTCGCCGCTGGCCTTCCCGGTTCGGCGTCCCCGCGATGGCCTTGCGGGTCGAGGCGCCCCAGGACGCAAAGCGCTCGACGGACGAACCGGCGCGCTACCGTTACTTCGGTATCCGCGCCGCCATGAATGAAGTCGACCCGATGGGGCTGATCGCATCATCGCGGGGAGTAGCGTGGGGCGTGTCGTCGGCGTTTCCCAAGTCCGACCATCGAACGGCGGTGTCCTGGTACATCCGATACGCGAAGTCGGTGCCGACACAGAAAAGGCCGCAGAGAATGCGATCGGTGTAGACGAACACGGCCCTGCGACCCCGCCGCGTGCGGTCCCAGCGGTCCGACCACTTCGGCCAGATCGCGCGAACGTTTCGCGAGCAGGACGCCCGGATGGCTTCGAGAAGGCCATCGACGAAAGCGACGTCTGCCCGTGAGGTCGTGCGATCGGCGGTCCCATCCTCGCTGACCGTGATCAGCCATTCGTTGACGGCGTCGTCTTCGATGTCAGTGGAGCCGCGGCGGGATCGTCCGGGCGGCAAGCGGTAGAACTCCCCATCGGCGATCGTGCGGCTGAGCTTTTCGTGTGCTTCGTCGATCGCGTCCGGGTTGCTTTGGACGAGCGCTTTGGCGAGCTCGCAGGCGAAGGGACGGATCTGAATCTCGGCCATCTCGGGGATATGCGAGAGCATCATGACGTCGATCCATTCACCGCTGGCCTTATCCAGGCGCCCAGCGAGGCAGAACCCATGCAGGTGCATCCGTTGAAGGAAGTCGTCCGTCAGGGGAAACCCGGCGGCGTCGCCTAGCTAGGACTGCATCGATGCCGCATCGCGGGCAGAGCGGCGTGGTTCCGCGGTTGACCCACTCCACGACCTCGCCCGGCGGGTACGTCGCGAGGCAGTAGAAGCAACCGCACAACTTGCTCGCCTCGAGCTCGTCGCGGTTCCCTCGGCAATGCTTGTGCGCGGCGATTAGCTCAGGGTCGGCGCTGGGATCGGGCGGTAGACTCAACGCGCGGTCACTTCGCGGGTTGCGAACGGCTTGATCTTCGCGACTTCCTTTGCGGCGCAATCTCGCTGAACCTCGAGGTCGTAATGCGACTGCAGGTTCATCCAGAACTCGGCGCTCGTGCCGAAGAATCGGGCGAGTCGCATTGCCGTGTCCGCGGTGATCCCGCGCTCGCCGCGCGTGATCGCGGAGATCCGCGGCTGAGGCACGTTCAAGCTCTTTGCGAGCCGGTATTGCGTGATCTCCAGCGGCTCGATGAACTCGGTGAGCAGGATCTCGCCGGGATGAATCGGTGGCATCTTGGAAGGCATGGCGGTCTCCTCAGTGGTAGTCGACGATCTCGACGTCGTGGGCGTTGCTCCCGTCCCATCGAAAGCAGACGCGGAACTGGTCGTTGACGCGGATGCTATGCTGGCCGGCCCGGTTCCCCGTGAGGGCTTCGAGCCCGTTGCCGGGCGGGACACGTAGATCCACGAGGCTCGTGGCAGCATGTAAGATCAGCAGCTTCTTCAGGCCCGTCTTGCGGACATCGGGCCCGAACGCTTTCGCGTGCTGACGCTTGAAGAGCTTCTCGGTGTCGGCGCTTGCGAAGTGAACGATGGCCACGAAGATATGCTAACGATATGCGTTAGTGTCGTCAATCGTTAGGGTCGATGGCGCGCACGAAGACGATCGCCGGGTAACGGTCTGTCACGCCTTGGCCTTGCGCTTCGGGGCGGCCTTCGTGGGCTCTGCGGCGGGCGCGCGGCGTTTCTTCGGGGCGGGCCCGGGGGCTTCTGCCAATGCATCGAGCCCTGTGCGGATGATCTGCCGTAACGCCTCCGAGCGCCTCACATCAGGCGTCGCGACCAAGCCCACTCATCAACCTCGGCAAGTTCCGACGGTGAGAGCATGACCTGGGCGACGGCGGTGCGCTTCTCGGGCTCATCGGCGGTAGGGGCCGGCTTCGACATGCGCGGAACCCAATAGACCATTAGCTTGTACCCGTTCAGGGGTGGGCTTGAGCCGGTAATCGCGCCGTGCGACCTCGGTCCGCATGACAACGACAACCATCGAGCAACTCGAAAAGCACATCGAACACATGATCCGCGCGCACATCGCGGAGTGCCGGCGACGGGCGG
>SXGT01913607.1_pt1 | contig 12676 bp, 15 predicted proteins | sample 3176221 | NCBI WGS metagenome assembly SXGT01 (sample SAMN11356862, study PRJNA531348) | freshwater metagenome | isolation source: freshwater sample F1-120 | place: China: Fuxian Lake, Yuxi | collected 2017-12-25
CAATCCGGTGGTCTATCTCATCAGCGGCTTCCGCTGGGCCTTCTTCGGCGAGCAGGCTGCCGACGTGAACATCGCCGTCAGCCTCGCCGCGATCGTCGTCTTCCTGCTGGTTTGCCTCGGCGCGGTGTGGTGGATATTCAAGACCGGGTATCGGCTGAAGAATTAAAGCATCGCCATAGATATATCGTTGACGATGTAACTGCGCGGCGCTACGAAATCCGCGATGGCGAAACCTCGCTTCTTGCATTTGCTTTCGCGCGCTGGCCGCGCGGCGCAGGCCGTTGCCGATGACGGCCTGGCTGATATCGGCCTGACCTCGGCGCAGGCGGGCGCGCTCTTTGTGCTGCCCGTCGATGGCGCCGCCAGCGTGAACGAGGTCGCCGAAACCCTTGGCCTCGCCCAATCCGCCGCGTCCGTGCTGGTTCAGCGCTTGGAGCAGGCGGGCCTCATCGAACGCCAGACCGACCCGAACGATCGCCGCGCCGTGCGCCTCACGCTGACATCGCGCGGCCGCACGCTCCGCGCCAAAGCCGTCGAGCGCGCCCATCGTATGAATTCCGCCGCCACGCGCGGCTTCAGCGCCGACGAGCAAGCCGTTGTCGCCCGCTGGCTACAACACATGATCGACTTGAAGGAGGAAGGCCGTGAGTGAAGAGCACATCCTGGTGAGCCGCGACGGCGCCGTTCTCGAAATCCGCTTCAATCGCCCCGACAAGAAGAACGCCATCACCAATACGATGTACGGCGCCATGGCCGACGCCGTCGCATCCGCACGCGCCGACGACGCCATCCGCGTCATCCTCTTCACCTCAACCGGCGACTTCTTCTCCGCCGGCAACGACATCAAGGACTTCGCCGCCCAGTCGATGGGCGCCTTCGATGGCCCGCGCCATGTCGGCCGCTTCCTCGAAGAAGTGATCAACGCCGAGAAGCCGATCGTCGCTTCAGTGCAGGGCCACGCGGTCGGCGTTGGCACGACAATGCTCTTTCAATGCGATCTGGTTTACGTCGCCGAGCACGCGCGCCTCACTGTGCCGTTCATCGATCTCGGCGTCGTCCCGGAAAACGCATCGAGCCTCACCATGGTCGCGCGACTCGGCCACGCGCGCGCCTTCGCGCTCTTCGGCCTTGGTGAGCCGCTCATGGGCAAGGACGCCGCCGCCTGGGGCCTCGCCAATGCCGCGCTGCCTGCCGCCGAAGTCGAACCCCGCGCCCGCGCCGCCGCGCAAACGCTCGCAACCAAGCCGCCGCAATCCATGCGCCACACCAAGCAGCTGATGCGCGATGTTGAGGGTTTGCTCGCACGCATGCGCGAAGAAGGCGTGATCTTCGCAGAGCGCCTGCAATCGCCCGAAGCCATGCAAGCCTTCAGCGCTTTCTTGCAGCGGAAGGCCTAAGCGCTAGCCGGCCACTTCACATTGACGCGCAGCCCGCCCAGCTCTGAGCGCGACAAGGTCAGCTCGGCGCCGACCGCTTGCGCAATGTCGTTTGCGATCGGCAAGCCCAGCCCGTGCCCGTTGCCGCTTTCATCGAGACGCTTGCCGCGCTCCATCGCCTGCGCCGCTTGCTCCTCGCTGAGTCCCGGGCCGTCATCTTCGATCGTGAGGGACGCGTCGTCGCCGGTGATCCGCACACGCGCCGCCGCATAGCGCGCGGCGTTTTCCAGCAACGGCCCGGTCAATTCCAACAAAACATCTTCGCCAATCGGATAGGGCGCATCGCCCAACTCGTTCTCGAACGTCACCGCCGCGCCGCGCTCGGTGCGCTCCAGAACTTGCACGATCTTCGCTACCGCCACGCGCCCGTTCGCCGAAGCCGCTCCGCGTGACGCCGCCGCCCGGGTCCGCGCAAGTTCGCGCTCCACCGCCGCGCCCGCCGCCGTAATCGCGCGCTCCAAGCCATCCGCTGCATCGCTCGCGCCCGCCTCGCGCGCACGCCGCGTCTGCGCCGCCAGCGCCGAAAGCGGTGTCTTCAGCGAGTGCGCTAAATCCGCTGCGCGTTTCTTGGCTTGATCAAGATCGCGTTCGCGCGCCGCCGCCAGTTCGTTGATGGCGTTCGCCAGCGGCGCAGCTTCCATCGGATAGTCGCGCTCACTCAAGCGCGCGCTGGCTTGCTGACGCATACCGCCCAACGCCGCCCGTACATCCTCGAGCGGCCGCAGCCCCAATTGCACCTGTATCCAAGCCGCCGCCGAGAGCGTCAGCCACAGCAACACCAAAAACAGCGCCAGCTCCTGCGCGAACGCCGCCCGCGCCGCGCTTACATTGGCGCGATCCGACGCCACCATCACAACCAGCCGCGGCCCGCCCGCATCGGGCTGCACCGAACGCGCAACGTAAAAGATGCTCGGCTCGAACGGCCCCGCCATCGTGCCTGGACTCCAACCTTCGGCGTTTTGCAGTGCCGGCACGGCCAGCCGCGCATCCCACAGCGAGCGTGAGCGGATCAGCACGTTCTCGCCGCTCACCTGCCAGTAAAGCCCGCTCGTCGGCACGCCGAAGCGCGGCTCGGTCGGTAACCGCTCCAACGCGTAGGCGCCCTCAGGCGTCCGGGCGAGCGCCGAGATGATGCCAGTGCCGCGCGCGCTCAAATCCGCTTCGACTTGCCGCAATGTATGGCGTTCAAACAGATAGCCCATCGCCACCCAGGCGATCGCCAGCGCCGCAAAAATTGCGCAGGCCGCGCCCACGAGCAGACGGGCGCGCAGCGAACGTTGCATCAGTTTTCGCTCAGCACGTAGCCGAAGCCGCGCCGCGTCTCGATCACATCGCGTCCGATCTTGCGCCGCAGCCGCGCGACCAATGCCTCGACGGCGTTCGCGTCGCTGGCGCCTTCCGTGCCGTGGAGATGCTCGGCCAATTCGCCCGCCGACACCGTGCGGCTGCGATTGTGCGCGAGAAATTCGAGCAGCCGATATTCAAGCGGCGAGATCTTGTGCGGTGCGCCATCGACGGCGACGCTCATCCGCGTCGTATCCAAAGTCAGTTTGCCGACACTGATCAGCGGACTCGCATGCCCACTCGCGCGCCGCACCAAAGCGCGCACGCGCGCCACTAACTCGCCTACCTCAAACGGCTTCGCCAGATAATCGTCCGCGCCGGCGTCGATGCCGTCGACCTTCTCGGTCCAAGCGCTGCGCGCCGAGAGAATGAGCACCGGCATCGTGCGCCCACCCGCGCGCCAACGCTTCAGCACCGAGAGCCCATCCAGTCGCGGCAAGCCAAGATCAAGGACGACCGCCGCAAAATCTTCTGTGTCGCCCAAGAACCAGGCCTGGTCGCCATCAGCGGCGCGCTCCACCAGGCAGCCGGACGCCGTCAACGCACGCGCGACATCGTCAGCGATGTCGTCATCGTCCTCGACCAGCAGGATGCGCATTAATCCTCGTCTTCGATGTCCAGCACGGCCCCCGTACGCGCGTCGATCTCGACTTTGCGCACTCGGCCCGCACTGCTTAGCACCTCGACCTCATAGATCAGCGTACCATCGTCCCGATCAAGCTCGATTTCGATGATTTCGCCAGGAACCGCCCGAACCGCGATCTCCATGATCCGTGCGATCGGCAGCGCTTGGCGCGCTTCGACGGCGCGCAGCGCCTCGTCATGATCGCCGCTGCTGCGGTCGGCAAACGCCGGCGGCGCCATCGAAAGCGCTAGGGCGGCGAGCAGGGGGGCGAGGAGCTTTTTCATAGCGGTAGGTAGTGCCTCAACTTAGCTGACGCGAACCTGACAGGTCCCGCCAGCTGGCTGTCAGCGGCGCTCTGCGATGGTCAGCTTAACGCCGGATGAGTTTCGGCTTCAGCAGAGGGAAATGTACACCATGATCATCACCGCCCGTTCCATCGCCGCCGCCATTCTCGTCGCCGCCATCGCAATGCCGGCGCACGCCCAGTCAGTCTCAACCCGCCCAGAATTGTCGCTGACGCAAGTCAGCGAGCGGCTCACCCAGCAGGGCTTTCGCGTCCTCGAGATCGAGCGCGACGACGGTTATTTCGAGGTAAAGGCCTTTAACAGCGCCGGACAATGCGTCGAAATGGATGTCGATCGCCGCACCGGCGACGTGGTCCGCACCAAGCGCGACGATGATTGCGGCGTCAGCGCCGATGATAGCAACCGTCGCAACAGCGGTCGCGGTCGCTAAGCTTCTCCCCGAACATCGGGCAGATGATTTGCGTGAACAACAGCGCTACATCTGCCCGATGCTTCTCTTTACCCATCCCTCGATGCTCGATCACCAGCCTCCGCCCGGCCATGCCGAGCATGCGGGGCGCCTCAAAGCGGTGCTCGATGCGTTAGCGGATATACCCCTCGATCGCCGCGAAGCGCCGTACGCCGCGCGTGATGCGCTGGAGCGTGTTCATCCTGGGCGCTACGTCGACGCACTGGAGCCGGCTTTTGCCGAAAGCCAGTCTGCGCGCGTCCGCTTGGATCCAGATACCTACATCTCCTCTGGCTCGCGCGAAGCCATCTATCGCGCCGCCGGCGCGTGCGTCGCCGCTGTTGATGCGGTGATGGCCGGCGAAGACGATATGGCCTTCTGCGCCGTGCGTCCGCCCGGCCACCATGCCGAGCCGATCACGCCGATGGGCTTTTGTATTTTCAACAATGTCGCGATCGCCGCGTTGCATGCGCTCGACGCGCACAATCTCGACCGCGTCGCCATCATCGATTTCGATGTTCACCACGGCAATGGCACGCAGACCGTCGCCGAGCGCGAACCGCGTCTCATGTTCGCGTCCACCCACCAAGCGCCGCTTTATCCGGGGACTGGCGATGCCGGCGAGACCGGGATCGCCCGGAACGTCGTGAATGCGCCGCTACCAGCGGGCGCAGGGAGCGCCGAATGGCGGCATGCGATGGAGACGCGCGTTCTGCCGGCGCTAGATGCGTTCGCGCCACAGCTACTGCTGGTTTCAGCCGGTTTTGACGCACATAAGGCCGATCCTCTCGCCCAGATGGAGCTTGAGACCGAGGATTTCGCCTGGGCGGCGCAGCAGCTCAGGGCGCTGGCGTTACAGCACTGTCAGGGCAAGCTTGTCTCGACTCTGGAGGGCGGCTACGACTTGGCCGCGCTCGCTGGGTCAGCTCTCGCTTATTTGGCGGCGCTCCAGCGCGACTAAAGACCCGCTCACGGGGAGGGGGCGTCGATCGCGCGAAGGGTCAGAATGACGACGACCATGGCGCCCGATGAGACGCTAGATCGCCGTTCCGCCGTTCGCGCTGGCTTCATTGTCATCGCGCGGCACGGCCAGCCCCACGCTGACAGAAGCGTGCGCATCGATCAGCAAGGCTTCCGCGAATGGTGGGCCGGCTACGATCTCGCGGGCCTGCATCCCGACGAGCGCCCACCGGAAAAACTCTTGGAAATGGCCGGCAAGGCGGACGTGATTTACGCGTCCACGCTGCAGCGCGCGATTCACACCGCCCAGATGGTCGCCGGCGGCCGCGAAATCATCACCGATCCAGTCTTCGTCGAAGCGCCGCTGCCGCCCCCCGGCCTCTGGGGCAAACGCCGCCCCGGCGCGTGGGGCGTCTATGCCCGCGCCGCCTGGTGGTTCGGCCATAGCGAAAATGGTGAGAGCCGGGCGCAAGCCGAACTCCGCGCCGAAGCCGCGGTCGCCACCCTCACCGCCCAGGCGTTGCGCGGCCAAAACGTGCTGCTTTGCGCGCATGGCTGGTTCAACCGCATGATGCGCCCGGTGCTGCGGGCCCAGGGCTGGCGGGAGGTCGAGGACGGCGGCGACCGCTACTGGTCCTATCGCCGCTACGAGAAAGTGAAATGATCACGGGCGGCAATTGCCGACCTGCCGATTGCCGACTGACAAGGGAGCCCATAGGTTTAGCGACCATGACGCCAGACCAAAAAGACCCCGCCCAGCTCTCGTTCGAGGAATCCTTGAGCGAACTGGAAAAAATCGTCGCCCATCTTGAGCGGGGCGATGTGCCTTTGGCGGACTCGATTCGCATTTATAAGCGCGGCGCCGCCCTTAAGGCGCGCTGCGAGAGCCAGCTGAAAGATGCGCAGCTGGAAGTTGATCAAATCGTGATGGGTCCTGAAGGCCCGCGCGCTGAGCCCGCCAAGATCGGGCAATAGGGAGAGAACAACCGCAATGGCCGACGATCCGCAAGACAATGCGCGCCTGCCGCTCATTTCGATGGACGATTTTTTGAAGGTCGATATCCGCCTCGGCACGATTGTCGACGTCAAGGTATTCGAAGACGCCAAGAAAGCCGCCTATCAGCTCTGGATCGATTTCGGCGACCCGCTCGGCATCAAGAAATCGAGCGCGCAAGTCGTGCAGAATTATGATCTCGGTGAGCTGCTCGGCCGCCGCGTCGCCGCCGTGGTGAATTTCGAGCCAAAGCAGATCGGCAAGTTCATGTCCGAAGTGCTTTGCCTCGGCTTCCCTGACCGCAACGGCAACGTCGTGCTGCTCAACATCGACCGTCCAGCAACGACTGGCGGGCGCCTCTATTAGAGAGCCGTCCTAACGGACCCGCTTACCCGGCCTGCGAACCCTCGACCGCGGACGACGGCCTCAGTTCGAAGGCGCGTCGCCCGGTTCTTCCGCGACGGGTTCTTCCGCCGGCGGTGTGAGAGAGGCGGGACCGTCCGTGCTGCTTGGCGCTGGTGTTGGCGTCGGCAGCGTTTCGAGTTCGGTGATCGGCGCCGCGTTCGGCGACAATGGCTGACCATCCGGCCCAAGCGTTGAAGGCCCGGAGTTTTGCTGCACGCGCAATTGTTCGATTTGGCCGCGCGCGAACACAGCTTCCTCACTGTTTGGGAAATCGCGCAGGAACGCTTCCCAAGCCTCGATTGAATTGGCGGCGCGTGCATCGTTGAGAGCGCTAGCTTCCAAGCGCTCCAGGTCGGCTTCGGCGCGCTCGCGATCGGCGGCGGAGGGCTCGCTCGCGATAAATTCGCGCAGCGCGGTAACGCTCGTGTTGTCGATCGACGCATAGGCCGCGTCATTGCTGTTTTGGGTCATGAACCAATAGCCGCCGCCGCCAACGACTGCGACCACGACGAAGGCGATGATCGCGATCAGCACCATATTGGCGCCGCCCTTTTTCTCGCCGGCTTCGGCGGGCGCACGGGCGGGCGCGGCGCGTGTTTGTTGTTGCGGTTGCTGCGCCGCGCGCTGCTGCGGCTGTTGTGCTGGGCGTTGTTGGGGCGGAGCAGGGCGCTGTTGATTGCGCTGCTGCGCTTGTGCGGGCGGGGCCGCCTGCTGCGCTTGCGGCGCGACTGGGCCCGGTTGGAAAAACCCGGAAGCGGGCTTCGGCGCTGGCGGCGGCAGCGGCGCCACGCCGGCTTTGCTCGTCACCAATTGGGCCAGTTCGCGCCATGGCGGATAATCGTCTTCGCCGCGCCAGCCCGTCAGGTTCACGGCCTGCTCGCTATTGAACGGCGCCGGCGGCTGCGCTCCTTGCATGGTGGCGTGGATGAGCTTGCTCTTGCCTTTGGCGAAGCTGGCGTTTTCCGCCAACTCGGCCTGCGTGACCGAACGCGGCGACCACAGGGCGATGGTGACCTGGGCGCTCTTGACCGCCTCCCGGACGGCTTCCCCGGATTTTTCCGAAACCACCTCAAGCTTCGCTTGGCGGACCTTCTCGGCCAGCGCGCGGGCGGGCAAGGTGTCTTCCGCGGCGTGAAGGATCACCACCGTTGGCATGCAAAAATCCTCATTCAATCAACCCCCGAGGACCCATGAGAGCCGCCGTTGCGAAGACGGCGCGCCCAGGCTCCCCAACCCTATCCGGCCCATGATGCCCCGGAAGCACCCGTGTTGGGAAGTCCGCCTTCCAGCGCCAAGTCATTCCCTGCTGAGGCGCATCGTCTTGGGCGCTTGCACCATCCGGGCGCTCTGCTAACCCCGGCGGCCATGTCCAAGCTCGAAGCCCGTCTCAAGGAAACCGCCGAACAGATCAGCGTCGCGCTCGACGCCCTGCTGCCGAAGGCGCAGGGCTCCGACGCGCGGCTGGTCGAGGCGATCCGCTACGCCGCCCTGAGTGGCGGCAAGCGGCTGCGCCCGTTCTTCACGCTCGAAGCCGGCCGCATCTTCGACGCTGACGAATCCGCGCTGATGCGCGTCGCCGTCGCGATCGAGTGCGTGCACACCTATTCGCTGATCCATGACGATCTGCCGTGCATGGATGATGACGATCTGCGCCGCGGCCGCCCCACCTTGCACCGCGCCTTCGACGAAGCCACCGCACTGCTCGCCGGAGATTCCTTGCTCACCTTCGCATTTGAAGTTTTGGGCGAACCGGCGACGCATTCCGATCCGCAAATGCGCTGCAAGCTCATCGTCGCACTCGCCAAAGCCGCTGGCGCGCAAGGCATGGTGGCCGGGCAGGCGGCTGACATGGCCGGCGGCGATATCGGCAATGACCTCATCGCCGTCACCCGCATGAACCGTTTAAAGACCGGCGCGTTGATCAATTACGCCGTCGACGCCGGCGCCATGATCGGCTGCGCCTCGGAAGCGGAAAAAACCGCGCTCTCGCGCTACGCCCACGATGTCGGCCTCACGTTCCAGATGGTGGACGATCTGCTCGACGCCGAGGGCGTCGTTCGCGATACCGGCAAAGCCGTCGGCAAAGATAAAGACCGTGGCAAGGTGAATTTCGTCACCGTCCTCGGCGCTGACGCCACGCGCGAGCGCATCAAGATGCTCGCCGATCAAGCCAAGCGCCACCTCGCCATGTTTGGCCCGCGCGCCAACATCCTGAACGACGCCGTCGATTTCATCGTCACGCGCCGCTATTGACCGCGCGCGTGGAAACTTCACGGACGTTCGCACGTTAAGTTCCCATGGGCAGACCAGTCACCGTCACGATCCCGCATCAGCTTGGCCGCGAAGAGGCGCGCAAGCGCGTCGAAGCCAGCCTTGATCAGTTCAAGGTGCAACTCGGAAGCACAGGGCTCGGCAATATCCAGCACGCCTGGTCGCAGGATCAGCTCGGCTTCCACGCCAAAGCGCTCGGCCAAAACATCACTGGCCGCGTCGACGTGCGCGATAGCGATCTTCAGATCGAAGTCGAACTGCCCGGCCTGCTCGCCGGCTTCGCCGAAAAAGTCGCCGCCAAGCTGAAGCAGCAAGGTCCGCTGCTGATCGAAAAGAAATAGCTCAATCGATCAGCTGCTGCGTCAGATACATATATTCCAAAGTCCGCCGACGCGCCGCTTCGCGCAGGTTGGCGTTCGCCGAGTGCCCGCCATCGGTATTCTCATAATAGAGGAACGGCACGCCCAGCTCTTCCAAGCGCGCGCCATACTTGCGCGCATGCCCTGGATGGACACGGTCATCTTTCGTTGACGTGTAGATGAACACGGTCGGGAAATTCTCGCCCGGGTGCAGATTTTGATACGCCGTGATCCGCTCCAAAAACGCGCGCTGTTCCGGAATGTTCGGCGAACCGTATTCACCCACCCATGACGCGCCCGCCAGCAATTGGTCGTAGCGCAGCATGTCCAGAAGCGGCGAGCCGATGATCGCGGCGTTGACCATTTCCGGATGCTGATTGAGCATCACGCCCATCAGCAGGCCGCCGTTCGAGCGCCCCGAAATGCCCAAACGGCGCGGCGACGTAATGCGCCGGTCCACTAGGTCGCGCTCCACCGCGTAGAAATCATCATAGATGCGCTGGCGATTGGTCAGCAGGCCCGCTGCGTGCCAATCGGGCCCGAACTCGCCGCCGCCGCGAATGTTCGCCAGCACATACGTGCCGCCCTGATCGAGCCACAGCCGGCCGATATATGCATTGTAGCTTGGCGTCTGCGACAGCTGGAATCCGCCATACGCATAGAGCAAAGTTGGGTTTTCGCCGTTCAGCGCCATGTCGCGCCGACGCACCACGAAATAGGGCACGCGCGTGCCGTCGGCGCTCGTCGCTTCAAATTGCTCCGTGACATAAGGCGACGCATCGAATTGCGCGGGCAGTGAGCGCACGCTGCGCGCTTGCGTGCCGTTCAGCGCGTAAAGCGTCGGCGGTGTCAGGAAATCTTCGAAGGTTGCGAACGCCCGCGCATCGCTGGTCGATGCGCCCGCGAGCGAGACAACGCCGGTCGGCGGTAGCGCAATCGGCTCACCGCGCCATTGGCCGCCGCTGAATGTGAACCGCTGCAACCGCCCGCGCACATTGTCGAAGCCCGCAACCAAGATCCCATCCCGCGTCGCTTCCACATCCTCGATCGATTGCCGCGCATTCGGCGTGAAAATCACTTCGATCCGCGGCGCCGCCAATGTCGCGTGCGAGAGCGGCAGCGCCAGCAGCGAGCCGGACGGATACGTCTGCCCGCCGATCGTCCAGGCTTCTTCCAGCGTCACGATCAGCCGGTCATTGTAGAACTCATGGATCGTGGATTTACGCGGCAGTGTCAGCCGCACCGGGCCTTCGGCGCTGATCAGCGAATGCACTGCTTCGAAAAATGTCTCGCCTTCGACAGCAATGGCGATGTGATCGCCGCTTTCGTCTTCGAACGTCGCCACGGAAATCGAAACGTCGCTGACTTCGCCGCGCATGATCTCCGTCGCGCTCGCGAGCGGCGTCCCGCGCCGCCACGCCTTCAGCACGAACGGATAGCCGGATTCCGTCAGCGTCCCTTCGCCCCAATTGGTGGCGACCAAAAGCGTGTCGCGATCAAGCCAGCCCATATTGGTTTTCGCTTCGGGCACGACGAAGCCGCCGTCCACGAATTGGCGCGTGGTGAGATCGAACTCACGCAACGTGCGCGCATCGAGCCCGCCATTCGACAGCGAGATCATGCAGCGCGTGCCGGAAGGATCGCAGTTCGCGCCCTGATAAACCCAGTTCGCGTTCTCTGTGCGCGCCAGTGCATCGATATCGAGCACCGTTTCCCAGCGCGGTCGGTTCGCCGCGTACTCGTCGAGCCGCGCACGCCGCCAGATGCCGCGCACATGATCCGGGTCCTGCCAGAAATTGTAGAGATAGCCGCCGCGCACTTGCCCCGTCGCCAAACGATCGCGGCTTTGCGCCACTTCCAGCGCCGCATTCAGCAGCCCCGCATAACGCCGATCGTTTTCCAGCACGGGCAGCGAACGCGCGTTCTGCTGCTCAACCCAAGCCAACGCCCGCTCACCTTCGACTTCTTCCAGCCAAAGATATGGATCTTCAGCCTGCGCAACCGGCGCGGTTGGCGCGGTGCTCGCACTCGGCGATGCACAACCGGCCGCCAAAACCAAAGCCGTCAAGCACGCGCCCAATCTCTTCATCATCAGGTCCCCATAATGTGCGCCAACCCTAGCGATCTCCGCCGACGCGCCAAGGCGCTTGCGACGTGCAGCATTGGTTCCGCAACGGGACGGTCGACTGTGACCGCACGAGGCGCTACCGCATAAGCAAAGGGAGAGCCTGTCATGCGCGAACTTCACATCAGCAAACGGGATATCCGCGCCACCGCGTTTGCGGATGTCGCATCGCCGCCGCTCGCGCCCAGCGCCGCACGCCTTAAGCTCGATCTCTTCGCGCTGACCTCTAACAACGTCACCTACGCCGCGATGGGTGAGGGGATGCTCGGCTACTGGGATTTCTTTCCCGCGCCCGAAGGCTTCGGTAAAGTTCCGGTCTGGGGCTTCGCCACCGTCACTGAAAGCAACGCGCCGGAGATTTCTGTGGGCGCGCGATATTACGGCTATTACCCTTTGGCTGAAACGCTCGACGTTATGCCGCGCAAAACCGCGACCGGTTTCATCGACACGGCTCCACATCGCGCGGTCAAAGCCGCGCTTTACAACGTCTATACGGACGTCGCCGCCGATCCCGCTTACGATGCAGCGTACGAGCCAGAGCAAACGCTCTTCCGCCCGCTTTACGGCACCGGCTGGTGGGCCGCCGATTTCATCAAGCAGAACGCCGCGAAATCCGTCGTTCTCTCCAGCGCCTCATCGAAAACCGCGCTCGCCACCGCGCATCAGCTCCGCAAACTTGGCGGGGTCCAACTCATTGGTCTCACATCGCCCGGCAATGAAGCCTACGTCCGCGAATGTGGCCTCTATGATCGCATCGTGCTCTATGCAGACGCCGCCACTCTCAAAGCTGAAGCGCCCGCGACTTACGTCGATTATCTCGGCCGCGCCGAACTCAACCAAGCAGTCCACACCGCGCTCGGCGACGCGCTCACGCGCAGCATTGTCATTGGCGTCACCGATTGGGCCGCGCCGCGCGGCGGCGAACCGCTCCCAGGCCCAAAGCCGGAATTCTTCTTCGTGCCGACCTACGCCGCCGAACGCCTCAAAGCCGACGTGCAACTCGGCGCCGCCATGGTCCTGGACCTGCGCGCCTTCTATCCCGCCTCGCACGCCTTCGTGACGGCGCAGCGCATCACCGGCGCCGACGCCGTCCAATCCGCCTGGACCAAGCTCACCGCCGGAAACGTCCCGCCGCGCGAAGGCCTGGTGTGCACCTTTTGAGATTTAACCCCACTGCGCCCACGCGCCGCATCAAATCCTCGAAAAATCCTGTTCCTTTGTGTGGTCTTAGCGGTCGCCAGGGGGGAGGATCGCGGCTAGGATTGAGCGAAATCAATGCGCCGAGGCTTCATGGCTCCTGAGACCCCACTGCTCGACCAGATCAAACTGCCGAGCGATCTGCGCAAGCTGGACGAGAGTCAGTTGCAGCAAGTGTCGGAGGAACTCCGCGCCGAAACCATCAGC
>SXGT01938527.1_pt1 | contig 12675 bp, 12 predicted proteins | sample 3176221 | NCBI WGS metagenome assembly SXGT01 (sample SAMN11356862, study PRJNA531348) | freshwater metagenome | isolation source: freshwater sample F1-120 | place: China: Fuxian Lake, Yuxi | collected 2017-12-25
GACCATCCCGATGAGCTTGTCTCCCGCCAGGGCATCGGACACCATGTCGCGATAGCGGGGCTCGAAGATATGCAGGGGTCGGGTGGCTCGGGGAAACAGCATGACGTCCTGCAACGGGAAGATCGGAATGGTCGCGGGCAGGACTGTTGGCGCGAAGCCCCGGGTCGTCGTCGGTTGACTGACCGCCGCGCGCGGCATCCACAGTGCCGCGAAGAGGGCGAGCAGGACGAACGTGGTCACCCTCCGACCGACCCGACCGGCGCGTCGCTGACCCCGTCCCGTCATGCTCGGTCTCGCTTTCCGCTGGCGCGCCGTCTCGCGCGTCCGTCGTGGAGCGCAAGCGCCAATCCGGCGCCTGGGCTCAAGCCGTGGGCTCTGTACCCCAAGGTGTTGGCGGCGTCGTCCCCGAAAAGGCAGGCTATCACGGTCGCGCGGTCCGTCGCGCCCAGGAATGGCGCCACGACCTCGCGGGTGTAGGCCAGATCTTCCGCGTCGAGGGTTGGTCCGGAACAGCCGGCCGCCGCCATGGCCGTGCCCTCCTGCTCGAGCATCTCACCCAGGGTGGTGGCGGGACCTCGTCTTCGAATATGCGCCACTCGGTGAATCGCCGTCGCGGTCTCTGCCCGCACCGCGTCCGGTGAGGGCGTGTCGCCAGTCCAGAGCTGCGCCACGATCCAGCCGCGTTTGAGGAGCGCGCGTCCCTCGAAGCGGTGGCTGTATTCGCTGCAATGGCGGTCGGTCCACCCACCATGGGCATCATCCGCCACCACGAGTCCGACGCGAAAGCGGCCGTCGACATCCGCGACCGCCGCTGTGGTCTCTTCGATGGCGGCCCGCGCGATCGCTTCGGCGTCGAACGCGAGGAGGGTGTCAAGCAGGACCGGCAGGTGGTCCTTGCCCATGGGGTTCATGCTGACCAGCGGCAGGGCCAGATCGCCCGTGTCGCCGTCCACCAAGGTGCGTAGGTAGGCGCGGAACCGTTCTCCCCCCCGCGGCATGGCATACAACTCGCGCTGCGTCTCGAGCAGCGGCACCAAGTCGAGTTCCACCCCAACACGTTAGCCGATCCAGAAGCCCTTGTGTTGCGAGACGCCAGGACCTTCCGACACACGGCGCAGAAATAGACATACCGTTTGGCGATCATGGCCGGCTTCCCCTCGGCGTGCTAGCTGTCTGCGATGGCCGCGCCGCGGTCGGCCAGCAGCTCGCGCAACACGGATCGGTGGCATCGATCTTCCCGCTCGCAGTAGCACCCGACCGAGATCTGGGTCTCGTGAGACAGCGCGGCCAGCAGGTCCAGCAGGTGCCGCGCGCCCGGCGTCGTCATTTCTGCGCGATAGCGACGCGCGAAGCGAGCCCAGGTCGCCTCGTCGTCAGCCGCCAGCGCTTCCTTGACCAGAGGGTCACTTGGGGCCAGCTCGGGGAGCCACGTGTCGTACAGGTCGCGCGAGGCGTACTCGGTCTTTGGGACGCCTCGCGGCGGCCGTCGAACGGTACCGATCCGCAATCCCTCATCGGCGGCGCGCGGTGTCCCGAGCCTGACGATTCGAATACCCATCGTGAGCGGGCTCCTGCCGGTTGGCGTCGGCGCCGTGGGTGGCGCTCTACGACCTGGTGACGCCGCGCTGGTCGTCGCCGCGTTGGCGTAGTGTCGTGACGGCGTCGGCGACCATCGCGATGGCCGCGTCGATCTCATCCACGGTGTTGAACCGGCCCAGTGAAAACCGCACGCTGCCGCGCGTACGCTCCTCGTTGCAGCCCATGGCGCCCAACACATAGCTGGGCTGGAGCAGCGCGCTCGTGCAGGCGGAACTCGAGGACACAGCCAGGTCCGGCATGCGCTTCATGAGCGTGGCGCCGTCTACTCCATCGAAACTGAGATTGGTCGTGGTCGTCAGCCGGCGGGCGCGCCCGCCGTTGACCTGGACCCTGTTCAGCGTGGTGAGCAGACCCTGCTCGAGGCGGTCCCTGAGTGCCTCGATCCCAGTGTCGAACGGCAACGTCGCGGCGTGGCCCATGCCGACGATCCCGGGTACGTTGAGCGTGCCGGAGCGCAGGCCGCGTTCGTGCCCGCCGCCGTGCAGGAGTGCCTGACACCTCACGCGCGGGTCGCGACGGCGGACATAGAGCAGCCCGACGCCCTTCGGACCATGGATCTTGTGCGCACTCGCGCTCAGCAGGTCGATGTGCATCGCATTGACGTCGATCGGCTCTTTGGCGAATGACTGCGTGGCGTCGGTGTGAAACAACACCCCACGCGCGCGACACCGCTTGCCAATCTCAGCGATGGGGTGGACCACGCCGGTCTCGTTGTTGGCGTGCATGACCGAGACCAGCAGGGTCTCGTCGGTCATGGCCGACACGAGCCGGTCAAGGTCGAGTCGCCCGTCCGTGTCGACCGGAAGGAACGTGACCTGGGCCCCCTGGCGCTGGAGAACCTCGCAGGTGTCCAGGACGGCCCGGTGCTCCGTCGCGACCGTGATGAGGTGGCGCTTCTTGTAGACCGGCGAGCCGAAGACGCCCTGCAGCGCCAGATTGTCCGATTCGGTCGCGCCACTGGTCCAGACGCTCTCGCGCGGGTCGGCGCCGATCGTCGACGCGACTTGCTCGCGTGCCGTCTCGGTGGCCGTCGCCGCGTCGCAGCCCAGGCTGTGATGACGACTGGCGGCATTGCCGAACCGATCCGTCAGAAACGGCATCATCGCGTCCAGCACCCGCGGGTCGAGCGGCGTGGTGGCGTTGTGGTCCAGGTAGATCATGTCTCGTCCAGACCCTCGAGTGCCGCCACGGTGAAGATCAGCGGATAGAGCTTCTCGTAATACCACAGCTTCGCGAAGTAGAGCCCGATCGGCGACGGGGTCATCGTGGCGCGCTCCAGCAACCAGCGCGCACCCCGTTCGTCGCCGGTGACGGCGACAGCGAGTGCGGTCTCCTCGATCGTACCGAAACTGCCATCAGCCTGTTGCATCGACCGCAGAAACCGGTGGCCACGGTCGCGTGCCTTCGACGGCAACAGATCACCGCACTCGAGGACGCGGGCCGTCCCGTAGACGGGGTTGGTCTGGTCCGCTCTCCAGGGGTTGCCGAACCACAGCGGAATCCAGGCGCCGTCCGCCCGTTGCTCGCGGACCAGGAAACGCACCGCGCGTTCCATAGCACCGTCGATCCGCGGGTCCGTCGTTCGCCACGCGTGCCAGGCCCGCAGTGCGTGGGCCGTGAGATCGGGGCTGCTTTGGTCGAATGGCAGCTTGCCCCAACCGCGACAGAACGTCGGGATGCCGCCGTCGCTGTTCTGCAGGTCGATGAGCCAGCCGGCGCCCGCGGTGGCCGCCGCCCGGATGTCGGGGTCGTCACCGAGCACACGCAGCGCCAGCAGCGCACCCGAGGTGTCATCGCCGTCCGGCACGCCACCCGGCAGGTCTGTCCACGCCCATCCCCCGCGTGCCGACTGCGTGTAGGGGTGGATGGTGGTGTATTGCTGGTCGAGCAGCCACCGTCGGAGCGCGCCTCGCTCCGCGGTGGTGAACGCGTCACGCCCGAGCGCGTTGATGGAGAGCGTCGTGACCCAGGTGGCCAGATTCGTATCGATCGGCCAGCTGCCATCAGATCGAACCGAGGCGACCAGGAACTCGACTCCGCGTTGGGTGACCGGATGATCGACGAGGCCGCTCCCGGCCAGGCTCATGGTGACGAAACTGGTCAGGGGGGTGGCTTCGAGGAAACCACCCGATGTTGGTTGCAGCGACTCCAGGACATCCAGGGTTCGGCGTTGTGCGAGATTCCGAAGGAGACGGCTCAGGCCGTGCCGGCTCGGCGCGTGGTGGTGCTGCGCCTGGCCGATGGCGATCAACGCGGGCAACGCGTAGCTGACCACCGGTAGCCCGATCCACTTGAATGACGCCGGCGGGAGCGCCGCGAATTCGAACGGCAACGCCGGAATCTGGTCCCACCCGAATCGGCCGGCCAGCGCGCAGTGGGTCAGAATGGGGACCGCGAACGTCTGATCGTCGCCGTAGACGTTGCGGATGCCGGCGCTGATCGACGCAGCCGAGAGATCGCCGACGCGACCCTCGAGCCAGGCTGCCGTGCCTGAGAGCCCCGGCGCGTCATGCATCGAGAGGGTCGCCCACGCCAGCGTCGTCGTGCTGATGTTGCTCGGGCAGCCGGCGGCATCGCCGAAGCCGCCGTCGTCGTTTTGGTTCGCGGCCAGCCACCGGAGGCCCGCTCGTATGAGGGCCTCGTGGCCGCCCACCAGGGTCAGAGCGGAGACCGCGGTGGCGGTGGACAGCGGACTCGACGATAGCTCGCCCTCCCAGTGGCCATCGGGCGTGCGCGCGTCCAGCAGGCGGTCACGCCAGACTGAGGTGGCCCATGGCGAGGAGGGCATAGTAGGTGTATTCACAATCCGGCTCGTCGTCCGCCCAGGTGCCGCAGAAGGCCCTGCCAGTCCACAGGGTGTCGATGAAATCCAGCGTCGGCTCTTTCAGATGCCCGAAAGCGGCCTTTTGTCCGGACAAGGCATGAAGCGCCGTGGCGGTGGAGAGCAGGTCAGGCATGGGGGTGCCCTCGGTGGCGGTGAATCCGCCCTCGGGATGTGCCCTCGCGAGTAGCCAGTCGACCGCGTCTGGCGGAACCGGCGCGTGCAGGTGCCGCAACAGCGCCACCGTGGCAGCCGTGGTCGGGGTGGTGCGTGCCAGCGGGTTGAGCGTGGTCTGCAGAACCGTCTCGCTGAGGGGAAACTGTTCGGGGGCCTGCCCCAGGTCTTGCAATGCGCCCCACGCCAGAAAGCAGTGATAGACGTTGTCGTGGTCCCACAACTCGTGGATCTGGGTAACGAGATGGTCCGCCAGCGCCGGGGGCGTCTGTTTGAGGTCGGCCCAGCAACGGGCCAGACAACACAGGTGCACCAGGTCGAGACCGTCGCCGTCCCCGAACCCCTCGAGGTAGGCGCGCACCTGTGGCGGGAACTTCTGCCGGAGCGCGATCAACCCTTCGAGGGCGAAGACGGTGTAGTACAGATCGGTCTGACCGGCGCGGTCGGCGGCGCCGCCATCGTCGTTGAACTGGGAGAGGAAGTACTCGGCGACCGGGCTAGACGCTTCCTGCAACAGATTCGGCGCCAGGCGCGCGACCTGCAGCATTTCGAGTCTCAAACTCACTGCAATAGCCCTCGATCAATTTCTCGCCGAAGATCTTGCCGACAATCCGGCGCATCAACCCTTTGAGCGTCGGGCTGGACAGGAATCGCAGGGACCGAATCGACCCTTCCTTGTAGGCTTCAAGGAGGTCGTCCGCTTTGTCCAGGACGCCGTACTCGTTCGCAATCCGACGGACGTCTTCCGGGCCATCCGAAGCACCGTGACGGATCACCGAGGCGATCCGTTCCCGATCGGAGCCCTCCGCCCGCTTGTGGGCAATGGCCAGGATGAGCGACAGGCGCACCTGCGCGAGATCGTCGGAGTCCGCCTCCCCTCTGAAATCGTCCAGGTCATCTTTGATCTGGTAGGCGATACCGAGCGCCTCGCTGTAGTGGCGAAGGACGTCGTGAGTTCGCTCGTCGGCCTGCCCGAGCATGGCTCCGACGCGCAGGGCCACCTCGAAGGCCGCCGAGGTCTTCTGCCGGAAAATGTCCAACACCTCCATCGACCCCAGCGGCTGCGGGTCACGCGCCCACAGCAGCTCACGGCCCTGGCCGCGGCTCAGCGTGACGTGGCCCTGGGCTGCGACGGCTATCACGTCCGCGTTGCCCAATTCGCTCAGCAGCCGATAGCCCTCGCCGACCAGAAAATCGCCGATGTTGAGGGCGACCGGCATGCCGACCTCAGTGTGGAGCGCGGGACTGTCGTAGCGCCGCTCGTCACTATCCTCGATGTCGTCGTGAATCAGCGAGGCCTTGTGAAAACACTCGATCGCGACCGCCGCCTTCTTGACCGCTGCCGTCAAGACCGGATCGGTCTCCTGTCGGTCCGCTTCGAGCGCCATATAGGTGCAGGCTGCGAGGTAGGGGCGCCAACGGTTCCCACCCTTCTCCAGGTAGGTCCGCGCGATGCGTGCCGTGTCGTCTGTGGCCACGGTTTCGCCCATGATGGCGTTCAAAGTCTCGGACTCGAACCAGCTTCGTACCGTCGTCTTCAACCCGTCGAGGTCAAGACGATAGGTCTTGTCGTCTGACGTCAGGTGTATCAGGTCCCAGACCCAGTCGAGGTCGACCGTGGTGTTGATGCAGTCGTCCTGCAGCAGGGGAATGGCCACACCCGGTATCGCGGCAGCCTCCATGTGCGGAAAGCACTTCTCGAGCACATTGATGCAACTCACGCCGACGATGGCTTCGATCTTGCCGGTTTCAATCATCGACCGGACGATCGCGGACCCCTCCGCCACCAGGACCGCATAGCCCAACCGCTCCGCCTCGACCGTCAGGTCCTGGATGGAACAGAGACCGCATTCCTTACAGAGCAGACCGAACTCGTCGAACGGCGCGGGACACTTCTCTTCGACTCTGAGGCACTTGGGGATCAGCAACAGGCGCCGGTCGTAGGGAATCTGCGCGAGCGACTCCCGCCACGCGGCGTTGCTCACGAGGATGGAGGTGTAGTCCTTGTAGATCGGGTCCAGGCCGGAGGCGGCCAGCACCGCGCCGGTGTGCTCCGTCAACTCGTCCAGCGTCAGGGGCGGGATCGCGCCGACGCTGGCGACGTAGTCCTCGGCGATCTTCTTGAGTCTGACCCGGTCCAGTTTGTCATCGGGAATGTTCGACTGCGCCTGCCGATACACCTGTCGGGGCACCTGCATCGGGAGATGCAGCGGGATGATCCGCGGCTCTGCCGGCGTCTCGATCCGGTCCGGTGTTTCGGTGCTCATGGGTTCACTGTCTCTTATGTATACGCACCGAAGCCGAAAAACCAGTGCTTTTTGGCAAAACGGTAGACCCAGTTCTCCTCCGGAATCTCATTCCCCGGATTGTACTGGCTGGGCCGCGACGTCAATCCGTCGAGCTCGGTGCCGGCCGTTTGCCGAATCGTGGTGTCGGCGGCCCCGTGTCGCGTGACGATCTCTTTGAGGAGATCGGGTCGTTCGAGGACGATGCACCCCCGGGTGGCTTTGGCCGCCGTCTTCCGGAAGTCCTTCAATAGCGGGGACTCGGTCATCGTCTTGAAAATGTCGCCGTCGTTGTCCTGGATCTTCTCGTTCGCGAACTGGATGATCGGGCAGGGCTCGACATCGCCAAAGGGGCTGATGTGATGGCTGATGCCGGTCGCAGCCGGACAGAGCGCCTCGCCCTTGTCGTCCCAGTAGGCGTCAATCAGCCCGATGGGTTTCCGGTTTCGCATGTCCATCACGAATCGCCGCACGCTGAGCACCTGCTCGGGACCCAGCGCGAGCTGTGCATTCGGCACGGGGCCAACCACACGATAGGTGTGGAACCAGCAATAGTGCACGCCCATGCCAATCAGCGTGTCGATCCACTCTTCACGAACCAGGTCGTCGATGTTGGTCTGGCACACACTGCTGGCCACACCGGTGATAAGCCCGTGGCGGACGCACGCCCGAATGCCCTCAAGCGTCCGATTGAGCACGCCCCTGCGTCCACGGCGCGTGTCACTGATCGACTCGGTCCCTTCGACGCTGATAAGCGGCGTGGCGTTCCCCGCTTCGCGAAGCTGGGCAGCCACGGCGTCGGTAATGGGATGTCCGTTCGTGAAAATCTGGAAATAACAGTCGGGGTGGGCCTTCAAGATCTTGATCAGGTCCGGGTGCATGAACGGTTCCCCACCCAGGATCCCGAAGAAGCTGTTGCCGTGCGCCTTGGCGTTGTTGATCAGCGTGTTCATGTCGTCGAAGCTGATCATGTGCTGTGGCTTGTCGACGTCCACCCAGCACCCCTGGCACCGCAAGTTGCAACTGTTGGTGACGGAGATGTAGATAAACGGCGGGAAACTGATGCCCTGCTTGAGGCGCTTCTTGAAGCGTTGGACCGACCGCACGCCCTTGTAGCCAAAGTTGTAGGCGAACTTCCAGAGAATGCGCGCGTCCGAGGAGCGCAGCGTCCGATACCCGAGTTCGGCAGTGGCGGCTAGCACTAGATGCCCCACTCGGTTTCAGATGGTGCCGGCCGCGTGTCCTTGACGGTCTGTGATATTGCCTGGCGCTTCGCCAGCTTGGCCCTGGCGCGGGCGGCCCGCTCCTCGATGTCCTCGGCGGAGGGCAGCGTCATCAGGACTTCGTCCGGAATATCGAGGTCCTTCTTGAGCTTGCCCAGACAGCGCTTGCGCTCGAGGAGCGCTTTTGATTCGTCACGCTCGGTGGAAAACCGCTTCCGTGCGTCTTTTTGCCGGCTGCGCAGCGCCCCGTAGAGGTCGCCACCGAGGAGGGTGGAGATATCCACCTTCATCGCCTCGCGCTGGATGTCCTCCGCTCGCACCACATCACCGTTGATCGGGCCCTTGCCATACTTCGGGAAGAGAATGGCGACTTCCGGGCACACGCGCGAGCAGGCGGGGCAGTCGGTTTTGCAGTTGTCCTGATTCTGCACCGTGATCTGTTGCTGCTTGTCGACGCCGTAGACGTCGAACAGGCAGAAGGTCAAGCACTGCATGCAGTTGGTGCACCGGTCGTAGTCGATCACCGGGAACCACGGCTTCCACGCTTCGAGCTTCCGGGCCCCGGTGGCCTCCCGCACGGCGCGGGCGGCCTCGAGGAGATCGCCGTCAGCCAAATTGCGGAAATGGACCTCCTGGCCTGGGGCCACCTCAGGCGGTGTATCCAGGGGATCCAGCAACCCCAAGACGAGGACAGGCGCGTCGTCGGCGGGCGCGACGTGTTGTCCGGCCACCGGACGTGTCACCTCGAACCCGTTGTCGAGCAAGGCCGCCAGGGCCGCAAAGCGGTCGTCGTCCGCCAGCGGCGTACTCCCTGGACCTTCGTAGAGGACGACCCGCAGGTTCTTGCCTTCGGTCCGACTCACGCCAGCAGCTCCTTGACGACGTCGTCGGCCGAGTCCTCGCGCATGTTCAGCACCGTGACACCCGCGTCCGGCAAGGGCGTACCGGCGGCATGGAACAACCATTTGACCGCGCGGGGATAGCAGGCGGCGATCTGCGTGCAGCCGCCTTCGGCAATTTTCTTCAGCGCGGGGTCCTTCCGCGCCGACATGTCGCACAGGTCGGCGACCGCGTCGAACGCGCGGCCGGAATCGCTCAGACGGCGCAGCACGTCCCGCTTGACCTCGACTGGGACCACCTTCGCGTAGGTGCAATTGCAGTACAAGATGCTCATTGGACCATTCGGTGGGTCGGTGTTGGCCGACCGGGACGCAGTTGCTCCAGATGTTCCATCGTGGCCCGCACACCACCGAGCGAGGCCAGGGCCTCACGTGTGACCGACTCCAGCAGGGTCGGATCCGCCTCTGCCCGCAGATTGATGACCAGCTCGCCACCTTCGACGCGGTCGAGCAGTGACTCCCTCAGGTCCGGCTCGCGATCTGTCCCCACCAGGCTCACAACCGACAGCGTGCCTGTTCCGTCCTGCGAGTCGAGCGTCATCTTGAGGTGGGCGATGTCCCGTCCGCTGCTCGCGACCCGTTCGCGGATGTGGTTGGCTAGCGCAACTAACGCCTGATTGCCGTCGAACGGCGTGTCCGATGCGAGCTGGACCGTACAGTTCATCCAGCCCAACAAGGCCTCCCCCTCAGCGTATATATCGTAGTCGATCTCCATTGTCGGCCATGTCGAATTTTCCCCACTCAGCACCGCCTCGAACCATGGCTCGACGCCGGTCCCATCCTTGGCGGAACAGCGGAAGATTCGAGCGCGTGGGCAGCGCTCGGCGAGTGTCGCGACCAGGGGATCGAGGAACCCTGGCGCATGCGCATCGCACTTGTTGACCACGATGAGGTCCGCCTCCTGGAGCTGCTTCAGGTAGACGTAGGCGACTTTGTCTGAAAACGACCGGCCCTCGGCCAGGCCGAGGATGCGCGCGGCGCGCATCGGGTCGACCATGACACTGAGTGGCGCCACCCGGAAGCGGTCGCCATACATTCGTCGCAGCGGGTAGGACACGGTGGCGATGAGGTCGGTACAACTTCCGACCGGTTCGGCGAGAAACAGGTCTGGCCGCGACTGCCGGGTCAGGCTGTCAGCGGCGTCCACGAGGGAGTTGAAGCGGCAGCAGAAACAGCCGCCTGTGATTTCCTCGACCGGAAAGCCTTTGGACCGCAACAGCGTCGTGTCGACGAGGCCGCTGCTCTGGTCATTGCAGATCAGACCGACCCGTTGGCCCTGGTCCGTCAGATGCCGGGCGAGACGAGCCATCGCGGTGGTCTTCCCGGCCCCCAGGAATCCGCCGATCATCACGTAGCGCGCGAGATCACTCATGCCGTTGTCCCAACATCTTGTCGATCGTGGTGTCCAGGAGCGACACGTACCCGTGCACGTCCAGGCAATCCTCTCCCGGTCGACCGCGGACCTTGAACAGCCAGCCTTTGCCGTAGGGGTCGCTGGTCAAGACCTTGACGCTCTCGTCCACGGCAGGGTTGAACCCCTCGAATCGGCCGGCCAGGGGTGAGAACACGTCCGTCACCGCTTTGAACCCCTCGAGCCAGCCAATGACCTGCCCCGTCTCGATCGTGGTCCCCGGTTCGGTCTCGAATCCCAGCTCCACGATCTCTCCCAGCATCCGCACCGCGAACTTGGTGAACCCGACGCGCCAGAGGTCGTCGTCCTCCTGCTCGAGCCAGCTGTGGCCTGCGGTGTAGAGCCGGTGTTCGAGGAGGCGAGTGGAAAACCGTGAGCGCTTGTAGTGAATTTCTTCCGCTGGCATGGGTTCGACCGGCGCGTCCCCTGGTTCCAGGGGACGCGCGAGCAACCTAGCGATGGTAACAGGCGGACGCCGAAACGGCGTCAGGCTACCGCGCTCACTGCGCGTTGTTCGGCACGGTGCCTCACGAGTTTCCCATACAGCCGAACTCGGGCGGCGGGCAGGCGCGGGCGGACCCAGTCGCGTCCGATCAGCTCCCAGTCGTTCCACTGCGCGCCGCCTGGCTCCGGATAGAGCAGGATCCCGAAGTCGTTGGATTCGGTGCCTTGCAGCACCGCCGCCGCGTGCGTCCACCCCCGGAATCCGAACTCATTGGCGATCACGGTCAAGCAGTGACGGCGCCGGACCCGTGCGGGCAACGCGCTGAGTTCGCAGTCACACAGCGCCTCCAGTCGCTTCGCGCGACCTGCGTCCAGCGTTGTTCCGTTCAGGATTTGTCGATGAAGAATGCGAGCTTGCGCCTTGAGATCTGACACCACACCAGCCATTCGGGCCTCCGATTGATAGGCCGTGTTCCGCTCCAACCGGCCCCGAAGATGGCAAGTACGAAGGTGTTCGCGCTTGGACGGCAGGGTGATGAGACTCTCGGCGGATCAGGCGTCCCTGCACACCTGCACGTGAGAGATTACCACGGCGCGATTAGCGCCGTTTGTTCAACGAGAGTATGACTCCGAAGAGCAGTACGCCGGCAGTATCCAGCATCGGGACCGGCAGTCCAGCCACCGACACGGACGGGCCTGGCGCGAGCAGCAGCGCGGTGGCTCCGAACATGGCGATACGAAGCGGCGGTGTGAGCGCGCTGCGGAGTTGGCCGGTGATCGCGGAGGCGAAGCAGAACACACCGAGGGTCCCCACCAACACCGGTACCACTATCTGCAGCGGGCCGGCCGGGTCGCCGGTCGAGGTCAGCATCAGCAGCTCGGGTCGGTAGACGAACATGAACGGCAGGGTGAAACCGACCAGCGAGAAACGGAATGCCGCCCAGCTGGTCTGCATGATATTGGTGCCGGCAATCGACGCGGCCGCGTAGCCGGCCAGTGCCACCGGGGGGGTCACCATGGACATCATGCCGAAGTAGAAAATGAACATGTGCGCCGCGAGCGGCACCACGCCGAGGTTCCCGAGCACCGGACCGATCATGGAGGCCAGCAGCAGATAACACACCGCCGACGGGAGGCCCATGCCGAGGATAAGGGACGACACCATGATCAGCACGAGGGCCAGGAACAGGCTCTGTTCCGCTAGCGGGAGGATGGTGGCGGGGAGCCGGGTTCCGATGCCGGTCAGGGTCACGATGCCGATGACGATGCCGACCGAGGCACTGGCGGCGACGAGCGACACGACGTCACGCGCACTTTTGACAAACGCCTGGAGGATGGAGGCAGGCGACAGCCGGGTGCGTGGGCTGAAGGCAGCGACGACGACGATGGCGAGCAGCGACGCCGTGATGGCTCTGAATGGGGTGTACCCCACGATGAGCAACACGATCAGCGTGGCGAGTGCCGTCGCAAAGATGATGCCCTCTATCAACGACTCGGCCAGCGGCTTGGTAGGAGCGGCGCTGGCCTTCAACGCGGCGGCGCTGCCTTCGGTGCTCCGCGCGTTGAGGTGAACAACCAGGAACAGCGATAGGTAATACAGAATGGCTGGAATCAGTGCGGCGCGGATGACCTGGAGATACGTGACCGGCGGGTCGACGATCTCCAGCATCATGTAGGCGCCGGCCCCCATCACGGGCGGCATGAGCGCGCCCCCCGAACTGGCGGCAGCCTGGATGCCGGCGGCCGTGGTCGCCTTGAAGCCGGCGCTGCGCATCATCGGAATGGTGAACGTCCCGGTCGTGGCGGTGTTGGCGACGGC
>SXGT01173905.1_pt1 | contig 12673 bp, 12 predicted proteins | sample 3176221 | NCBI WGS metagenome assembly SXGT01 (sample SAMN11356862, study PRJNA531348) | freshwater metagenome | isolation source: freshwater sample F1-120 | place: China: Fuxian Lake, Yuxi | collected 2017-12-25
CCAGGACTTCGCGTTGAAGAAAGAGTGGCCGTGGGTCAAAGCCATCGGCTATGCGGTGCGTCTCACGATCCATGCCGATGGCCGCGAGACACACGACGTGCGGTACTACATCCTCAGCCGCTACCTGAGCGGCCCACGCTTTGGCGAAGCGGTTCGCAGCCACTGGGGCATCGAGTCCATGCACTGGGTGCTCGACGTGAACTTCCGCGAAGACGAGAGCCGCACACGAGAGCGAACCCTCGGCAATAATCTGAGCTGGCTACGACACTTCGCCATCACGCGACTCAAACACCATCCGCTCAAAGAAAGTTTGCGAGGCAAGATGCAAATGGCCGGCTGGAATGACGACTTCCTCGCGGAAGTCCTCACCGGTCAACAACTTTGATACGCGTTGGTCGTGGGACTCCTACTGCACGCTGTTTGACTCTTGATGGAATGCCAGCTATAGATCATCCCGCAAGTTGGAATATGTCATTCCACAGTTTCATTCAGAGGAGTTACTCGTGGCAAAAAGAGCAAGCGGTGGAGTCAATAAGGCAGCGATCATTCGCGAAGCGCTCGGCAAGGGGATCGAATCCCCGGCGGCGATTTCCGCTTACGCGAAGCAAAGCAAGGGACTGACTCTCGATCCAAAGTACGTCAGCGTGATCAAGTCGAATCTGCGGGCAAAGGCGGGCAAAACCCGTGGCGGACGTGGCGGCATAGGCCGAGATTCTCAGAAGGACGCGATGCTCTTCGCTCTGAAGAACGGCACGATCGACAAAGCCAAGAAGGCGTTGGAAGGGGTGCGCAACGATCCCACCATGTCGTTCGCAATTAGCATGGGTGGCGTCGACCAGGCCATTGCCGCCTTGGATGACCTAGCATCGCATGTAGGCTAAAAAGCTAAGCTGATGCATTACAAACCTCCGCTGCCAGCACTTACCAATGATGTTGGCCGCGGAGAGCGTCACCATGCGGACTTCACGATCTCGAATCCGACCAAGAAAATTCCGGCATCCACCAACGCGTGGCTGAGCCACGAGCCAAAGAGGGAGCGACTCCGGTGATAGAGCCACGCCCAAGCGACTCCGCCGACCGCCACGCCCAGCGAGAAGAACAGGCTTAGAAACGACCCCCAGCCGAAATAGACCGACAGCACGATCACATGGTGAGCCATGAAGCCGAGGGCGGAAATCGCGATCGCCGGACCAAGCGTCGTCACGCGTCGAAGTTGTGCGAAGACGAACCAACGCCAGTAATACTCCTCCAACAGTGAGTGCAGCACGGCATAGAACGCCGACAGCGCGGCGAACTTCGCGGTCGAGTCGATCCCCACGCCTTTGACTTTCTCAATGACCGACGGGGCGGCGGCATCAAACGCGCCGCTTGGTTTCAACCAGAGGTGATACGCCGCGAACATCACGGCCACGATGGCGAGCCCCAGCAATCCGCCGATAAGCAGACCTTCTTGCTTGGGGCGTGGCCAACTCAATCGCTGTTTTTGCACGCAGACGAACCAGAACAGCGGGAAGCCAATCTGAATCACCATGCCGATCGACTTGGCGGTGAGTTGTAATCCTGCAGCAGACTCCGACAGCAGGATGAAATAGACCCACGTCAGGAACGACGGAAAAGCCAGACCAAAGACGATGGCCGCGTGGTCTTGACGCGTCGATGATGGTTCAGTCATGGAATGTTTTTCGACGTCCGCACCACGACCGTGAGGGAGTGGCCCGAATGTGACTGCGAACCGCTCCCTCACGGTCGCGGTACGATTTAGGACGCAAGTTTGCCACTGAGTTTGAGAAAGAGTTGCTCCAGCAGCAAACGCTCCGACGTGCGTAAGCCACCTTTGAGGTTGAGGTCTGTTTCGAGCAGCCAATGGGAAATGCGTTCGGCGTTCGGACGTCCGATGCGTCGCAGATAACTTTCAGCGGAGCCGGCATCGCGGGGGAAGATGCCCGCCTTACTGAGCGCGGCCGGCAGCGGCAGTCCTTGCCTTGAAAGTTCGGTGGCGAGCGCGAACTTGCGGAAGACATACGCGATGCCGCCAAGCAGCTTGAGTGCTGGCTCGCCCGATGTCAGCAGCTTGTCCAAGTTCGACATCGCGAAGCCGAGTTGTCCGTCGCGCAGTGCGTTGAGCATCACCCAAGTGGTCTCGGCCTTCCAGCCGCCGACGACTTTGCGGACATCTTCGCTGTCAATCTGCGGACGCTCGGCGGCATAGGCCGCGACCTTCTCGATCTCTTGATCCAGCAGGCCGAGATGCGTGCCGGCCAACTCCGGCAGGAGCAGCGCGGCGTCGCGAGTGATCTGCTTGCCGAAACGTTCTTTGACCGTCGCTTGAATCCAGCGAGTCAGTTCGGCTCCTTGGAGTTCGGTGCATTCAATCAGCAGGCCGACTTTATCGACCGCTTTGAACAACTTCGTGGTCTTGGGGAACGAGCCGACATCCAGCAACAGCAGCGATTTCTTGGAGGGCTTTTCGAGATATTTCTCTAACGCCGCGCGGTTGTCCGAAACGAAGTCCGTGGCGTCCTCAACCAGCACGAGCCGGCGGTCGCCGAACATCGACACGGTGAGCAGTTCATCGCGGACGGTCTTCCAATCGGTTTCCTCCCCTTTGAACTCCGTGGCGGCGGAATCCTCCGACCCGTCACCGCAGACCAGCGGAATCAACGCGGCCAGTGCGTCGAGCTTCAGCGATCGCTCATCCCCCGACAGCACGACGATTGCACCGGGCGAGCTGCTTTGCGGAGCTTTCAAAAAGGCGGTCGCGTGCATGGCAGGTGTGGGGCAAGGGATGAGGGGCGAGGGATTAGCAACACAACCGTTCTTGACCGATTTCCCCCAGGTGGCCTACGGTCGGGAGTGTGAGGAGTTGGATTTCAAATCACAAATCCAGCTCTTCAGTCTCGCCCCTCGCCCCTCGCCCCTCGCCCCAATGCTTTCACTCCTTCCCACGCTGGAACCGCAATACGTCTGCCCTGGTGAGTCGCATGCGATCTCGCGCGCGGTGCATCTGTCGCGGCTGGCGGCATTTTATCCGAAGTGCCGCGAATGCACGCATCGGCAAGAGACGGGACAGCTTCCTCAACCGCAGTTCGCGGAAGAGAAATCTGCTCGGCCGCATATGTCCGAGCGTTCGTTGTTCACGCTTGAGGGCGTGCGCGGCGTGTATCTCAATGAACTGACGCGACATAAGGCAGGCGAACTGGCGGCCGCGTTCGCGAGTCTGTTGTGGGAGTTGCTGCCGTTGACGGGACGCAACGACTTGCGGGACGCAAGTTCGAAGCGTCCGATTCGACGCAGCGGGCCGGTGGTGCTGGTTGGCTTTGATGAACGGCCGTCGTCACCCGACATCGTCACTGGCGTTGCCGCGGCGTTGCGGCGAATGAGCTGCCAGGTGGTCGACATCAGTCAAACCTCGGTCCCTTGTTTTCGATTCGCGGTCGCGCATCTGCAGGCTGCGGGAGGGGTGATGATCTCCGGTCACGGTTGTGAGCCGTCGTGGACCGGGCTCGATTTTGTCGGCAAGCAGGGGCGGCCAATTTCGGCGGCCGGGCGTCGCTCCACGAGTAGCGAAGCGGGACACGTTTTCATCGAGCCAAGATCGAACGGGAACGTTGAAATCGTGCCTCACGGCGACGGCCGCGCAACGCACACAATCAGCTTAGAAGACATCCACGATCGTTGCGGGCAAGGAGCCGCTCGGCCGTTGCGGCAAGGGGGAACGCAGCGAGTTTTTCCCGCATCCGTCCCCTATTTGGCGGGATTGTGGCAGCACTTCCACGCGCTGCGTCCATTGCGAGTCGCGATCGCCTGCCCCGTGCGATTTGTGCGCGAGACGCTCGATTCTCTGTTCGCGAAATTGCCGGTGACTCTGGATTGGGTCGAGATTCCGAAGCGGCTTCGCGACTTGGCGAATGCGGATGATTCGGACGTGGGACGAGTCCGAGACGCGGTCCTTGCGCGGTCGGCCGATTTCGGTTTTCTGATTGACGACGATGGAGCCAACGTCGCCGTGCTGGATGAAGTTGGGGACTTGCTTGCGCCGGACGATCTGCTGGGTTTGCTGGCGGAAGTTTTGGGGGCCGAGCAACCGGGGGGAGCGCTCGTCATCGACAACGCGGCTCGCGAACGGTTGCAACCGCGCATTGCCGCACGGAATCGACGCTGCTGGCTGGGAGGTTGGACGCAATCGGACTTGTGGCAGGCGATGCGCTCCGATGCAGCGACTTGCGGCGGCGGCGCGACCGGTCGCGTCTGGATGCGAGAAAGTGTGCCGACGACCGATGCAATTCTCACGCTAGGTCAACTGCTGCGATGTCTCAGCCGTGACGATTCGCCACTATCGGACTGCTGGCAGAAGTAATCGCTCCCGCTTGAAGATGACGTCACTCTGCCCGATAATCCCCCCCGAAGCTGTTGGCTGATTTTCCGACTCACGAGGTCGCGGGTGTGATGCCGAACGAATTTCTTCCCAATGGAGTAGTGTCTTCGGACGAGTCCGAGTACTCGTTGGCCAACGAGTACTCGTCGAGGTGGAGCGCCGGAGAAGGCGCCCCCGATTTGGCGGATTTCTTGCGGAAACACCCCGACATTACTCCTTCCCAAAGGGCGCGGCTACTTTTGATCGACCAAGCCCGTCGCTGGTCGAGCGGGCTGAATCGTACCTTGGAGGAATACCTCCGCATCTGCCCAGAGATCGCCGTTGACCGGCCGTTGATGGTCAAGCTGCTCTCCCGCGAATACTGCTTGCAAGAAAACACGCAGACGGTGTGTGAGTTCGTCTCGCGGTTCCCGCTACTTCGGAACGATCTACTGAGAAAGTTGTACGGCGACTACGACGGCCCGGGCACTTCGGGCAATCAGTACGACCAAAACCTCGACGACTATCTGCCCGATGGCACGTATGCCTCAGAGAAATCCGAGGCGTTGGAGACCGCCGTAGAAGCGAGCGTGGCTGACCGGCACATGCCCGACAGCGTGTCGGCCGCGGAAGCCACTCTGTCCCGAATCGGAGTGCGCCTGCCCGCGGCTCCCGTCGGGAAGAAGCCGATCAGCGAACAGTGCCAATTGCATGAGTGCTTTCCCTTCAACACATTGCCGATCGAAATGGTCGATCGGCTTGAATCCCACATGCAGGAGAGGACTTACTCCGCCACGGAATATCTCACGAAACAAGGGGAACCGGGCAACTGTCTGTTTCTGATCCGCAAAGGGACGGTGGGGATCATCGTAACCGACGAGCACGGTGTCGCTCACGAGATTGACCGCAGCGGCCCCGGTGACATCCTCGGCGAGATGGCTTTGTTGACCGATGAGCCGCGCAGTGCCAGCCTGATCGCTCACGATCATGTCACCGCGAAGTTATTGTCGGCCGAAGCCTTTGATCAGGCCGCTCTCACTCATTCCGAAATCAGCCAGGTGCTGACGAAGCTGCTGGCTCAGCGTTTGGGAGGACGGCACCGCGACGTGCTAGTCGGCAAGACGCTGGATCAATACCGCATCGTGCGCCGCGTGGGACGAGGCGGCATGGCGGTCGTCTATGAAGGGACACATCAACAAACCGCGCAACGTGTCGCTCTGAAGATGCTCAGTCATCGACTGGTCTACGACAAGGCCTCGCTGGCCTGGTTCCAACGCGAAGCGGATATCATCGAATCGTTCGAGAGTCCCAACATCGTCCACATGTTCGGCCGCTTTCAAGCCTTTCATTCGTTCTTCATCGTTATGGAGTTCTGCGACGGCATCACGCTGGAGCGACTGGTGCGGTTAAATGGACCGCTCGGCCAGGACGATTTTCGCAAGGCGTTCGGGCAGGTGGCTTCGGCGGTGTTGTATGCGCACCAACGCAAGGTGGTGCATCGCGACATCAAGCCGGTCAATGTGATGCTCAACTTCGATGGCATGTTGAAGCTGATGGACTTCGGACTCGCTAAACCGCTGCGCGACCGACATGGGGCGGCCGAACTGGATACCGACATGCATATCGTCGGCACCCCGCGGTACATGGCCCCCGAACAGCTCAAAGGCCGCGAGGTCACCGAGGTCGCCGATTACTTTGCCCTGGGTTGCATGGCCTACAAGATGCTGACGGGAGATTCGCTGTTCGTCGAACACGACGTCACCAAAATGCGCATTCTGCACGATCGCTGGCGCGTCCCCGATTTCGCGACACAACGCCCGGATTTCGCTCCTGATATTTGCGAACTGCTCACTGGCTGCCTGCAACGCCGCCGGTCCAAGCGCGTCTGCAACCTCGCCAAGTACGCGGCATGGGCCGCCCCCTTGGAAGTCACGCGCATGTTGTGACCTGAACGGGATCGGGAGTTTTTTTCATGCCGCAAACCACGAGTGCCACACCGGAAGTCTCTCGCCTACGGCATGAAAAAGAATCCCGATCCCTTCGCCATCAGCTCCGCAAAACTACGGAAGGAGATGAGACATGTTTGGCAAACCTAGCCGTTTTTTCGAGGTCACAGGCATCGTCCTGCTGACGCTCATCGGTAGCGCGTCTGCCTGGGCCGGTTCTTCCAACAGCCTGCTGGACATTTCCGCCGATGGAAAGTTGTTGGCGTGTTCCAACCGAGACAGCGGCACGGTGACGATCGTCGACCCGCAAACATTCTCGAAGCTGCGCGAAATCCCGGTGGGGCACAAGCCAGAAGGGGTGACATTTCTGGGGAAGACCCACCAACTCGCCGTTGCGATCTATGCCGATGACCAAATCGTTTTCGTCGACGCGGATAAAGGGGAAGTGCTCGGCCGCTGCGACGTATTCGACGAACCCTACGGCATCGTCTCGACACGCGACGGCTCGCGCGTGTGGGTGACGCTGGAATATCCCGGTCAGCTTGTCGAGATCGACGCAGCTTCGCGAAAGATCGTGCGGACGCTCGACGCCGGTTCGTTTCCACGCGGACTCGCGCTCTCGGCGGACGAGCGAACCGCGGTCGTGACCGAGTACTACACCGCGACGGTACGCTTCCTCGAACTTGCTTCCGGCAAGGAGTTCGCCGCCGTCCCGGCCTCATCGACCGACAATCTTGCACGGCAGGCCGTCGTGCATCCGACTCGGCCCAAGGTGTATGTGCCGCATCAACGCTCGAAGACGTCGGCAGCTCATGGGGAAGGCTCGATATTTCCCTACGTCAGCGTGGTCGACTGGCCCACTTCCACGAGTCCACCGGCGGAGAGTCTCAAACGCAAACGCATTCCGATGGACTCGTTCATTGGAAACCTGGTGACGGCGAGTCCCTGGGAGATCGCAATTCATCCCAACGGCATTCAATCGGTCGTGGTCTTCGGCGCAACTGACGATTTGTTTGTGATGAATGTGCTCGACGACAACTACCGCGAGCTGACTCCGATTCAGCACATGAATGTCGGCCACAACCCGCGTGCCGTGAAGTATTCGAACGATGGCAAATGGTTCTGGCTCTACAACGCGCTCGATTTTGAAGTCGTGGCCTACGACGCGAAGACACTCAGCCGCGCCGGCCTCGTGCGTGTCACCGAGAACCCATTGAGCGACGAAATCCTGCGGGGCAAACGGTTGTTCTATTCCGCTCTGATGCCGATGGCCTCGCGCCGCTGGATCGCGTGCTCAAGCTGTCATCCCGACAGCGACCCGGACGGCCGCACGTGGCAGAACCCCGAAGGACTGCGCAACACACCGCCGCTCGTTGGATTGGCGTGGACGCACCCGCAACACTGGTCCGCCGACCGCGACGAGACGCAAGACTTCGAGCATACGATTCGCGGCCTGTTGATGCAGGGCAAAGGGTTGATCTCCGGCCCCGTCGCCGAATCACTCGGCCCACCAAACAAGGGACGCTCGCGCGATCTCGACGCACTCGCCGCGTACACGAACTCGCACTCCGTGCCGCTGAGTCCGCACGCGAAGAACGGACTCAGCGACGCGGCGAAACGCGGCCGGGAAGTCTACTTCTCGAAAGAGACGGCTTGTGCGACGTGCCACTCCGGCCCGTACTTCACCGACTCAAATCCGGCGACGAAACCGACTCTACATGACATCGGCACCGGCCGTTCGGACCCCTCCGAAAAGATGCCACTGAAGTACGACACGCCGACGTTGCTGGGCGTTTATCGTTCCGCGCCGTACCTGCATGACGGCTCGGCCAAGACTCTGCAAGACCTTTTGACAACCAGCAATTCCGGCGACAAACACGGAAAGACGAGCCACCTTAACTCTTCCCAAATCGACGACCTGATCAACTTCCTGAAAGCGCTCCCTTACGAAGACCCGCAGCAAGCCGCCGAAGGGGCCGGCTTGAAGAAAGTTGCTCGCTGAATCTCACCCATCAGGTGCATGCGGATTTCGCGGATCAGCACAGCCTTGCTCCAATCCGCGTCATCCATGTTCTGCATCAAATCACTTTTCATTCCTCAAGGATCACCATGCCTCGTTTCTGTCTTGCCATGCTGTTGACCGGTTTGTTGACCTCATTGGGATGTGAAGCCAGTTCGCCTCCGACGCCGAGTCCTCCGTCTACCGGCACCGTTCCGGCAGGACCGACGCCCGCCGAAATTGCGACGGCCACCAAAACAGCGACGGCCGTCTCGCTCGAAATCAAGAATTGGGACGAAACGCTCGCACTCGTCGCGCAGCACAAAGGCAAAGTTGTGGTACTCGATTTGTGGTCCACCTCCTGCGAGCCATGCATGGTCGAGTTCCCGCATCTGGTCGAACTGCATAAGCAGTATGGCGACAAGCTCGTCTGCACGTCGGCAAGCTGCGACTACGCCGGCATCAAGAGCAAGCCGCCAGAAAGCTACCGCGATCGAGTCCTCGAATTCCTGACAAAGCAGGAGGCAACTTTCACCAATGTGCTGCTGAACGTCGAATCGGACGTGCTATTCGAGAAAATCGAACTCGCTTCGATCCCCGCCGTGTATGTCTTCGGCACGGACGGCAGAGTCGCGAAACGCTTCGACAACGACAACGCGAAGCCCGGTGAAGACTTTACCTACGTCAAGGACATCGTGCCGTTTATCGAAGGTCTGCTCGCAAAATAGGGGGCTAAGGGCTAGAGGTTAGAGAAGCAACAATCGACTCGTATCCCCAGCTCGCCCTAGCCCCCAACCCCTAACCCCTCTTTGATTTCATGCTCGACGTTTTGTGCTTCGGCATCATCGTGTCCGATCATCTTTGCTCGCCCATCTCGCACCTGCCGCGAGCGGGAGAGTTGATCTTATCGCCACGGTTTGAGCTGGCGATCGGCGGCAACGCGGCGAATGTCTCGACCGATTTGTCGAAGCTCGGCGTGAAAGTCGGAGTCGTGGGGCTGGTCGGCAAAGATGTCTTTGGCCGACATGTGCGCGAATCGTTGGAAGCGGCCGGTGTCGATTGTCGCCTGCTGTGCGAGTCGGACACGAGTCAGACTTCTCAATCACTGATCGTCAACGTGCAAGGGGAGGACCGGCGATTCATTCACTCGCTCGGAGCGAATGCCGATTTCGACGCCAGTCAAGTCACGCCGGAGATGGTTCGCGATTGCCGAGTGCTGTTCCTCGGCGGCTATCTTTTGGCAGAGAATCCACCGGTCTCCAGCATCCTGCCGTTGTTTCAGACGGCGCGCGATGCAGGCATCCCCACGCTGCTGGATGTCGTCGTTCCCGGCCCCGGCGACTATTGGCCGCGACTCCGGCCAGTGCTCGCGTTGACGGATGTGTTCATGCCCAACGAAGACGAGAGCGTGCTGATGACCGGGGAAACTGATCCGTGGCGTCAAGCCGAAGCGTTTCGCGTGGCCGGCGTTCGCACTGCCATCATCACGCGCGGCGGACATGGCTGTGTGATCCTCTCGGACGAAGGTCGCTTTCAGGCCGAGGCTCATCACGTCCCCTTCGTCGATGGCACCGGCAGCGGCGATGCGTTCGTGTCGGGTTACATACTTGGCTTGCTGCGCGGCGCAAGCACGCTCGAAAGCGTGCGACTGGGGAGCGCGATGGGAGCAAGCTGCGTTCGCTCAACCGGAGCAACCACCGGCGTCTTCAATGCCGCGGAATTGAACGAGTTCATGGCGGCTAATCCCTTGAAGATTACACAGTGCTGATGGGCCGCTCTGGAACCAAGCAGATGACATTGGAGGCCAATCATGCCACGCGGCCAAGGGGGCGCTCGGCGTCCCGCGACAAAGTTTCCGCAGTTGCAGAAGAAGCTCGCCCGGCAGAGCGTTCAAAAGAATCTGCAAGGACAACGTGAGGCCCTTCGCTCTCGACCGAAAAAAGGACTGCCATGACTTCGCCAAGAGACGAACTCAACCGCATGATCGCCGGCTTCTGGGCGACCCAGGCGATTCACGTGGCCGTTCGCCTGCGCGTTCCCGACCTGCTGTCGGCCGGACCACAAACGGCCGAAGAACTCGCCGCGAAGTCCGGCACCCATGCTCGGTCGCTGTATCGCCTCTTGCGAGCCCTCTCCAGCAGCGGGGTGTTTCGCGAGGATGCCGAGCACCGTTTCACGCTGACACCGCTGTCGGAGTGCTTGCTCGGGGGCACCGAGGGTTCGCTTTCCGCACTCGCCTGGATGCGCGGCGATTGGCAATACCGAGCCTGGGGCAACTTGCTGCATAACGTGCAGGCCGGCGAGACGGCGTTCGAGCATGTCTTCGGCGAGCCACTGTTCGAGTTTCTGCGTCACAATCCGGAGAACGCCGCGATCTTCGATCAAGCGATGGTCGGCGTGCATGGCCGCGAAACCGAGGCCATGCTGGCCGCATTTGATTTTTCCAACGTTCGCGTACTGGCCGACATCGGAGGCGGGAACGGCAGTGTGCTCGCGGCTGTGCTCAACAAGTATCCGTCGCTGCAAGCGATCTTGTTTGACCGAGCCGATGTCATCGAACGAGCGAAAGCGAACCTCACACAAGCTGGCGTTGTCGAGCGTGTGCATTTCGTCGCAGGTGACTTCTTTCAATCCGTCCCCCGCGGCGCGGACGCTTACTTCCTGCGGCACATCATTCACGACTGGGACGACCAGCAAGCAACCACGATCCTGAAAAACTGCCAAGCCGTCATGCCACTCGGCGGCCGGCTGCTCCTGGCCGAGTTCGTCTTGCCCGACGGGCCAGAGCCATTTCATGGGAAGTGGTTCGACCTGGCCATGATGGTTGTCACCGGTGGCCAAGAGCGGACGGCAACGGAATACCGCCGGTTGCTCGACAGTTGCGGCTTCGCGTTGCAACGCGTCGTGCCGACGGCAAGCGAGCTGTCGGTCATTGAAGCCATCGCCTCGCCAAGCCACTGAGACTGGCTCTCGCACCGGGATCACATCTCAGTTCGGCGTTTTTTGAAGCTTGTTCGACCTCGGCCGTGGATCAATAGTCGTTGCCCACTAGAATGCGCCGCTCGTTGCATTTCCCAAATCGAATTCCCGCCGATTGCCGGCGCTTTTACAAGGAGAAGTGATCATGAAGGGTTCCCAGAAAGTCATCGACGCCCTGAACGCGGGGCTGACGATCGAATTGACCGCGATCAACCAGTACTTCATTCAAGCCAAGATGTGCAAGAACTGGGGGCTGAATCGTCTGGCCGCCAAGCACTATTCTGAGTCGATCGGCGAGATGAAGCACGCGGAGATGCTCATTGACCGCATCCTGTTCTTGGAGGGAGTGCCGGAGATCGCTCGGTACGACGTCATCCGCGCAGGCACCGACGTCGAGGACCAGTTCCAGTACGACCTCACGCTCGAGTCCAGCGGGGTCAAGGCCTACAACGCGGCCGTCCAATTGTGCATCGCCGAGAATGACGGAGGCAGCCGCGATATGCTCGAAAAGATTCTGGTCGAGTCCGAAGAGCACGTCGATTGGCTGGAAACGCAGATCGACTTGATCCAACGGCTGGGTTTGCAGAACTATCTCATGACGCAAGTCGGCGAAGAAGAGGCTGGCGGGCACTGAGCCAAGACCATGTTGCGGATCTTTTGATGACACGCGGTACAGCCAGTTCCCGCTCCGGTCATCCGCATGACGCAACGCAATGACGGTTCGTCAGAGGTCACGATGGCCGATTCAACTTCGGCCTGAGTGACCTTGAGACAATGGCAAATCACGTCTTCGGAACAAATCGCGTCTTCGAACATGTTTTGACGAGCTTTGCCGCCCCCCGGTGAGACTGAATCTCAGCAACACGAAACATGGTAGTCCGGCCGACTCCGGTGTCAACGGACTATTCTTCAGGGGACTTTCTGGCGAGCGGGGTGGCGTAAACCCCCCGGTGCGTTCGACACAGAACCGGGGGGCTGACGCTGCCCCGCTCGCCTGTCTTGTTCTTTGCCGCGAGGATGAGATGCCTGGCTTTCAGCTCGTCGCACCGTTTGAGCCAGCCGGCGATCAGCCCCAGGCGATTGATTCGCTCTGCCGGGGCATCGAAGAAGGTAAGCGGAATCAGGTATTGCTGGGGGTCACAGGCTCCGGCAAGACCTTCACGATGGCCAACGTCATCCAGCGGATGAATCGACCGACGCTCATTCTGTCGCACAACAAGACGCTAGCGGCTCAGCTTTATGGCGAGTTCAAAGAGTTCTTCCCGCTCAACGCTGTGTCGTACTTCGTCTGATATTACGACTATTACCAGCCGGAGGCGTAAATCCCGGCTCGCGACATTTACATCGAGATGGATTCGTCGATCAACGACGACATCGACCGGCTGCGTCTGGCAG
>SXGT01423043.1_pt1 | contig 12672 bp, 10 predicted proteins | sample 3176221 | NCBI WGS metagenome assembly SXGT01 (sample SAMN11356862, study PRJNA531348) | freshwater metagenome | isolation source: freshwater sample F1-120 | place: China: Fuxian Lake, Yuxi | collected 2017-12-25
GCTCGACGGCCGCGACAGCGGCACGGTCGTACTGCCGGGCGCCAACGTGAAGCTATACGTCACGGCCGCCGTCGAGGTGCGGGCACGGCGCCGCTACGAGGAGAGCATCGGGCGCGGCGAGCCGGTCACCTACGAGCGCATGCTGGAGACCATCAAGGCCCGAGATGCGCGCGACACCAGCCGCAAGGACTCGCCGATGCGGCAAGCCGACGATGCCATACTGCTCGACACCACCGACATGGGGATCGACGAGGCGTTCCGGGCAGCCTTGGCGGTGGTGCAGGCTCGGATCGGGCGGTGATTGGCGCGAGGTAGCCTGCTCAACGCTGCGCGTGGCGGCGCTTTTTGCGGACGGCGGGCGCGCGCCACCATGGATTGGTGTAGACCGGCCCACGATAGTAAGGCGCAGGCGCGATCATGCCCGGACGCGGCATGGTGCTGGTGCCAGGTGTCATCGAGGGGAAGCCGACACTGCGTGGGACGGTCGATCCCGGCGGCCGATAGCCAGGACCCGGCGTGATGGCGCCAGTATCTGGCTGGGTGGCCCCGGGTGGGCGGTAGCCGGGCCCTGGTGTGATCCCGACGATGCCTGGATGCGTGGCGCCCGGCACCGAGGGCATCTGCGCATATGCGACAGGCGGCGGCAGAACCAGCATCGCCGATGTCGCCAGCAGAAATGCGCTAATGTGTGAGCGTGTGCGCACTGCGTCACCTGTATTTGTCATGGCACCGCCGCGATCCGGCGCAACCTTCCAACCCCTCGATATGTGGGCCTGCGCCGCCCCACACGCAAGCCGGATCAAGCGCTTGCGCAGGGTTGGCCAGCATGGAAGGTTGCGCTAGATAGCCAGCAGCGACCAAGGACGACAGAAGGCCCCCGCCCATGCCCATGGACCCCAACTATATCCCGTTCCATCCCAATCCCTCGAAACCGAAGTACAAGCCGCCCGCGGGCGCGGTAGATGCGCATTGCCATGTGTTCGGGCCGGAGGCGCGCTTTCCCTATGCGGCGGAGCGCAAGTACACGCCCTGCGATGCGCCGAAAGAGACGTTGTTCGGCCGCCGCGCCTTCCTGGGATTCGACAAAAACGTAATTGTTCAAGCATCTTGCCACTCCAAGGACAACCGCGCGCTGGTTGATGCGCTGGAGAACTCCAACGACAAGGCGCGCGGCGTAGCGTTCGTCGGCCAGGAGGTCACCGAAAAAGAGCTCGAGTGGATGGACAAGGCGGGCGTGCGCGGCGTCCGCTTCAACTTCCTGAAGCGGCTCGTCGACATCACCCCGCGCGATGAGCTCGAGCGCATCGTCGCCAAGGTGAAACCGCTCGGCTGGCATATCGTGATCTACTTCGAGATGCCGGATCTGCCCGACTTCGAGGAGTTCTTCCGCTCGATCGACACCAACGTGATCGTCGACCACATGGGCACGCCCAACATCGCCAAGGGCGTCGACCACCCCGAGAATCAGCGTTTCCATCGCCTGATGGACGAGTGCGAGAACTTCTACGTGAAGGTGACGTGCCCGGAACGCATGAGCCTCGCCGGCCCGCCCTACGACGACGTCGTCCCGTTCGGCCGCAGCCTCGTGGAGAAGTTCCCAACGCGCGTTATTTGGGGAACCGACTGGCCCCATCCCAACATGAAGAAGGTCGCGCCCGACGATGGCGTGCTGGTCGACGTGATCCCCAAGATCGCACCGACGGCAGAGCTGCAGCAGCAGTTGCTGGTCGACAATCCCATGAGCCTCTACTGGGACAAGTGACGCGCGGTAGGGAAGACGACATGCCCGCATTTGATGCCGTGACCGCCTTCAGCCTGAAGGACAAGGTCGTGATCGTGACCGGCGGCGGCACCGGCATCGGCAAGGTCTACAGCCAGCGGCTCGTCGAGATGGGCGCCAGGGTCGTGCTCGCCGACATCGCGGCGCAGGAGGCGGAGGCCGTCGCTGCGACGCTCGGCGGTAACGCGCTCGCGATCGCCACCGATGTCTCCGAGCCCGCCGCCGTCGAGGCGATGGTGGAGCGCACGGTGGCGAAGTGGGGCCGCGTCGATGGCCTCGTCAACAACGCCTCACTGATGAGTGCCTTGCCGCGTGGGGACTGGTTCAAGATCCCGGTCGACGAGTGGGACCGGGTGATGGCGGTCAACCTGCGTGGCATCTTCCTGTGCTGCCGCGCGGTCTATCCGCTCATGAAGCGGCAGAAGGCCGGACGCATCGTCAACATCTCCTCCGGTCGGTTCTGGCACGGCACGCCGAACCGGCTGCACTACTCCACGTCGAAGGCCGGCGTGATCGGCCTGACGCGCTCGCTCGCCCGTGAGCTTGGCGACGACAACATGGGCGTCAACGCGGTGACGCCCGGCCTGACGCTGAGCGAGACGCAGATGGCGACCTCCTCGTCGAACTACCTCGGCGGGCAGGAGCAGACGCGATCGTTCAAGCGCCCGCAGGTGCCTGACGACCTCGTCGGCACCGTGCTGTTCCTGCTCTCCGACGCCAGCGCCTTCATCACCGGCCAGACCATCAACGTCGACGGCGGGCAGATGATGCATTGAGACGTGTGCTTCGCTGGCAGCACCCACGTGCCCCGCTACGGGATCAGCGATTGCACGGCGGCCCAGATCAGCCGCAGCGCCAGCACCGTCATCACGAGCTTGAAGCCGGTGCGGAACCAATCCTCCTTCATCCGCGTCAGCGTGCGCTCGCCGGCGTAGTTGCCGAGGATGCCGGTCGCAATCATGGCGGAGATCAGCGGCGCGTAGGCGCCCAGCGTAAAGCCGACCCACAGGAACGCCCCCATCTTGGCAATGTGGGTGATCGCCATCAGCGCGGACATGGTCGCAACGTGGTTGCGGCGGTCGGGGCTGGCGCTGGCGACAAACGGGCCGACGATCGTGCCGGTCGCGCTGACGAACACGCCGAGCACCGTCACGCCGAACCCCAGCAGCGCGAACCGGCCGCGCTCGGGCCCGAAGCGCCCGAGCTGCGGCGCCCAGGTGATGATCATCACGAACACGCCAAGCACGCCCATCAGCAGCGCCTGCGGCAGGCTCACGAATATCCTCGCCCCGAGCGCCGCGCCTGCGATGCAGCCGATCGTGAACGGCAGCACTGTCGGCCGCAGGATCCATTCGCGCATCGAGTACATGCGCGACAGGCCACCGCCGAGCTGGATCAGGGTGTGCATCGGGATCAGCACGGCGGGGGGATAGAACGAGGCCATCAGCACGAGCAGCAGGAGGCCCCCCGCGGTGCCGGCGACGATGCTGAAATAGCTCGCGAAGAACGAGGCGACGGTGAGACCCGCGAACAGCCAGAAGCTGGTGTCAGGCGTGCCGAGGAATGCAGTTTCCATGTCTGCTGGCTTCACCCTGTCCGATCGGAATGCATGCCCCCACGTTGGTGCGCGGTCCGTATCATCCCGTATCGGCGGAGATCATCACGCGGCGCACCCGGCCGCAAGCGACCCTTCAGAATTTCGGCCGGACCAATGCGCGCAGCAGCCGGTCGACTTCGGCGGCCCGATGATCCCAGCTGTGCTCGCGCTCGACGGCGGCACGGCCCCTAGCCCCCATCGCCTTGGCGGCCGCCGGATCGCGCGCCAGTGCTGCAACCGCTCCGGCAAGCGCTGCCGCATCCCCGGGTGGAATAACGATGCCGCAGTCGTGGTCGCGCACGAAGTCGGCCTGGGCCGGATAGTCCGTCGCCACCACCGGCAGGCCGGCGGCCAGCGTCTCGAACAGCTTGAGCGGCGCCAGACCGGTTTCGGCCCGCCCCGATACATCGACGATCGGCACGAGCCCGGCCAATGCCCCGACGATCAGCCCTGGCACCCGTCGATAGGGCTGCCGCCCGATATAAAGTATGCGCGGGTTGGTGGCGGCCGCGGTCTCGATGAGGTGACTTTCCACGCCCGCGCCGATGATCAGAAGGTCGACATCAGCCGGCCAGTCCCGATGCTGGATTGCCTCCAGCATCACACGCGCGCCGTGCCACACCGCGAGCGCACCGAAGAACACAACGAACGGCCGCGCGCCGACCCGCTCGGGGATGACGGCGGGCGAGAACAGATCGGTATTGGCCGCGTTGCTGATCAGGGCGACATCCTGCCTTCCCCGCTCGTTCTCGAGCCATCGCTTCAGCTCGTCAGTGACGGCGACCACGGCGTTGGCGCGGCGATACTGCCAGCGCTGCGGGGCGATGAACAGGTTCAGGAACGGCCGGACCCAGGGATAGGCGATGCCGATGTCCGCATACGGGCCATTGCACTCGTGCGCCACGATCACGCCGCGGCGACGCGCGAGGTAGGAGATCGGGAACAGCAGCGGATTGGCCCGGCAGTAGATCGCATCGACGCGATCGAGCATGCGCCAGGCGCGCCAATTAACGCCCATGATGGCGGCAAGCCGCTTAAGTACGCCCGGCCGGCGCGCCGGCGTGTCGTAGGACGGTTGCAGCAAGGTCGTGCGCCAGCCGCGACGAGAGAGCCCGGAGCAGATCTCGTTGACATGCACGTGCGCAGCCGCCCCTTCAGCAAGGGATTCGGCTGTGACGTAGAGCATTGTTAAAGGGGCGGACATCAACTCTGGGCGGGCTCGGCAGCTCAATTGTTTGCGTGTTCGATCTGATTCACGCGACTCCATGTCATCAAGTTTATAGCCCGCCAGCCCCACGATTGCCACGGGTGGCGGCCCAACAACATCGCAATCAGCCTGACTTTGGCAGCCTCGGCATCCACGAACGGCAGAAATTCGGGCGAGGCAGCCTCGACTTCCGTGTGCAACCACTTAGCAGAAGCCCTGAGCCAGCGCGCCTCCGGAGTTGCAAAGCCAATCTTGTCTCGACGGTCAAGGATGGCGTCCGGAACCAAGCCCCGCAGCGCCTGCCGCAGCACAGACTTGGTGGTACCTTGGTCGTCGACGAGCAACTCGGGGGCGAGCCGGCAGGCTACCTCCGCCAGGGGCACGTCGAGGAAAGGCACGCGCGCCTCGATCGAGTGCGCCATGGTGTTGCGATCCTCAAAGCGCAGGAGCCCGGGCAGTACATCGGTCTCCAGGCTCGCCTGAAGGCGATCGAGCAGCGCGTGCCGCCGCGGCTGGCGATCGCGCGGATATTGCGCCTCGACAATGGTAGTCCGCCACCTCGGCAGCAGCAGTGACTGCGGGCCCTGTCGCGCCTCGGCCATAGCCGCGAGCCCGCGCAGGCCCGGCAAGTCGAGGCTCGCAAGGGTATGGTAGAGCGCAGATGGCAGCTTCACGCCCGGCAGACGCGAGACGCGCGCCAGCAGCCGGGCGGCCCGCATCGGCTCACCGGCCGCCAGCAGCCCGGCAATGCGCGCCCCGAGATAGAAGCGGTAGCCCGCGAACAGCTCGTCGGCGCCCTGCCCATCGAGCAGCACCTTGATGCCAGCAGCGCGCGCCGCAGCCGCAACGCGATATTGCGCATAGATGCTGGTGGAGCCGAACGGCTCGCCCTGGCGCCGGATCAAGGTATCGAGATCGGCACGGAACGTTGCCGCGTCCGCTGTCACCTCATGCGGGATCGAGTTGACCACACCCGCCATCAGCCTGATGTAGCCGGTCTCGTCGAGGGGATCGCCAGGGCTGACGAAGCTGAAGGTGTGGACCACGCCCGCGGCCCCCAGTTGTCGCCGCACGGCAGCGACGATGGCGGAGGAATCGATCCCGCCGGACAGCATCGTGCCGAGCGGCACATCGGCGCGCAGATGCACGCGCACGCTGTCGAGGAAGCGCTCTCGCACGAGGCCGACGGCCTCCTCCCGGCTCGTGATGCTGGCGTCATAAACCGGCCGCCAATAGCGCTGCGGCTCGATCGCCAGTCCGGGACCATCGAGGGGAACGACGGCGAAATGCGCCGGCGGCAGGCTGTCGATGTCGGCAAGGAAGGTGTGGGCGCCGCTGTCGCTCGCCCCGCGCACGAGATAGTCGAGCACGACCGAAGCGCGAGAGCGTCGCGAGACGCCGGACTGCTCGAGCAACGGCGCGATCTCTGAGGCGACTGCCAGTCCGTCGCGCGTGCGTGCCAGGAACAGCGGCTTGATGCCGAACGGGTCGCGCGCCAGCAGAAGTCTGCGCTGCGCCTTGTCGACCAGCGCCAACGCGAACATGCCGCGCAGCCGTGGCAGCATCTGCTCACCCCACGCGGCATAGGCCGCAAGCAGCACCTCGGTGTCCGAGCTCGTAGTCAAGCCGTGTCCCAGCCGGGCAAGCTCCTCGCGACGCTCGACGTAGTTGTAGATCTCGCCGTTGAATACGATGACGAGATCCGCGCCATAGGCCATCGGCTGGTTGGCGCGCGCGTCGAGATCAATGATCGAAAGCCTGGCGTGTCCCAGCTCGATCATGCGACCGCCGACCTCGACGACGGCGACCTCCCGAGCATCCGGACCGCGATGCGCCATCATCTCCAAAGCTGCCGGCGCGCCCCGGTGGCCGATGCTGAGCCAGATGCCGCACATGCGCTCAGCCCTTGCCACTGACGGCAGTTGACGTCGTCGCACCACGACGTGCAGCAACGAGCTCGTGGTAGCGAGCTTCCACACGGGCTGCCTCGCTCGACAGCTCGGCATGCTCGCGCATCACCAGATTCGCGCCGGCGGCGATGCGTTCCCGCAGGTCCGGCGACGCTAACAGCTGCACGATGCGGCGCGCGATCTCGTCCGCGTCAAGCGGCGTCATGACGACGTCCTGCCCGTCAGTGAACAGCTCCCGGTAGCGTGCGAGGTCGGTCATCAGTGTCGGCCGGCCGACGGCACCTGCCTCGATCGGCGTCTGCGGCATTCCGTCGGAGGGCGCGAGGCTGATGACGAGATCGGCAGCCGCATAGAGCGAGGCCATCGCCTCCGGCGGGCGGGGTGCCACGAACCGCAGCCGATCGGCCACGCCCAAGTCTCGGGCCTGCGCCATGACCTGCTCGCGATAGTCGGCGTGCGCGCCCTTCTCTGCGAACACCACCAGCGGATCGTGTCCGCTGGCAACGACCTGCGGCAGCGCTGCGATCAGCAGGTGATGATTGTAGAACGGCTGCAGCATGCGCGGGGCGAGCAGCACGCTACGGCCTTCGGCGCCCCACGCCTGCCTCAGCCGCGCGACCTCCTCCGCGTCGGCCTTGAAGCGGGCGAGATCGATGCCCCAAATCACGCGCATGATCCTCGCACGCGGCACGCCGAACGATGCCACCACGTCGCCCAGCGCATTCGACTTCACCAGCACGAGATCAGCGCGGCGCAGCGCGAAGCGGGTGAGCCAGCGGCCGACGCTGCCCTGGCTGCCCTGCTCGTCGAACAGAACATCGCCACCCATGACCGTCACCACCAGCGGCCGGCGGCACAGCAGGGCGGCACCCCATGTGCCGTACTCCGCCGCATAGTGCGCATGCCAGATGTCGGCCGGCTCGGCCATGATGGCGCGGGTTGTGCCGAGCATGAGTGCCAGCCGGCGCAGCGGCCGCCAGCGGACATCGCTGCCAGCGACCGGCACGAGCCGTACGCCTGGCACCTCGGCACGCGCGATCGAGAGCATGCGGACATCATGGCCCATGCGGGCGAATACCGCGGTCCGGCTGGCGTCGTGCGGGCTCGTCGCCGAGCCGAGCACTGCGATTCCCAGGCGGCCCTGGCCGGTCTGTCGGGCAGGAGCCGTCACGCGGCTGCAATCAGGCCGGAATCGATCGTGACCCGGACCTTGCGCCCCAACAGGTCGAGCAGGATCGTCACCCGTTGCTCGTCGGTCACCTCCTCGAGCAGGCCGAGCGCCTCCTCGAAAGCGCCGCCGAGCACGCGCACCTTGTCTCCGGCCCTCAGCCCGGGCGGCGTCAGCAGGCGCACGAAGCCGGCCTCATCGTGACGGCTCTGCAGCGCCTCCACGACGCCGCACGGCACCGCCAGCGGCGCATCGCCCTGGCACACGAGCCGCGACACGCCGATGGTCGAGCGGATCGACAGCCAGCGCTGGCGGGAAAGGTCGATCGCCACGAACACATAGCGCGGGAAAACCGGCACCGGCACGATATCGACCCGGCGCGCATGCCGCCGGCGCTTGAGGTAGCGCGGCATATAGGTGGCGAACCCCTGGTGCTCCAGATTGTAGACCGCCCGGGCTTCCGCATTCGGCTGCGTATGAGCCACGAACCAGCGCGGCGTGGATGCCGGCATGGCTGGCGTCGGCTGGCGTGGATCGATCACCCGGACACCTCGTCTACCCTTTGGTGCGGCCCTTGCCCGGCCGGCGCGTCCGGCGCCGGCACAGGAACGACCGACGGGATCAGCACGCGCTGGCGTCCGACTGCGCCCTCTGCAGCCCTTCGCAAGGCCACTCTGCCAGCGAGATCGGTCAGCACGACCCCGTCGATCGCCCCGACGATGTCGGTGAACGATGCCACCACCTGCACCCCGGCGCTGGGCTGAGGCGGCGCTTCCGGGTCGACGATCGCCACCACCTCGATGCCGCGGTCGCTGGCACAGATCCTCGCGATGTCGGCAAGGTCGCCGCTGCCGGCGAGTGCGATCCGCTGCCAGCCCTGGACCGCAGCCTCGTCCAGCACGTCCCCGCACGAGGCCTTGGCCTGCCGGAAGAAAGTGAGCGACCACGACAGGAACTCAGCCGTGAGCCGCGACTTCTCCGCAAACCCGCTCGGCGTCAAATAGTAGGCGAAGCGGCGGGCGGGGGCCTGCGAGACCTTTACTAGCCCCTTCTTGACGCAGCGCTTCAGGTAGACGTTGACGAGCCCAAGCGCGATGCCGAGATCAGCGGCGAGTCCGCGCTGCGTGTGTGCACGGCCCGTCTCCACCGCCTCGAGCAGCCCGAGCGTGATCCGCGTGTTCTCGCGCGAGTTGCTGTCGAGGCCGCCCAACGCACTTCTCCCGTTACACCCGTCAAGTCCGCCGCTTTCGTGTTGGCCCGAACCATCGGTGCCAACGCCTGCAGCAGATTGCTCTCGTGCTACCGTGTTCATGGAATGAACGTCAAGGACGGAACGTCATCGGTCCACAGGCGTGGACCGGTCGATCGAAGTCGTCGGGCGACGAATGGTCTCGTGCCGCCGCCGGCCAGATCCAGTCCGCCTTGCCAGCCTGCAAGTGCCCGGCATATCTGAAGGCCCTGTGTGCCCCAGCATCCGCCAAACGCCATCGAGGACCGATGCCCACAGCCAGCGCCCCGGGCCTTTCTGACCGGATGCACCTGACGATCGCCTTGATCGCTGCGGCAGCAATGGGCGTGATGCTCATTGCCCCGCGCGCCTCGCCGGCCGTGCTGGCATTGCAGGCCCTGGCGATCGGCACGGCGGGTGGGCTTGCAGCCGGCTGGTCGCCACTACGTCGCCTCGCGCTGCCAGCATTGCTGCTGCTGGCATTTTGCGGCTGGTCAGCGCTGTCCACCATTTGGGCCGCCGACAAGGCCGAGGCGATCAACAAGAGCGCCCTGCTCGCCGTGCTGGTGCTGACGGCGGCCTGGTCCTGCGCTTCGGTCGCCGCGATGCGTGCCGATCTGCTGCAGCGCGCCGCCCGCGCCTCACTGATCACCGCCGCCGCGGCTCTCGTCTACCTGTGCCTGGAGGAGGTCACCGAGCACGCGCTGAAGCGGCTGGTGTTCAAGACGCTGCCGTTCACCCAGCCGTTCGGCAAGCAACTTGCGGAAACCGATGGCGACCTGCAGGTTGCCGGCTACATTACCAACCGCAACATGGCAGCCCTCGTGCTGACGCTGTGGCCGCTATTGCTGCTTGCGCGGCTGCACCTCGACCGCGCGCTGCGTGCGCCGGCGATCGCCCTGGCGGTGGCGCTGGCTGTCATGGCGATTACGCTCTCCAAGCATGAGACATCGCTGATCGCAGTGGGGCTCGGCGGCGCAATTCTGGGGGTGAGCTGGCTGTGGCCGCGGATCGGCCTCGGCCTGCTCGCAGCCGGCTGGATCACGGCGACGCTGCTGGTGGTGCCGATCGCAACGTGGGCCGCGCACGGCGCCAAGCTCCACAACGCGTCGTGGCTGCCCAACAGTGCGCGCCATCGCATCGTGCTGTGGGCCTACACCGCCGAGCAAGTCTGGCAACGGCCCCTGGCAGGCGTCGGCGCGGCCTCGACCAAGGCCGTCGATGCCCGGCGCGGCCCGCGCGTCGATAATCTGCCGGGCACGATCTACCAGTGGCGTTCCGGCCCACACCCCCACAACGTCTATCTGCAGACGTGGTACGAGCTGGGCGCGATCGGTGCGGGGCTGTTGTGCGCGGCTGGGCTGGCAATGATCGCCATGCTGGCGAGGTTGCCCGCGACGGCCGTGCCGTTCGGGGCTGCTGTCATGACCGCAGCAGCCGTGACGGCGGCGTTCTCGTGGGGCATGTGGCAGGCGTGGTTCCTGGCCATGTTCGCGGCGGCAAGCGTGCTGATGGCGCTGGCAGCCGGGCTTGCCCGCGCCGTGCGAGACCGGACGGGGTGACAGGCGCTCGGCATCGCGCATTCAGCCCTTGGCATTGACCGCTGCCAGCAGCGGCTGAGCCGGTGTCTGACCCAATGCCGTCGCGATCACCCGCAGCTTCGAGCGCGCCGCATCGGCGAGATCCGTCGCCCCGCGGCTTTCGAACACCTCGAGCGCCGGCATCAGCACGCTGGCCGCGGACCGCCAATGCACCGAGGGGTCACGGCGCTGACCAAGCTCGATCAGTGCTGCGGCATGGGAGAGCTGGACCAGCGCCCACTGCATCGGCTTCCCCGCACGATCGATGGCGGCGATTGCATTGGCGTAAGCGCCGGCAGCCTCCTCGAGCTCGGTCGCCGCATCCTCGCGCCTGACGCCGAGCGCAACCAGCATGTCGCCGAGCCCGACGTTGATGCGCACGCGTGTTCGCGCCTCCGTGGTCGCAACGAGCAAACGGCAGCACACGCGGAACGCCTGTGCCGCTGCCTCCAGCGCGCGCTGCTCGCCTGTCGTCTCGGCCTTGGCGGCAAGCGCCTCGGCCTGGCGCTGGCGGAATTCGAGCTCGAGTTGCCCGGCGCTGGCCGGCAATTGGCCGGCAGCATCGGCGAAATGGTCCGCTGCGGCATCGAGGTCCATGCGGGCGAGCGCCAGCTCGCCGAGCCGCGCGGTCGCCCGCGCCTCCTCCTCCATCTGCACGCGCAGCGACTGCAACTCCTCCGCGATCCGCGCCTCGGCCCGGCGCCGGTTCTCGCGCATGTGCTCGCGCACGGTCTTGAGGCGCTCCATCGCGCGTTCCAGATCGCCGGCCTCCAGTGCGGCGGCAGCGTCGTGCTTGGCGGCCTGCAGCTCGGCCGCCTCGTTGGTCGGCTTACGCAGCTGGCCGACCGTGGCGACGAGCCAGCCGCCCAACTCATCGAGGCGGGCGAGCCGCTGCTCCGCCGACATCTGCTGCTGGGCGAGGATCGACTGGAACCGGCGCAAGGCCGCCTCGGGCAGACCGTGCCTCGCCCTGACCTCCGCCACGGCGGACGGCGAGGGCAGGTTACCTGGGGCCGGCCGCTGCACCTCCCGCGCGGATGCCAGATCGCTCAATGCCGGAGGTTGCTCGCGCGGCTGAGCCGCCGGCGCCACCGGCTTGGCGGTGGACAGCTGTGTGCGATGCTCGGCGAGCACCGCTGCGAGGCTCGACAGCAGCGTGCCACGGTCGATGACCAGGGCCAGCATCTCCACCATCAGGAAGCGGCAGATCTCTACATCGAGGCCTGCACGTGCCAATGCCCCGGCCGTCGATGCCTTGGCGAGCCAAAGTGCGGCAAGCTGCATGCCGGGCGTCGCTGCCCCGGGCTGGCCTGCACCATTGGGCTTCGCCCGCGCTGCCGCGAACGCCGTCGCGATCTCGCCGGGCGCGAAGCGCACCTCGGCCAACAACTGCGCGAGCCCCGCGGCATGGCGCTCAGCCGTATCGAGGGGAATGCCCTGCCGCTCGCGGGCGAACCAGACCGCATGTGCAAGCGCATCGAGCGCTACGCCATAGGGCTCGTTGAGATTGTGCTGGCGCAGGCGATGGGAGAACGCCGGGCCGTCGAGTGCCGCTGCGGCAGGCATCTCCGCTCCGACGAGCCCGGCACATGCCAGCACGCCGGTTGCAACGAACCGATCCAATACTTCGTACAACGACATCGACCCGCAGCCGCCCGCCCGCATGCAACGTACCCGGGCTGCGCCGCCGCAGTGCCCGAGGACCCTGTGGGTAACCTGTCCAGCAGCCCCCGTCAGCCCACCACAGCCGAGCGAGTGGATAAGCCAGAAGCTCGCGTCACCGGCGCAGGTTGAATATGATGAGAGTAGAAGTCAAATTAGACAGACGTTTCATGATCTTGGAGCTCTTCAAGGATCCCGGCCCGCCAGGTGGCGTCAGATCGATCGCCTGGGATCTGGCCCGCTGGTCGGCAGGTCGCCGAGCATCTCGACGAGTTTCAGCCGCTGGACCTTGCCGGACGGGCCCTTCGGCAGCTCGTCGACGAGATGGATGACTCTCGGCGTCTTGTACTTGCCGAGCTCGGCAAGGCACCACGCCGCGATCTCATCGCCGCTCGATGCGACGTCAGGCTTGAGGATCACAGCTGCCGCTATCTCCTGGCCATAGTTCGGATCAGGGATCGCGAAGGCGGCGGCTTCGAGGATTGCCGGATGACGCAGCAGCGCCTCATCGATCTCGCGTGGAGCGATGTTCTCGCCGCC